>Ga0209510_1000457_pt1 | contig 57054 bp, 48 predicted proteins | sample BiotimSIPDNA_FD_185749 | JGI IMG/M metagenome (GOLD analysis project Ga0209510, IMG submission 185749) | Anaerobic biogas reactor microbial communites from Washington, USA - Biogas_R1 time_0 SIP DNA (SPAdes) (version 2) | ecosystem: Engineered > Bioreactor > Anaerobic > Unclassified | place...
TTTCAGCTGCTGGTTCACCTGGGGATACCCTTTGATCGGCTCAGCGTAGCTATGGGCGAACTCAGCCGGGGGGAAAGGATGAAGATGGCTATGGGCCTGGCCATCATGGATGAATGCGATCTGCTCATCCTGGATGAGCCCACCAACCACCTTGATCTATACAGCCGGGAGGCCCTGGAAGAAAGCCTGATTGAGTTTCCCGGCACACTAATAATTATCTCCCACGATCGTTACCTGTTGCAGGCGGTTTGCCGGCACTTGCTGGTTTTCAACCACCAGAGGGTTAGCCGCATAGAAGGTACAGTAGAATACTATCTGGCCAAAAAACCGTTCGCCCAAGATTCTCTTGAATCCCAAGCACCGGCTGAGCCTGCCGATCAAGAGGAAATATTATTACTGGAGACCAAAATCGCCTGGGTTTTAAGTGAACTCAATCGAATCAAACCGGGTACCGCAGACTATATAGCCCTTGATCAGGAATACACCCAGCTGGTGCGGCGCAAAAACGAACTTAGACCAACCAAGCCATAGATGTATCACTGTTCAATGCAGTATTTGCGGCGGCATTCACGATAGGTCTGAACGTATGCAGCTAATAGACTCATATGGCAGCCGATACTATCTATCCGGGGCGGTCCCATCAGGGGGCCGCCCTTTAAACGTTTACGATCTGGTTTCTGTTACTGCGGATAACCGGCTGCCTCTCCACTATTAGGAGGATCGGCGAACGGGCCCAGTTCCGCCGTAATGACCTGCCGTGCCCTGGCCGTCTGGAGGTTGTCGCGGGCAGTGCCCCGCAGGCTTTCCCCAGCTTCCTGCTCCGATTGCAGATATTTGCGCAGTTCGCTCTGCAGGACCAGATCGTTGGTTTGCCCATACACCTGCAGGGCGGCGTCGACCCCAGCCGGCCCGGACCGGTAGAGGATAGTAGGATCGAAGCTGATCAGGGTTCCAGTCAAGTAGCGATCGGCATTGTAACGGGTGACCATGCGGTCAGGGTCGACCACACACAGGAAGCAGAGCATCGCCACCCCCACCAGCACCGCCAGCCGGGTGATGGAGAAGGACCAGCGCTGTCTGGCCACCACCGCCCCGAACACTATGGCCAGGAAAAGCATGAAGAAGCAGGGGAGCAGACGAGGCATCGTCAGCCCGTAGGCTCCGATATATAGTGACATCTTGCTGAAAGCGGTGGCGATCAGGATCAGGGTGATGATCGCCAACAGAGCATTAAGGAACTTCAGGGGTGTGCTCTCCCAGTATTGCCGGCGGCTGAATACATTGGCGGCTATCAGCACCATCAGGTTGATGGCGGCGATACTGCACAATTCGAAGAAACCCCGGCGGGCGTATTCGGAGTATACCTGCCAGGTTCCCGGCAGTTCTCCTCCAAAGGCGGAGAAGAAGTAGGGCAGCTGGCTGGCGATGAACAACGTGTAGAGGGCGCCCAAGAGACCGAGCAGGGTGTAGATGGTGGCTGCCGGCACGATTTGCAGGTCGGTGATTCCCCGCAGCACTCCATCCCGGGAGAAAGAGTCGGTCCCGCGCCGATGGGCGCTGCCCGCGATCAGTCCGAACATGTAAGCCGCGACAGGGATGGCCAGAATGATTTCGAAGATTAGCTGCCACACATCGTCGCCGATGCTCTCCAGCCAGTTTGTCAGGCCGTCGGCCAGAAGGGCGAACCCGCCGCTGTCCGCTTCCATCAACAGGGGCAGGACTACGCTGGCTACGATCAGGGCCAGGATTACCCCCAGAGCTATGGAGGCGGCCTGGGACCAGCCGGCTTTCTTGCGCTGGCTCAGATAGGCCAGACTTTTATACTGGGAGCCAAAATTACGGAAGGGGATTACCCATAAGGCATTGATCCCGTCCAGCCAGAACAGGCTGCTGGTCCGGCCCAGTATAGGCGAGCCGGTGGCGATAATGATCCAGTAAACGGCGCTGCCGAACAGGAGCAAGCTGCGCCAGGGCTCCAGGCCGTTGTTGGCCCACAGCGAGTAGCTGAGACCGTTCAGGACTACCACCCCCGGCCAGAACCACCCCTCCCCGGGGATTCTGACTCCCCGCTTGAGCAGATAAACGGTGACCGCGCCGCAATACATGAGGGTGAAAAGGCCTACCCCCCAGCCCTGCCAACCTGACATCACCCAGCGAACGAAGAAAAATCCTAGTATGTAGGCGGCCAGTGCCAGCACGGCGTCGATGCGGTCCGGCTGGAAAGGGCTTGAAACGCTGTTCCGGCGCGATGCCCTGCCATACCCCGGTGCTCCTGCTCCAGCTTCGCTTTCCGCCTGTATGGGCTGGTTCTGACCCCCATAGGGCCCTACATCTGCATCTTTTTCGCTCATGTTTTTAACCTCCTTGTTCCTATTCCGCTTCCGCGCGATACTCCAATATGTCGCCTGGCTGGCAGTCCAGGGCCTTGCAGATCGCTTCCATGGTTGTGAAGCGGATCGCCTTGGCCTTGCCGGTTTTAAGAATGGAGAGATTGGCCGGGCTGATATCGATCTTCTCAGCCAGCTCGCCCGAGGACATCTTCCGTTTGGCCATCATCACATCCAGATTTACTATGATAGGCATGCCGCACTCCCTCCTTACTAAATGGTGTGGTCAATCTCGTCCTTCATGCTGACCGCCTGGGCTACAAGGTTCTTTACCACCCGTACGATCAGGCCCATGAAAGCCGCTGATACAAACACGATCAGCCAGGGAGAATAGTACCATGCCGATACCAAAGCCAACCCCGCCCCAGTGAAACAGCACCAGGAAATTCGGCGCAGCCGTTCCACATTGGTCGAAGTAAAGACCTGCCCAGCCTCTATCCTGCTCAACAGCAGCCACAGATTAAAGAGCAGATAGCCAGCCGGCAGGGCGCCGGTGTAAATGGTAGCCATGAACAAAGGCTGGCTGCCCTCCAGCGGTGCCCGCGAAATGCTGATAAACCAGTTGGTCAGCCACGGGGCAGTGGCCACCACGGCGATCAGCAGGAACATAAAAGCCAGGGTGCAAATCCTGGTCAACCCTACTGATTTCCCCTCATTCCACATAGACTTCATCCTCTCTTGTTTCTGGCGATTGCCATCATGTTGTCTGCAGTATAGCAGAACGTTTATCGTGTAGCAATAATTATTTATCGTTTATCGATAAAATTTATTCGATAATTGATAAAAATATGCGAAATATCAAGATTTGTCTTGCCAAGTAAAATATGGCATGCTATAATTTTATTTAGCGTAAATCCGCTGGGGGGGCGTACCGAAGTGTTGTCTGACCAGCACAAGAGGATTTTAGCTGGAAGCCAGGGGGCGTACCAAAGTGTTGCCTGATGGCGAGCTATTAACAGGGTTCGGGGTGTGGGACCTGTTATAGTGATAATTGATTCCCTCCGTGTAATACACGGGGGGATTTTTATTTGCCTATAGACAGCATTCCCAAAAGCCCAGCCGATTGATTGAATAGAGATTTTACTGACCTGGTGAAGGGATTTAAGGCGGATTGTAGAAAACCTAAACAACAGATCCAAATAATACTACGGGAGGAAGCGAATATGAGAAAGAAGCTCGTGAGCGGGATTACCCTGGCAATAATGTGCCTGGCGCTTTGGCTGGGAGCAGGCTCATCGCCGGCCCAAGCTGGTGTTATCGTTGCTCCGCCCAGTAATCTGACCGCGGAAGTAACACCCAACAAATGGATCAACCTGGAATGGCAGAATAACGCCACCAACCACACCAGTTTCACGATTCAAGCCCTGAAGATAGATGAGTTTGACGATGTGGTGGGCAATTGGGGGGACATTGCCTGGACGGTGGAATCGAAAGTCACCCGCCTTTCCCTGGATACTGACGAACTGGACTGGTTTGATGAGAAGGGTCACGGCATGCGGTTCAGGGTGGGGGCCAACCATCCCGACCAGGATCCAATCCATCCTTATTCCGACGAGGTCACAGTGAGGCTCTACGATCTTAACTTGGTTTACACCATCGATCATCCCAGCTATTCCCTGAATGGGGTCATATCCCGTATGGATGCGGCGCCCATGATCATACAAGGGCGGACCATGCTGCCCATACGCTATGTAGCGGACCCACTTAAAGCTGAGGCAGTTTGGAATGGCGCCGAGAGTAAGGTTACCGTCAAGACCGCGGAAAAAACCATCGAGATGTGGCTCAACAACAACACCGCCCAGGTAAACGGAGTGCCGGTAAGGATCGATCCCAATAATCCCGGCGTGGTACCAATCAGTATTCCCCCTGGGAGAACTATGCTGCCCCTGCGCTTTATTGCTGATAATCTTGACTGCCAGGTGACCTGGGTCCCGGAAAAATCCCAGGTGGTCATCCACGAAAGTGTCCAGCGCTAGTGAATAACTTGTGGCCTGTCCCCAAGTTATTGCCTGTCCCCAAGTTATTGCCGCCAGGTTACAGCAAAATGGGGGGACATACCCAAGGAGGATGGGGTCAGATCTGAAATAATAGTAATGCCCGGGTTAATTAACCATACTAACTAAATAAAAATATCGGGAGGAAACATAAATGCCACTGGTAACTTCAGCAGAAATGTTCAGGAAGGCCTATGGAAAGTATGCGGTGGGGGCGTTTAACGTCAACAATATGGAGATCATCCAGGGAATCGTGGCCGCTGCCCGGGAGGAAAATGCCCCGGTGATCCTGCAGGTTTCAGCCGGAGCCAGGAAGTATGCCAGCCATATCTATCTCATGAAGCTGGTGGAAGCGGCGGTGGAAGACACCGGTCTGCCTATCTGCCTGCACCTTGATCATGGCGAGGATTTCGAGATCTGCAAGGCTTGCGTGGATGGTGGCTTCACCTCGGTGATGATCGATGGTTCAAAATACCCATTCGAAGAGAACATCGCCCTGACCAGGAAAGTAGTCGAATATGCCCATGACCACGGGGTGGTGGTGGAAGCCGAACTGGGCCGGCTGGCCGGGGTGGAGGACGCGATCAAAGTCAGTGCCGCCGAAAGCAGCTACACCGATCCCGAGCAGGCGGCCGAATTTGTCCAGAAGACCGGCTGCGACTCCTTGGCGGTGGCCATCGGCACCAGCCACGGGGCGTATAAGTTCAAGGGTGAAGCCAAACTGGATTTTGAACGCCTGGAGAAGATCACATCTCTGATTCCCGGTTTTCCGCTGGTCCTGCACGGGGCGTCCACGGTGCTGCCGGAATTCGTAGCCAAATGCAACCAGTACGGCGGGGAGATCAAGAACGCCATGGGGGTGCCCGAAGAAATGCTGCGCCAAGCCGGTACCATGGGGGTCTGCAAGATAAATATCGATACCGATCTGCGCCTGGCCATGACCGCCTCGGTGCGCGAGTACCTGGCATTGAACCCGTCTGACTTCGACCCGCGTCAGTATCTGCGTCCGGCCCGAGAGGCCATCAAGAATATGGTCCAGCATAAGATTAGAAACGTACTGAACTCCAGCAACCAGTTGTAGGGTAGGCTCAGAAGCGAATAGCGGCGTCACGCCACAAGCCCGCTCAATCGACGTACTATCGGGTACGCTTCGGTCGCGGGCTTTATCTGTGTCAAGAGAGCCGTCCCCAGGACACTAGAGCAGGTAGGGCAGGAAGAGGCGGGCTAGCCCCAGGAAGGCGAAGAAGCCAAAGACATCGGTGGCGGTGGTGACGAAGATGGAGGACGCCACCGCCGGGTCGATGTTCAACTGGCGCAGGATCAAGGGGACCAGGTAGCCGAACAGACCGGCGATGATCAAATTCCCCACCATGGCCGCCACGATTATCAGTCCCAGATAAACGTTGCCGTATTTGAGGTAGAGGATTACTCCCGCCACAATCCCGACCGACAGACCATGGATCAGACCCAGGGCGATTTCCTTGATGACCAGATGCCAGCCGTTATTTAAATTCACCTCGCCCAGCGTTATACTGCGGATCACCACCGACAGAGTCTGAAAACCGGCGTTGCCGCCCAACCCGGCTACGATCGGCATGGCAACCGCCAGCGCCACCACCTGGGCTATCACATCTTCAAACAGCGCCACCGTGAAGGAGGCCAGCATAACTGCTCCCAGGTTGATATAGAGCCACGGCAGGCGGCGCCGGATGGATTCCGGCAAGGTGCTGTGGATATTTTCGTCCTTGCTTACTCCGGATACCATCAAAAAGTCTTCCGTGTACTCTTCCACGATTATGTCGATGATGTCATCAACGGTTATTATGCCCAGGATGGCATTCCGGTGGTTGATCACCGGAATTGCCTTAAGGTCGTATTTGGAAACCAGTTGCGAGACCTCCTCCTGGTCGGTTTCCGGATAGACTGCGAGCAGGTTTTTGTCGGTGATTTGATCGAGTTCGGCATCCCCGGGCGAGGTCAGGATATCACGCAGATCGGCTGTACCGATCAATTCATTGGAATCGTTCACAACAAACAGGACTTCGATGACTTCCGTCTTGGGTCCTATCGTCTTGATCTTGTTCAGGGCTTCACTGATTTTAAGACTGTTGCGGAGGGCGATGTATTCGGTGGTCATATTACCGCCAGCCGTATCCGGTCCGTAGCCCAGCAGTTTTTCGATAGTCTGGGAGTCGCTGCTTCTCATCATGCGCAGCAGTTTTTTCCGCTGGTCCAGCGGCATTTCACCGACTATATCGGCTATGTCGTCACTGGACATATACGTGAAGACAGATACAATCCGCTCCGCATCGATCAGACCGACGATGCGTTTTCTGAGCATGAGGCTGCCTTCTTCCAGGACTGCTGCCAGCTGTTCATTTCCAACCAACCGGCAGAAGCCCTCCAGGTCCTGACTATCCAGTGTCTGTAAAGCCAGCGCAATATCGATGGCGTAATGAGCTTCGAAGAGAGCTGCAATCTCGCGGTGGTTGTGATTGCTTATGTATTGGAGCAGGTTCTCGCTGAGATTATCCATGGGATACACCTCCATATGGGGACTGGTACCGAGCCGACCACCGGAACCCGCAATATTGTCCGCCCGCCTATTATAGTTTACTCCTTATCATTATATCTAACTATCATCGGTCATCCCCTCCATGTATGCTGCCCAGCGCGAGGCCCTGTTTTACGACGATAGCAAATCAAAAGGATTTACCCGTTCAGGAAAAGAAAGGTGTTTCGGCATACGTTTTTATATGCCTTATAGATTGTGGGCACAATAGAAACGAGACAGGAGGGCCATCATGTGTGGAAATCTTTCTTTCGGGGTTTCAAGGTGCTTTATAAGTTATATTGGGTTATCCGATTATGGTGATTATGAACCTTTATCAGCCGCTCAAGTGGCACTACATTTTCTCGATTCCGACCCTCGTCCCGATGGTCAGTTTTTGCAATGGCTTACCGAGTTTATCGTCAAACACACCCAAACCACATAAAATACCACCGGGACCGCCGGGGGGGACGTCTCCCCAGGTTATCCTGGTGGTTGCAAAAGTCAGCTATGACATACATCCTTTGGGATAATCTGGCCCTTGGGGAAGGGGCGCTGCCCGGCAAACCATAGCTTTTCTTACTGTGCCTGCTCTGCCCAGGCGTCAGGTATGAAATAGATTTCCACCCGCCGGTTCTGGGCCCGGCCTTCTTCGGTACTATTGTCGGCGATGGGGTATAGTTCCCCATAGGCTTTTACATCGAATCTGACATTATCCGGGACACCTCTCGACCTAAAGAATTCCACCATGGTTTCAGCCCGTCGTTCGGACAGCCACTGCCCGCTAGTCGGACCATCGTCATCGGTATAGGCACTCATCTTCAAGAGGCCGGGATTGTCCCTGATCAGCGTCGCCAATTCCTCCAGTGCGGGTAACTCGTCAGGCCTGATGTCATAACTGTCGGGGTCATAGTTGACCACGATATTGACCGGAGTCGGGACCTCCTTGGTAGGCGGCGGTGCCGGTTGCTCCGGGGTGGGTTGGGTGACCGGGGCCGGTGGTTGTTCCGGGACTTCGACTGGAGTCTGGAGTACCGGTACAGTAGTAAAGCCGGGCAGGTTTTTTCCATAGTATCCGTAAGCTCCCCCTGCTCCTCCCACCAGGAGCAGCACCAACAGCAGCCATATCGGGATTTTGGGACGTTGCCGCCTGGGTGCTTTGGGAACGTCTTCTTCCAATAGTTCAAATGTATCGTCCAGTTTGCTCACCCTAAGTGGCCTCCTCCAAAGTAGTGCTTGAATCGGGTGCCTGCCGCCTGATGGGCAGGTCTGGTTCAGTCTCACCGCAACCTGCTCTGCGAGTGTGCAACCACCTTACAACCTAGTCTAAGTTCCTTCCCTATATTATACATAAACTTTTGATCTTGCCCTGAGGAAAATATCAGCTGTCAGGGCTGGAAAGTCATGGGGTAGATATGCCGCTTCAATTTCTGGCGGTCTGGGGTCCCCAAGGTTTATGCCGGACACAGAGACGCAGCCCAGCTGTACAAGCTCGGCCCGGGCATTGGATGGGGGAAGGCGGGTAGTTTAAAAGCGGTTGAGGTATTTGCGTATTTCCCAATCATGTACGCATTCAGCGTACTGGGCCCACTCCTTCTGTTTGTACAAGAGATAATTATTAAAAACATGTTCCCCGATGGTTTCGATTATAAGCGGATCCCGGACCATTTCCTCCAGGGCTTCCGCTAGATGGCGGGGATAGCGTTCCGGCCCCATCCCGGTGGAGCCAATGGTATCGGCAGCATAGCCATTGCCATGCAGGGGCTGGGGGGGGATGATTTGGTTTTTGACACCATCCAGACCAGCCCGGAGCATCAAAGCAAAAAGAAGATAAGGGTTGGCGGTCGGGTCCGGGCTGCGATACTCGATACGGGTACTGTTACCCCGGGCGGCCGGAACTCTTATCAGGGTGCTGCGGTTGTTGGTGGACCAGGCGACATTGGTGGGCGCTTCATAACCGGGCTTCAGACGTTTATAGCTGTTTACGATGGGATTGGCAATGGCCGCCAGGCCTCGGGCATGCTTAAGGAGTCCGCCGATAAAGAAACGGGCCAGATCGCTCAACGCGTCAGGGGCTTGCGGTTCGTAAAACACATTGTGTCCGTCCTTGAACAGAGACTGGTTACAGTGCATAGCGCTGCCATTTTCCCCGCTTAAGGGTTTTGGCATAAAGGTGGCGTATAGCCCTGACTGCCGAGCAATGTTTTTTACCACGTCCCGAAAGGTTATCCAGTTGTCGGCGGTCTGTAAGGCTTCACCGTATTTAAAGTCTATTTCATGTTGCCCCGGGGCCACTTCGTGGTGGGACGACTCAATTTGGAACCCCATCTTTTTCAAGGTCAGAATAATACTGCGGCGGGCATCTTCGCCCAGATCAACCGGTGCCAGGTCAAAATAGCCGGCATGATCATGGATGTCGAAAAGCGGGTAACCCTGGTCATCGGCATGGAACAGGAAAAACTCTCCTTCCGGGCCGATGTTGTATTCAAAGCCCATCTGTTCCACTTCCCGCAGGGCTTTTTTAAGGATATGGCGCGGGCAGCCATGAAAAGGCGCGCCATCAGTTGAATATACGTCGCAGATCATCCGGGCCACGCCCTCTTCCTGGGGTCTCCAGGGCATGACCGCATAGGTGTCGGGGTCAGGGACAATACATTGGTCCGACTCGTGGATGGAAGCAAAACCGTCTATCGAGGAACCGTCAAACATCAATTCGCCGCCGAAGGCCCGATCAAGTTCGCTGGCCATAATGGAAGTGCTCTTCATGATCCCGAAGATATCAATAAATTGCAGTCTGATAAATTCGATTCCCTTGTCTTTAATGTCCTTAAATATGTCTTCTTGGTTCATTCTCTACTCCTACCCGCCGGCTATAAAGCAGGCGGCTTTGTTATTAAATCTTTGGCAGAATAGTCCGTACCGACCCAGTTTCCAATTGTACAATATATTTGTGGCACAATTTTGGCTTGCCGCTGGGCGATTAATCTAAATGGGGCGGAAGCGCGTTCCCGGAAATATATGAGCAGCTTGCCCCATATTGAGGCCAGGGTTATTATTTGTACGGCTGCCAGCCACTGCCGGGGCAGTCAGAGGGAAAACGTCGACATAAACCGTTACGGTTTCAGAGATGATCACCATCCGCACCACCAGGCGCATCTTCTGTTTGTCGATCTCAATCTCGCGATTATCGACAATCTGGGGGATAAGCATATAATTGACCTCGGTTACCGCCTGGCCGTTCAAGCCCGCCAGCCACTCTCGGATGTGCTTCTCCACTGACAGCTCGAGGGTGCTCCTGGTAAAACCATCCCATTCATTGGCATCGACAAAATTGACTTTAGTGTTGATCCGGCTGATGACCCGTTTCTTAGGGGTTTGCTGCAATTGTTGGACCTGGGCATCCATGGCCGCCAGATTCGCCTGCAGGGACTGATTTTGTATATGCAGGTCATCCAGCTGGGCGCCGACCAGCACGGTCGTTGAGGCGGCACCCAGAAGTATGCCGAGAAGGACCAGAGCTGCCCAGAAAATATAACGTTTCATCGGCCCCGCCCGGAAATGATCAGGATTAAATAGTAACCGGCCTGGGTACCTAGCAGGGCAGAAAAAATATAAGCCAGCTGTTTTAGCAGCGGCCGCAATTCACCCTTGAAAAGCCCGGATTCGATGATTTCGAAGGTGGAGAAGGTTCCCCCGATGGCGGCCACTATCGCCCAGATCTTTATTTCCCGGGCTAGGTGCAGCATGGTCCCAATGGGCGGTTCTTTTACCAACACCGCAGCCAGGGTCCCCAACAATGAAGACCCCAGGACAATCCCCAGGGCCGTAAAAAATATCAGTATGGCTTTGTGGGTGAAAATCTCCATGCCTAATACCAACCTGATGCATTTGCCTCAAGTATATTCATTTACTCCAATATCATGACCAATTTCTTGACTGGTCCAGAATAACCTGCCTCGGTCATATGTCGTCCACATCGATTGCCGCTGGCAGGATCACTTCCACTACCCCTCCGCCTGTGGCGGCATTATACAGCCTGATGGTACCGCCATGCTGCTTCGCTATCCTGGAAGGCGGTTACAATCACAAAGTTCTGGGCCAGAATGTACTGGCCTTTGTCGAAGGGCTGCAGGGGCAGGGCTAGACCGGAATCACAACGTCCATTTGTTTACTGTTCGATATCCTGGAAGAGCTCGCTGGCAGTGGCCGAGCCACCGACCTTCGAATCAACTATCATCACAATGCGCGGATCTATGCTGCTTACCAGGTGTTCCTGAAGGAGGGCTACCTGAGCGGGACCTACGGTTACCGGAGTTCTGACCGTGGCATTGACCCGGATGGTATCCGCATCTACGGTCTCGAAACGGAGTTCCTCGACCTTGATACCGTCCACCTGCTCGGAAAGATACCACACAACCTCATTCAAGAGTTTCTCATAAAAATCCCGGTCATCCCCCTTCAGAGTGTCGGCAAAGTCTGCTGGTACATGCATAAAACCCTCGGCGTCTGCATCGGTGGTTATAACCGATCGCACCACTAGCCTGATCCCTTTATCCACCTCATCGCGCAGCTGTTCTTGCAGTGACTCAACTTCAGCTGGGGTGATGGCGTAGGGAGTCCTGACAGAAACCGTTATTTGCGGTTCCCCATCCTGGATAGTTCTGGTGATGTCGGTTGCCTGGGCTCCGGGCACTGTGTTCAGATGTTGGCTTATGACCCGCGACACTTCATTCATGTAGCTGGTCTCTTCACTTATCTGGCGGTGGCGGTCCAGGTCCTGTTGGCTCACAAAGACCGGGCCACTGCGGTCTGAGTCCTTGGAGATCACGGAGCGCACGATCAATTTGGTACCCGGATCGATGTTGGCTTGCAAGGCAGTTTCCAACTGGGCTACCTGGGAAGGTTCAAATTCCCGGGTGGTTATGACCGTGGCGATGACTTGCATACTTTCATCGCCTCGATCAAACCTGATTTCAGATAGCCGTGCCCCCGGCGCAGCACTCAACTGTTCCGTCAAAACAGCCCGGATATTTTTGTCCAGCTTGCTTTCTGCCACCATTTTTATTAGGGTCTGGGTCATAAATGAAGCTGCTACCAATAGTATCAAAAGGCTGATTCCAAGGCGCTTAAAAATCGTTTTTAGAAGCGTGCCATTGGTGGCACGGGGGAACTCAACCGCTCCAAACCATGTAAATATACTGGCGGCAGCAAATTCAATGGCCACGAAGTTGACCGCAAACAGCAGGAAAGCTCCCCAGGCCAGCGTCCAGTTGGCTGTGGCGATATTCAATCCGCAGGAAGCCAGGGGAGGCACCAGGGCTGTGGCTATTGCCACCCCGGGGAGTGCCGGACTGATCTTTTCATTCACCAGGGCAAAGGCTCCTGCCATGCCAGAGGCCAGGGCGATGAGGATGTCATAGACAGTGGGCTGGGTGCGGGCCAGGATCTCAGTACCGAAGTCAGGACGCATGGGGATGAGTCCAATAGCGACCGGCAACACTACAGCTAAAACAACGCCTGCCATTTCGGCGTTTAAAGCAGTCTTCAGCAGGCGGCGGTCTCCCATGGTTAATCCCAGAGCGATCCCGAATATGGGACTCATCAAAGGCGCCACCAACATGGCTCCAATAACCACCGCAGTGCTATTGGTCAGCAGACCCAGAGTGGCGATGATTGCCGATAAGCATACCATAAGGTAGAAAGAAGCTGAAGGCTTGGACGGCTCACTAATGCGCTTATAGACCTGGGACCGCGTTTCGGGCGGCATCTTGCGGCGCAATTGTCGGAAGAGCTTGGCTAGATCCACCGGCATCGGCTCCTTTCATTCGAAATCCCCACTGGCATCCGGTAAGCACCAGATCTAAAGCTGCGCTTTTCACAAGAAATAGGTTGGTTGCTCTTATTTTACCATTACTGAAGATATCAGAACGGTGTTTTCTATGGACGGAATATTGCCCACCGCTGCATCTCGCGCGGTCTGTTTACTGATCACAGAAAAAGCCGTCAAATGGCTTAACGGCTTGGTTGGCTCTATTTGCTTATTCTTATAACTTGGCCGCCACCGGTAGAATGACTTCAGCCACTGCCCCACCTGAAGCGGAATTATAGATTGTGATCTGCCCGGAGTGTTCGAGTACGATTTTCTTCACTATGGTCAATCCCAAACCTGAACCAGAGGGAGCCCCGCTATAGAAATAGTCGAATGCGTGTTTAAGGTCGGTATTAGTAAAACCAGCCCCGTCATCCTCAACTTCTATTCGAACCATGGTTCCGCTTTCAATAAGGGTAAAACGGACACTGACCTTGCTGGCTGCGTGGCGTATGGCATTGGACAGCAGATTGACCAGGAGGCTGTGCAGATGATCCCAGTCCCCGATCACCAATGATGGAGGAGCCTCATGGGTCTCCACCACTATCCCCCTTTCCAGCGCGTAGCCTCCAACCGTATCGGTGGCCTGCTCCATTATGTAACCCAGGTTATGGGGCAGCAAATATGGTTTTTGGGGTTGGTCCAGGATGGAAAGGTCGATAATATTTTCCACCGCGTTACGCAGCCGCACACTCTCTTTATGGATAATCTCAATGGCGCTATCCAAGGCGGGGCCAGTAAATACACCATCCCGGATGGCCTCGGCATAGCCGTTTATGCTCATCAGGGGAGTCTTAAGCTCATGGGAGGCATTCTGAAAAAAGGCCCGCATGCTCTCATCATAGCTCTGAAGCTGGTCGGACATCTGATTAAAGGCTGCTGCCAGCTGGGATAGTTCATCATCCGACCTGATCTCCAGTCGCTGATCGAATTTGCGCTTGCCTACTGCCTGAGCGAAATCTTCTAGTGCACGGAGCGGCTTAACCAAGTATCGGATAATAAAGTAAGCAATCACTAGAGCCATGGCCAAGGCGGCTAACAAGCTGCCGAAGATCGTGCGCAGGATTTCATGGTACGTAGTCTGCAGAGTATGGAGTGCTACATAAGTCAGCACGGTACCACCCCTGCCTTCTGGCACCTCGGCAGTCAGATACCAATCATTCTTGAAGATATTGGCCTTGTTCCGGTCATAGGCTTCATCAGGGCGTAATTGGGCCGGCATCCGATCCAGCAATCGCCCGGTAGGAAATTGTTCCTGATTGCTGCTGAATTCGATTATATCCAGGTCATTGACCCACAAGAAATGGCTCTCTACTGAGCGGCCCAATAAGGGGATGGTCAGAGGCGGATTATAATCTTGGGAGGGCTGGGTCCCTAATCCGATGGCATAGGCTATTTCCCAGGCCTGCTTTTGCAGCCCTATCTCGGCGCGTTTTTCCATTACCCCTACCAAAATCGGATAAAAGGCCAGCGCAGTTACCAAGAATGTAAATGCCACTACCGCCAGGTAGCTGGTTAATATTTTAGTAGATATGCTTCTCCACTTGACCATCCAAACGGTACCCGTACCCCCATATAGTCTGAATGTTGGTTTCTGAATCGTTCTCATTAAGCTTGCGCCGCAAACGCTTGATCAAGTCGTCGACGGCCCGCTCGCTGCCGTCGTAATCATAGCCCCAGATGCGGTCCAGTAATTCCTGGCGGTTGAAGGTGCGCTGGGGGTTCTGAACCAATAAATGCAGCAGTTCATATTCTTTGGCGGACAGGGATAATTCCTCCCCGTTGACCAGGACCAAACGATCGCCGGTGAGGATTTTCAGGTTGCCGGCCAGCAGGTATTTTTGTGAATCGGGAGGAATCATAGTGCGGCGAAACACGGAACGGACCCGGGCCAGGAGTTCGCGGGGACTGAACGGCTTGGCCAGATAATCATCCCCTCCGACCTCTAAGCCCACGATCCGGTCCAGGGCTTTGCGGCGGGCAGATATGAAGATAACCGGGATACCACTGCGCTGACGAAGATCACGGCAAAATTCCAATCCATCCTGCCCCGGCAGCATTATGTCCAGTATCAGCATATCCGGATACCCGGAATCCAGGCACTCTGCCATTTCTTCCACACTGCTGAATGATTCCACCGTGTAGCCTTCGTTCTGTAGGTAGCGGGTAAGCAGCAAACGTATATTTTCTTCGTCATCGACTACAAAGATCGTACTCAAGGTCGGCGCTCCTTCAAATATAATTATCGGCTAGAACGTTAAATAAAACATAAGTGACAAATGTGGCACAAATATGTGAATCTTACAAATGCCTTAAATAGGAGGTTACAGAGCACAATTTAGCCATTGGCAAGCCTGTTACCGTAATTCTGCCACATTTGTGATCTAGACTAATTGAGTCGATGCTTACCCAGCTATGCTAGGTATACGTAATAAGCTTACGGCATGATTAGGCAATACGCCAGTCGATAAGTGTTGGTGTTTAAAAAGGAGGTGGTTGGTTATCTGCTGGTGGAGCGATTTTTACTGAATTATAGGCAATCCGGCTTATTAATAATCTAGACTAGTCAAAACGACGCTGAGTCTCAGACCAGAGAGCGGGGGAACCAAATTTTGGGGTGAATCCGATAAGGTAGGGAGTCCCTATCCCGAACCCGTCAGCTAACCTCGTAAGCGAAGAGGGAGTGTACCCATAATTATTAGTGCTAATCTTTTAGTAGTAATGTTGTCAAACCTGCATTGCATTTACATTTCCCCTTTTCTGCTTTTAAACCCCAATCATTTTTTCCCTCCTCTATGGCTGTGCCTTGTAACAAATCCATGAGGAGGTATTTAAAGAATGTCATTCAAAAAAAGGTTTTCGACCAGAATTGCCAGGCTGCTTGTCCTTGGCCTCATATTTACCATGAGTCTGGCTGCGGCTGGCTGCAGCAGTGGTGAAAAAACATCCGTCCAAAAGGAAAAACTGGTACTGGCAGATTGCAGCTGGGACAGCATTAAGGTGCACAACCGCATCGTGGGATTCATTATGCAGAATGGCTACGGATATCCAGAGCCTACCTATACGTTTGGGGAGACTCTGCCTATGCTGCAGGGTATGTCCAAAGGTGATGTGGATATATATATGGAGGTCTGGACAGATAATCATCGCGATGCTTGGCAAGAAATGCTCGACAACGGCACCGTCAAGGATCTGGGCTCCAATTTCCCAGATGCACCCCAGGGCTGGTATGTGCCCACTTACATTATAAAAGGCGATGCTGAACGTGGTATCAAACCAGTAGCTCCTGAATTAAAATCGGTATCCGATCTGCCACTTTATTGGCAGCTCTTCAAGGATCCTGAAGTCACCAACAAAGGGCGCTTTCATAACAGTACTCCGGGGTGGGTAGCCACTGGAATAAACGAGACGAAAATCAAGAGTTATGGCCTGGACAAGACTTTCAATGTCTTCAGCACCGGTTCCGATACAGCTCTGACCGCCTCTATGGTGGCTGCCTACGAAAAAGGTGAGCCTTGGTTGGGTTATAACTGGGAACCCACTTGGGTCATGGGCCAGCTTGATATGACCTTGCTGGAGGAGCCTTCATATGATCAGGCGGTCTGGGATGATCCAAATAATATGGCTTGCGCCTATCCAGCAGCTTATGTGGCCAAAGGAATTAACTCCGCACTGGCTACCAGTGACCCGGAGATCGTGCAATTCATCACGAAGTACCAGACAACTCTCGAGCAGAACAATGATTTCCTGGCGTATATGAACCAGAATCAGGTCGGAGAAGAACAAGCCGCCATATACTTCCTGAAAAAGTATCCCGATATCTGGAAAGCCTGGCTGCCTTCTGATGTTGCCTCTAAGGTGGAGCAGGCCTTGAAAGAGGTGAAATAATAATGGATATCGATATCAGGAACCCTTTGCTTGAGGTGCAGGGACTGTGGAAAGTCTTTGGGCCCAACCCGACTGACTTTGACCCCGGGGATGAGAATTCCATCAACAGCCTGAGAGAGTCAGGGGCCGTCTTCGCGGTCCGGGATGTCTCCTTCCAAGTCAAGCGGGGCGAGGTATTCGTTATCATGGGATTGTCGGGCAGCGGCAAATCTACCCTGATACGTTGCTTGCCGCGCTTATTGAAACCGACCCGGGGCCAGATCATCATCAACGGCCAGAGTGTATCCGACATGGACGAAAAGGAGCTGACCCAATTCCGGCGCCATGAGACAGCCATGGTCTTCCAGCACTACGGTCTGTTGCCCCACCGCAACGTGCTCGACAATGTAGCGTTCGGGTTAAAATTGCGGGGGGTGCCGCCCAGCGAACGGGCAGAACAAGCCCGCGAAGCCATTGTGCAGGTGGGCCTGGAAGGCTGGGAGGACCACTATCCGGCTCAACTCTCCGGAGGCATGCGGCAGAGGGTGGGCATCGCCCGGGCCCTGGTGCAGGAGAGTGACCTGCTGCTGATGGATGAGCCCTTCAGCGGCCTGGACCCCTTGATCCGCCGCGAGATGCAGGAGACCCTGATCCAATTGCAGAAGGAAGTGCACAAGACCATCGTGTTCGTCACCCATGATCTGACCGAAGCCGCCCGCCTGGGGGACCGCATGGCGGTCATGCGGGAGGGGGTTTTTGTCCAACAGGGTACCCCGGAAGAGGTCATCAACAGCCCGGTGGATGAATATGTGGAGCGTTTCGTTTCTGATGAAAGGCAATTCTATAAATCGCCGCGCAAACCGGTTATTTATTTCCCCAAGAAGAAGCGACAAGCGAAGCCATTACGGCCCTTACCCCGGGTCACTGCTCCGGCCCCGCTGATGGCGGCCGAGCGGAGGTGAACCTAGATGTTCCCAGTGGATTGGCAATTCCATGTTGCCCCTTACATCCAGAGTTTTATCAAATGGCTGATCGTCGCCTGGGGGCCGTTCTTTGATGGATTGTCCAGTTTGGTGCTGGGGGTGCTGCTGCAGATCGAAGCTTTCCTGAAATGGATTCCCTGGTGGGGCTGGATCGCAATAGTCGTGATTTTGTCCTGGAAACTCAGCCACAGCCTGTTTAAGTCCATCCTGCCCGGTCTGTTGATCATGACCATCGGCATGTTCGGGCTCTGGGAAGTGGCCATGGAGACCCTCGGCATAGTTATCGTGGCGGTGCTGATCTCGCTGTTGGTCGGGATCCCCACCGGTATCGGCATGGCGGTCTCAGAGCGATTCAATGCGGTCATCATGCCTCTCCTGGACGCCATGCAAACCATGCCCAGTTTGGTTTACCTGATCCCGGCTCTGATGCTGTTCGGATTAGGGAAGGTGCCGGGGGTTATAGCCACCGTGATCTATGCGGTACCCCCAGTGATCCGCCTTACCAACCTGGGCATCCGCCAGGTTTCCCGGGACGTTCAGGAAGCGGCTGTGGTTTTCGGGGCTTCACGTTGGCAACTAATGAAAGAGGTGCGTTTTCCGTTGGCAATGCCCACAATCATGGCGGGTATCAACCAGACCACCATGATGGCCCTGTCCATGGTAGTTATCGCCAGTATGATCGGGGCTGGCGGTTTGGGCGAGGAGGTCCTGAAAGCCACCAACCGGATCGATGTGGGCAAAGGTTTCGAAGCGGGCTGGGCGATCGTGGTGCTGGCCATCGTCATCGACCGCATCTCCCAGGCGGCCGCCCAAAAATGGGAACCTCCTAAAAGATAGCCCCTGCCAGGCCGGGACCGAATCCTCCTGGTCGAAGAATTTTACAACATTGCAACAGAGAGGAGATTTCATGCCTGATAAATATTGTCGCCTTTCTGCGCTGCCCGAGCAAGCTGTCGATGTGGTCGTTATCGGTTCCGGTTTCGCGGGGCTGGCGGCGGCGATTGAGGCAGCCGCAGCTGGAGCCTCGGTGATTGTGGTGGAGAAGATGCTTTCACCAGGGGGAAACTCCTTGATTAGTGATGGCGGTATAGCTGCGCCGGGCACGGCTTATCAGCTGGACGCAGGAATAACTTGGGATTCCCCGGAGATGATGTACCGCGACATGATAACCGCCGGAGAAGGGCTCAACCATCCCCAACTGGTGCAGGTGATCGCTGAAGGGGCCAGGGATGCTTTTCTCTGGACCGAGGAAGTCCTAGGCGTGACATACAAAAACCGGATCGATATCTTCGGCGGGCACTCGGTAGCCCGTTGCCATACCCCGGAGTCGGTTTCGGGACGTAGTCTAATCAAACGCCAGATCGAAAAACTGATTGCCCTGGGAGTGCCGTTATACGTAGGCGCTGCGGTGCAGGCACTGGTCCAGGATGAGCAGGGAAGGGTCACGGGGATCAAGGTGGCAGACCGAGATGGCGGACTGAGGTCCGACGATGATGCAGAGACGATCATCCATGCCTCGAAAGCTGTAATAGTGGCTACCGGTGGATTTGGCAGCGATGTAGACTTCCGCCAGGCCCAGGACCCCCGCTTGGATGGAACCTTGATGAGTACCAACAAGCCCAGTGCGACTGCGGAGATACTGAAAGAATGTATGAGGATCGGAGCCAACCCGGTGCAACTTTCCAGAATACAACTTGGGCCTTGGGCGTCCCCAGATGAAAAGGGCTTCGGCCTTGGTCCTTTGTTCGGCGATTATGTGGCCCTGCCCTACGGGATCCTGATCGACCCCTATACCGGCGGGCGTTTTGTCAACGAATTGAGTGACCGCAAGATTTTGGCGGAAGCGATGTTGCAGAAGAAGCATCCGGTGATCGGTATCGCCGATGCTGCCGGGGTGCAAACCGCAGGTTGGGATCTCCAACGGGCTGTACGGAAAGGGATCGTTAAGACTTTCGACACCGTCCCGGATCTAGCTGCATACTATGGAGTTGATCCGGTTAACCTCCAGAACAGCCTGTCCAGGTTTAACCAGATGGTGATCCGTGGTGAAGATTGCGATTTTCATAAACCAATGTTAAACATGGCTGTACCCATCGAACATCCACCCTACTATGCCATGCGATTCTGGCCCAAAGTCCACCACACCATGGGCGGTATCCAGATCGATGTCTTGGCTCGAGTGATACACCGGGAACAATATCCAATAGCCGGCTTGTTTGCGGCAGGTGAGGTTACTGGCGGCATTCATGGAGCCTGTCGGCTGGGCAGTTGTGCCATCACCGAATGCCTGGTAATGGGCCGGATTGCCGGTCAACAAGCCGCCCGCAAATGATTTCTGGAAAAACAAGTTGCCTCTTTCATAATCATTCAGCTGTAATAATTAGATCCCTTCAGGGAAATAATTTAGACAGCGTTACTATCAAAAAATAGAAGGAGAATGATTGATGACAGCAACTCAAACCAACATTACCCGTTACCAGGCTTGTATTGATGCTTGCCAAAAATGCTTGCAGGCATGTAATGAATGCTTTAACTCCTGCTTGCATGAACCAGACGCCCAGGCCCGGGAAAAATGCATCAAAATGCTGAGACTCTGTGCAGATGTGTGTAATCTCGCCGTTCAGACGATGAGCATGGATCACACCGAATCCAAATATATCTGTAACGTCTGCAGGACTATTTGTGATGCTTGTGCAACCGAATGCTCCATGTTCAAAGACAAGCATTGTCAACAGTGTGCTGATATTTGTCACCAGTGTGCCAACGAATGTGCGAACATGGTGCAGATGTAAATAACATTGTCCCTCATTAGGTTATGTGTAGCTGATGATTAGGCGGTTGCAGAGGTACTCTAAAAGAGTGCTCCAGCACCGCCTATAACAGTTTAGAAGCGATAAACATAGCATTTTGTTTAACCCAGGCTTAAGTCTTAGACCAGATAAGGCAGGAACATGCTGGCCAGGCCCAGGAAGGCGAAGAAGCCGAATACATCAGTGGCGGTGGTTACAAATATAGAGGAGGAGACGGCTGGATCGATGTTAAACCGCTTTAGGGTCAGGGGCACGGTGTAACCGAAGAAGCCAGCCACAATGAGATTACCGGTCAGTGCCACCACCATAATGAGCCCCAGGAAGGGATTGCCATATCTCAGATAGAGCATTGCTCCGGCCACGAAGCCGATCAGCAGGCCGTTGATGGAACCCAGCAGTACTTCCTTAAACACCTGGCGCCAGCCTTCCTTGGGGTCCACCTCGTCCAGTGCAATGCTGCGGATCACCACCGACAGAGTCTGAAAACCGGCGTTGCCGCCCAACCCGGCTACGATCGGCATGGCAACCGCCAGCGCCACCACCTGGGCTATCACATCTTCAAACAGCGCCACCGTGAAGGAGGCCAGCATAACTGCTCCCAGGTTGATATAGAGCCACGGCAGGCGGCGCCGGATGGATTCCGGCAAGGTGCTGTGGATATTTTCGTCCTTGCTTACTCCGGATACCATCAAAAAGTCTTCCGTGTACTCTTCCACGATTATGTCGATGATGTCATCAACGGTTATTATGCCCAGGATGGCATTCCGGTGGTTGATCACCGGAATTGCCTTAAGGTCGTATTTGGAAACCAGTTGCGAGACCTCCTCCTGGTCGGTTTCCGGATAGACTGCGAGCAGGTTTTTGTCGGTGATTTGATCGAGTTCGGCATCCCCGGGCGAGGTCAGGATATCACGCAGATCGGCTGTACCGATCAATTCATTGGAATCGTTCACAACAAACAGGACTTCGATGACTTCCGTCTTGGGTCCTATCGTCTTGATCTTGTTCAGGGCTTCACTGATTTTAAGACTGTTGCGGAGGGCGATGTATTCGGTGGTCATATTACCGCCAGCCGTATCCGGTCCGTAGCCCAGCAGTTTTTCGATAGTCTGGGAGTCGCTGCTTCTCATCATGCGCAGCAGTTTTTTCCGCTGGTCCAGCGGCATTTCACCGACTATATCGGCTATGTCGTCACTGGACATATACGTGAAGACAGATACAATCCGCTCCGCATCGATCAGACCGACGATGCGTTTTCTGAGCATGAGGCTGCCTTCTTCCAGGACTGCTGCCAGCTGTTCATTTCCAACCAACCGGCAGAAGCCCTCCAGGTCCTGACTATCCAGTGTCTGTAAAGCCAGCGCAATATCGATGGCGTAATGAGCTTCGAAGAGAGCTGCAATCTCGCGGTGGTTGTGATTGCTTATGTATTGGAGCAGGTTCTCGCTGAGATTATCCATGGGATACACCTCCATATGGGGACTGGTACCGAGCCGACCACCGGAACCCGCAATATTGTCCGCCCGCCTATTATAGTTTACTCCTTATCATTATATCTAACTATCATCGGTCATCCCCTCCATGTATGCTGCCCAGCGCGAGGCCCTGTTTTACGACGATAGCAAATCAAAAGGATTTACCCGTTCAGGAAAAGAAAGGTGTTTCGGCATACGTTTTTATATGCCTTATAGATTGTGGGCACAATAGAAACGAGACAGGAGGGCCATCATGTGTGGAAATCTTTCTTTCGGGGTTTCAAGGTGCTTTATAAGTTATATTGGGTTATCCGATTATGGTGATTATGAACCTTTATCAGCCGCTCAAGTGGCACTACATTTTCTCGATTCCGACCCTCGTCCCGATGGTCAGTTTTTGCAATGGCTTACCGAGTTTATCGTCAAACACACCCAAACCACATAAAATACCACCGGGACCGCCGGGGGGGACGTCTCCCCAGGTTATCCTGGTGGTTGCAAAAGTCAGCTATGACATACATCCTTTGGGATAATCTGGCCCTTGGGGAAGGGGCGCTGCCCGGCAAACCATAGCTTTTCTTACTGTGCCTGCTCTGCCCAGGCGTCAGGTATGAAATAGATTTCCACCCGCCGGTTCTGGGCCCGGCCTTCTTCGGTACTATTGTCGGCGATGGGGTATAGTTCCCCATAGGCTTTTACATCGAATCTGACATTATCCGGGACACCTCTCGACCTAAAGAATTCCACCATGGTTTCAGCCCGTCGTTCGGACAGCCACTGCCCGCTAGTCGGACCATCGTCATCGGTATAGGCACTCATCTTCAAGAGGCCGGGATTGTCCCTGATCAGCGTCGCCAATTCCTCCAGTGCGGGTAACTCGTCAGGCCTGATGTCATAACTGTCGGGGTCATAGTTGACCACGATATTGACCGGAGTCGGGACCTCCTTGGTAGGCGGCGGTGCCGGTTGCTCCGGGGTGGGTTGGGTGACCGGGGCCGGTGGTTGTTCCGGGACTTCGACTGGAGTCTGGAGTACCGGTACAGTAGTAAAGCCGGGCAGGTTTTTTCCATAGTATCCGTAAGCTCCCCCTGCTCCTCCCACCAGGAGCAGCACCAACAGCAGCCATATCGGGATTTTGGGACGTTGCCGCCTGGGTGCTTTGGGAACGTCTTCTTCCAATAGTTCAAATGTATCGTCCAGTTTGCTCACCCTAAGTGGCCTCCTCCAAAGTAGTGCTTGAATCGGGTGCCTGCCGCCTGATGGGCAGGTCTGGTTCAGTCTCACCGCAACCTGCTCTGCGAGTGTGCAACCACCTTACAACCTAGTCTAAGTTCCTTCCCTATATTATACATAAACTTTTGATCTTGCCCTGAGGAAAATATCAGCTGTCAGGGCTGGAAAGTCATGGGGTAGATATGCCGCTTCAATTTCTGGCGGTCTGGGGTCCCCAAGGTTTATGCCGGACACAGAGACGCAGCCCAGCTGTACAAGCTCGGCCCGGGCATTGGATGGGGGAAGGCGGGTAGTTTAAAAGCGGTTGAGGTATTTGCGTATTTCCCAATCATGTACGCATTCAGCGTACTGGGCCCACTCCTTCTGTTTGTACAAGAGATAATTATTAAAAACATGTTCCCCGATGGTTTCGATTATAAGCGGATCCCGGACCATTTCCTCCAGGGCTTCCGCTAGATGGCGGGGATAGCGTTCCGGCCCCATCCCGGTGGAGCCAATGGTATCGGCAGCATAGCCATTGCCATGCAGGGGCTGGGGGGGGATGATTTGGTTTTTGACACCATCCAGACCAGCCCGGAGCATCAAAGCAAAAAGAAGATAAGGGTTGGCGGTCGGGTCCGGGCTGCGATACTCGATACGGGTACTGTTACCCCGGGCGGCCGGAACTCTTATCAGGGTGCTGCGGTTGTTGGTGGACCAGGCGACATTGGTGGGCGCTTCATAACCGGGCTTCAGACGTTTATAGCTGTTTACGATGGGATTGGCAATGGCCGCCAGGCCTCGGGCATGCTTAAGGAGTCCGCCGATAAAGAAACGGGCCAGATCGCTCAACGCGTCAGGGGCTTGCGGTTCGTAAAACACATTGTGTCCGTCCTTGAACAGAGACTGGTTACAGTGCATAGCGCTGCCATTTTCCCCGCTTAAGGGTTTTGGCATAAAGGTGGCGTATAGCCCTGACTGCCGAGCAATGTTTTTTACCACGTCCCGAAAGGTTATCCAGTTGTCGGCGGTCTGTAAGGCTTCACCGTATTTAAAGTCTATTTCATGTTGCCCCGGGGCCACTTCGTGGTGGGACGACTCAATTTGGAACCCCATCTTTTTCAAGGTCAGAATAATACTGCGGCGGGCATCTTCGCCCAGATCAACCGGTGCCAGGTCAAAATAGCCGGCATGATCATGGATGTCGAAAAGCGGGTAACCCTGGTCATCGGCATGGAACAGGAAAAACTCTCCTTCCGGGCCGATGTTGTATTCAAAGCCCATCTGTTCCACTTCCCGCAGGGCTTTTTTAAGGATATGGCGCGGGCAGCCATGAAAAGGCGCGCCATCAGTTGAATATACGTCGCAGATCATCCGGGCCACGCCCTCTTCCTGGGGTCTCCAGGGCATGACCGCATAGGTGTCGGGGTCAGGGACAATACATTGGTCCGACTCGTGGATGGAAGCAAAACCGTCTATCGAGGAACCGTCAAACATCAATTCGCCGCCGAAGGCCCGATCAAGTTCGCTGGCCATAATGGAAGTGCTCTTCATGATCCCGAAGATATCAATAAATTGCAGTCTGATAAATTCGATTCCCTTGTCTTTAATGTCCTTAAATATGTCTTCTTGGTTCATTCTCTACTCCTACCCGCCGGCTATAAAGCAGGCGGCTTTGTTATTAAATCTTTGGCAGAATAGTCCGTACCGACCCAGTTTCCAATTGTACAATATATTTGTGGCACAATTTTGGCTTGCCGCTGGGCGATTAATCTAAATGGGGCGGAAGCGCGTTCCCGGAAATATATGAGCAGCTTGCCCCATATTGAGGCCAGGGTTATTATTTGTACGGCTGCCAGCCACTGCCGGGGCAGTCAGAGGGAAAACGTCGACATAAACCGTTACGGTTTCAGAGATGATCACCATCCGCACCACCAGGCGCATCTTCTGTTTGTCGATCTCAATCTCGCGATTATCGACAATCTGGGGGATAAGCATATAATTGACCTCGGTTACCGCCTGGCCGTTCAAGCCCGCCAGCCACTCTCGGATGTGCTTCTCCACTGACAGCTCGAGGGTGCTCCTGGTAAAACCATCCCATTCATTGGCATCGACAAAATTGACTTTAGTGTTGATCCGGCTGATGACCCGTTTCTTAGGGGTTTGCTGCAATTGTTGGACCTGGGCATCCATGGCCGCCAGATTCGCCTGCAGGGACTGATTTTGTATATGCAGGTCATCCAGCTGGGCGCCGACCAGCACGGTCGTTGAGGCGGCACCCAGAAGTATGCCGAGAAGGACCAGAGCTGCCCAGAAAATATAACGTTTCATCGGCCCCGCCCGGAAATGATCAGGATTAAATAGTAACCGGCCTGGGTACCTAGCAGGGCAGAAAAAATATAAGCCAGCTGTTTTAGCAGCGGCCGCAATTCACCCTTGAAAAGCCCGGATTCGATGATTTCGAAGGTGGAGAAGGTTCCCCCGATGGCGGCCACTATCGCCCAGATCTTTATTTCCCGGGCTAGGTGCAGCATGGTCCCAATGGGCGGTTCTTTTACCAACACCGCAGCCAGGGTCCCCAACAATGAAGACCCCAGGACAATCCCCAGGGCCGTAAAAAATATCAGTATGGCTTTGTGGGTGAAAATCTCCATGCCTAATACCAACCTGATGCATTTGCCTCAAGTATATTCATTTACTCCAATATCATGACCAATTTCTTGACTGGTCCAGAATAACCTGCCTCGGTCATATGTCGTCCACATCGATTGCCGCTGGCAGGATCACTTCCACTACCCCTCCGCCTGTGGCGGCATTATACAGCCTGATGGTCCCGCCATGTTCGTGCACGATCTTTTGGGCGATGGGGAGGCCCAGCCCGGAACCGGCGCGATGGCAGCTATAAAAATATTCGAAAGCATGGGCCAGGTCCTCCGGGGTGAAGCCGGACCCGTCATCTTCCACCTCTATTCTGACCTTGGCCTCGTCCTGCAGCCGAGTGGCACTGACGGTTACCTTGCTGCAGGCATGGCGAATACCGTTCGACAGCAGGTTGACCAGCAGACTGTATAAGTGATCCCAGTGGCCGATCACCAGCGTTTGCGGGGGAATGTTAATCTCAAGCTGTACGCCGCGGTCCAGGGCGTAACCCCCTACCGTATCCATAACTGATTCGGCGATGAAGTCTAGGTTGTGGGGCAGGAAATAACCAAGATCGGGCTGATCCAGGATGGTCAGATCGATAATATTTTCAACCACGTCGCGCAGCCGCAAGCTCTCTTTATGGATTATCTCAATCGCCTTGTCCACCTCGGGGCCGGTAAACACACCGTCCCGAATGCCCTCGGCATAACCGTTGATACTCATCAAGGGTGTTTTCAGCTCATGGGAGGCATTTTGGAAAAAGGCCCGCATGCTCTCATCATAGCTTCTTAACTGGTCTAGCATCTGGTTGAAGGCGGAAGCCAACTGGGACAGTTCGTTGCCGGAGCTCACCTCAAGTCGCTGGTCGAATTGCCGGTTGCCCACCGCTTGGGCGAAATCTTCCAGGGAACGCAGCGGTTTTATCAAATATCGGATAATGAAGAAAGCAATCAGCACAGCCGCCATCACCGCCATTACCAAGCTGCCCAGAACGGTTAACAGGATTTCCTGGTAGAGGCTCTGCAGATCAGCCAGCGGCAGATAGCTCAACACAGTGCCCCCATCGCCTCCCGGTACCTCAACCGTCAAATACCGGTCGCCTCTATATATGTTGGCCTGGCCTTGGTCGATGGGCTCATCTGACCGCAGGGAGACCGGCAGCCGGTCCAGCAATCGTCCGGTTGGAAACTGCTGTTGGTCGGTGCTGTATATGATTACATCCTGGGAGCTGACCCATAGGAAACTACTCTCCACCGAACGCCCCAACAGAGGAATGGTTAGAGGCGAACTTGGAATCTCAGACGGCGGAGTGCCTGTCCTAATGGCGTAGGCAATCTCCCAGGCCTGTTTTTCCAGTCCAATCTCGGCGCGCCTTTCCAGAACTCCTACCAGGATGGGGTAAAAGGCCAGGGCCGTCACCAGGAAGGTGAAAACCACCACCGCCAGATAACTGGTAATAATTTTAGTAGATATACTTCTCCACTTGACCATCTAGCCGGTACCCATATCCCCATATAGTCTGAATGTTGGTTGATGAGTTGTTTTCATTGAGCTTGCGCCGCAAACGTTTGACCAGATCATCAACCGCCCGTTCGCTGCCCTCATAATCGTAACCCCAGATACGGTCCAGCAGCTCCTGGCGATTAAAAGTGCGCTGAGGATGATTGATAAGCAGTTCCAGGAGGTCGTATTCCTTGGCGGAAAGGGCCAATTCTTGGCCATCGATCAGCAGCAGGCGATCGCCCGGGATCAGTTTCAGATTCCCCGCCAGGAAGTATTTCTTGGGCTCAGGCGGAACCATGGTGCGGCGAAATACCGTTCGTACCCGGGCTACCAATTCGCGGGGGCTGAAGGGTTTGGGGAGGTAATCGTCGCCGCCGATTTCCAGGCCCATGATCCGGTCCAGGGCTTTTCGCCGGGCTGATATGAAAATTACCGGGATATTGCTGTGCTGGCGCAGGTTGCGGCAGAATTCCAGACCATCCTGCCCGGGCAGCATGATATCCAGGATCAGCATATCGGGATATCCAGACTTGAGGCGGTGGGCCATCTCTTCCACACTATCGAACGACTCCACGGTATAGCCTTCTTTTTGCAGGTATTGGCTGATCAGAATGCGGATGTTTTCCTGGTCGTCAACCAAAAAGATGGTGCTCAATGGCTTCGCTCCTTTGAATCAGTTGCTGGGACTAACTTCTCTGGTCAGCATAAGCAACAATTGTGGCGCAAATATGTCACCGGTCCAAAGGCGGCAATTTCCAAGCTGGATACTATTTCTGCTCAATGGCTTGCTTGTTTGCCTTAATTCTGCCACAAGTTATTTGTAAGCTGAAGTTAACGATTTGAAGGTGCCGGGTGCATTCATGACAGTCAGCGATGATCTGCAAAACGGGTTTTCAAATACATTTTAACATGAAATGCTCCGCCGCTTATGCCGTACAAGGGCACCTGGCAGCGTATTAGCATATTCTAGTATTAGGCAAAAGCAATCGCAAATTAGAAATGGTGGTGTTTGTTACCAGACAACTTACGGACAGGGACTGGCTTAAATCTAAAAGCATTACTGTCAATGCGCCGAATCTCTGGAACAGAGAGCGGGGGAACCAATTTCCGGGGTGAATCCGCAAGGTAGGGAGGCCCTTATCCCGAACCCGTCAGCTAACCCCGTAAGCGCTTATGAGGGAATCCGAGGTTAATAACTAACATGTAGAACCAAAGGACTGCCTTTGGTTTTCTGGTTTTTTATAACCTTACCCCTGCTATCATACAAGCCGAATGTTTGATTAAGGAGGAGGAGGATTAATTGATAGAGCGCGATAAGTTGAACAACACTCTGATTTCTCAGCTAAGGAGCGGGTGGCTCAAACAAGACGCCCTCCGGTATTTGGATGCGGTCAAGGAGATGCCCGGCGCCCATGAATTGGCTGCCGCGGTTGCCCGAAATAAAGCCAGGATCCTGGAGGTTCTGGGGGGCACAGAGGATGACTGGCAAAACTGGAAATGGCAGCTCAAGAATAGGATCAGAGACAGCCATACCCTGGCCTTGATATTGGGACTGAGCGAGTTGGACAAGAAACGTATCGACCGGGTCAGCAAGGTTTACCGATGGGCCATCTCCCCCTATTATCTGAGTCTTATTGGCGCCGATTATGAAAACAGCCCTATCTATCGGCAGGCGATACCAGATATCCGCGAACTGAACCCCGGCGGCAGTCTGGACCCCATGAACGAAGCCCAGTCCTCGCCCGCCCCCTGTGTGACCCGACGTTACCCGGACCGCATGATCATCAATGTGACCAACCAGTGCGCCATGTATTGCCGCCATTGCCAACGGCGGCGCAATATCGGGGAGAACGATTACCATGCCCATCTCAGGGATATCGATACGGCCTTAAAATATGTGGCCTGTAACCGTGAGATCCGTGATGTCCTCATAACCGGAGGGGATGCCCTGATGCTCAACGACCGCGTATTGAAATACATTTTGGGAGAATTGCACAGCAATCCCCATGTAGAGATCAAGCGGCTCGGCACCCGGGTACCGGTGACATTACCGCAAAGGGTCACTCCCGGCCTTTGTGATATTCTGCGCTGTTATCCGCCCATCTATATAAATACCCAGTTCAACCATCCCCGCGAGGTGACCCCTGAAGCCAAGCTGGCCTGTGACCGCTTGATTTCCGCCGGGGCGGTGCTGGGCAACCAGGCGGTCCTGCTTAAGGGGATCAACGATGAACCCTTCGTGATGCGCAAGCTGAACCATGAACTGCTCAAGATAAGGGTGCGCCCCTACTATATATTCCATGCCAAGGACGTTCAGGGTACCCGCCATTTCCAGACCAGTGTCGATACCGGGCTGGATATTATGAAGTCGCTGCGCGGTCACACTTCAGGATTGGCCATTCCCACCTACATCGTCAACGCCCCGGGCGGCTTGGGCAAGATCCCCTTGATGCCCAATCATATAGTCGAGCATCTCCCCGAGAAAGTGGTCCTGCGGACCTGGGAAGACAAGCTGGTGGAGATTGAGAACCAGAAACCATGATATTGGCCCTGCCCGCTCCGATTTGACGCGGTCGCTTCCGGAATCCGTTTTCGTACAGCCTTGAGCGAGTCTTTAACACCCATTTAGGTATATAATTAATGGAAAGCTTGGCTGGGACACCGGGATGGGTGCCTGCCGTTAAGGGGGAGCTTTCTAATGAATGAATGGTTGTTTCCCAGAATCACCGATTACTTTGACAATCAGAACCGCAATAATATATTCGAATACTCGCAGATGATCGGCTTTTCCCTGCAGGAGAAGAAAGAGCAGGCCCTGCTGGATATAAAGAAGGCTATGTTCGAGCACACTGCTATCCTGAACGATGAGCAGCTGACTTATGCGGCCTTCATCATCGCCGATGACATTTACAAATCGGCCAACGAGATTAGCCTGTTCAATCTCTATATTTCGGAATATCTGGAAGCCAGTGCTGGAACCTTTTTCGAGTTATTGAGTCAGCGGGGCTTCGTCTTGCATTACCTGGCCAACAACCTCTATGCAGGCACCGCCGGCGCAGGCATGATACGGCCGCTGCAGTTTTTCCGCTATTTCTTCCTGCCCGCCGGGATCAAATACATCTGCCCCCACGAGATCGCTTTGGAGTTGATGAAACGCGACGGGCTTACCATCGAGGATTACGACGCCAACATCGCCAATTATCTAGGTGAGGCCCAACTGGTGGGGGATACGGTGATTGAGAAATGCCATGACCAAAACGATCATTACTTCAATCTGCAGATTGATGGGGAGAAGAGCCGTTTTAATCCCTCCCTGGCCCGGGTCCGGGACCAAAACGTGATTACCGTTTTCCGCAGTGAGCCGCCCATGGCTGGCACCAGCTGCGACGTGCTGTTCCCGGCCGCGGAAATAGATATGAGTGGTGCCAACTAGGCAGCGTGACCCCAATCCGGATTCCCGGTCCGCCAGTTTCGAGTCTTTCGGTCACGGTTTATAAAGAAAATTCTAACTTTCACAATTGTTGACACCGGTTTATCCGACCAATATACTAGGATTAAGCTCCAAGGAATACCCAAGATGGAAAGTCGAAGAAAGTCTCCAGAGAGGAAACCCAACGATTCAACTACTTCAAACTACCGGTGAAGGAGATTCACTAAATCTTAAGAGGGGGGCGAAAGAGACTTAGTACCGTAACCAAGCCGATGAAGATTTGTAAATCCCGGATTTAATAAGAGTTAAAAAGGCTTAAAAACAAAGCTTCTCAGAAAGCAAAAAAAAAAGCCCATTTTTAACTCACACAAATTAGATCATGGGGAAACAAAAATGAAACGGCAGGAAACAGTAATAAGGAGCCAGTAGCCTTAAACCGCAAGAGATGAAGGGGTAAGAAGGACGTTGAAAGCGGGAAACAGAATCCAAGAGACTTGATAGACGGGAAATCGACAAAGGTTCGTTGGAGCAGCATTAAAGGGATTTGTTGAATAACACAAATCCCTTTTTTTGTTGGGTGGCTACGCCGATAGGCCAAGGCTGTGATTCGTGAATCGTGGCCGGCGCAATGATCCCGAAGACTACTGGTCCACCCTATTACCGGCATTGCTGCCTGGACTACAGCCAGACAGCCACCGCGATAACCGTCAATGCGGCCAGGACACCGTAATCACTTCTCCTGAAACAGAGGTTGTGTAGGTAGGTGCGTGGCCCCGGGTGGTAACCACGGGCTTCCATGGCGTCGATCAATTGATCGCTGCGACGAAACATATTCGAGGTCAGTGTGGATGCCAAACCCGCCATCAATCTGATTTTACCTGCGATCCCGCTCTCATTGAGATCTGCTCCCCGGGCCTGCTGAGCCTGGCGGATCGAGTTTAGCTCGATGACAAACTGGGGAATGAACCGGAAGGCCAGGGAAATCATCATCGCCAGGTCGTGGGAGGACAGGCCGAAAACCTTTAACGGCCGCAGCAGTCTCTCCAACCCGGTGGTGATTTCGATAGGACTGGTGGTCATGGTAAATAGGGAGGCGGCAGCGACCAGCAATAGAAACTTGCCCACCTGGGTGATAGCCATGGTTAATCCTTCCTGGGTAACCTGGACTGGTCCAAAGGATAGATAGGGCAGCGGGCTTCCCGGGGTGAAAAAAAGGTAAAGGATGAACAAGCATATGAAGAAGGGCAGCACCGGTTTCAGGGATTTGAGTACCGCGGTCAGCGGGGTACGACTAGCCCAACTGATGAATACGAAACCAACAGTGGCCGCCGCCAGGCTGGGAAGGCTGGCTTTAAGCAATAGGATGCTGACCAACAAAACAGCTATGATTTTTACCCGGGGGTCCAGCCGATGAACCGGTGAGTCCAGGGGATAATACTGAAAGGGCACTTCTTCACACCTCCCTGGGTTTCTGGTCGGTCAGCATTTGCCGCTGCCCCGTTACCAATGTGCTGATCTGCTGGCAGGCCCGCTCGACATCAAATACATCGGTCCCGATGTCAAATCCGGACTCCCTCAGCCGGCACATCAACTGGACCAGCCGGGGCGGGGCCAGACCCAGGCTTAGCAGCCATTCCACCCGGGTCAATACCTGCGCGGGGTGGTCATCGGCAACCAGCCGCCCCTGGTGCAATACCAGCACCCGGTCGGCCCGAGCGGCTTCCTCCATGTCTTGAGTGATAAATATTATGGTCAGGCCCTGTTGATGCAGCTTTTCAATTTGCCTAAACACTTCCGTTTGTCCGGATGTATCCAGTGCGGCAGTGGGTTCGTCCAGTACGATTATTTTCGGATCCATGGCCAGCAGACCGGCCAAAGCCAGCCGCTGTTTTTGACCGCCGGACAGGGCATGGGGAGCGCGTTTCCCTAGCTCCGACAAGCCGACGGCAGCCAGAGCGCTGTCTACCCGCCTCTGTATTTCCGCGGGGGATAGCCCAAGGTTGCCGGGACCGAACGCGACGTCCTCTTCCACCGTCATGCCCACGATCTGGTCATCTGGGTTTTGAAAAATCATGCCCACCAGGCGGCGGATCTCTTTATGGTTTTTGACATTGCCGGTACTGAGACCATCTATCCATACCTCACCTTGGGTAGGAGTCAGCAGGGCGTTCAGTTGTCTTATCAGGGTGGTCTTACCGCCGCCGTTAGGACCTATGATGGCCACATATTCACCCGGCTGGATGGAAAGGTTTATATTCTCCAGTGCCGGGGATTGTTGCGTATCGTATATGTAGGTCAGGTTTTTGATCTCGATCATGGCCGTACCCCCTAAAGCTTGACATGGTTTCTGAACTTTAATCCCAGCCAGGCAGCTGCTGCCAGTTTAAGCACATCACCGGCCAGAAAGGGGACAAACCCCAGCATCAGGGCCTGCATCCATGGCAGATGGGCTACTATGGTGAGTTGGGTGATCCCAAAAACGTAAATAACGGCGTTGCCAGCCACCAAAGCCAGCCCGATCCAGGCCAAACCTGGTTTTTCCTTTTGTTCTGCGATTTTGCCGATGATGTAAGCCCCGGCAATAAAGCCAATCAGGTAACCGCCGCTGGGGCCGAAGAGGGTACCCAGACCGGCTTTGCCACCTGCAAAAACCGGCAAACCGATCAAACCCAGCAGGACATATACTACCTGACTTAAGGCCGCGGTGTATCCCCCCAGCATTACGCCCGCCAAACTGGTAAACATGGTCTGCAGGGTTATGGGCACCGGCTGCACAGGGATGACTATCAGCGAGCCGACAGCGGTCAGAGCCCCGAACATAGAAGCATAAACCATTTGGCGCAGGCGGTTGGATTTGGCTTTTGGCATTGATAAAACCCACCCTTTAATCTTAATGAATCATACTGAAGATGAAATAATAAAAAGGCTAACCAATTTGATTTCAATTGGTTAGCCAAATTATGAAGCCCCCTGAGTTAATTGTCAACCAAAAAATTAAAAAAGGTTAACAATCAAACATCTAATTAGCTTAAGAATCGACTACCTCGATTTCTCCTGACATCACGGTCTGAATTGAGCCATCTGGGCTGGCCACTACCAGGTAACCGTCCTGGTTAAGATCTATCGCTCTTCCAACAATAGAACCCTCGGTGGTGTCCAGCCTGACATCCTGTCCGATCACCATCGACAGGTCTCTGGCCTTGCTCAGGATAGAATCGAAATCTCCCGCCAAAAGCTGCTTGTAATACAACTCCAGATTATGTAAAAGAATCTGCATCAGCCGCACCCGGGAGAGCGGCTGATTCCGCTCGGCTTGGACCGACGTGGCCGGCATACGCAGGTCGGGGGGGAATTCACCCGGGTCATTGTTGATGTTTAGGCCGAAACCCACTACTACATAATCGATGCCGTCCATATCGGCTATCGCTTCTGATAATATGCCGGCTAATTTCTTATTGCCAACCAGGATGTCGTTGGGCCATTTGATACGGGCATCCAGACCGGTTTCAGCGCGGATGCTTTCAGCCAAGGCTACCGCTGCCATGAGTGGCAGCCGGGAAAGCTGTGGCAGTGGCATCACCGGACGCAGGATTATGGACATGTAGATGCCTTTGGCAGCCGGCGAAAACCAGGTCCGGCCCCGGCGGCCCCTTCCGGCAGTCTGCATTTCCGCCACCACTACAGTTCCTTCCGGTGCTCCCTGCTGGGCCGCATTGCGGGCGTAATTGTTGGTCGAATCGATTTCCCGGAAGTAGAAGTAACCCTGACGCCCAAAAACCTCGGTGGTCAGGTCAGGCTGCACCTCGTCAGGTGAAAGCAGGTCCGGGGCGCCAATCATCCGGTACCCTTTCTTGGAGGCTGATTCGATGGCATAACCCTCGTCCAGGAGATGCCTTATCTGTTTCCATACGGTCGTTCGGGATACATTGAGCCTTTCACTTAGTGCTTCCCCGGATACCCAAGCGCCGGGATTTTCCTTGAGCGTATTTAATATGGCCTGGCGGAGCAAATTTTATCTCATCCCTTCGATTAGCTCATTGGCCTGCTTTATGCCTCCCCGGCAGGCAAAGCCGGGCTGGGAATTCATCCCCTCTGCGGCGATCATGCGGTGGTCGTATATATTTTACGTTAATCAGGTCTCCATTAACAAGAAATTCGGCAAACGGTTGGGCATACTGTAAGAGGGATCGGTCTTTTTCAGCACCGATCCCTTCACCAACGGATTATTGATTGCCAGGCTGTGCAACTTCCCACGATGACGCGGTGGGCTGCCTGCCAATGCCATACTCTTTATGCCTGTTTTTTCTACCTGGATAGCTTGAACCTCTGTTGGAATTCATTGATGACCTTCAATAGATCGGGATCCAGATACTTTTGAACATTTTGCACGATATAATCGGGGATAAACCGGTAGTAAGCTTCGGCGATACCCCCGGCCATACAGGCGATGGTGTCGCTGTCCCCGCCCAGGGAGATGGCCTTGCGGATGCAATCCTCGTAATCGTCGGATTCCAGGAAAGCGATGATGGCCTGGGGGACCGAACCGGGGCAGGTCTCGTCGAAATCATAGCCGGGCCGGACCTGGTCCAGGGTGGAGGAGAGGTCATAACCGAACCGGGCCTGGACCTGCTCTTTAATGAAGGGCTTGCCCTGACCCATCCGAGCCCAATAGATGGCGCTGGCAATGGCCTGGGCGCCCTTGACCCCCTCGGGATGGTTGTGGGTGACAACCGCGCTGCGTTTGGCTTCTTTCATCATACAATCATAATTGTCGATGGCGAAGGCCACCGGGCTGACCCGCATGGCGGAACCGTTGCCGAAACTGTTGTAAGCGTCGAGTGATTCCGAATTGGCCCAGCGCCGGAACATGCCGCCGTAACCGGCCTGGGGGTATTTGCGCGCATATTCCCGAAAGGTCTTGGCGTAATCAAGCCCATTTATGATGCAGTCGGCTACCGCCACGGTCAGGACGGTATCGTCGGTGAACCGTGTTCCATTCTGGAACATGGTAAAATCGGTACGCTTGGTGGGAAATCCTTCAAAAAATGATCCAATAACATCGCCGGCTATGGCTCCAAACATTAGCATATCCTCCTATTAATTTTCACTGCTTGCAGAATGACAGAGCAGATTATTTGGCTGCACTTTTAAATATGTAGATTCATAAATATATATACGAAAACAGGTGGTAAGATTTGGTGGGGAAGCGGTCGATTTGCTGGCCGGGACGCCCGCCTTGAATAAATATACTCTACCGTCGCCGGTTATAAAACATTAAGAAAATTCTAACTTTCACAATCATTGACACCGGTTGAGGGCGAAGCATATACTACCTGTAAGCTCCAAGGAATACCTAAGACAAAAATCCTTGCTGGAGCCAGAAAACAGAAACAAAAAACTTTCAGCCAAGTAAAGATACCTGTAGAAATTCTACTATATCCAAGAGAAAAGTAAAAGAAATTGGTTTACAACAGAACAACGATACTGGAAATCAATTATTCAAAAGAAATTCTGCAAAGAAGAGTAAAGAGAATAAAAGATGAAGGTAGAGTTAAACTGAAAGTAAACCAAAAGTAAGAGAAATTCCGAGGATGAAGGTAAAAAGAAAGGTTGGAAGGCAAGAAACGAAGTTGGAAGGCAAAGACAAGGAGAGTAAGTCGATAAAGGTTCGTTGGAGCTTCACTTTTTCCCAGACTAGTCTCGGGAGCCAATAGCATCGTCACGTCACAACCCCCGCTCAATCGACGTACAATAGGTACGTCTCAATCGCGGGGTTTATTCGTGCCTCGCTTTTGGCTCCCATCACAACCGGCTTAATCGATAGGGGTTTGATCACATGCACAACCTGGTGATAAAGAGGATTTATGAAAAAGCCGAACCCGGCGACGGCTATCGCATCCTGGTCGATCGAATCTGGCCGCGGGGCATCGGCAAAGAGGAGGCCCGACTGGATCACTGGGCCCGTGACATAGCGCCATCTAATAGGCTGCGCAAGGAATTCGGCCACGATCCCGCCAAGATGGACGAGTTCCAGGAACAATACCTGGTCGAACTGGACCAGAACCCGGCTGCCTCCGAATTCCTGCAGATGGTCTCCGACATACTCCGCCACGACCAAATCACACTGCTATATAGCGCTAAAGATCCGAAATATAATCAGGCGGTGGTTCTGAAAGATTGGACCGAGAAAAACCTTCCCGCTCACAAGGCTGATTAAAAATGCACCTCCGGTTAAAACTAATAGAAATGTTTTATGCGGAGGTTTTAGTTATGACTGAGGATCGCAAGCTTGAGCAAAATGTCAACGAAGATCGGGATGTGACCGAGCACATGATCGATGTGGAAGAATACCTGGAGCTGGACCCCTTGTATAATGCGCCCTTACTCCGCAAACGGGGCAAACGGCAGCGCCCATAGGAGCCGGCAGGGTACAAGGATAGGGGCTTTTGAATATCAAATCGAGCCGAATGGCACAGATTATTAGGATACAGCTGGCACCGGTGTAATCCTTTTCCGGTTCACTGTTTGCTTAACCGTTTTTTGAATGTCTGGGCGCAGTTGCGGCTCAAGGGTATATTGTCACCGGAACTCAGTCTGAGATTATAGGTGAAGCCGTGACGACTGATTTCGTCGATCTTACTGAGATTGACCAGGTAGCTCCGGTGGCTGGGGACGAGTCCAAACCGTTCCAGGCGTTGGGTCCAATCAGTCATTGTCCCCTTCAAACTGTATTGTTTATTATGAGTCGTTTTGATGACGACCTTGTCTCGGGAGCTTTCTACATACAGGATTTCATCAGGTTGCAGAAGATATGTTTTTCCGCGGCATTGCACCGGTAGGGCCTCGGATTTGCTGGTTGTCGGCAGTTGGCCTTGTAAACTGGAGGCAAGTTTGGTGAGGGTTTTGTGAATCCGCTCCTCGTTGAAGGGCTTCAGTATGTAGTCGAAGCTGTAGACTTCGAAGGCCTCCAGGGCATATTCGGGATAGGCGGTTGCAAAAATAAGGAATATATCGCTGTACATATCGGCCAGGATCCGAGCCACATCCAGGCCGCTTAATCCGGGCATATCGATGTCCAGGAATACCGCATCAGGTTTGCGGGCGCGGGCCACGCTAATAGCTTCCTCACCGCTGGTGAGCACCGCCAGAACATTGACACCCGGTATTTTTGAGACTATGTGTTCCAGGTACAAGCCGGTTCGCTGATCATCATCTACTATGAGGATATCCATTTTCTAGCTCCTGTTATGGTATTCAGGGTTCCCCGCCTAAAAACCGGTCGACCCTGTGAATGAAACGATAGCCCCATGGGGTTACCGTAAAAGTCTGCTCCAGCATGCCGATCAAAATGGGGAGAACTAGTATTTTCGTCGGTAGCATCGTCGTCATTGTAATCATTAATACGAAATACAGCCCGGCAATAGTGAGTGACCATCTCTTGAAACGGGCCTTTTCTTCGTCGCTATTGATAGGTTTGTTGGCAGTATCGCCGGGGGCGTACATATACAGCAGGACCGCACTGATCAGGGAACCGGTGCCAACGGCAAGCAGAAGACTGAGACGGTCCAGCAGGGGATATAAGAAATGGGCTATCCCGCCCAGGACCAAAAAACAAGTGATTCCGCCGATGAGACATCGGTAGTAGGCAGTGCAGTGCTCTCCCCCTGAAGCCAAACGCAGAAAACCAGCTGCCAGGGTTACAGTCAGAACTTCTGGAAGTATACCCAACAGCAGAGAGATCATTATGACCAGGATCAGCTTGATCAATTCACCTAGAAAAAGTTCCAAACCGAAGGCCATGCGGTTTTCCTGAATACGGTCTGCTTCCAGCTCCCGGGCCAGATAAGCCGCACAGCGTACCGACAGTTCATGGAGGCTCATGCAATCCTCCTTTCCACACACTTGGGCAATACCACGGTAATCCGGGTTCCGTGGCAAGGATGACTGCTGGCTACAGTGAAGCCGTGATACGATTCACATAGTTTCTTTATAGACGCCAAGCCAAGGCCTCGATGGGCTTCACCCTGTTTGGTAGAAAAACCGGGGATAAAGAGATTAGAGCGCTGTTCAGGCGGTATGAAACCGGGATTGTGGGTTTGGATTATGAAGAAGCGATTGTTTTCGAAAACCTTGAACCGAACCTGACGTTCCGCCGGGGGCAGGTTTTCAACCGCTTCCAGGGCATTGTTGATCAGGTTGCCGGCGATGGTCACCAGATCAAAATTTCTGATTGTCAAACCTGATAAATTCGAATTTACAGATATTTTAAACGAAATATTATTACACGCCGCATAGCCGGACTTAGCCAACAACAGGGCGCTCAACTCGGGCCAGGCGACTCGCATGGCCTCGCCGCTGAACTGTAATTCGGTATATAGTTCGGTGATAAAAGCTTGGGCCTCGTCATACATGCCCAGTTGAATCAGGCCATACACGGTCTGCAGGTGGTTGACGAAATCGTGCCGTTGAGTCCTTATGACCTGATTCATTTCCCATAGTTTTTCGTTCTGGTAGTTCTGCGCCTCCACCAGGCGGTTTTGCTCTGATATCAGCAGCAAACGATTGGTCAGGAACAGAGACAGCGAGACAGCTACCAGGATTATGAACAAAAAGCTGCTCACGATAAAGGATTGGCTCAGGACTGATATCCTGCCATCCAGATAGTATTGGTATACAAACCCTAGGACCACCAGTACGACTGCTAGACCCAACAGGGCGATTATTATGTTAATTAGATTGCTGTTCTTCACGGTTCAATTTCTTCTCTTCAAGCACTTCGGCGATATTGTAGATGACTATGTCATAACGAATCAAGATCATGATTATCAAACCCAGGAGCAAAAATTCCGGCAGAGGGAACAATGCTCTCCATATAGGATGGGCCATAGCCTCGGGTACAGTTATACCGGTTAAACTTGTGACCACCATGACGTAAAGGGTCTCGAAGATACCCAGTAAAACTAATCCCAGAAATGACACCATGGTTGCATGTTTTAACGGCAGCGAACAGAAATAGGCCAGCAAGCCAATAAGTATAGGCAGTTGCAGGAATACATTTATTCCGGGCGGTAACGGCAGGACCCGGATAAAATGGCTAGCCAGCGCTGTTAGTGCAGCCACCAGCAGTATCCTTTGCCATGGGGGCCTGATCCCGATGAGAAGGCCACCCAGGGAGATCAAAATCCCCGTTTCCGGTATCGAATGCAGAACTATCAGATATAAAGGCTCTGTGCTCAAACAAACTTCAGCCCCAAATATAAAAATTCTAACAGAACTCCATAAATAGTATATCACTAAAACTGGTTGAAGTATGGTTAGAAACGGAATGCCGCGCTGCGTAGACCTGCAATGACATATATCCATAACTGCTGGTCATATACATAATGCTGGTCATGGGCTTTAATTAGCTAAGTTTGTATACAGGGATTTTACCCCGACAACAAGAAATCCTCCTTAGAAATGAAGGATTTCGGTAGGAAATTTGAATAATAAAGGTTTCGCACCGATCAGCAGGGGGAAGGACGAAGGGCATTTTTGAGAGCTGCTATGGGCAGGAAAAAAAGGCACTGGCTAATGCCGGCGCCCAACATGATATTTTCTCGGGAATCGGGGTTCTCAATTTTCTTATTCGGGCAGTTTGGGCTGATACCAATTGAACCAGCAGGCTGGAGTCACCCCGCTTTGGGCGATTGCCAGCAGGAACGCTGAAACGAAACCCAAAAATCTCATTTTGCGCATTTTACTTGACACCTCCTCTCATAATAGGTATTAAATGTAATTTACACGCTCAACAGGGTGTTGACAATGCAATCCGGCCGAACGGCTCGAAAAAGGGTACGAACGGCTCGAACCACAGCGAAAAAATATAGTTTTACCCTGGGATTGGCTTAGGTGTACATAAGAAGGCGGATTGTTCGGAGGGCTTAATTACCTCAGTATTTTGGTTAGTACATAACAAAATGGCGGCGACGGCTTACTCCGGTAATTTGGGCTGATACCAGCTGAACCAGCAGGCTGGAATTGCCCCGCTGCGGGCTACTGCCATAAGGAATGCTGAAACCAGGACTAATAAAATGATTCTGCGCATAGTTTGTCTCCTCCCCAGCACAAGCACTAATTGTAATTTAGATGTTCGTTGGATTTTAAACAATGGAATCGGGCCGAATGGCTCAAAAAAGGGTACGAACGGCTAAGACCGCTGATTTCGATCAGGAGTGCCCCTCGGAAAAACCTGGATATTGTCGTTACGGCGCATTCTTTCTTAACAGCGATAATCCTTCGTACCGTAATAATAAAGCCAGTGTTCCTTTTAAGATGAACACTGGCTTTCTCGAGGTCTGCGCCGGTGGGCACGCCGCCGATGCGTTGCCCGCGGGTGCTGGTCCGCGTTGCAGCGGCTATACATCCATATAACAGCGCTCGATTTCGGGTTCCTTGGTCAGAAATCCGATGGAATAGGCGTAAGCGCGCTGGTAGAAGGGCCCCTCCAAATGCTTATCATACAGTTCTTCGCTCTCCCATTGGCTGATCATGTACCACAGGTTCTCATTCGTAGTAGAACGCCCCACATGGTACATTATGCAGCCTGGCTCCTTCCGGTATTCTTCTATCAGTTCGGCCCAGCCTTCCATAAACACCGTGTTCTTACCAGGTTTCAGAGTCAGTTTGCCGACAACAAATATCATTTAAGCCACTTCCTTTCGTAATTGATGTCAATTCAATTATAGCAGGGAAACGGACCGATATGTCATTAATCGGGCTGTCAAACGCAGCATCAGTTGATGTAGCAAGAAAGCGGAAATCTGCCTGTTGCCAAAGCATACATAAAATTCATTGGCGATATGGGTACAGTAGGTTTACAATATGGAGAGCGTTGGTAAGGATCTCAGGAACCAGGATTTGAGGTCCGGTCAGCAGATGAACGTCAAGCTGGAGGGAGAAATACACATGTTTAACGTGGGACCGTGGGAGCTTTTGTTGGTTTTAGGGATAGCGCTGATCGTATTCGGGCCCGGCAAACTGCCTCAATTGGGGGAATCGCTGGGTAAAGCCATCACCGGCTTTAAGAAGGCCCAGGCCGGGGAAGAGGACGAGGTCAAGGCGGTCAAATAAGCCCGCCCCAAGGTATTGGCGAACAGAGAGAAAGGCCGGGTGAAGTGCCCGGCCTTTGCATTGACAAAAGTCGATATCTGACCAGATCAAGCATTAGGAGAATTGGGAATTGTAATATGAACGCCCACACCTTTAAATCTGGAGGTTTTGCATGTGTATGGCCAGGGTGTTTTTACACCGAGCCTTTAATTCAGCTATCTCGTTTTTGAAACTGCCTTCATAATCGTCGGGGATCTTACGGCAATAATAATCGGCCATAACGGCGGCCCAATACGGGTCTGCCGCAGATGGATTCTGGGATTCCTGATGCTGTTCCTGAGCCTCAATATAATAACCTAGTTCTTCGGAATCCCGGTATTTTACGATCGAGGGATAAACCAGGGCCATTCGGGCTTCGGCCCAATTCTGCAGTTGGATCATCTGGATCCCCTTATTGTAATAGGCTTCCACCGACTCCCGGTCATCAGGGACTGTTTCTTGGGGGTCAGTGCGGGCAGGGTCCATCGCCGCCAGAGTCTTCCCTGGTTGGTCTCCTTCGGCCGGTCCTGTATCGGCATGGATCTCGTCTGGCTGGTCCGCTTCGGTGGTTTTCAGCTCGTCCTGGGTGTCCCTGTCTTGCTCGAGTCCGATCGGGCTCCCTGAAGTGGGCGTATCGGTGGGGTCAATGACGTCGGCCGCGGCTGCCGAATCGCGGATTGCCCCCAAGTATTTATCCTCAAAAATATTTGCTTCATCGGGAGTAACCGTCAGGTCGTTTATGTCTTTCCCGTCCGCCTCATTATCACTGCCGTCATTGGATGTGGCTTCTATCGAGTTCACCAAATCACTGGAATCAATCTGCCGATTGGCGGCACCAATCCGAGAGCGGCGCACCATTATGGCGCCAACCAGTACCCCTGCAAGCAAGAGCGGTACCAGTATATAGAGCGATAGCTGGGAGTTTAACAAATCAATAGCGCGAGATTTATTGTCCCCCGGCGCAGGAGCAGCTGGAGCGGTAATATCAGGTTGTTCCCCGATCGCATCTGGGCTTGAATCTGGAACAACCGGGAGGTTGGGTCCCTGGTCGGGGGTTGGATTGGTCTGAATATTGATTTCATGGGTTTCCGCATCCCAAGCTACTGAAGCGCCAATGGCTTCAACAACAAAACGGAGTGGCGCCATTATTCTGCCATCGATAACCCTGGGAGGGGTATCCAGGTTCACCGCCTGCCCGTTTACAACAGCGGTGTCTTGACCGATGGTCAGTTTAATCTCCTTATCAGCCCCGGTAACCGTAACGGTTTGAGTGTCCTGGTCCCAATTTACTGCGGCGTCCAGTTCCGCAAAGAACTCCCTCACCGGAATCAGGGTTCTCCCATTTTCATCGATAGCGGGGACGGCGATCGAAAGCGGTCGCCCGTCCAACACGATGGTCGGATAAGTATATTCTGCAGCGGTCCCCGGAGCCAGGGAGAATAATAAGGCGATCACTGCCAGCAAGAGGATATTCATTTTCTTGATCATGTTACTCTCCTTCTGGTCTTATTGCTGGGCCTCGGCTACATTTCTCTCATTATATGTCAGTCTACCAAAAAACCAGCGTTAATGGGATATCTACTAAAGGCGTTTTCTATAGTATACGGAATATTCATGCCGGATTGCGGCAGGTTGGCCGTTTCTCACTGGCAATACCGGCGAAAAGGGAGGAAGATCGAGGGACAGATCGGTGCCTGTTACGTGAAGCTCTACCGGGGGTGGTTTCTGGAAACATTCAAGGAGGAACTAGTCGAGGCTGGGCGGGAGGGATTTAAATGCAGTCCAACAAGGGATTCGGCATCACCTGGAATCCCTTGCGGACGAACCGGGCGCAGATCAGTGTATCCTTAATTGGCCAGCAACATCTTGTCATCCGCCATTGCGAATCCGCTGGCCTTCTTAAACATCTCCATGAGATCGGGTATGCTGGTGTTTTTGCGCTGGGCATCGTTTAGGTCGAGGATTATCCTGCCTTCATTCATCATAATAGTACGGGTGCCGATGCACAGGGCGTCCTCCATATTGTGTGTCACCATCAGGGTGGTCAGCCGGTATTTGCGGATGATCATTTTCGTCAGTTCCAGCACTTTTTCAGCGGTGTGGGGATCCAGGGAAGCCGTGTGTTCATCCAGCAGCAACAGTTTGGGGGTATTTAAGGTGGCCATCAGCAGAGTCAGAGCCTGGCGCTGGCCTCCCGACAATAAACCCACTCGGGTGGCGAGACGATCCTCCAACCCTAATCCCAGCAGGCGCAAACGATCGCAGAAAAATTCTCGATCTCTCTTCTTGACTCCCCGTCTGAGTTTACGCCGCAACCCCCGTTTGGTAGCGATGGACATGTTCTCTTCGATGGTCATGGAGGCGGCCGTACCCATCATGGGATCCTGGAAGACCCGCCCGATATAGGAGGCCCGCTTGTATTCGGGCAGTTGGTTTACTTCCTCGGCGTCGATGGTTATGGTACCGGCATCTACCGTGTAAACCCCGGCGATGGCATTGAGCAGGGTCGATTTACCGGCCCCATTGCCCCCGATAACCGTGACCACCTCTCCCTTCTGCAGTTTCAGTTCAACCCCGTCCAGGGCACGACGTTCATTGACCCCGCCGGGATTAAACGTCTTTGAAATGCCCATTACTTGCAGCATAATCAGGTCATCCTTTCCACGGTCTTGCCTGGCTTGAGTTTTTCGGTGATCATCGGCGAAGCCATCGCCGCGATAACCAGCAAAGCGGAAAACAGTTTGAGATCCGAAGTAGGCAGCCCCATCCGCATGACGGCTGCTATCACCTCGCGGTATACTATGGAACCGATCAGTACCGCTGCCAGGGTGCGGGCCAGGGTCCGGTTGCCGAACACCACTTCACCCATGATAACGGATGCCAGCCCCACCACAATCATGCCAATGCCCATGCCTACATCACTGTAAGCCTGGTACTGGGCCACCATGGCCCCCGATAGGGCTACCAAACCATTCCCCAGGGCCAACCCCAGCACCTTGGATGAGTCGGTATTCACCCCCATGCTGCGGCTCATCTGTTCGTTGTCGCCAGTAGCCCGCAGGGCCAGCCCCATCTCGGTCTGCAGAAATACATACAATAAATAGGCGGCGGCGGCTGCCACCATTAATCCCAAGCTCAGTACCGCCCAGTCCGATGGTGCCACTTTGGCAACGTCAGTATAAATGGTATCCAAGCGCAACAGAGACAACATGGCCTTGCCGCCCATCACCCGCAGATTTATGGAATACAAACCGATCATCATCAGGATGCCGGCCAGCAAGGGAGCGATCCGCAATCGGGTGTGTAGGATACCGGTTACCAAACCCGCCCCTAAACCAAAAACCAATGCCAGCGCCGTCCCCAGCCAAGGGTCCATACCTTCCACTATTATGCGGGCGGCAATCGCCCCGCCCAGTGTGAAACTTCCATCCACCGTCAGATCAGGGAAGTCCAATACCCGAAAGGTAATGTAGACCCCCAGCACCATGACTCCGTACAACAAACCCTGTTCCAGGGCGCCAAACCATATACTTGATGTCAACCATATCACCTGTTACAAATAGTATTTTATCTTTTGTCACTTAACGTACGGGGGCAAGCTTATTTGATGACCGTTTTGGCCTTGGCTATGACCGCCTCCGGAACCGTTACTCCCATATTCTGAGCAGCCTTCAGGTTCAGAATCAGATCCGAGCCTTGTTGCTGTTGAATAGCCATATCCTGGGGCTTTTCACCCTTAAGCACCCGTACCGCCATGTCGCCGGTCATACGGCCCAGCTGGTAATAGTCGATCCCCACCGTGGCCACAGCGCCATTTTCGACCGTGTTGCTTTCCGCGCCAAACACCGGGATATCATTGTCCTCCCCAACCTTGACCACAGAGGCCAGCGCGGAGACCACCATGTTATCGGTAGGAACATAGATGGCGTCGACTCGACCCACCATGGATTGGGCTGCCTGCATCACTTCGTTGCTGGCTGTCACAGTCACCTTGACCATTTCTACACCCAAACCGGGGGCGGCTTGGTCAGCAATATCGGCCTGCACCTGGGAATTGACCTCACTGGAATTGTAAATGATACCTATCTTCTGAGCGGTGGGAATGATCTCTTTAATCAGCTTGAGCTGGTCAGCCACCGGGTTCATGTCAGACGTACCGGTTACATTGGTATCCGGTTTTTCATTGCTTTTGACCAGTTTGGCGCTGACCGGATCGGTAACGGCAGTTATCAGAATCGGGATCTCAGTGGTCGCATTGGCCATGGCCACCGCCGAAGGAGTAGCAATCGCCAGTACCAGTTGGGGTTTATCCTGCACAAACTTTTGGGAAATCGTCTGTAAATTGGCCTGTTCGCCCTGGGCATTCTGGTAATCGACTACCAGGTTCTCGTTCTGCTTGTAGCCCTTGTCGGCCAGTGCGTCCAGGAATCCCTGCCGGGCTGAATCCAGAGCCGGATGCTGTACGATTTGAACAATACCGATGTTGACCTTTTCCGCTTGAGGGGCCGGGGTTTCCGTCTTGGCGGCACAGCCGGCCAGACCGATGACCATTAGCAAGGTAATCAATGATGCCAGTACTCTCTTCAAGTTCTACTCCTCCATCCGATTGCACATATTCAGGCGGGCAGAAAAAACGAAAAAGCTCCCGGCAGGAGCTATCTGTTCGGCACTTATGTAAACTGCTGTGTTCCTACCGTACTGCATACCCAGATTCAGTTGCCAGGGCCTCTACCGTGATACTGTCCTACCTTGTATCCAATATTAATCCCGAGTCCGCCAAACGTCAATACACAATTCTACCAATTGGTGCGCCGGAAAATCAAGCGTCGGGCCGTATCCCGGCCAAACCTGGCGCAATCCCGCGGCCCTTGGTGCGAGAATCGGAGCTGCGGATTCCCACCTTGTCGGTGTTTAACGCCCGAGATGAAAAATGGTATACTATCACAAGTATAAAGTGCCCATTTTCACATGGTGCGGCCCGGCCTGGATGGTCGGGCGTTTAAACGCAAGCAGCCCGGTAATCAAGACAGTAGTCTGGGCACCCCGGTTACCCGGGCCTAAAAACCAAGGACAAGGAGAATCAATCGTTGAGCATTCTTAAAGCCAACCTCTTGCTGTTACTCACCGCTGCCATTTGGGGACTGGCTTTCGTGGCCCAGAGGGTGGGAATGGAGCACGTCGGCCCCTTCACCTTCAACGGGGTTCGATTCATGCTGGGCGCGCTTTCCCTGTTGCCCCTGCTGTTCTATTTCCGCGCTGATCGCCAGAATCTGGCCCCAAACTTGAAAAGCCCGTTGGTTCCCGGGTTGCTGGCCGGTATGGTGTTGTTCGTCGCGTCTTCGTTTCAGCAGATAGGTCTGGTTACCACTACCGCCGGCAAAGCCGCATTTATCACCAGTCTCTATATAGTACTGGTGCCGGTGGTCGGTATATTCGTGGGACAGAGGAACGGCCGCTGGACCTGGCTGGGGTGCATTCTGGCAGTGGTAGGATTGTACCTGCTCTGTATCAAGGAGTCATGGTCCATCCAGACCGGTGATCTGCTGGAGCTGATCGGGGCCTTTTTTTGGGCGCTGCATATCCTCATCATCGGCTATTTTGCGGTGCGGGTGGATGTATTGCGGTTATCCTGTATCCAGTTTGTCACCTGTTCCCTGCTCAGCATGGCGGTGGCGCTGGTGATGGAACCGATCGTGGTCAGCAACCTGATGGCGGCAGCCGTGCCAATCCTGTATGGGGGAGTCTGTTCGGTAGGTATCGCCTATACCCTCCAGGCGGTGGGGCAGAAGCATGCTCAACCAGCCCATGCCGCCATTATTCTTAGCCTGGAGGCATCGTTCGCGGTCCTGGGCGGATTCCTGCTATTGGGTGAGCAAATGGGGAACCGGGAGATTATGGGATGTCTGCTGATGCTCTCGGGTATGCTGGTTTCCCAGCTGCAGGGCTTAAAAACAACCAAAGATCTGAAAGTGAGCGTCCCCGAACACGCTTAGATATTTGCCCTCCAACTATCATGTCCATATGCTGGCTCCCCTAAGCTCCATCAGTCACACCTGACGTGTCTGCACCAAGAAGGCAGACCGGCGTTCGTTAAGAGGCTCTCGGGCTATTGGGCGGCGGCAGTGGCGAACTGGCTGTTGTATAAATCCGCATAGAAGCCATTCATGGCCAGCAGTTGCTGGTGAGTGCCCTGTTCGATGATGTTGCCCTGGTCCATGACCAGGATCAGATCCGCGTATCTTATGGTCGAGAGCCGGTGGGCGATGACGAAACTGGTTCGGCCCTTCATCAGGCTGGTCATGGCTTCTTGAATCAGGATCTCGGTTCTGGTATCGATATTGCTGGTCGCTTCATCCAGGATCAATATGGCTGGATCGGCCAGAAACGCCCGGGCGATGGTGAGCAACTGCTTCTGACCCTGCGATATGTTGGAAGCCTCTTCGTTGAGTACGGTATCGTAACCTTGAGGCAGGGTCCTGATAAAATGGTCGGCATGGGCCGCCTGGGCTGCTGCTACCACCTCCTCCTCGGTGGCTCCATCCTTGCCATAGGCGATGTTGTCGCGGATAGTGCCGTTGAAAAGCCAGGTATCCTGCAGCACCATGCCGAACAGGGTACGGAGATCGCCTCGCCGCATGTCGGCTATATTGACACCGTCCAAGGTGATACGTCCCCCGCCCACCTCGTAAAAGCGCATGATAAGGTTGACCAGGGTGGTCTTGCCAGCCCCGGTTGGTCCGACGATGGCTATAGTCTGGCCCTCCCTGATATCGATATTGAGATCCTCGATCAGGGGGACATCATCCTTATAGCTGAATTTAACGTGTTCGAACCGGACCTCGCCCCGGGGAAACTCGATAACTTTGGCATCAGCCTTGTCGGGGATCTCCTCCGCTTCATCCAGGATTTCGAAGACCCGCTCCGCCGAGGCTACGGTTGACTGCAGTACGTTAAAGATGTTGGCCACCTGCAGGATGGGATGAGTGAACTGGCGCATATACTGGACGAAGGCCTGGATATCCCCGATCTCGATGGCCCGCCGGGCGACCATCATGCCACCCACCACGCACACCAGCACATAACCGATGTTGCTGATAAAGTTCAAGGCCGGGAAGATGATACCGGAAAGGAATTGGGCTTTCCAGCCCACCTGGTACAGATCCCGGTTGATGCTGTCGAATGCAGCGATGGAGTCCTGCTCCTGACCGAAAGCCCTCACTATCTTGTGGCCGCCGTACATCTCCTCCACATGGCCGTTCAATTCGCCAATAGTCTTCTGCTGGGCCCGGAAAAACTTCTGGGAGTTCTTGGTTATCACGGTGGTGATCACGATGCTCAGCGGCAATGACACCAGCGCGATCAGAGTCATCAGCGGGCTGATGCTGAGCATCATGACCAGGATTCCGATGACCGTCACCAGCGATGTTATCAGTTGGGTCAGACTCTGTTGCAGAGTGTTGGCGATATTGTCCATATCGTTGGTCACCCGGCTTAATATTTCCCCATGGGTGCGCTGGTCGAAATAACTTAGGGGCAGCCGGTCCAGCTTGGTCTTCACATCCCTGCGCATCTGGTACACGGTCAGCTGGGAGACGCTGGCCATGATGTAGCCCATCAAGTAAGTGAACACTGAGCTGACCAGGTATAAGATGATCATCAGCAGCAGGATCTTGCCGATGTATTCGAAGTCGAAACCGGGTCTGACCTGATTGCGCAGGGCTTCGATCACCGCCGGGGGAGCACCGTTTTCTATAGCTGCATTGAGCTGGACGAGCTGCTCATAGCTGGCCAAAACGCCCTCTCCCAATTTGGTGGTGGCCATCCCCAGGACCTTTGGCCCGACAATGGCAAAGATGGTGGACAGCACTGCCAGGAAGAATACGATGATGAAGCGAACCCGTTGGGGAGCCAGGTATTTGGCCAAACGGCGCAGGGTGCCCTTGAAATCCCTGGCTTTCTCAACAGGACGGGTGGCCGGTGGTGCGCCGGGACCACGATGCCGGGGCGGGGGCTGACGTTTTGTTTCCTTCATGCTCATGCGATCTCCTCCTCCGACAGCTGGGAGAGGACGATCTCCCGGTACACCTGGCTGCTGGCCAAGAGCTCCTTATGAGTGCCCATACCCACCATCTTGCCCTCATCCAGGACAATTATCCGGTCTGCGTCCATAACCGTACTTACCCGTTGGGCTACAATAATGACGGTGGCGTCCTTAGTCTCCTTTTTCAATGCCGCTCGCAGCCGGGCGTCGGTCTTAAAATCCAGAGCCGAAAAGCTGTCGTCCAGGATATAAATCTCCGGCTTGCGGACCAGGGCCCGGGCGATGGAGAGGCGTTGTTTTTGCCCTCCGGAGAGGTTGGTACCGCCCTGGGCAACCTCAGCTTCGTACCCACCCTCTAAGGCGGCGACAAACTCATGGGCCTGGGCTACCTCGGCCGCCCGACGGATCTCCTCGTTAGTGGCGTCTTGCTTGCCGTAGCGGATATTGTCGGCAATGGTACCGCTGAAGATGATCGGGGTCTGGGGCACAAATCCTATCCGGGAGCGGAGGTCGAGCTGGGTCATATGCCGTACATCTACGCCGTCCACCAGAACCGCGCCGCGGTCTACATCGTAAAACCGGAGGATCAGGTTGACCAGGGTGGATTTACCGGAGCCGGTACCGCCGATGATGGCCGTGAAATCGCCTGGTTGCAAGGAGAAGGAGATATGGCTGAGGGCCGGTTCATGCTCACCTTCGCCCGGGTAGGAGAAGGTCACATCCCGGAACTCCACGGTGGCCGGCCGGCCGGCGGGAGTCAGGGGGTACTGGGGATCGAGTATTTGAGCGGGGGTCTCCAGCACCTCGTTGATGCGAACCGCGGAAGCTTGGGCTCGGGGGATCATAAAGAACAGCATGGTCACCATAATGACAGAGAACATAACCTGCATAGCATACTGCATAAGAGCCATCATGTCACCGATGCTGCTCGTACCCTGGCTGATGCGGATACCCCCCATCCAGATGATGGCAATGGTGGTAACGTTCATCAGAATCATCATCAACGGGTTCATGGCGGCCATTATCTTGTTGACCTTGATGGTGGTTTGGGTCAAGTCCAGGTTGGCGCGGTCGAAGCGTTGACGCTCCTGTTCCAGCCGGTTGAAAGCCCGAATGACCCTTATCCCAGTCAGGTTTTCCCGCAGAACCAGATTGACCTTATCCAGTTTGGCCTGGATGGAACGGAACAGAGGGACGATAAACCGGGCTACCCCTATAATCGCGACCAGCATCAAGGGCAGCACCACTGCCAGCATCCAGGCCAGACTGCGATCCATTCTGAGGGCCATGATGATGCCGCCGATGCACATAAGGGGTGAATAGACCATGAACCGCAGCCCCATCACCAGGAGTGTCTGCACCTGGGTTATGTCGTTGGTGGTCCGGGTGATCAATGAAGCGGTGCCGATCTGGTCAAATTCAGTCAGGGAAAAGTTCTCCACATGAGCAAAGACCTGGCTGCGGATATCGCGGCCGAAACTCATCCCCACGATGGACGACAGGAAACTGGACGCTATGGAAAAGCAGGTGCTGGCCAGGGCCACTATTAACATATAGGTCCCGAAGGTCATGATGAAGTCAGTGTCGCCCTTCAGCATTCCGTTGTTGACTATGTCGGCCATTAAGGTGGGCAGGGCCAATTCGGCCATGGCCTGCCCAAAAAGGGTCACCACCACCCCGACCAATAGCAAATAATAGGGCCGCAAGATTCGAAATAGTTTCAGCATCGATATTCTCCATCGGTATGATAGTTGATCTGGCCAGGTCAGGAATAATCCATATGGGGTTGAAGATATCGCCGGCGCTCAATTGCCAGCCATAGGTTACCGCGGCTCACAGGCCGGCTGTCATCAGCGAATGAAGTTGGTAAACACCTTGCGCTCCTGTTGCGGCGCGGTGATGGTATCCTTGCCCTGTTGGATCGATTTCATCAGGAAAGCCATGTTGCGCCCCAGCACTCTCATAGTCTGGCATCCCTCCGCATCCTGCAGAACCTCGCCGGGCATAGCGCCATGGGTTATGTTCCAGTAGTTGGAAGATGGCAGGAACATCTCTGCATACAAAAGGTAACGATGCAGTTGGTCCAAGGTAACCGTAGCTCCAGCCCGTCTTACCGCCACCACCGCGGTTCCCACCTTGTGCCGGAAGAGTCCCCCATTGGCCCCGCCTACATAAAAGGCGCGGTCCAGGAAGGCGGTCATGGTAGCAGTGGCGGAAGCGAAATGGACCGGCGAACCCAGGATGATACCGTCGGCCTCCACCATCTTTTGGATCCAGTCGTTGACCTTGTCTTTAGTCTGGTGGCAGCGCTGATCCTTGCTCTTGTGGCACTTGAGACAGGCCACGCACCCAGCCACCTTTTTGTTGCCGACATTGATGATCTCGGTCTCGATTCCTTCTTTCTCCAGCTCCTCCAGCACCATCCTCAGGGCGTGGTAGGTATTGCCCTCTTTGTGGGGACTGCCGTTGAATGCCACCACCTTCATTTTTCGACCTCCTTAGTATAACCGTAATTATCGATCCAGTCTCACGATTGACTGGTAGGGATTGGGTCTGCCCTGTATGTAATCTGTCAGGATAGCTGCTCCCGCCATGGAGTAGCACATTCCGTTGCCTTCATAACCGAGCAGGTACAAGATATTAGACTGGTTGGGGTCCGGCCCGATAAAAGGCAGCCCGTCGGTGGAACCGCAAAAGAGGCCGTTCCAGGCGTAGGCGAGCTTTACCTTGAGGTAGGGAAACAAGTCCTCAACCTGATCGGCGATAAGTCTGGCCTTGGCTCTGATTTGGTCTGGATTGGTTTCCGGATCTGGTCTGTCTTCATCCAGTCCGCCGGCGATGATCCGACTGTCGGCAGTGGTGCGCAAGTAGAGATAGGGCCGGCTGGTCTCCCAGATCATGACATTATCCGGCCAAGGAGCACCTCCGACCGGTTCGGAACAAAAGGCGTAGGTGCGGCGGGGGATTACTCGATCCTTAATGGTCTCGTACAGACGAGTATAACCGGTGGTCAGGATCAGGTAATCGAAGCCAACTGGATGGCCATCCCTGGTCAATATCGTATTGCTGTGAATGTTGTCCAAGTCCAATTCCGTATTCTCATAGTAGCGTACTCCCAGTTCCAGGTTGCGCCGGACCAAAGCCTGGATCATCCGGTAAGGATTAACCTCGGCATCGTGCCAGGTCCGTAGTGCGGCCGGTTTGTCTATCCGGTACCTCTGTTTGAGTTCCTCCCTTTCCAGCAGTTCAACTGGGAAGCCGTACCGTTTCAGGCAGCGGTATTCCCGGCGCAGCGGATCGGTATCCTCCATGCTGGAGGCGAAATAGATGGTATCCCGTAAAGAGTAGTCAGTCGGAGCAGTCAGACCACGGTTGAGGTCGGTCAGTTGATCCATTGCTTCCAGGCACATCCGGTAAAATAGGTAAGCCGGCTCAGGGCCGATGTCATCCATGAAATCAATCAGCATCTTATCGCTGCGGTACTGCAGCAGGCCGGTGTTGGCCAGACTGCTGCCCCGTCCCACATGTCCCTTCTCGGCTACCAGTACCTTAAGGCCCGTCTTGGCCAGGACATGAGCGCACAGGTTGCCGGTAATACCACCGCCGATAATCAGGACCTGGGTTTCGGTCCCTGTGCCCAACTTCTCGATCCGCAATGGATCTACCACTGTCTGGTCCCAGTACATCTGCCCCTCATACAGGTTCATACCGACCCCCCTAGTTTACTGCCGCTTGCCTGTCTGGTCATCTTCAATTTTAATCTCCTTCTAATATTAAGGCAATCGGAGTACCAGCCATCGGAACCGCAGAGCGTTGAATCCTTCCTGTTTCCCATATGAGCAGTAAGAAGCTCCCCTTCTCCAAATCTTGCCTCTGGATGTCAGCAGGAATACCGGGGCTTATCGCGAATAATTAAGACAGGTGCATTAACTGTTGGTGGTAATGAAACAATGGCGCCGGCGCCGTCATTCCAATCTAAGGTGGGGCGGCAGCCTGTCTTCCTGTAAGGGGAGAAGTAAAATGAGCGATAAAAATGGCAAAGACGAACAGGGTTATCACCCGGAGGGAGAAGCGCCGAATTCCCCCTATGAGACTGGGGTGTTGAACTATCGGCGCATCATCCCGCAGATGGCGGCCTTGAATGCCAGATTGTGGACAAAGGTGGAGATGGCGGACCAGATCAAGGTACAGGTGGCCGAGGCCCTTTACAATGGTCGGCTGGAGACCATTGCCATCGACGAAGAATTCCTGACCGCGACCATGAAACGCCTGCGCGCCTATGTGCATGTACGCGTTTGCCTGAGGGGATTGACCGCCGGACATTGGGCCGGGGAATTGAAGCGCTTGGGCGACCCATCCCTGGAGCCTTCGGCTCTGTTTCCCATCATGGTGGAAATGTTCAATTCCATTAAGGATGAAAACGAATTGCTGGAGGAAGTCACCTGGGAGGGGGACAAGCTGCGGTCCGATCCGCTGGCCCTGGCCCTCTGGCTGGAGAGCGGCGTAAAGGATAAGGACTAAAGAAAATTCTAACTTTCACAATCGTTGACACTGCGTGGCAGGGCGATTATACTGTTTTTAAGCTCCAAGGAATACCTAAGACAGAAACTCAATCGAAGCCGGGAGACGGAAACGGAAAATCGGTCAACTAAGTAAGGATACCAGGTAGAGAAATCTACTATATCCAGAAGAAGAGTAAGAGAACTTAGTTTATATTAGAGAGACGAAACGGAAGTCAAAGTTTACGAAAATTCTGACAAGAATAATAGTAAAACGAGATGGAAGTAAAGTAGAGCTGGTATGAACTAAAAGTAAACGAAATTCCAAGGACGAAGGTATGAAGAAAGGTTGAAAGAAAAGGAAACAAAGTTGAAGGCGGAGAAGGGAAGAAGTCGATAAAGGTTCGTTGGAGCTTTTCATTTAAGGGATTTGGTGGGGGATAAGAAAAGGACCCCGGCAAATCCCTTTTTGATACAGGCTGGTTTCGACGGCGGATGGCATCGTTGCGTCGCCAATCCCGCTCAGCGACGTACCCGAAGTACGCCGTCATCTTCTTTTTATATCTCCTGTTATGCATATAGACTATAATTAAGCCAAAGCCAAATAATACGACAGGCGGTCACTATTGCGTGGTCCGCTGGTCAGAAGGTGGGGAAGATGAACAGTTTTATTCGATCAGTTTCCCAGGTTATGAGGGGCGCGGCCCAAGCGTTTCAGACGTTTCCGGCTGCAATCGGGTGCGCGCTGGCTTTTGCGATTGTGACCATGGTCAGGATACACATGGATTGGCCCGAGCAGGAGTCCTATAATTTCCTGCTCAATTGTCTGCACTGGGCTTTGGCGCTGGGCGCGGTATTCAGCTTGGCTGCCATAACCTATGCCCAGAGCCGCTATGCAACCGGCCGGGCTTTCCTTTACGCCAATCTGGCTGGGGTAGCTGTAGCGGTGGTTGCATTCCTGCTGCTCTATCAGTTCAGCGGTCTTGACCCCAGTATGACCGGAGCCCGTTTCGTGGTCGTTTCCGCCTTGGCCGCGGCACGGATGACGGCGGCCATAACCATAAGCTTCCTGGCTTTTATTTATTTTGCCGGCTATCCCCGGGAAGTGTCGGACTTCGCGCGTTCCTTCTTCATGACTCATAAAGCCTTCTTCATTGCGCTGCTATACGGCTCGGTGCTTATGGCCGGTACTTCCGGCGTGGCCGGCGCCATCCGGGCCCTTCTCTGGGAAGGTATGAGCGAGAAGGTCTATATGTACCTGGCCACCCTGATCGGGTTCCTGGCCTTCACTATCTTTGCCGGTTATTTCCCTGATTTTCGCTCCGGAGCTGATGATGAGCGCCGCGAGGTGACTCAGTCCCAGCCCCGTTTTGTAGAGGTCCTGCTGGAGTACATCCTGGTACCGGTAATGCTGGCATTGACGGTAGTGCTGCTGCTTTGGGCAGGCCGCACCATCCTGGGCGGCATGAATGTCCCCTTTTTCGAGCTGTCCAGCATCGCCACCTCCTACACGGTGGGGGGTATCTGGCTCTACATTCTGGTGACCCATAACCAGAGCAGCCTGGCCAAGATTTACCGCCGGGTCTATCCCATCGCGGCTTTGATCATCCTGGTATTCGAAGCCTGGGCCCTGGTGCTGCAGCTGGAGAAATTCGGCCTGAAAGCGGCGGAATACTCCTTCGCCATTGTGTGGGTTGTGGCCTTGGTATCTGCCGTGCTGCTCTTGTTTATCAAGGAAAAGGCCTATCCAGCCATTGTGGCCATGGTTTGCGCCATGGCCATCATCACTGTATTGCCGGTGGTGGGGGTGCACGCGCTGCCCGTCAACGCACAATTGAGTCGATTGGAGAGGACCTTGGTGAGTCAGGGGATGTTACAAGGCGATAAGGTCAATCCTGCTCCTACTCCGCCGGAGCAATCAGTGCGCGAGTCTATCACCGATGCGGTCAGCTATATAGCTGGCGCTCAGAATGCCAAGGTTCCCGCTTGGTTTGATAAAAACTTCAACCAGCCCGATGTATTCAAGAATAAGTTCGGCTTCGAAATGACCTGGCCCCAGGCGGAACCTATCAAAGGGCCGCAGGGATATTTAAGCACCAACCTGTCGCTGCCCTCGCAGGGTATCGACATCAGCGGCTACCGCTGGGTATTGCTTTTGGGTCCCTCCTCTGACAAGGGTCAAGGTTCGGCTACCGTCCAGGGAGACCGTGGTGTGTACCGGGTAGACTGGAATTTCGAGCCTCCCAACAACGTTCCGCTGGTGCGGGTAAGCTTGGATGACCGGGTGATTCTGGAGCAGGACCTCAACAGCTACATCGATCGGCTCATGGCTAAATACCCGCTGTCGGAACGGCCGCAGCAGGCCGCCACCGTCGAGGACATGAGCCTGAAATTGGAGTCCCCGGAGGTTGAGCTGCTGTTGTTGTTCGGCTATGTCGATATCAGCCTCGATGTTCGCAGCGACACGCACACCTACTGGTTCAGCTTAAGCGGTGTATATATGAACGAGAAGCCGTAGAGGAGGAGAAGATGGGTATCAGGGTATTTCCGCAGACCAAGACCGGCAAATGGTCGGTGGCCCTGTTCGTCGCTGCCGTCCTGCTGTTTTGGGCCGCGGTCGATTGGCCTGGAGTGGTGCGCAGCCCTGACCTTCCCGACTT
>Ga0209510_1000460_pt1 | contig 57006 bp, 69 predicted proteins | sample BiotimSIPDNA_FD_185749 | JGI IMG/M metagenome (GOLD analysis project Ga0209510, IMG submission 185749) | Anaerobic biogas reactor microbial communites from Washington, USA - Biogas_R1 time_0 SIP DNA (SPAdes) (version 2) | ecosystem: Engineered > Bioreactor > Anaerobic > Unclassified | place...
ATACGCTTGCCATCCCAGCTGGCGTTATGCTGGGAAAGATCAACCCCAAAGGGGTAACCTTGGTTGCGGGTAAAATAGGTCATTAAAATCCTCCGTCCATTTCTTTGAGTGGGTCTTTTGCCTGGATGATCTGAGGGGGTAGCGCTAGCCGCCATTCCAGTTCATCCAAAATTGCGGTCATTGCCGCTGAAATTACCAAATCGTCATGCAGTAAGCCGCCCAACGGGTCAGCCGTACCTTCTGGAACCGACCACTTAAGCCAGCGTTCCGGACCAATGCTGGTTTCACAGGAAACCGCCTGGAGCTGGCGTTCGAACAAGGCTTGCAAGCGCTCTTGTTCGTTCATCATTTGCCATGCAAGCGGGTTTGCCTGACCGGTTTCGCTGTATTTGTTGTGAGTGGAACGAAAATCCTGGAAGCGACCGGTGTCGATCACTGCCAAAAAACCCCAGCCAAGTTTCGATTTGACCTGGCGGTTGAACACCAGGGGAATCACGCGCTCACCCAGGCGGTCTCGCAGGAAGGAACAGACACCCGCGCCAACTCCGCTGCCGTCGACCACTATTTTTTCTGCTCGCCAATGCTGTGTCAGGTGGTAAAGCCGTTGGTAGATCGTGCTGTGCTTTTCGCCCTGCCAGAGGTAGCGCTGCACCACGCGATAGCGCGGCTTTCCGGGCAATACCTCATCCATCAGGCTCAGGTCGACTTCAACAACCGTCACCGCGGTAGCGTCTCTGGTGGGGTTCTGTAGGTTTTCGCCGGAGCTGCCGCTAAAATCTTCCTGCCGAGCTTGCTCGTCTTCGCCTGCCAGATCGACCAGCATGGCGTAACGCTTGCCAGATTCTGGCGCAGCTTGGGCAGGGTGGTTGCCTTGCATCAGGCTCAGCCTGGCAGGGGTAAACAAACCGCTGGCGAAGTCGATTTCTTCGCTGAAGAATTGGGAGCGCACCATTGGGTGCGAGCGCCCCAGGCGTGCCACCTGTTCGTCCACAAAATAACCATAAGCCGGCACCTCACTGCGCACTTGTTCAGCACCCAGTTGGAAGACACGGCGGACGCCATCGCGCGCTTCAGCTTGTCTGGCAGCGCGTAGTTCGCGGGCAAGCAGTGTTTGACCGGTCCAGGCGGTGCCCCAAAAAACGCGGGTGGCGTTTGTTGAGGCTGCCATCGGGGCAATTTGTTTGTCATATTTTTCGATGCCGATATCCTGCGCCTCGTCCAGCTGCAATAGGGTTGAGGCGGTTGCGCCAACGATGTTTGAACCGGGAGCGGCTGAGAGGAAGGTCAGGTGCGCGTTTTTGAAGCGATAATGGTTGCCGGCACTCTTGTGCCATTGGTTGTGGGTCAGGCAATTTGCCTGAAGGGCGGTTTCGAGCCGCCGCATTGCGTTCAGGCTCTGCGGCTGGTAAGTCGGCGAAAGCTTGACCATCTCGGCGCTGCTCGATCCCAAAAGCGCCATCAGGTAGACCTCCAGCTGTGCCTGCAGCATGTTTTTGCCGGATTGCCGCGGAAACATGACCACGATCGAGAGCCCTTGCTGCTTTAGAACGGAATCTACAATCGCGTTGGCTGCCTCGATTTGATAGCAGCGGAGATTGATTTTTCCGAAGACCTGGCTGAAGTACTCAATTTTGCGCAAATTTCGTAAAAAATCGACCCGCGTTGAAATTCTTTCGGGCAAGTGCTGGCGCAGTGGCGCAAACGGATCAGGAGTCTGCACTGAGAGACCCATGCGGGTGACTTGAGGATAAATTGCGAGATCAGTCATCTTGCCCTCCTTCAGAAGCTGCCATCTGCTCCACGAAATCGCCCAGCGTGTCGATCAGATCATCCAGCAGCCCACCGCTTTGGGGACCCTGCAAAAGCACCTGCACGCGCATAAGGCTGGCAATCCGGCTGCAGGAGAGCCCAAGCACATCAACCACTTTGGCAAGGTCAGCTGGGAAAGGTTCGCCGTCTTTAATGCCTTTCGATGCGGCAGCAAAGGTCTGGATTATCGCTCGCATCAGGTTGATTTCGCTTTCAAGACTCAGGCGTGCGCTCTCAGAGAGCTGCATGCGCTCCTCCTTGCTGAGGAATTCTGTGAGCTCAAAGCGCCATTCATTCGCCTCGAACCGCTCATAACAAGCGCTGCCTGGCTGAAAGCTTTCAGCCCCGACCCTTCTGCCCACCCTCTTGCAAGGGTGGGCTAGGTCGAGGACCTGCGTATGAGCCGATAAAGTGGGGGTTTTGTGTCGCATTTTACGCTTCTCCTCTTTTATAGAACTGTTGTTCTATTTACTGGCAAGTGTAGCAAATTTTGAAACAAAAAGATAGAGGGTAAAAGCGGAAATTTAGACCCCAGTTTTTCCACTTTCGGCAACTTTTGGGGCAGTCTTTGATATACTGGCAGAAAATGGAGGCTACTATGCGCAGAAAAGATCGTCAGATGAGTGCGGAGTTTGGGCTTGAGGTGATTGACCGTTCTGATTTTGGGGTGTTGAGCCTGGCTGATCGCCTGGGCGAGGTTTATTCCATCCCGCTTTCAATTGCCCGCGATGGCATGAGCTTATTTTTCCACAGCGCCCGATCGGGCTTGAAAACAGATTTGCTAACGCCAGGCACAAAGGTCAGGGTTGTTTTTGTGAGCGACGTGAGGGTGCCGGAGTTGTTCGGGAACAGCCAGCTTGATCAGATGCTGGCTGAAGGCAAAGGATTGGAAGTGCTCGGTTCAAACGTATTCACAACCGAGTTTGCTTCAGCGATTGTAGTGGGCAAGGTGGACGTGGTGGAAAGCGACGATGGCAAACGTGATGCGCTGCGAATGATCTGTCAAAAGTTTGTCCCCGACAAAATGGCATATTTCGATGCTGCCCTGGCTGGCGCTCTACCAATCACCATGGTCTACCGCATCGAAATTGAAGAAATCACCGCCAAACGCAAGAAATTTGATGCCGATGGTAAAGAATTGAAATTCCAGCGCATGGAGTAATTTCCTGCAGGGAATAGACCTGCCTGTTCAGCAGTCTGCACTCTTCTTGCGTAGGTCAGGCTCCGCGCCTGCCCTGCAAACCGACTAACCCGATATCTTTCGGCGATTAAACCTGCGGTAATTTCCGCCCGTTCTGTTTCAGCCACTGCCTTCTTTGCTGGTAATCTGGCAGCATCTGCCCAAGACAATTCCAAAACGCAGCCGAATGATTGTGATGGCGGATGTGCGCCAATTCGTGCACGACCACATATTCAATCGCCTCCGGCGGCAGCATCGCCAATCGGTAAGAGAAATTGAGCCCATTCCTGCCGCTGCAGGAACCCCAACGCGTCATCGCGCTGGTGATGCGCACTGACGTCGGCTTAAGCCCCCATCTATTGGCATGCTTCTCGATGTATACCTTCACCAGTCCGCGCGTTTCCTCACGATAGAACGCTTTCAGAAAACCAGGTGCAGCTTCCAAGCGACCTTCCTGCAATAAAAATCCCTGCCTGGGGTCAAACGCCAACCCCTTTGTGACCTTGGGGGTATGAATCAAACGCCAAAGCTTACCGAGATACAGGACATCAGCGCCATTATGGAACTGCTGCTTTGGGTTCTCCACAGGAACAGCCGCAAGCCGTGCCTTAGCCTGCAGGATCCAACCGGATTTTTCGTGAACGAATTGTTCAATATTGGCTCTCCTGGTACCCTTCGGAGCCCGAACGATCACCCTGCCTCCCGGTTTAACCTCGATGGCAATTGTCTTCCGATTGCTATAAATAGTTTCATCAATTAACTCACTCATCCACTGATTATAGTCGTTGATCAGACACCCAATTTGAAGTTACAGCAACGCTCTTGTAAATGTAACAACGGTAGAGGTGGGTTCAGAACGTGTGCAGGGAGCATCTGTAGGGGGACTGGTTCTGTAGAGCGAGATTGAGGAGGTTGTGGCGTTGGTATACCGGTGATATTGTCCCTCCTCAATCCGCCGAAATCAATAATCACACACGCACACACACATTTTCCGTACGGTTGGAAATTAATTGTTAAGAACGATTGCTGGTCATGTAGGGCGAGATTGAGGAGGTTGTGGCGTTGGCATACCGGTGATATTGTCCCTCCTCAATCCGCCGAAATCAATAATCGCACATGTATCGGCGGATTGAAGGCGCGATACACTCTTGTCAATGGAATTAGCGACACCTCCAATCCCGCCCTACGGCTACTCGCGGGGCGGGTCTGGCTAATTGTTTAGTGACTGTGGATTCGTGATTGGGACCTTCCCCTACGCTTGTGTGCACATAAAATAAGCATTTTTTGGATTTTATGAGTGCAAAAAACCATAGTTTACATTGTTATTGAGAATTAATTTTCCAAATCATGTTACCCCACCCGGGCATTTTTCTGAAGTACAATTTCAGGATATGTCCATGTCAACAATCACCAAAGCTACCCTCCTGGCAGCCGCACTGCTTCTGCTCGGCGGCTGTGCCGGGCTCTCCGGCAGAAGCCTGCCGCTCGAAACCTACAACGACCCGCAAGGGCGTTTTGAAATCGCCATCCCCGAAGGCTGGGAAAGCGTTGTCGATGACCAGATGCTGACGGTCACCCCGCCCGATTATTCCGGCACGGAGGAAGAACTGATCGTCAGGGTCTTCGCTTCCCCCACCGGCACCACCGACACCGTTACCCACTTAGAACTGGCAAAACAGGAGATCGAGCCGTTTCTTTCTGCCTATGTTGACGAGGCATACGAAGTGGTTAACGAGGGCAGCATTCGCGTGGATAAATATCCCTCGATGCTGCTCGATTTCGCCAAACCGCACGAGGAGAGCTACATGCTCGGGCGGGTGGTAATCGTTGCCATGCCGTTTTATGTGCTCGTTTTCCTCGGCACAGCCGTCGAGGAAGACTGGGAAGCTTTTTTACCCACCTTCCGCGAAATGCTCGATAAATTCCACATGCTCACCCCAATCGAACCGGAAGAATAGTAAATGTGCCGATTAACCGCCATCGTTCGCCGGTATCCCTTCCAGTTTTGGCTGATACTTTTCGGGCTGATCGTCTCCAGCACCGGAACCACCATGGTCTGGCCCTTCCTGACGATCTACGCTTCCGATAAGTTGCTGCTACCCCTGGCAGCTGTGACCAGCCTGATGACCTTCAACTCTATCTCCGGCTTTATCTCGTCGGTTATCGCCGGCTCGCTGGTCGATCGTTTTGGTCGCAAGGGCATCATGGTGATCGGCTTGTTTGGCATGGCGCTCGTTTACCTCGGCTATATTTTTGCCCAGGACTACTGGCAATTCGCTCTGCTTATGTTTCTCTCAGGCGCCTTCAGCCCACTCTACCGGGTCGGCACCGACGCAATCGTCGCCGACATGATCCCGCCAGAAGACCGGACGCAAGCCTATGGTCTGATTCGCATGGGGCGCAACGTTGGCGTCGCCCTGGGACCAATTTTGGGTGGAATTGTGCTCTCCCGCTCTTACGCCATTGGCTTCCTCTCAGCAGTGGTCGCGTTGACAATTTTTGCCTTGATCACGATTTTTTTCCTCAAAGAAACGTTGGTACACGCCGAGGGCAAGAGCCATGGCAACTTGCGCGATCAATTGAGGGTGGTTGGGCAGGCTTTGAAGAACAAAGCCTTCACCCGCATGCTCGGATCCTTCACACTAATGGAAATTTGCGCAACGCTGATGTGGGTGGTATTGGCGGTGTACGTCAAGCAAAATTATGGCATCAGCGAGTCGCAATATTCATGGATTCCAACAAGCAACGCCCTGATGGTCATTTTTCTGCAGGTGGCGATCACACAGATTACACAAAAGCATTCACCCACCAGAGTTATGCCGGTTGGCGCTGCTTTTTATCCGATCGCAATGCTCATGGTTGCGCTCAGCGGAAACTTTTGGGGTTTCCTCACAGCGATGGTGGTGATGACCTTTGGAGAATTGATCACTGCCCCAACCGCCACTGCTTATGTTGCCAACCTGGCGCCGCCTGACCAGCGAGGGCGCTACCTCGGTTTCTTTGGACTGAATTGGTATATCGCCTTAGCGATTGGTCCAATGGGGGCAGGCTTTCTCTCAGACAAAATCGGGAATCACGCCCCCTGGTATGCCGGCGCAGTCGTTGGCGTATTGGCAGTTATCTCCTTCTTCAGTCTGCGCAAACTGGGCACTCCCAATCCCCAAACCTCCTGACAGCACCATCTCTGCGGAGGGTTTTTTTCTCTCAACAGCAAGACCACAGTGAACCTGCACACCGGTTCCTGATCAAGTAAAAAACGGAACGCACCGTGATCATTCGTCGCACTGGCTTGCACCATACTTGACAAACCAGGGTTTTGTTTGGATAATAGAACATATGTTCGTTATTGAGCGATGTTTATGACCCAGGTATTTATTTTTAGTGACACTGACACTTTTCAAATCCTCACCTTTTCAGAAAGACCTGAAGCGATCGTGAGCACGATTAACATGGGCGACTGGCAGACTTTTTTAGGGTATGACCCCGAACCAGCCCACCCCTGGGAGGCAAAACGAATCGGGAAAATGGTCATTGTATACCCGTCCATCCCGCTGGAAGATTATCCGCAGTTCGAGCTCTCTTCCAGGGATTACCAGATTCTGCAAGGTTACTGTGCGGGGCTAAATTCTGATGAAGTCGCCTACACCATGCGCATATCAGTCAGAACCGTACGCAACCGCACCACGGTCATGCGTCTTAAGATGAACGCCAGGACAGTCCACGAACTGCTTGCCAAAGCAACCGCGCTTGGCATCGTCTCGCCCGATCTTGACGGCATTCCAGATTGATCTGGTTAAAAGCAAAACGCCACCCTCATGTTGGGCGGCGTTGTTGCGTCTGTTGGATTTACTCGATAATGGCAATCGCCATTTCTGGGCACTCTTCAGCAGCTTCTCTGACTGCTTCATGGAATTCTTCGGGCACCGGGTCAAGCAAGACTTCGGCGTAGGGTTCGTTCAGCAGGCTAAAAACCTCGGGCACAATACCTTCACATATACCACAACCAATGCACAGATCAGGGTCTACAGTAGTTCTCATTCCTTCTTTCCTTTCAGAAACTATATTTCTACTTGATTCTTCAAGCATGAGCGTTTGTTTTGCTCGTGAATAGTATAACATGATGTTCAAAACATGACAGAGTTTCTTGACAGAAAACACCGATTAGTCAACAAGGTTACACACTGGCTAACCCTTGGATTTGAACGCACCAACTCCCGCAATCACCACCTCTCCAATCAACACGACTATGACGATTACGGTCACTATCAGGGCGTCATTCGCCTTGCCAGCATATTCCCTGTTATCCTCATCACACACCCCTCTTCATGTTGGATGCATCATAATGTTTGCCGCGAAGCATTGTCTTGCTAATCAAACAATCAAAATTCAACGATCTTATCGGTGAGGAGTTGTGTTCATTTTTTACCATTTTCCCAGCACCTGTTGTATAGTTATTAAAATTTACGGAGGTCATCAATTGATTTATCACATCACCACCAAACCAGCCTGGGAGCATGCCCAACAGAAAGGCGAATATATTCCGGAAGCCTTCGCCGCAGATGGTTTCATCCACTGTTCTGACCATTATCAAATCGAGAACACCGCCAACCGCTTCTATGCCTCGGTTCCCGATTTGATCGTGCTCGAAATTGAGCCAGACAAGCTGGTCGCGCCGCTGGTCTATGAAAACCTTGACGGCGGGCTGATGCCCTTTCCGCATATCTATGGAGCTCTAAACCTTGACGCCGTTGGAGATACCTTTGAATTCAACCGTGATTCCAATGGCAGGTTAATCCTCCCTGACCACCAGCAGCACCCCGAACCGACGCTTTTTAGCGAGCTGCCTTTCGGCACTCCCGGGCGTGTCTTTCGCTCTCCCACACCCGGCAGCTATATGTTTGACCCAGACGACCAGGTTTTGGGTATTTACCTCGAGAACGATATCGACACGGTGGTTGTGCTCAACTTTGATGAGGAGCACTGGCGCTATTCGGGCAAAAACTTGCTCGACCGCTACGCGCAAGCCGGTCTTCGCGTTATCTACAACCCCGTAGCTGACTTTTCTGTGCCCGCAAGTGGCTTTTGGGATGAGACGCTTAAAGAAGCCATTTCCGCGGTTAAAAACGGCGAAAATCTGGTGGTCCATTGCCACGCCGGCATCGGCCGCACGGGCATGTTCGTTGCCATGATGGCGAATGAGCTCTTGGGCACTGGAGCCGATGAATCGATTGCCTGGGTACGCAAATATATTCCCTATGCGATCGATACCGATTACCAGAAGCAATTCGTCCGCGAACACATTGCGCGGATGAGTGATTAAACAGGACCAGGTCCTGCCCGTTCCACATTTCGACCTTTGTAGGGAACAGGCCTGCCTGTTCCACATTTCAATCCTTATTGGTCCTGCCTGACTTTGATAACCCCTCGAAAAAAAAGAGAACGACATCAACTGTCGTTCTCTCTGTCAATTTTATATCAAAAACCTACTTGACATTCAAGGTCAGGTCAAAAGTCGCGGTGGTATTCTTAGTATTCGACACCGAAATGACATAATCACCTGCCTTGGGCAGCTTACCTTCAAAACTGGTTTTGCCCTCCGAAGCAGACAACAACACTTCACCGCCCAGCTTATAAATACTGAGCACCAATCCATCGGTCGGGTTGATACTGACCTTCATGGTCTGGTCTTTGTTCGCCCAGGCGACAAAATTGTGGGTGTAATAGCCCGGGACTGTCGCCCTCGCAACCAGTGTATCTTTGCCAGAAGCAAAACTGACCCGCTGGGGTGCCTGAATATAAAGGCTTATATCAGCAGCATACGCTCCTGTACGGACGTCGATATTCCAGTCGCCATTTTCACTGGCATAATCCTGGTACCAGGTCCATTTCTGCGAAAAATTCACCAACTCCCGACCTTTTTCCGTCGTGATGGCAATGTGCGCGGTGGCACTGCTCGAAAGGCTGATCTCAGCCAATTGATTCTGCGTCAGTCTGAGCGCGTAACGCTTGGTGGTGTTTGCCGGAATAGTGTCTTTAACCGTGTAATTGGTGGTGCCAGTCGCAAAGCTGATTCGCGTTACCCCGCCTGGCGCAGATGTGGCTGTCGCCGGGATTGGCGTGATCGGCACGACGGTAATTACCGGAATCGACGTAGCCGTCGGCGGCACTTGGGTTGGCGGCACCTGGGTTGGTGGTACCTCGGTAGCGGTGGGCGGTACCAGTGTCGCCGTCGCTGACGCTTCAGTCTCACCTGGTTCAGGGGTTTCTACCTGCTGCTCGGCAACCTTGGTTAACGTAGCTTGCGCAAATAGAGCAATCTGAGTCTGGGCATCACCCACCGACTGAGTTGGCGCTGGCATATAACAACCAGCGAGAAAAACCATGACAAGTAACATGGAGATTAACAAACTAATTCGTTTTTTCATCAGGACCTCACTTTTAATCCATTGAATACGTTTCAACCCCAAGACGAATTTGCAGCCGCATTCGTTCCATTGCTACTGAGGTATCTGTCGGAACAACGCCAGCCCGTGCTGGTAGACCCCAATAGTTGCCAAAAGCACAAACAACAAAAAGAGAAAACTATAGGTAAAACCATGAGGTCGGGCAGCCTCACGAATTCGTTTGCAAAATTGCCTGAAAGGTTTAAACAAGTTAAGAAAGGCGTATACCGAAAAGCCGATCAATGTTCCCAGACCGTTCAATATCAGGTCGTCCACATCAAAGACCCGGTGGATCAGGAAGGTCTGCCCCAATTCGATCACCAGTGAAAACGAAATCCCAAGCAGCACTACCAGCCACCAGCGGTTTAAGCGTTCGTGCAGCAGGGGGAAAACCATGCCAAAAACTGAAAAAAGCAGAACATTGCCGGCAAGATTGACGAAAACAATCCTTTGGGTAACCTTATCATCAAATTTGGAGGCGTTTTCAATCATCCGAAATATCCCTTGCAGCGGCACCAGGTTTATACGTTGATTTTGCCTTTTCAACAAGACCGCGAACGGTTCAAAGGTGTTATAGAGCAAAAAGGCGATGTAAAGCATCAGCCCAAAGAGCAACAACTCGCGCCACAAATCGAACTTCCGGTATTTTAAGGCTCTAAAAACCCTTGAAGCAAGGAAGCCTGCAAAAACAACCAGGTAAAGCATACGAATGTCATAGGTAAAGTAAAACATATGCTTTGCATTGTAGCCGAAATCTGAAGGTTGTTCTCTGGTGCCCACGGTTCGAAGGTGTGATATTATTCGCTTTAATATTCCTGCAAGTTTACCGAACGAAAGAAATCAGTGAAAAAGACATTATTGCTTCTGCGCCATGCGAAATCCAGTTGGAAAGATAAAGGTTTAAAAGACTTTGACCGCCCATTGAAGGAAAAAGGGGAAGAGGCAGCCAAATTAATTGGCAAGATTCTTTATCATAGCGCGATTGTCCCAGACGTGGTGCTGAGCTCTCCGGCTAAGCGAGCCAGGGAAACAGCAGAGATCGTAACGAAACACGGTAAATTTCCAGGCAAGATTCAGTACCTCGACGATTTTTACATGGGTGAACCAAGAGACTATATCAGGGCGCTGCGTGAAATGCCCGAAGAGGTGGAAAGTGTCATGCTTGTTGGTCACAACCCCGGTATGGAGATATTTTTACAGATGCTGGAAGGCAATATCAACGACCTCTCGACCAGCACACTTGCCGTGCTGGAGCTTGACCTAACCAATTGGAGCAATATCAACTCCTCAACAACAGGGAAACTGATTCATTTCTGGGACCCTGATGAAATGGGACTGGAAGAAATTGAGGAAAACATGGCAAAAGACAAGAAAGAAAAAGAAAAGAAAGAAAAGTAGCAAAACCAGGTCTTTTCCCCGGATCTGAATTAAGTCCCGGATCTGCCCTCTTTTCGTTAAACCGAGTGTAATTCACACCCGTCTGGTAACAGGCGGGTGTTTTCGTTAAGAACTGCGTCAAAGATACTGTTATTCCAACTGATTCGAAAAATCGGTCCATTCGACCGATTTCCAAATTACCAGACACTCGTGCAAATCATCGACATTATCAACATAAAACGATGTCTGCAGCACGCCATACGGAGCAGTCGTGAAGGCGTGCAGCGCCAGGCGAATATGCCCGGGCATAACCTCTTCTTGCTTCAAATAGGCATACCGCTGAATTTGATCTTCATCCTCGACAATGCTTTCCAAATTCTCCGCCTCGACCCTCGCTTTCAGATTTGCCAGCAGCGTCTCGCGGTGTCGCTCACCAGAATAAGCAAAAATCGTCGTCAGCAGGGTGACGCCGGCTTTCCAGAAGACAACATGATCACCTTCCTTGCGGTGCTCAAAATCCTCTGGTATTTCCAGTGACCATTCGGTCGATAAGACGGTTCGCATATCTCCGATTATACCTGTTTCGGGAATTGGCTTCCATAGCCAGTAAGCCTTGATCATCGTTTTTTTTTATTGATCGCTCATCCCGAAGGCTGTCCGGATGGCGCATTACCATCATTGGCTTCTAACTGGCAGCGCTGTCTTTAGTCGTAGTTTTTTTCCTTTTCTGTGGCAGCAGGTTTACTTGAATCAGCAATTCTCAATATGGAAAATTATGGTTTTTTGCACTCATAAAATCCAAAAACTGTTTATTTTACGTGCACACAAGCGTAGGGGACGGCTGCCATGCCGTCCCGGGAGCAGCTGTAGGGCGAGATTGGAGGTGCCGCTAATTCCATTGACAAGAGCGTATCGCGCCTCCAATCCGCCGATGTGTGTGTGATTATTAATATCGGCGGATTGAGGAGGGACAAGTTCACCGGTATACCAACGCCAAAACCTCCTCAATCTCGCCCTACAGAACCAGTATGCGCTTTTGATCTGAACACATTCACATTGAGAATTGCTATACTTGATTGCAACTCTTGCAAAAAAGCTTAGCGGGTATATAATCAATAAAAGTTAAACCAAAATTCTGAGGTTCGGTTTGGGAAACATTTCCCATTTGCCGAACCTTTGTGCTTTTGAGAAATACGAGGATATCATGGCGGGAAAACGAACGCTTAAACGCCAATTAAACCTGATGCTGGCACGCTTGGTTCCGGTATATTTCTGCTCTCGGGTCATGCTGCCGCAGTTGCCGGACCAGCAGCCATCTGGTCTGTTCTTATCGCTGGGATTCTCAGCTTTAGCATCGCCCTGAATTACTGCGAACTGGCAACAACCTACCCGGAGACTGGTGGCGCAATGACCTACGTGCGTGAAGCCTGGGGCAAAGGATTGATCGCCTTTCTGGTCGGTTCAATGGACGCCCTCTCCAGCACCTTTTATACGGCGCTTTCCGCGGTTGGTTTTGCTTATTCTGTGTCGATCTTTTTTCCTGCCCTGGCTGCCAACGCTTTCGGAATCGGAGCCGTCGCAATTTTCGTGATTGTATTGTTCGTCATCTTCAATATTCTGGGCGTTACCAAAGTTGGCAACCTTCAGGTGGTCATGGGTGGAATCCTCCTGGTGGCTTTCGCGATCTATGTAATTGCTGGTTTCACAATGCCCAACGGTTTTAACACCGCTACCCTGCTTCCGGATGGTCGCTGGTTCAAGTCTGACGACCTTGCGCTCAACTTTGGCATCATATTAAAAAGCATCGCTCTCATTTACGCGATCTATGTTGGTTTTGAGGTCATCGCAGATGATGCTGAAGAAGTCAAAAATCCGACTAAAAACATTCCTCTGGCAATAATGATCAGCCTCGTTCTGATTGTGGTGGTATACACACTGGTAATTACTGTCGCAATGGGCACTTCCAGAGATATCGCTGGCTCAGAGACAGCGATATCAGACACAATCCGAATGTTCCTGGGCGCTCCCGGGGCAACCATCATCGGTATCGCCGGCATGGTTGGCTCATTGACTTCAATCAACTCCTCTATGCTCTCAGCAACCCGAGAGAGCTTTACCCTCAGCCGTGATGGTGCCTGGCCCGCCTTTCTCTCCCGCCTCAATAAGTCCAGGGTGCCCTATTTTGCAATTATCTTCATTGGTGCGGTCTCCATCCTGGTAACTGGCATCGGCGCGGTCGACTTCCTCAGCTATATCACTTCCGGCGGTTACCTGTTTGTTCTGCTTCTATCCAACCTTTCCATGATCAGCCTGCGAAAAAAATATCCATACATCCACCGACCCTTCAAAGTGCCTTTTTTTCCGCTAACGCCTATTGTAGCTTCCCTGGTTTGCCTGATCGTCCTGCGTTATTCCGAGCCTCGTGCGCTGCTCTTCATGACAGGCGTTCTGGCTATTTTCGCGATCTATTATTTTGCCCGGATGGGACTTTCCTCATGGCAGGAAGAACACAAGCGCAGCCTTAATCCCGGTCGCTACCGCATTTTGCTGCCAATTCAACAGGATAGAGGCATGGAAAATCTGATTCGCATCGGTGCCAAAATCGCGCATGCCCAAAGTGATCTCAGCATGTGCTTGCTGCAGGTGGTCGAGCCCCAGGTTTCAGAAAACGACGAAACGATGGCAGCCCTTGAGCGTTCCCGTCAATATACTCTCGCGAAATTTATCAGGCATGCGGTCGAACGCAACGTTCCGATGTATGCCAAAACTGTTGCCAACCTGACTCCGGCTGAAGGCATCATTAGCGAACTGCGCAGTGATAACAACGTGCGCCTGCTGCTCTTCAAATGGCCCCTGAGTGAGAGTGAACAGGCAAAATTCAACCAGACAGCAGAATCACTGATCAACTCAGGGCTTGCTAATATGGGGGTTTTGTTTGATCGCGGTATTGACCGCCTTGAAAACATTCTCGTGCCGGTTGGCGGTGGCTTCCATTCCAAATTTGCCATCCAGATCGTTGCAAGTCTGGCTAAGGCTGATAACGGCACGGTTGATATCATCCGTATCGTCGATGAAGATCTGGATGATGAGCTCTATGAAGACCAGATGGCATATCTGCAGGAGATAGTTATGACCGAGCTGGGGGATATACCCGGGAACATCACCTTGCATATCATTCGCGGAAACGACCCTGCCGCAGCGATCATTGAAGAAACTCATCAACGAGAGTATGACCTGGTTGTGATTGGTTCGTTTGAAGGAAATACTCATGGCAAACACCTTTTCGGTGAATTGGTCGAACGGGTACGCAGAGGCACGACAACCTCTGTTCTGGTCGTTCGCCAGCACGAAAGCGCGCCAGCATCATGGCTTCGACGGCAAATCCGCGCCTCTAACCCCAGAACCTGATTGTTTTTTTGGATTGTCATTCTGAACAAAGCGAAGAATCTTTTCCGAACCTGACAAGATTCTTCGCAGCACGGTGCGCACTACCTGAAAGCGGCTTAGAATGACAGCCTCTCAATCAATGCTTATCATCAGGTCTGGTCAAAAGTGAAACGGCTATGTAAAAAACTAAAGTCTATTTTTACATTGTAAAGCTATCTCAATATTCTTTTTGCGCTGCTGGCAATGATGTAAAATGGGAATTGATCGCAGGAGGCAGTCATGAAAACCCATTTGAAAATTCTGTTAACGCTGATTGTTGCACTGTTCGCAGCCAGTGCCTGCATTCCCCGGTTGGTACCGCGGGAAACCCCGGAGCCCGATGCTGATTCTTCTGTTCCCGACACACCAGTAACAGAAGAACAGGACCTTCAGGCTTTTACAGAAATCGTTTTTGAAGGAGCCGGTGTGATTCACCTCGTCCAGGATGTCGATCACTCAATCGTTATTGACGGGAGCCAAAGCGTTGTCAACCGAATCTCTTACGAAGTCCGCAACAACGTTTTATTCGTTGAATATGAAAGCCGTTTCCTCGACTGGATTACCGTTCATGAATATCCGACTATCACAATAACTTTTGAGGAGCTGGACCGTTTCAAATTTCAAGGCTGCGGCGAAATAAGTGCGGATGGAATCGATAGCGACTCTCTTGTCATTGATATTCAGGGCGGGATTAAGTTTGATCTTACCGACCTTTCGGCAGCGACTTTTGACTTGAATGCTGAAGGTGGTGCTGCAATTGCGGTTGGTGGGCGCGCTCAAACACAAAAAGTGTCGCTTGCCGGGGGTTCCAGCTATGACGCTGAAGACCTGCAGAGTAACAATGTCACCATCAAAGCTGATGGTGGAATCTCAATTGTTGTTTGGGCAACCGAAACTCTCGACCTCAACCTGAGCGGTGCCTACAACGTGCAATACTACGGCAACCCGTTGGTTACACTAAACGTCCAGGGGATTGGCAATATTGAAGACCTTGGAGAAAAGTAGTTACCACCATATATTTAGGAGACCTCATGCGGTCTCCTGAAAAAAGAGAGCCGACGCTCTCTTTTTTTAATCCAGCTGCCAGCCTTCCAGGATTTTCTCGTAAGACTCTTCCAGCGACTCTGGCAAAACCCGGGTCCTCCCGATCACGGTGATGAAGTTTGCATCCCCAACCCAGCGTGGGATGATGTGCCAGTGAAGGTGCTCTTTGATGCCTGCCCCACCGGCATCGCCCAAATTCATGCCCACATTGAAGCCCTGTGGGCAATAGAGCCTGGTTAAATCCCGAATGCACTTTTGGATCAGCATCATCATCTCATAGAGCTGGTCGGTGGTCAGATCCTCAAGTTTACTGGTGTGGTCATTCGGCACCACCATCATATGCCCGCTGATATAAGGGTACTTATTCAAGATCACGAAATTTTTCTCGCCGCGGTGGACGATCAGATTGTTGTAGCTATCGGGCATTTTCTGGGCTTCGCAAAACGCGCACGGTCCGTTCTTATCCCGGGCAAAATATTCGTTCCGATCACTGTAGATATGGTCCATGTTCGAATTCTATCTTATTTCCGAGTATTGATAGAAAATTGTCGTATAAACCAGTAATTCTCAATTTGAAAAAAACTCTGTTGTTGCCTTATTGTTTGCTAAATCTATGGATACCGGTGTAGGGAACGGCTGCCTGTTCCTCAGCCTTATCTCACCAAACGCCTCGTGGTTGACACAGTACTCAACCTTACGTAAACAGTCGTGTTGACCAACACAGCGGCTGGGGACAAGCCCCAGCCCTACGAAACCCTTTAATCCATGCCATGAGGTAGTCCCGCTCCCCGTTTCCTGCCCCCGCTCCCTGCTCACGTCCTGAATCCACCCCTACCGTTGTTACAATTCCATATTTAGAATTGCGGCGTATATATACACTATTTATTGACACCCTCAGGGCATGCGCTATAATATGACCATTCGGTCACACCAAGGAATTATGCCAAAAGAAACCTTTTTCAACCTCCCGCCTGACAAACGCGCCCTGATTGAAAACGTTGCCATCGAAGAATTCGCAGACAACAGCCTTCACTCTGCTTCAGTCAACGCGATTGTTCACAACGCCGGCATTGCCAAAGGCTCGTTCTATCAATATTTTGAAAACCTGGAAGACTTGTATACTCACATTCTTGGCATCGTCCATACACGTAAACTCGAGTTAATCTCCACGCTGCCATTGCCGTCTAATAATCTGGACACCTTCCGCTACCTGCAGCGTCTGCTGCAAATTGACCTCGCCTTCGAAACAAATCATCCGCGTCTCTCACAAGTTGAGCGTCGCCACAATTTTGAAAATCCGATCATCAGCTCAATTGACCCCGAAACCGGTCAGCGCCTCTCGGGTGACGGTCGGTTTCACGCTTTCCTCTCGCAAGGGGTTTTTCATGATGACATTGCCACCTGGGTTGACACCGACCTGGCTGCCTATGTCTTGAACCTGATCTCCCAATGGCTTTCTCCCTACCTGCTGGAACGCCTGGAGCGGGATAGCGGCGAACCCATAAATACAGATTTGGATGTCACCAGCGACCCCCACCTGCAGGATCTCCTCGCCAATCTGATGGATATCCTGATGGCGGGCATGGCTCGCGATCCGCAAATCCGCAAAGATTTTTATAGCAAATAAAAAGAGGTCATGGCAAGCATGACCTCAAAAAAACTATCCTGCAAACGTTATTGTCTCTGTCCCAGCACCACCGGAATATCCAGAAGTCGCCCATCACGTATCACCGTGAGAACAATCTCATCGCCTACGCTGGTTTCCAGCACAAGGTAACTCATCAACTCGCTAAAGTCCTTAATTTCAATACCGTCAACTGCGATAATTAAATCACCGCCCATGTCTAAACCCTGGCTCAAATTTGTCTGCACGCCGCCGATAATCCCAGCGTCATCCGCCGGACCGCCGCTAACGACGCTGGCGACATAAGCCCCAGTGGACTGCGGTAAGTTCAACGCCTCAATCATCGCCAATGACATGTTCGAGTAGCTGGACAAGCCCAAATATGGATACGCATAGGAACCATTCTCGATTAATGCCGGCACAACCTTCACCACCGTGTTGGACGATATCGCAAAACCGATGCCGGTGTTCACCGCCCCGCCAGTGATGCTCATCCCGGCTGTCTGAATTGCTCGGTTCACTCCGATTACTTCTCCGTTCAGGTTCAACAACGGACCACCCGAGTTGCCCGGATTGATCAAGGCATCTGTCTGAATGGTGTCGCCGGAAGAATAATAAGTGCCTGTCTCAGTTTGACGCATTGAATCGAGCACACGCCCCCTTGCCGAAACAATCCCGACCGTCATTGTGCCGCTCAGCCCATAGGGGTTGCCAATCGCCACCACGGTCTGCCCGACCTTAATTGCGTTTGAATCACCTAACGGCAGGGGCACCAACAGGTCCGGATCGACCTCCACTTTGATCACCGCCAGGTCCGAGTCCAGGTCAGTACCGATCACGCTGCCATAGACCTTCAAGCCGGAGGGAAAGTGCACTTCCATCTCCTCAACCTCGCTGGCAACATGGTAATTCGTGACGATATGACCTTCCCTGTCAATCACAAAGCCAGTTCCCTGACCATTTCCCTGGTCGGTAACGTATTGCAGTGATACCACTCCAGGACTGACATTTTCATACAGCGCTTCCAGGCTGCCTTCAAGCGATGCCCATTCGGGCACAAGGATGGTCTGGCTCTGCTGGTTTGGCAGTGGTTCAAGTGTCGTCTCTTGAGGAATTGGTTCGTTAACTGTTTCCGGTGTTTCCTGGACAGTTCTTGTAAGTCGGCAGCCTGCCGCCACAATAAAAACAACCAGCAAAAAGCTGATGATTCGTAAAGTGTTGTTTTGTTTTTTCATAGTATCTCTCCTGGTTTTTACCATGTTTAAATATAATCCAGGATTGTTAATAGTTTATAGAAAAAAAGGTTCTAATTCACAGGAAGCCCCCTCATGTTAGAATAATCGCATGGAGCAATTTTTCATCGGTGACCCGCACTCTGCCTGGACGAACGCGTTATTCAAAATTCCATCTCCAGGTGATAGGATCTGCTCGTGAACACCACACCCGCATTAGAAGTCGTCAACCTGAGCAAAAAGTTCAAGGAGTTTCAAGCGCTTTATCCCCTTGATCTTTCCTTGCAAGCTGGTGAAATGGTCGTTTTGCAGGGGCATAACGGCTCAGGTAAAACCACGCTGCTAAATTGCATCAGCCACCTGATTCCGCCCAGTACCGGCGAGGTGAAAGTGGCAGGTTTTGACCTGGGCGAGGAGGAACGACAGGCTCGAAAACACCTGGCTTTTGTTCCGGATGTGCCGCGCTTTTTCCTGGAGCTGACCGCCTGGGAGCACCTGCGCTTCATCGCCGCTGCCAACGAATCGCTGGAGGGTTTTGATCAGCGGGCAGAAAAGCTACTTCGCGATTTCAAACTCTGGCACGTTCGCGATCACTTCCCCCACCGTTTTTCGCGGGGAATGCGCTTGAAACTGGGGCTATTGCTCGGGCTGATTCGCCCTTCCAGTGTTTTATTACTCGATGAACCAACTTCCGCGCTTGACCAGGAAGGCACCCAGCTGCTCATCGAAGAATTGCAGCGTCGTAAGACCGCAGGAAGCGCGATTCTGCTCAGCTCGCACGACCCCACCCTGGCAGAGAAACTGGCAGACCGGAAAATACTGTTGTTTGAAGGTCACCTCACCTTCACGCCGCTCGAAAACGGGCAGTCATGAGCGGGCAAGCCAGGCAGGCAATCAATTTCCTCCGCGGTAGGCAGGAATATTCTGACCTGCGTTACTGGCTCTCGGTGGTCAATTACGACCCCGAAGAGCGCACGCTTTCGAACCGCATTTACCTGGTTTATTTGATCGCTTTCTTCACGATCTGGGTATTCATTGTGCTGCTATTTGCGGCTGCCGTTCTGGTGAAGTTGATCCAAATTATTTCCATCATCCCACCAGTAACGCTTATTTCCGCTTTTCTATTAGTGACGTTCATACTAATCATCCTGATCAACTTGCGCGCGGGCACAATTCGCTCGCCCCTGGTGTTCACGGAAGAGCAGCGCTACCTTCTCTGCCAGCAGCCAATACCCCCGCGCCCGCTTGTTTTTCGATGGATCCTGACACCATGGCTGCAGAGCTTTTTGCTTTTCGCCCTGTTATGCCTGATGTCGGGCTTCACATTCGGTGAAATTACTTTTCCACCCGATCAAATCAGCCAGTATTTTTTTGTGTATATCTGGTATGGCTTGCGGGTGGTCTTGTTGGTCAGCCCGTTCCACCTGGCTACTTTCGTACTTTCCTGGGCTGTTGGCGTCCACGCACTGAACCACCGCGGCAAGTTTTCCGCATATATCCCCGCTGTCCTTTATGCAATCGTACTTTTGCTTACAGCTGCCGCCTTCATTGCGCCGGCTTTTTTTGGTGCGAGTTTACCATTGTTGAGGTCATTGGAGACCTTCGTAAGCCAAATCCTGTTAGCTTTCTTTGGGGCAGGCAACTTCAGTTTTGGAACGACGTTCTTCATCGGAATAACGTTCTTAATTGCCGCTTTATTGTCGCTCTGGCTGGCAGCCAAAGCCTTCAGCCCGTCCAAAGCTGCCAGCGAAACCGACACAGCTGCGCTGTTGGCTTCCTATCGTAAATTTGGTCAGACCGATGCCATCGAATCGGTTCGAATAAAAATCCGCCTCGGGCTTACACGAAAAAGCCGCTCCTATCCGCAATGGCAGGATGAGAAAGCCTTTGCCTGGAAAGCAATTTTGCTAATCAGGCGCAGTTTTGGAATGGACGACTTGTGGCGCTTCCTCGTCACCCTGCTGCTGATGTTCTCTTTCAGTTTCGCTGGCAACACACTGCTCGCCTGGTTGGGTCTGGTAAGTTGGGTCTGGTCGTTCAGCCACAGCTCAACGAACGTTTTCAAGCAAGATCTTTCGCTCTGGCAGCTGACTCGCCAGGTGCCTTTGCAAATCAAAAAATGGGGCATGCTCGACCTGCTGAATCCTGCCCTGCCATACGCCTTGGCGTCTTTTTTGGGTTTACTTCTCGGGCAATTGTCCTTTTCTACAGGCGGCTGGCAATACATGCCGGTCGTGCTGCTCGGGCTTGTCAGCGCTCAACTGCAGCTTGGGCAGGATATCCTGAGAAAAAACCAGGTGGAATTGGTTGCTGGCGGCAATCTGCAAGGTTTTGGCTTTCGTGGGCTGCTCATGGCAATTATCTGCTTGCTCTTACCCCTGGCTGCGATGTTATTACCGATGGGACCCCTCAGTTTCCTGCCTGGCATATTAGTAGCATTGCTGCTTGCGTGGGGAAGTCTACGCGGTTTTTACCGCCAGGTGGATCGCTTCACAGAAGAGAGCAAAGTCTTCCTGATCCAGTTTTGAGATCGATACTACAGTTGCCTGGCGCGCTCCTGCAGTTCTATCTCTTCGGGTGTTTCCGCTTCGATTGTAATGCCGTGCGCTCTCGATTTTCCCTCATCGTCAACATAGACAAAAGTAATAAATCCGTCTACGGCTTGCTCACCCTTGGTTGTTGCCTTAACATAGGCGATCAGTCGTGAACGACCAGTCAGGACGATTCTCGAGTCATATCGGATAACTTCTCCAGGATCTACAGAACGGGTGAAGGTCATTCCATGAATTTTCAGACAAAGCACATATTCCGCTGGCAGCAAGTTTGAAGCTGCAATAAAACCAGCTTCCACCAGCCATTCTGCTCCCCTGCCTGCGTAGAGCGTGCGGTGATGGTTCAGGTCTTCTCCTTTAACCAGGTGATGAATAGTCATTGATTGCATTTTCATTTTATTACCTCACTCTATGATTAATTTTAAATTGTCAAAAGCTACTTTAATGCCCTGAATATCAAAGGTGCCGGCGACCATGCCAGTCCCTCCAGGCTCATACTCCGCATCCCAAGTGCTTGCCAACACTGAGCCGTTCAATGCTAACACGAGCTGGTCTCTTCCGCATCTCGCGCTAAGCTTAAATGGTCCTCCTCCGGCAACAGCTTGTGAATAAGTCCAGTCTACCAAAAAAATGGTTTTCTCGCCGCTCTGCTTCCAGATAGCGTAGTAACCGTCTTCGCTAATTTCGAGCAGGTAATAATGGTTGTGGTCTTGCAGTCCACAGATAAAGCCAAAATCTGCATCACCGCTTGCGTCCACAACCCTCAGGTCTGCCTCGATAAAAATCGGATCGTACAGATATTCCTGGTCAGACCAGGTCAAATCCATCGGCTGTTTCACCATGATCGTGAACTCGCCGTTCTCGTATTTCGTCTCGCCATCCTTATCCACGAAGCTGCTCCAGCCGCTATTTGGGTCAGAAAAATCATCTTCAAAGATTACCCGCTCAGGCAATTCCAGCCGCTCACCGCTCACGTTTCCGGCTGCGATTGCCACTTCGCCTGCTCTCGCAGCCGCGATCAGATCGAGTGCCAGGTTGACAGGTCGCAGCGAGTTGATGAAACCCAGATTGGGCACACAGCTGTCGTTATCATCAATATAGCCGTCCCGGTTGGTATCCATCAGCGGACGACACTCTGCAGTTGAATCGTCAAGATCTCCTGAGCCCACTGCTGTGGGCACCGCAACCAACTGACCGCTTTCATTCACCACCAGACCGCCGCTGGTGCCGCCAGCAATGATTCCGCTTGTTATTATGAACGCGCGCTCGCCATATGGGTCTTCAGCCGCGAATCCACTCACCACCCCGCGGGTCAGCGTGATGCTTTCACTGCCAATCCCAGGGTAGCCGAGGATGTTTGTCAGCTCGCCCAGGCTAAGGTCATCGGAATCGCCAAGCGGTACGAAGGGGAGATTGAGCAGTCTGTAGTCCAGCGGGTTGCCGTTCATATCCTGGTGGGGTTTGATTACGGCGATATCGAGTGCCTCATCAGCCTGGACGATGCTGGCATAATAGCTGCGTACTGGCGGCGCGTCCTCGGCTACCGTCAACGACACGATCAAGTGCTTAACCTGGTAAAACCTGTCCGAGAGTACCATGTGGGCGTTTGTCAAAATTAGTCCGTCTGAACTGATGATTGTGCCCGAACCAGACCAACCGACCATCTCGCGACCATCGATATCAACAATCGCTTCGATCTGCACCACCGATTGCCAGGGAATCAGATCAAGCGCGGTAGGCGTGGTTAGCGGAGAAGTGCCTGGCTGCCAACCTTCAGGGTTGACCCCCGCGACCTCCATGCGAACAACAAAAGGATAATTTTTTTCATCGGTGGTGATCACGCCGCTGCCGCTCAATGCGCCGCTCTGCAAGGCTTCAAAACGGAAGGTAAACCGTTCCACCCCTGTTGGCGCGATAGTCAGGTCCATCGCCACCAGCCCCTCACCAATCTGGTTTCGCGCAAGGGTCAGGGCGGGGTTCGAGCCGATGTAGCGGCTGCCATTCATCAATTCCTTTGGAAGGGTGATCCGGCTGATGTGCACATTGTATACTCCTGGGTTCGAGAGAATCAACTGGACGTCAAAGATGTGCCCCTGGTTGACCCTGGTGGTTGGGGCGATCAGTTTAACCTCCAGAGCGTGCTCACTTGTTGCCACCGTGGGTGCGCAAGCCGAGAAGAGTAGGGTGATAACGCAAAAGAGGCTGACGAAGATAATGGTTTTCGTTCTTTTCATTTTTCCATTCAAATCAACCTCTCTTTGGTGACAGCTTCACTAACCAACAGCAGCTCGGCAAACAATCGCCAGGTTAAAATTTAGCACCCCCCTCCTGAGAGGGGGATGACAGGTTTGGGTATTTATCCTTATTAATCTGTTCCCCGAAGTAAATTAATCCCAATTAATGGTCGGATCGATTGGCCAATTCCAATCAGCCGGGTTTGCATACCAGTCTGCAGGACTGATATTGGTTGTCTCCTGACCCTCCTTTACTTCAACAGCAATCAGGCTATGGTCAGTGCAGGCTGCCGACAGACCACACGGAACAGCCTGTGAGTAAGCGCCGAAGAAAGTCTTGGAAGGATTGGCAATATCGTAAGCCAACACCCAATAACTTGCGGGGGCAAGGTTGTCGAAACGGTAGAAGCTTTGTCCCGCAGCCGTATTCTGCCAATAGTAAACACCCGTGGTCGGATTCATTGCCACGATTCGCAGCGCCGGTATCACTTCGCTGGGGAACGAGAGCGAGCCAGAGAGCATCCCGGTACGCGCCTGGGATGTCGCGGTCGGCGCAACCGTGGTGGGTGTTGTCGCGGTCGGCAACGGTGTTGCAGTCGGGCAGGGTGCACAGGTTGGCAGTACCGTTGGTTCGCTGGTTGCCGTGGGGAGTGACACCTGGGTTTTCAGAGCAGCGATATCGCCAGCCTGGACAGTCAGCTGCACACTCATCGCTTGCTGTGTCGCCAATGCCTCTTCATCTTGACCGCTGCAGCCAGCGGCAAACAGCAAGATAATTATCAGGCTAACAAAAATTGTTTTCTTCATAGTTCCTCCAATTTACACCTCAATTATAGCGTATAGCAATTAGTTGATTTTTTCAACACCTACTAAGTTGCTGTCTCAAATTTGGTTTAAGCAACCAAAAAGATAGAGGTCCCAACATAATTTGGATAGAAATGTTACCAGGGAAAACTCTCAGATGACAGAGCGTTTGTCATCCTGAATGAAAGGGTGATTGTCATCCTGAACGAAGTCATCTTTGTCATCCTGAACGAAGTGAAGGATCTTACCCCTCCAAACGACCAGATTCCTCGCAACTAAGGCTCGGAATGACAGCCTCTAAATTAATACTTTCCCAGGTCTGGTTAAAAGTGAAACAGTTAGTCGTACTGACTGCAATTCTCTACGGTTTTTGCTTTGGGGTCTGAGAATAGCTTATACTTTATCTTATGGATAGTTTTGACTTCTTTCGCCCGCCAGTCTTAACGGTGACCGCCCTCAGCAGTTACTTGCGTGAACTTTTAGAGACAGACGACATACTGCGCGACGTTTGGGTGAAGGGCGAAATCTCAAACTTCTCCCGCTATTCCTCAGGGCACCTCTATTTCACACTCAAAGATGCGAACGCTCAAGTGAGGTGCGTGATGTGGAAGACCTCAGCCTACCGTCTCAACTTCTCCCCGCGGGACGGGCAGAGCGTTGAAGTGCATGGAAACATGAGTTTTTATGCCAATTCCGGTCAGGTTCAACTCTATGTCGACAACATGCAGCCCATTGGGGAGGGTCTGCTTTTCCAGGAATTTTTAAACCTCAAAAACAAACTCGAAACTGAAGGTCTTTTTGACCCTGCGCATAAGCGCAGCTTTCCCGCGCTGCCGAAACACATCGGCATTGTGACCTCTGCAAGCGGAGCAGCCTTACAAGACATCCTCAACACTCTGAATCGACGGCTGCCCCTGGTTAGGGTGACCATCGCCCCAAGTCAGGTGCAGGGCAGCGAAGCGCCAGCCAGCCTCTCTAAATCACTGGAAGCGCTCAACCAAATCGCTGACCTCGACCTGATTATTTTGGCGCGGGGCGGTGGCTCAATCGAAGACCTCTGGGCGTTCAATGATGAAAAACTCGCCCGGCTGATCCACACTTCACGCGTGCCGGTCATCACGGGTGTTGGGCATGAAACCGACTTCACCATCGCCGATTTCGTCGCCGACCTGCGAGCGCCCACCCCTACCGCAGCCGCCGAACTGGCTACTCCTGTCATGCTCAATGACCTCCAGCTCACACTCCAAACCCTGCGCAGCGGTCTGCTTTCAGCCATCGAGGAACAGATAGCTACGCGCAGCCACCAGCTGGAGCTTAAAAACCAGGACTTGCGCCGACTCTCCCCCATCCAACGGGTCAACAACACCATCCAGACCCTGGACATCCTGCGCGAACGACTCAACCGCGCCATGCGGCAACAGCTCCAGCGGCTTAACACCCACCTCGGACATCTTGGCAACCGCCTCGAGACGCTCAGCCCTTTGGCAGTACTGCAGCGCGGTTTTGCGATCATAAGTGACGCCCAAAGCGGTCAGCTGATCAGACTGGCAGACCACTCCAGCGCTGATCAAGCCGTGCAGATCCGTTTCGTTGACGGTGAAATTCCTGCCAGGCTCAACCCTTCCGACCAGGAGAAATCATGACCGAAACCCAACCAACCAGCTATGAAGACGCTTTTAAAAGCCTGCAGGAGATCATCTCCAAACTCGAAAATGGCGAATTAGCGCTCGAAGAAGCCCTGAAACTGTATGAAGATGGCAAAAAACTGTCCGATCAATGTGCCAGCTTGCTCGAAAAGGCGCAGCTGCGCGTCTCAACGCTCGGCGCGGACGAAAATGAGGATATTCAGTTCTAGTGGGAAACCCGCTCGATTTTTTTAAGAGTCCGATTGCCATATCAGCCTTGCTGGGCTGGGTTTTGGCGCAGCTGATCAAGCTGCCTGTCGGTTATTTACGCACAAAAAAGTGGGATTGGGCGCTGCTGATCAACGCCGGCGGCATGCCCTCTTCCCATTCTGCTTTGATGAGCGCAGTGAGCACTGCCATAGGTCTCAGCCAGGGTTGGGACAGCCCCATATTCATCCTGGCGCTCTCGTCAACTGGAATCGTAATCTATGACGCCACCGGCGTACGCCGCCAGGCTGGCTTCCATGCCGAACGAATTAATGAGATCCTTCGCAGTTTTGTTACCGAACATAAAATTGACGAACCACAAAAGATGGAACTGCTCGAAATCATTGGTCATTCCCCCGCCGAAGCCGCCATTGGCGCCCTGCTTGGCATCGTGATCGCTATCGTTGTCTGGCTGCTAATGGTTTAACGCGGCAAATTCGCTTACGTTTAGCTGGCACAGGAAGACCGTGGCACGCCTGCCTTAGTCATCACTGCCAACCGAGGTCATACTGATGAACATTGCCTATAGCACTCAAAAAGATTTCACTTCTCAACAGGCGCTCGACCTTTATGCCAGTGTTGGCTGGAGCGCCTACACCAACGACCTGCCCAAATTACTGCGCGCAATCTCAAAAAGCAGCCTGGTAATCAGTGCCTGGCACGGCGAAGAACTGGTTGGGCTGATCCGTACACTCACTGACAGCGAAACTATCGCCTATATCCAGGATATTTTGGTCAAACCCGCCTATCAGGGCAAAGGCATCGGTGATGAACTGATGTCACGCCTGCTCAACAACCTGCCTGAAATCCGCCAAATCGTGCTCATGACCGATGCCGGAGATGAAAATATCCGTCTGCACGCTTGGTATCAGACCCACGGCTTCCAACCCTACGACGACCTTGGTGTAACCGGCTTCGCGATTTTCAACTTTTGAACTGCAGGTTGATAATCCTTCTTCGTTAATCCAACCTTATCTTTGTAACACCAACTCGTAATATTGCAGCTCATCATCCTGCAACGCCACAAAATTTACCAGGTTTTCAAAGTGCCGCGGGCTGTTAATGCCTGCTGAACAGCAGCGATAGTGATGCACTGAATCGAATGGCAGCGTGTATTCCTGCCAGTCATACGAAATACCCAGTTCACCATTTCGTTTGAAGAAAAAGAATGGCTTTCCATTCATAACCTGGAATTCAAAAGCGGTTTCATAGTCATATCGCTGATTGATCAGCTCGCCATCCAGATATATCTCCCCCGCCGGTAAGGCTGTCATGGGGTCGGCATCTGGGTTTTCGCTCCATTCCCGGGCAACTTCCAGCACCCAGGAATCATCCAGTTTCCAAAAACTCCGTATGGTTCCCAACACACCTGGAATAGCTTGCGGGTTTTGAGATATTATTTCAAAGATGACCTCTCCGTCCTTTTCCACTTGGGCTATGCAATCTGACTTTTCGGGGTTGCAGTGGGCAAAGTAGGTATGCTCTCCAATAACGATTTTTTCTTTCAAATACTTGAGTGGTTTGCCCGCCAGCGCCGCATTGATTGGCTCACCTTTCCAGGTCAATGGCTCAAGCGCGCCGTCAGTATCTGGCAGTGGCTCAAGGCTATATTGGTAGAGAACAAGTTCTCCATACCGCACAGCGGATAATGACTCGGGTGGAGTGTCTGGTTGTTTTTCATGATAAGCATTACAGCTGCAGCAGGTCGGATCAGCAATGCTGGCAATCTTCCACACGCCGTCTTCTGTGACAAAAACAACCTCTTCCGGATATTGCTCTTCGCCTGCAGCTCCAGTAACACGTTTTTCAACAATCAGACCTTCGCAAACTCCTGGCAGGTCGCCGAGATCATCTCTGCTCTTCAGCGAGTGTTCTTTATCCCAGTCTGTCTTTGCCTGTGCGCTTAGCACTTCTGTATGCGAATGATCCTCTGCAAATATCCTTGTAAAAAGAGTGGGGGACTGCTGACACTGAAATTCGGAAAGACGCAGTTGGTACGCCTGGTCAGGGCGACCTTCATTCAGCAAGCGATAGTACTCCCTGATCAAATGTTCAGGTTCAAGCAGTGAATAATCGTTCTCAAGCCCGGGAAGTGCGGCTGGGCGAACCAATTGACCCGGCTCCACGCCCAATTCTTCTGCTTCTTTATCATCAAGAACAATAAAAGAGAAGAGCGCGCCTTTAGAGGGCAGATCATCTTCATTTTCGGGATGGTGGATTCCGGGGGAGGTCATTGTCAAAGTGCCAGGACTGACAGCTTTGAATTGATAACGGTAGGTGTCGGCAGCCTGATTGACAGTCGTACCGAGCTGATGGATCGCGCCAGTAGTGTCGAGTGGGCTGGCTGGGTTCTCTCCGTAAGCAGGAAAGTTTTCCTGGTCATATTCGATTTCAAATTCAGTTCCAACGGTGAGATAAAAATCCTTGCAGGTATCTGCTGTGGTCAACAGGTTCCCAACGGTTGTCAACCCAGCCTCTGGCGGCGAATCATTTTCAACCGGTTCAAAAGGTTCCAGCACACATGATACCAACCCGAAAGTGAGTGCGGCAGCAATCAGAAAAGTGAGTAGAACCGCCAAACCGCGCTTGTTATTTTCAGCATTAAATAGGGATTCAATCCGTTTTTTCATCGATTTCAGATCTCCTGTAAAATGTGTTGAATAGTTGTTGGCAGTCACAGGCAGCTTCTCTGCAACTTCCAGGATTGATTGACAATATGCCCCTCGCTCACCTCTTTCCATGCCTTTGGTTGCCGCCTCATCTGCTGCCATTTCGATATCTTCATTGAGTGGCTGCTGGATCAGGTATGCGAGCGGGTTAAACCACTGCACAGCCCGTCCTACCAGGTAGAGCGATTTCAACAAAAGGTCTTTGCTTCGAATATGGGCATTTTCATGACGCAGGGCTGATAGCAGTTGTGTTGAAAGCACCCCGCTGCTATCAATGCCAGTAACAAGGCGTTCGGGTAAAATCAGGATCGGTCGAAGAACCCCAACAACCATCGGGCTTTCATCCGAACTGATAACAAAGACCTGTACCTGTGAACCAAGAAATGACTGGATCGCTTCCAAAGCAGCCGGATTAGGTGTTTGCAGCTTGTTCTTGAGATCGCGTCTAAACTTCCGATAGGATAGCCCCAAGATTATCAAAGACACAACCCCACCCACTGCCCAAATAATAAGCAAAATCTGGTCAAGCGACCACGAGGTCAAACCTGGGCTTGCCGTCTTTGTTTCATTGCTGAATGGAGAAATTGCTTGAGGCGAGAGTGCCTCTACCGAATTTTCCACACCCGTTCCATCGCTTTCAACAACTGGAGCTTCTCCAATATTTATTGGCGGTTCAGGCGCATTAGTTGAGGGTGAAATACTTTCTGTTTGCCCTATAAAAAAGTGTTCTGTGACAAAATTTTGTGGCAGGTGAATCACCGCCAGGCTGCTTGTTAAGCTGAACGGAATCAACATGCGCAGGATAACCACAACCCACAAGGCTCGCATTAACCGCTTTGAGTACCGGACACCACGAAAACGCCTGAAAGCCAGCACTGCAATTGCAAGAACCGATAACGCCAGGCTGGATCGAATGATGCTTTCCATATTATTCCTCCTCGAGAAGTTCCTCCAGGTAGTCTTTCAAATCCTGCAGGTCTTGTTTGCTGAGGGCATTGTTTTGGTATAAACCGGCGATAAAATTCTGTACCGAGTCATCGTAAAGTCTGTTGATGATATTTTGGGATTGCCGGTCAATGTAATCACGATTAACATTGGGAGAGTAGAGTTTGTTGCGCCCTTTGGGTTCGCTTTTAATGTAGCCCTTGGCAATGATGCGATTAATAAATGTGCGCACGGTCGCTTCTTTCCACTGGTGCTGAGCCACCGCTTGATAGACCTCTTCAAAGCTCAATGGTCTCTCAGCTTCCCAGAGCCTGACCATAATTTCAAGTTCGCTATCGGACAACTTTTTCAACTCGACCTCCTTGTTATTACAACCGTAATAATGCCATTATATAACTACATTTGTAATAATGTCAAGGGTAAAATACCGATCGAATTTAACAACATATTATTTCCAACCAACGGGTTAACCTACTGGCAAAATCTTCAACCCCTGCGAGCAAGTTTGCTTCTTATCCGCAGAATAATCGTTTGCAATTCGGGCACTTTCAGCAGCAACATCATTGCGACATAAGCCAGCAGCCCAATAAACACCCCACCTACAAGCACGATGTACTTATTGCGGTCACCAAAAAGCGTTATCCATCCGAATAATGCTAATCCCATAACAACGCTGCCGAGCAGCGCCTGCAGGCTGGTATTCAAAATCTGCCTGCCCTCCAGACCTTTCAGCCGCTTTCTCAAAATCTCCAGCAAGACAAGGCACTCAACTGCCGTCGCCAGGCTGTTCGCCAAAGCCAAGCCACCCAGCGGCAGCCAACCGATCTCGCCAAACCCCCAGGCAAAAAGAAGCGAGAGCAGGATGTTGCCGGTCATCGCCAACACGCCTACAATAACGGGCGTTTTGGTGTCATGCATGGCATAAAACGCGCGGCTCAAGACTTCCACCAGGCTGTGCCCGGTGAGCCCGACTGCATACCAGAGCAGCGCCCAGGCAACCATCTGGGTAGAGGAGCTATCGAAACTACCGCGCTCGTACAAAACCCGAATGATCGGTACGCGCAGCAGGATCAGACCAACGGTCGCAGGCAATGCCAATAGCAGCATCACCCGTATAATGCCAGCAAGGGTCTGCTTAAATTGCTCAGATTGCCCCAATTCCACCTGCGCTGAAAGCGTGGGCAGTGAAGCCGTACCTGCCGATTGCGCGATGGCAGCTTGGGGCATGAGCATGATCGTAAACGCCCAGGTAAGCGCACTGGCTGACCCGGCGCCCAACGAAAGCCCGATGATCGTATTGGCAACAAAGTTGAGCTGCACCACGCCCGCCCCGATGATGCGCGGCACCATCAACTTCAAAACCTGCCTGACTGCCGCGTCTTTGAAACCTGCTGCTTTTTCGTAAAATCGGTTGGGCAATCGGAACAGGCTGGGCACTTGCAAGAGCAGGTGACCCAGGGCACCAATTACCGCGCCAACTGCCAACCGCTGCACGCCCATCGATTGCGGCAGCAACAGCACCCCAGCAATTTGCCCCAAAGAGTACATCGCTGGCGCCAATGCGGGCCATAAGAAGACCTGATGCGCGTTCAACGTGCCCATCACCAGCCCGCTGACGCCAAAAATGATCACAGTCGGCAGCATCGTTCGCAGCAGCCTGACCGTTAGCCCGAGCATCTCAAGGTTGGCGTTTTCAACCAGCGCGTAAAGCACCTTATCAACGATCACTGGCGCGACAATCCACATCAAGGCGGTGACGCCCACCAAGATAACCAGCAGAGCGTTGATCACCCCCGAAGCCAGCTTCCAGGCATCTTGCGTTCTTTTTCGCGTAAGCATGCCGGTAAACATGGGAATGAAGGCAGAACCGAGCGCGCCGCCAGCCGTCAGGTTGAAGAGCAGTTCGGTCACACGATTTGCGGCGTTATAGGCATCCAGCTCTATGCTGGTGCCAAAAGCACTGGAAATAACCATGCCGCGCAGAATGCCGACCAGCGTGCTGACGATATACGCCAACATGACCACGGTAGCCGCCCTGGCAATTTGCTGCCTTGCCGTTCGGGTGTCTGTTTTTGGAGGGGTTGGTTTCGTGTCTAACTCATCCATAATTGTTCCGGTGAGGTGTATTCTATCATTTTATCCTCAGCAGAGAGCGCGGTCACGCTGCTGAGATCCAAGCAAGCAGCACTTGTTCCGTTCCGCTTATAACGGAATGGGTCAAGCCCATTCTCCACATTACAACCTACGGTTTTTGGTTTTCGCTTCTTCCCAGAGAGCGTCCATTTCTTCAAAACTCAAATCTTCAACCTGTTTCCCTTGCCTGGCAGCCGCGGATTCAATATAACCAAAGCGCTCGCGGAAGCGGACGTTGGTCTCCCGCAGTGCCATCTCTGGATCAATCTCCAGCCAACGCAGCAGGTTTACCACCGCAAACAAGACATCCCCGGCTTCCGATTGCTTTCTCTCCGGCGTATCAGCTTCTTTAAGCTCCTGTAGCTCTTCGTGAATCTTCGCAATGACTGGGTCAATCGTCTTCCAGTCAAATCCCACGCGCTGGGCTCGTTGCTGAATCTGGTCTGCCTGGGTCAGTGCCGGCAGGGCGGTCGGGATACCATCCAGCATGCTCTTGCGTTCCTCGCCTTTGCTTTTGCGCTCCTCTGCCTTTATCTGCTCCCAATTATGCAGAACGCCATCAACTGATTCGACATCCTGCCCACCAAAAACATGCGGATGCCGGCGAACGATCTTTTCACTGACATCAGCGATCACATCGGTCATGTTGAAATCCTGGTTTTCGGTGGCGATTTGGGCATGCAAAACAATCTGCAAAAGCAGGTCGCCCAATTCTTCCACCAGGTGGTCAGCGTTTTCTTCATCGAGCGCTTCCAACACCTCATAGCTCTCCTGCAAAAGATAGGGTCGCAAACTCATGTGGGTTTGCTCGCGATCCCAGGGGCAGCCATCAGGCGCCCGCAGTCGCGCGATGATTTGTTGAAAATCTTCGAACGCTCTGCCATTTTCTCTGGCTGGCAGGTACAGCGTGGTCATCAGACCGGTGTGAAGGCTTTGATCAATTTCATAAAGCGGAATTTCTTCGACGAGTTCATCCGGCAGACCGGCATTATGAATCAGTTTTACCGGATATTCATCGGGATAAGCGTTCATTAAGGTAAGTTTCAGGTCGCTGGCTTCCATGCCTGGTCGCAGATTTGAGATCAGCGCGGGGCTGGAGGCAGGGAAGAAAGGGATCTCTATTGAAGCCAGGTAAAGTGAGTCAGTTAAAACCAGCTTTGGGTGCGGGTCAATACCCAGCGCGGAACAAACCGGTTCCAGGAAGCTCATTCCATCGATAACACGCACCGCAATATCGCTGTCTGCGACTCTGGCGAGGATTTCCCGCACGGTTTCTTCAGCGATAAACGGGCTCCCGGGCACCGCGTAAGTGATGCCGCCTTGTTGCTGAGCGATTTGGATAATTTTTTCGGCAATATCCTTACCATAATCGCTGGATAAGTACTCATCTTCGCCGTCGAAGCTGTTTACCACCAGGTTTTCTGGAAGATCTGAAAATACCGGGTGGTAGCGGGTACGCGCCCAAAGTTCATCAATCTGGGTAAGCCAGTCCCATGCTTCCCTGGTCAGGTTATTGGCACCAGCCGGTCCCAGCCCTACGATTACGATTACTTTATTTTCCATGAAACCTTCTTTTTCCAAACCTTGAGTGGAGGTGATAGCGCCGCCCCCATAGACTTTGCTGCATCAAAACACGGAAACCCCGCTGCGCGTTCCTTACATAGCAAAGGCTGCCCCTTGAAACAGGGCAGCCTCGTAATTGTAATTCAGCAATTTGAGCCTGGGGATCCACAGGGTCGGTCTCCCCGATAACTCGAAAATCTTAACGCTTGGTATAGGTCGGTGCCTTGCGAGCACGTTTGAGACCGGGCTTCTTGCGTTCCTTCACGCGGGCATCGCGAGTGAGCAAACCATGTTCGCGCATGACCGGGCGCAAGCCATCATCCATCACCACCAGCGCACGCGCCAAACCAAGTTTGACAGCATCTCGCTGACCGCTGATGCCTCCGCCTGCGACTTTTACGGTTACATCAAACGATGTCGCCGGGCGACCGCTGGCTTCCAGCGCGCCCAAAATAGCCGGGGCGTCGCCAGTGCGGGGGAAGTATTCGACCAGTTCTTTGTCATTCACAGTGAAAACGCCGGTGCCTTCATAAATGCGAACGCGGGCGGTGCTTTCTTTTCGACGACCAGTTGCTTCAGAATATTGTGCCATAATTCCTCTTTTTTACTCCAGATCAAGTGGTTGCGGGCTCTGTGCCTGATGAGGGTGTTCGGGACCAGCATAAACTTTCAGGTTATCCAAATAGCGCGCAGTCAGGCGGTTTTTGGGCAGCATGCCCTGAACAGCAAAACGAATGATGCGGTCAGGATTTTTCTCAAGCTGCCTGGTGTAATCCACCTCGTGCAATCCACCGGGATGCCCGGAGTGACGATAATATTTTTTCTCTTTAACACGGGTCGGGTTCGCCACAATTTTCTCCGCGTTAATCACGACCACATGATCTTCCAGAACCACACCTGGGGTGAAGTCTGGGCGATGTTTGCCGACCAAAATCTCCGCAAGTTTTGTCGCGAGGCGGCCAAGGGTTTTACCGGTGGCATCCACCAAGTACCACTCGCCGGTCAGTTTTCCTTTCGGAACGTATGTTTTTTCCACTTTAACTTCTCCGTTTATTCAAACCCTAAGCAAAATGCCCGGGCAAACTTAATTTTCTTAATCCTCAGCATAACGAACGCTCATCATGGTCAAGCCCCTGGCAGGTGCCAGCGCTACGATTTCCGTGCTGCCGGTTTCCAGCCCCTGCCGGATAATTCCGACCGGCGCTTCCTTGATTCCAACCTTCACGAGCACGTAAACGATACGCCTGACCATATGGTACAAAAACGCATTGCCGGTGATGGAAAATTCCATCACGCTAGCTCCTGGCTGTTGCCATTCCGCCTGCTCGATCCGCCGAAAGCTGGTGCCGGTTTCTGAGAGCGGGCGACCAAAAGCGATAAAATCGTGCTCACCAAGCAGATCAGCTGCTGCCTGGTTCATCAGATTGATGTCCGGTTGGAGGTCAAGCCGCCAAGCAAAACGATCTCGCAGTGGGTCACGTGCAGGCTGCCAATATATGCGGTATAAATAATTGCGGGCAAGGGCGTCATAACGGGGGTGGAATTGTGCCGTTGTCTGCTCCAGTCTCTGAACCTGGATATCAGCCGGCAGATGGTAATTCAGGGCGCTGAGCAATTTCTGGTCACCGTGTTTCCAGTCTAACTCGAAACTGACAACCTGACCGCTGGCGTGTACGCCAGTGTCAGTGCGACCAGCAGTCAGGATACTCCTGCCCTGCCAGCCCAGTGTTCTCAGGGCATCTTCAAAGACTCCCTGCACGCTCGTTTTTTCCAACTGCCGCTGAAAGCCGCTGTATTGCGTGCCTTCGTAAGCAAGGATAAGTTTGTAATGTGCCATGCCTTTCATCTCACCCGAAAGGCAATTAATTTCACCGCGATTACTCTGATACCAGCTCTAAAACCACCATCTCGGCATTGTCGCCTTGACGGGGACCAAGTTTTAGCAGGCGGGTATAACCACCCTTGCGGGAGGTGAAACGCGGTGCGATATCATCAAATAATTTCTTAACAATTTCACCACTGGCATTGCCAAGATAGCCGGCAGCCTGGCGTCGGGCATTAACTTTCTCGATATCATCTGCCTTCTGGACATTCTTTGCCAGGGTGATCAATTTTTCAGCATCTGGCTGGATTGCTTTCGCTTTCGCCAGGGTTGTCTGAATTCTTTCGTATTCAAAAAGCTGCATTATCATCGTCTTACGCATTGCGGTGCGGTGACCATAGGTGCGATTGAGACGTTTCCCTTTAATTTGGTGACGCATTACTCGTTCTCCAGTTCATCTTCTTTCCAATATTCTTTTGCGATCATTCTGTCCTTGAGTTCAGCCAGGCTTTTGTCTCCGAAATTGCGAATAGAGAGCATCGCGCTTTCGCCTTTGTCAAAAAGTTCAAGCACATCACCGATCGTGGTGATTCCGGTACGTTTCAGCGAGTTGAAAACACGAACGCCAAGTTCAAGCGCTTCAATCGGGGTTTCAATGACATCCCGGTTAAGCGCGGGTTGTTCAGGTTGAACTTCTTCAACTGGCTTGGTCAGTCGTTCTTCGTCGGTTCCGCTGATGAGATCAAGTTGGTTCCTTAAGATCTCCGATGAGCCGATCAGGGCTTTCTCAGGGGAAATTGTGCCGTCCGTCCAGATTTCAAGCGTAAGGCGGTCGTAGTCGGTGCTGTGACCAACACGAGCGCTGGTGACTTCCCAATTTACCCGCCGCACTGGTGAGAAAATCGCATCCACCGGCAAAACGCCAATCGCAAGGTGATCAGACCGGTCACTGGCGGGAACAAATCCGCGGCCTTTTTTCACGGTCATTTCCATTTCAACATGGGCGTCATTTTCACTGATACTGAAAAGATAACTTTCCGGGTTGATAATTTCAACTTCTGGCGGGCACTCAATATCAGCGCCAGTGATGGTGCCCTGACCTCTGACCTCAAGATGAATGTTCGCTGTATCTACGTTATGAAGCTTAAAGCGCAGTTCCTTGATGTTCAACATCACCTGAATAACATCCTCACGGACACCAGGAATGGTGCTGAATTCGTGCATCACATCTGCGACATGGAGCGTTGTGACGGCTGCGCCTTCCAAAGACGACAGCAGCACACGGCGCAAGGCGTTCCCAAGGGTGACGCCAAAGCCGCGTTCCAGCGGGCCAATGGTGAACTTACCATAGTCCCTGAGCTCTTCTGAACGCTCAATTTTTGGTTCTACCAATTCCATTTTCTTTGCCACGGTTTACCTCTTATCAGTCTAACGAATATTAAGGACTGCACTAAGCCTTCTGATTAGCGAGAATAATATTCAACGATCAGTTGCTCTTCAAGGTTACCATCAATCTCAGATCGTTCCGGCGCGCGCAGCATGCGACCAGTCAGGTTGCTCAGATCGCGAGCCAACCAGGTTGGCACGGTGCGTCCTTCTGCCTCTTCGCGCAGGTGCTTGAAGTATGCGTTGCCTTTGGAACTTTCTTTCACACTGATAACATCATCGACATCAATCCCAATCGAGGGAACATCAGCCCGGCGGCCATTGACCAGAAAATGTCCATGGCTTACCAGGATGCGAGCCTGGGGTCGGCTCGAGGCGAACCCAAGGCGGTAAACGACGTTTGCCAGCCTGGTTTCCAGGATGGCCAACAAGTTGCTGCCGGTCTGTCCGCGCATAGCCACAGCCTGGCTGTAGAATCGACGGAACTGGCGTTCGTAGATGCCATAAACGCGGCGGGCTTTTTGCTTGGCGCGCAGCTGCTTTCCGTAGTCAGACTGACGAGCAGGTCGGGCTGCAAACATTTTGCCGTGCATTCCCGGAGGGTAAGGTCTCTTCTCAAAAGAGCATTTCGGTGTGTAACAGCGGTATCCCTTCAGGAAAAGCTTTTCACCCTCTCGACGACATAATCGACAAACTGAATCTGTATATCTTGCCATATTATTAAATCCTTTTCTTTTGTACTACACGCGGCGTTTCTTAGGAGGTCTGCAGCCGTTGTGGGGCACGGGGGTCAGGTCGGTAATTCTGATCACCTTCAACCCGATTGCCTGAACGGCGCGAATGGCAGCTTCCCGACCGGGACCGGGACCCTTGACAAACAGTTCCACTTCCTGCAAACCCATTTGCTGGGCTACTTTGATGGTCTGTTCTGTCGCCATTCGGGCAGCGAAAGGTGTGCTCTTGCGGGAACCTTTAAAACCAGCGGTACCGGAACTGCCCCAGCAAACAGTATTGCCCTGGAGGTCGGTGACCGTTACGATGGTGTTATTAAAGGACGCGAAAACGTGCACCTGTCCTGTCGAAAGTTGGCGCTTAACTCTGCGGGAACTTGTAGTTCTTCGCGCTGTTCGTGCTTGTTTAGCCATATTTCTTCCTCACTCAATCCTTCAAACTCTGAAATTTCGCACACCAGGTTGCCGCTGGGGAGAAAGGGAACCCCATCCTGGCGATTGGAATCTCAGTTATTGATCTTATTTCTTGGTTGCTCCGCGGCGGCGACCACGACCGGCAACGGTACGTTTCGGTCCCTTACGGGTGCGGGCATTTGTGCGGGTATTCTGTCCGCGCAAAGGTAGGTTTCTGCGGTGGCGCATGCCGCGATAACAACCGATTTCAACCAGGCGCTTGATGTTCATCTGAACTTCGCGGCGCAGGTCACCTTCGGTTGTTACATTCTGACCGATATATTCACGGAGTTTCGAAACTTCCTCTTCCGGCAGGTCCTTCACACGAATGTCAGGATCTACGCCAGTGGCGTCCAAAATCTCATCGGCGATTTTCGGCCCGATACCGTAGATGTAGCGTAAGCCAATCTGGATGCGCTTGTTGCGCGGGAGGTCAACACCTTCTATACGTGCCATATTCTATTACCTATCCTTGTCGCTGCTTGTGTCTTGGGTTGGTGCAAATAACGTAAAGCCGACCTTCACGTTTAACGATTTTACACTTGTTACAGCGCTTTTTTATTGAAGCTGATACTTTCATCAGTCAAACTCCTTCTTCTCTCTGCAAAGTTACTATTATACGTCTTTCCCTTACTCTTAGCAAGGTCTGGTTTTCATAAACTCGTCAATACCAGCGGACCGTCCTTGGTAACAGCCACAGTATCTTCCTGGTGCGCAGTCAGCCCACCGTTCTTTGAAACCACGGTCCAGTGGTCAGCCAACACCCTGGTCTGGCGGGTGCCAACCAGTACCATCGGTTCGATCGCGATGGTCATGCCCTCACGAAGCAAAAAGCCCGTACCAGGGTTACCATAGTTGGTCAGTTGTGGGCTTTCATGCATTTCTCTGCCTACGCCATGACCCGTGTAGGTATGCGTGCAAAAATAACCTTCGCTTTCGACATATTCTTCGATCGCCGCGCCAACATCACCGCTGTAATTGCCGGGAACCATCAGCGTGATCGCAATCTCGAGTGCTTTGGCAGTTACATCGATCAGATGCTGCGCCTTAGGTGAAATTTCTCCCACCCCAACAGTAAAGGCTGCGTCTCCGACGAACCCCTGGTAAACCGTGCCGCAGTCGACCGAGATGATGTCGCCTTCCTTCAATTTGCGATTCCCGGGAATGCCGTGTACCAACACTTCGTTGATGCTGGTGCAGATACTGCCGGGAAAAGGCACGCCATTGCCCGGATCGTAATCTTTGAACGGGGAATAGACACCATGCTTTTTTTGGAAGCTTTCTGCCACTTCATTTAACTCACCAGTGGTCACACCAGGCGCAATAGCCGCCTTAACTTCCTCGAGTGTCAGCCGATTCAAGCGCCCTGCTTCGCGCATAATCGCGATTTCGGAAGCCGATTTGATGTTAATCCTTGATTCAAAACCGTACATTATGCCTTCGCACCCTTCAAAATCTCTTCTGTCACTCTGTCGATCGGCTGAGTGCCATCAATCTCCAATAGCGTGCCGGCATTTTGATAGTACTCGATCAGCGGAGATGTCTGCTCGTAATAAACTTCAATGCGATGAACAACAGTTTCAGGTTTGTCGTCTTCTCTTTGGTAAAGGTCAGTGCCATCAAAATCGTCCACCCATTTTACGATGGGCGGATTGTAGAGCGCATGATAAACGCGCCCCGACCTGCTCACCCAGCGACCACTGAGCCGCTCAACCAAAACCTGGTTGGGCACAGTGATAAAAGGAACCATGTCCACTTTACCGCCGATCTTCTCAAGCAGGGCATCAAACGCTTCTGCCTGGGCAGGTGTGCGCGGAAAGCCATCCATCACAGCGCCCTTCTCGCAATCCGGTCGGCTCAAGCGTTCTTCAACCATTGCGATGGTTACATCGTCGGGAACGAGCTCGCCTTTGTTCATAAAACTGGCAGCAAGTCTTCCCAGCTCGGTTTCGTTTGACAGGTTCTCTCTAAACAAATCACCGGTCGAAACATGCACAAGACCAAGCTCCTCGGCAATTATTTTTGCCTGGGTGCCCTTTCCGGCTCCCGGAGGTCCGAGCATGACGATGTAAGTCGCTTTTTCGTTCATTTCATGTAGCCTAATTGATCAGCCTGTCATCATAACCGTGCATTCGCAGTTCGGTTTCGATCAGTTCCACGGTTTCGCGGATGGTGCCAACGACAATCAAAAGACCGGAGGCTTGCATCATCTGCAAACCGGCACTGTTATCGGGCAGGAATAATGCCATAATAAAAGGCAGAATCGCAATGATACCGAGGAAAAATGCGCCTGGCAGGGTAATGCGCCGCTGAACTCGGGTCAGATAATCCTGGGTCGGTTTGCCCCGCACCACACCAGGAATCTGGGCGCCTTGCTTCTTAAGGTTTTCACCATAATTCTGCTGGGCAAACAAGACATCGGTATAGAAGTAGGCAAATGCCACCACCAGGATGAAGAACATCAGCGGATACCACCAGGTATCACCACCAAAAGCAGCGTACAGCCAGGTCGCGACGTTTCTAATCCAATTAACCTGTGAGTTCAGGAAGAACGACGACAAAATCGCCGGGAAAGTCAGGAAGCTCTGGGCAAAGATGATCGGGATCATGCCAGCCATGTTCACCATCAGCGGAAGCTGAGAGCGGACGGGCATGGACATACGGTTGCCAATTCGGCGTCCGGGGAACAACACGGGGATGTTCCGGCGACCGCCCTGGACGTAAACAATAGCTAAAATAGTCAACACAAAGACAACCAACACAACCACGAAAACCCACCAGGGCTCGCTGCCGGCAACCATGCGGGCAATCGATACTGGGAAGCGGGAAACAATACCCGAGAAGATAATCAATGAGAGACCCTGGTTGCGCAGACCAAACTCAGAAATGAGCTGTCCAATCCAGATACCAAACATCGTACCGGCAACCATCGTGACGATCGCGGTAATTGTCGGCAGCAGGTTCGCGCCGCTAAAGCCCCAATTGGAAATGATTGAGCTTCCTTCGAGCATTTGATTAAAGATATTGATCTGTCCAAACGCCGAAAGGAGAGCCATCGGAATGGTCAGAATCACAGTCCATTTTTCCATCCAGATACGACCTTCGCGCGGATCATCTTGCATCTTCCGCTCAAGTGCTGGAATCACCGGGGTGAGCAGCTGCAGGATAATCTGCGCGGTAATGTATGGGTAAACGCCCATAGCCAGAATTGAAAACTGCGAAACCGCCCCACCAGAGAGCAGATCAAGCAAGTTGACCAGGTTTCTGCCGGCGCCAGTCATCTGGGAAAGCCCAGCCACTGCTGCGCGGTCAATTCCGGGCACAGGAATATTTGCTGCCAGCCTGTAAACAGCCAGCAAGAGTAATGATATCAGCAGTTTATTGCGGATATCTTCAGATTTCCATAAAAAGCGCCAGGATGATCGTTTCATTCAGTCAACTCCTTTAGCTACGAAAGATCGATGGTTTCGATGCTTCCACCAGCTGCTTCAATTTTCTGGCGGGCACCTTCGGTCACTCTATGAGCCTTAATTTTCAGGGCAACTTTCACTTCGCCGCGACCCATGATCTTGATAGGCAGTTCTTTTCCTTTTTTCAAAAGACCAGCCTCTCGCAAAGTTTCGGGGTTCACTTCGCTGTCAGCCTTGAAACCCTGCAAAGAGTCCAGGTTGACTTCCGCGTAACGAACACGATTGATCGGGGTGAAGCCGACACCGCGCAGGAAAGGCAGTTTGCGATAGAACGGCAGATTGCCGCCCTGGTGATACAGGCGAACGCCACCGCTGGTACGGGCATTTTGACCCTTGGTACCGCGACCAGATGTTTTGCCATGACCACTGCTCATGCCACGACCAACGCGTTTGCGGCGCTTCTTGCTGCCCTCGTTGGGTTTAAGATCGTGTAACTGCATGCTTATTTCTCCTCATCCACTGTCTCGATCTCAACCAGGTGGGAGACCTTGTCCAGCATACCTAACAGGGCATCGTTTTCCTGGTGTTCAACAACATCGCCAACGTTACGAAAGCCCAGGGCTTTGAGCGTATTCTTGGTCCGCACGGTATAACCAATACCGCTTTTGACCTGTTTAACGCGGAGGGTTTTGCCTTTTTGTTTCTTAGCCATTCTTCCTCCGTTCCCAATATGGGGTCACATCTTCTATGTCCTTACCACGCTCAGCGGCTACAATCTCGGGCGATTTCAACTGGGAAAGCGCGTCGAAGGTTGCCTGGACGATGTTGAGCATATTTGCGCTGCCCAACGATTTGGTCAGAATGTCTTTAATCCCTGCAGCTTCACAAACAGCGCGCACACCACCGGCAGCAATAACGCCAGTACCGGGCGAAGCAGGTTTCAGCAGCACTCTCGCACCGCTTTGGACGCCGATCACCTCGTGGGCGATTGTGGTGCCCATCAGGCTGACTTTGTGCATATTTTTATAAGCGCGTTCTGTAGCTTTACGCATCGCGTCCGGCACAGCACCAGCTTTCCCAGTGCCCAAACCAACAGTGCCGTTATTATCGCCAACAACAATGGTTACTCTAAAAGAGAACCGGCGACCGCCTTTGACAACTTTCGCAACGCGTGCGATATCAATAACGCGTTCGTCAAATTGTGGTTCTAATCCTTGATAATCTTCCATATTGTCCTCTTCTAGAACTTCAGCCCACCCTTACGGGCGCCTTCGGCCAGCGATTTCACCCGACCGGTATAGATGTAGCCGCCGCGATCAAACACAACCGCGTCGATGCCTTTATCTTTAGCACGTTTGGCAACTTCTTCACCCACCAACTGGGCTTGTTCCATCCTGGTTTTTCCGGAAAGCTCGCTGCGCAAAGCGCTGTCAACACTCGAAGCTGACACGAGTGTATGCCCGCTGTGATCATCGATAATCTGAACATAGATATCGTGAATGCTGCGGAACACATTCATGCGTGGGGTCTCCGGGGTGCCGTAAATCTTCTTGCGAACACGAGCGTGACGGTGTAATCTAGCTTGATTTCTTGTTTTCTTAGCCATAGTCTACCTCTATTTACCGGTCTTTCCTGCTTTACCAGCCTTGAGCTTTACTTCTTCGCCCTGGTAACGGATACCAGTACCGTGATAACGCTCTGGCGGTCGCAATTTCCGGATCTCAGAAGCGGTCAAACCAACCTGGTGGCGGTTTCGACCAGAAACTTTGATGATGCGAGCTTTGGCGTCAACTTCAAAAGTTATGCCATCGGGCGCAGGCACATTAATCGGATGGGAATAGCCGAGGTTTAAGACCAGGTCTTTTCCACTAACTTCAGCCCTGTAACCAACGCCCTTGTATTCAAGCACTTTCTCGAAACCAGTGCTGCAGCCAACAATCATGTTATTCAACAGCGCGCGGGTGGTACCGTGAAGCGCTCGAATTTGAGGTTGGTCATTGGGGCGTGTCACAGTAATTGTGCCGTTATCCATCGTGATACCAATGTGAGGGGAGAAGGTGTCTTCCAATTCGCCTTTGGGTCCTTTTACATGCACCTTGTTCCCATCAATTTTAATTTCCACACCCTTTGGCAGGGTGATTGGCAGTTTACCTATACGCGACATAATTCCTCCTACCAGACCTTGCAGAGGATCTCGCCGCCAACGCCGATTTTACGAGCGCGGTGACCAGTCATGATACCCTTTGGGGTTGATAAAATCGCGATACCGATGCCCGAAAGCACCCAGGGAATTTCCTTTTTCGAGGTATACACACGACAGCCAGGTCGGCTGACGCGCTGGATCCCTGTGATCAACGAGCGGCGGTGACGTCTCTCGCCAATGTATTTGAGCTTGAGCATCAGCATTTTGCTTGTCTCGCTCTTACCATTGACAACTTCATAGCTCTCAATATAGCCTTCTTCGACCAGGATGCGAGCTAACTCACTCTTGAGTTTGGAATTCGGAATAGCAACCACAGCTTTGCCAGCAGCGGCAGCGTTGCGAATTCTGGTTAACATATCGGCAATTGGATCTGTAATAGTCATTCTTATACCTCCAGGTCAAATTACCAGGATGATTTGGTCACTCCAGGGATTTTCCCCTCGAGTGCTTGTTCGCGGAAGCAAATTCGGCAAAGGCCAAACTTGCGCATATAGCCACGCGGTCTCCCGCAGAGGCGACAGCGATTGACAACGCGACCTGGATATTTCCGGCGCATTTCACGATATTGCATACACTTTTTTGCCATTAGTTATCCTTCCTGAAGGGCATGCTGAACTTGCGCAGCAGTTCGCGTGCTTGATCGTCAGTCTTAGCAGTGGTTACGATACTGACTTCCATGCCTCGGATCTTATCGATCTTGTCATACTGAATCTCAGTGAAGATCAGCTGTTCGGTCAGACCGAGAGTATAGTTTCCCCGACCATCAAATGAGTCTGGCGAGATACCGCGGAAGTCACGCACACGGGGTAAAGCGATATTGATCAGGCGATCCAGAAAAGCCCACATCTTTTCACCGCGCAAGGTTACTTTTACGCCGATCTGGCGACCTTCGCGCAGTTTGAAGTTTGAGATGGCTTTCTTGGCAGCGATGACAACAGGCTTCTGACCGGTGATGATGGTCAGATCGTTTACTGCAGCGTCGAGGGCTTTGGGGTTATCCAGGGCTTCGCCGACACCGATGTTCACAACAACTTTGGTGATGCGAGGAATCTGCATAACATTGCTCAGCCCAAGCTCTTTGAAGAGTGCCGGAGCAATTTCATTATTGTATTGTTCTTGTAGTCTGTTCATATCAATTCACCTGCGCCTTACTTGCCCTCAGCATCCGATTTTTTGCTGTCATCCGCTTTTTCAGTCTTGGGAGCTGCAGCGCTCTTGCGACGAGGAGTCTTCTTTTCAACTTTTTCATCCTCAGCAGCTTTTGCCTTGCTTGAACGGCGCGATTTCTTTGCTTCTTTTTCTGAAGCGCGATCCACCAGGACAACGTTGGAGATATCGATCGGGGCTTCGAATTCACGAATACCCGATGGAATCGTCCTGCCGCCCGACTGGGTCTGCTTCTGATGCTTCTTGGTCATGTTTACGCCCTGGACAACCACTCGGTTCTCTTTGGGAATCACGCGGATAACTTCGCCGATTTTATTCTTGTCGACTTCGTCGCCGCGCAACACGCGAACACGGTCACCTTTCCGGATTTTCATCTTCATTTAGACACTCCTACCATTGACTACAGTACTTCCGGAGCCAATGAAACAATTTTCATATAGCCTTTTTCACGCAGTTCACGCGCGACGGGACCAAAGATGCGGGTTCCCCGAGGGTTTACGCCATCATTGTCCAGGATTACAGCGGCGTTGTCATCAAAGCAGATGGTCGAGCCATCAGGGCGTCGATACGCTTTCGCAACCCGAACGACAACGGCTTTGATAACCTCGCTCTTCTTCACAGACGATTGCGGCGTGGCGCTCTTGACCGTGGCGGTAACAATGTCGCCCACAGATGCGTAACGTCGGCGGGTTCCACCAACGACCTGGATAACGAGCAGTTCTCTTGCCCCGGTGTTATCCGCGACAACCAGACGAGTTTCCTTTTGAATCATGCCTCACCTGCTTCGTCTTCTTCAACTTCTTCAACGATTTCGGCTGCTTCTTCAAGCATTTCTTCGAGTTCTTCGACTTCTTCCAGCTCTTCTGACAGCATTTCGACGACTTCTTCAGCCAGGATTTCTTCTGCTTCTTCGAGTGCCGCAGCTTCTTCTTCAGCCAGGATTTCTTCTGCTTCTTCGAGTGCCGCAGCTTCTTCTTCAGCCTGGAGCTCTTCAGCCTTCAAAATAGCTTCTTCAACGGCTTCAATGCTTTCCTGTCGAATTTCGACCATGACAATTTTTTCGACAACCCAGTTGACCGTCTTGGAAATCGGTTTTGATTCCACGATTACCACTCTGTCACCAACGTTGCAGCCAATCTCATCATGAGCCTTATAAGACTTCACGCTGCGCACAACCTTATGATACAAGGGGTGCTGGACCGTGCGGACAACATCGACGATCACAGTTTTATCCATTTTGTTCGACCTGATGGTACCGGTTAAACGACGTCGCTTATTCATTATTTACCTTCTTTCTCATTACGCACACGTTCGTTGAGAATAGTCTCAAGGCGAGCGATGTCCCGGCGGGCTACTTTAAAGCGGCTGGTATCAGTTAACTGGCCAGTCACCATCTGGAAGCGCAGGTTCATCAGTTCCTGGCGGGTATTCATGAGTTTGGTTTTAATTTCTTCTGTAGAAAGTCCTCTTACTTCTTTGGCGTTCATGAACCTTCTCCTAATCCATCTCTTGATACGATCTTTGTTTTGAAACCCAGCTTGTATCGCGCTCTGTTCAGAGCAGCCCGGGCAACGGCATCGTCGGTTCCACCGATTTCGAAAAGGATCCGACCAGGGCGAACAACAGCCACCCAATGGTCCACGGCACCTTTACCTTTACCCATGCGGGTTTCTGCTGCTCGCTTGGTATAGGGTTTGTCGGGGAAGACCCGCACCCATACTTTGCCGCGGCGTTTCATTTCATGGACGATCGCGCGGCGGGCGGATTCGATCTGACGGGCTGTCATATATCCGCGATCCAGCGCTTTCAATCCGTAATCACCGAAGTTGACGTCTGCGCCGCGAAGGGAATTACCCTTCATACGACCGCGCATCTGCTTGCGGTACTTAACTCTCTTTGGCATCAACATAATCTGCTACCTCACTCGTTACGATCATTACTCGCTAATATAAACACCCTCGGTTGTTTCAACCTTTTCTTCGGGTTGATCCATGACGATGCCTTTATAAATCCAGACCTTGATGCCAATTTGACCAAAGGTGGTTGTTGCTGTAGCCCGCGCGAAGTCGATATCGGCTCGCAGCGTCTGCAGGGGCACACGACCTTCGCGTAGTGTCATTCGACGTGCCATCTCAGCACCGGAAAGACGACCGGATACAGAAACCTTAATTCCTTCTGCTCCCTGGCGCAGAGCCTGCTGAATGGCACGCTTCATCGCCCGGCGATAACTGATGCGGCGTTCCAGCTGACCAGCAATGTTCTGGGCAACCAGATAGGCGTCAGTGTCGGCATTTTTGATTTCCTTGACTTCCAGGTCAATTTTCTTACCGGTCAGTGCTTCAAGTTTCTGCCTGATGATTTTTACGTTTTCGCCTTTTCGACCGATCAGGATGCCAGGTTTGTGTGTGTGCAATGTGATTTTGACCTTGCCGGGATATCGCTCAATTTCTACATTTGAAACGCCCGCGCGGTCAGTCTCATTCATTACCAAATCACGCACTTCCAGGTCTTGGTGAAGCTGTTCGGTATATTCTTTACCTTCGGCATACCAACGCCCTAACCAGGGCTTGCTGATTCCGAGACGAAAACCAATTGGATGTACTTTACGACCCATAGTTTACTCCTTACCTTTACTCGACTTCGCGCAATATGACCGTCACATGAGAACTGCGTCTCAGCTCAGGTTTGAACCGACCGCGTGCCCCAAAACGGCGCCACTTGCGGGTGCGGGCTTCGTCCGCAAAGATTCGGTAAACAACGAGGTCATCACGGCTCACGCCAAAGTTTTCTTCTGCGTTAGACATGGCCGAATAGATCAGCTTGCGAACCGGCGCGGCTGCCTTTTTAGGGGTCAGGCTCAAAATGTTCAGGGCATCAACAACTTTCTTACCCCTCACCAGGTCAACAACCAGGCGGGTTTTTTGAGCTGATTCTCGGAAGTTGGAGAGTTTTGCTGTAATTTCCTGTGCCATCTCTTACCTTACCTCGAGCCTTTTTCAGCCACGTGTCCACGGAACCAGCGGGTTGGCGCAAATTCGCCCAGGCGATGACCAACCATGTTTTCGGTTACATAGATCGGAACATGGCGGCGCCCGTTATGAACGGCGATGGTGTGCCCAACCATTTGGGGGAAGATCACACTGGCGCGACTCCAGGTCCGCAGCACTTTCTTCTCACCTTTCTGGTTCATATCTTCAATTCTTTTCAATAGTTTCGGGTCAACGAATGGCCCTTTTTTCAATGATCGCGACATCTTAAATTCCTTTTCTGTCTCTTCAACCGCTATCTGCGCTTGGCTTTCGAGCGGTGGCGAACAATCATGTCATTAGTACGCTTGTTGCGTCTGGTTTTGTAACCAAGAGCTGGTTTACCCCAGGGGGTCTTCGGTCCTGGCATACCAATTCCGGTGCGACCTTCACCACCACCATGCGGATGGTCTCTCGGGGACATCGCGGTTCCACGAACTTCTGGACGGCGACCCATATGGCGTTTGCGCCCTGCTTTACCAAGTTTAATGTTGCTGTGTTCTACGTTGCCGACCTGACCGATGGTTGCGCCGCAATCTTGCAAAACCAGGCGAACTTCGCCGCTTGGCATGCGGATATGTGCGTACTTGCCTTCTTTTGCCAGCAGTTGCGCTGAGGTACCAGCCGAACGAACCATCTGGGCACCCTTGCCAGGTTGCAGCTCAATGGCGTGGATGGTGGTACCAACCGGGATGTTCGCCAGGGGCAGTTTGTTGCCTGGCTTAATCTCAGCGCGGGGTCCAGACATCAGCGTGTCACCAACTTTAATGCCGATCGGCGCGATGATATAGCGTTTCTCGCCGTCAGCATAAAACAGCAGAGCCAGGCGGGCAGAACGATTGGGATCGTACTCAATTGCCGCGACCTTGGCTGGGATGTTGGTTTTATCGCGTTTGAAATCCACCAGGCGGATTTGCCGACGAGCGCCCCCGCCGCGGTGGCGGACAGTAACGCGACCCATCGAGTTTCGACCGGAACGCTGCTTGCGAATAACCGTCAGGTTGCGTTCTGGCTTCGTCTTGGTGATCTCTTCAAACGTATAGCTGGTCTTATGACGCTGACCAGGAGTCTTAGGTTTGAATACTTTAACAGCCATTATTCCACTCCTTCAAACACAGAGATGCTATCGCCCTGTTTAAGAGTTACGATTGCTTTCTTGTAACCGCTTTTGCGCACGACCAAACGGCGGGTGCGAGAGTTGCGGTGTGCCTTGGCGGGCAGATTAATGATATTGACGCGTACAACATCGACATCGAAAGCGGTTTCAACAGCAGTCTTCACCTGATCACGGGTGACATCGCTGTTTACCTCGAAGATATACTGGTTCAGCTTGCTCGCCAGGTAATTCGATTTTTCGGTCACGACGGGGCGCCGCAGGATATCAAAAACGGAGATACTCATTCTGCTACACCTTCCTATCCCAGATAACCCTTGATCACTTCCAGTGAAGCAAGCGGGATAATTACTTTTTCGAAACTGAGCAAATCGCGAATGTTCAGGTAGTTAGCCTGCAGCAGCTTGGCTTCAGCCAGGTTGCGACCGGATTTGATCAGGTTTTCGTGATTCTCATTTTTATCGGGCACTAAAATCAGGGCACGCTTGTCACCAACCAGGAGCTTGATTGCTTTCGCCAAATCGGAGCTCTTGGCGCTTTTTATTTCCACGCTGTCAACCATAACCAGCTTGGCATCATTGGCAACCACGGTCAGTGCGGAACGTAGCGCGGCTCGGCGCATTTTCTGTGGCATTGCCTGGCTGTAATCGCGCGGTTTTGGTGTATGAATACGACCGCCGCCTACAGATTGGGCGTTGATCATACTACCACGTCGCGCACGACCGGTACCCTTCTGCTTCCAGGGCTTGGCGCCACCGCCACGGACATCGCCGCGGCGCTTGGTGCTATGGGTGCCCAGGCGGGCGTTAGCCATCTGGCGCTGGTATGCCTGGTGCATCAGATCGACATTGACCTTGGCTGCGAAGATTTCTTCGGGCAGGTCGATGCTGTCTGTTTTTTCGCCTTTTAAGTTAAAAACATCAACTTTCATTTTCACATTCTCCATTTACCACAAGCTATTGCTTGCGTGCCGCCTTGATCATGACGGTGCCGCCTTTTGCGCCAGGAACAGAACCCTGCACAGCAATCAAGTTGCGCTCGGGATCAACCAGCGCGACTCGGATATGCGAAGAGGTAACCCGATCATTGCCCATGCGACCCGGGCGCTTTTTGCCTTTCCAGACACGCCCTGGGGTCGTACCAGAACCGGAAGAACCGGGGGAACGCTGGCGGTCAGACTGACCATGAGTCATGGGACCACCTGCGAAACCGTGACGTTTCATAACGCCGGCAAAGCCCTTGCCTTTGGATGTGCCGATTACATCAACATAATCACCTACCTCAAAAACTGAGGCATTGACTTCGTCGCCGGCATTGATACCATCTAATTTGTTGGTGCGAAACTCACGCAGAGTGCGCACTGGAGGGAGTTTATTGGTCTTAAGATGACCAAGCTCAGCCTTGCTGAGCTTCTTGGGTTTCACCTCATCAAAAGCCATCTGAACGGCGTTGTAGCCGTCGTTGGCAAGCGTCTTGACCTGGGAAACAAAACAAGGCCCAGCTTCGATTAAAGTAACTGGGACGGCGCGGCCGTCTCCATCGAAGATCTGGGTCATTCCGATCTTTTTTCCTATCAGCCCTTTTAACATGCTATTCTCCTGTAGTAATATTCTCGCGAGACTGTCAGCCTGGGCAAGCTGCATCATCTCCGCACAATTCAGTTAATGGTCCCTGTGAAGCTGACTGCCCACGCGGGAGGCATTCTTAAATTGTCACAATAAATAGCTACCCGTTGGGTAGCCTCTCAAATATATCACAGCCCCGCTCAGCGCGCAAGGGTTTATTTGGATTAATTACGAAATTGCTCGCTTGTTTGACCCGTTGATTATAAACCATTATTTCCCAATAGTCACGGGTTCCAAACCCTCAATCAAAGCTTGTAATTGCGGTTTGTTGGGCAACTTTTTTAGCTTGATCAATGTGTAAATCAGATATACCAGAGGCAAAACCACAGAAAGCAGAACAACAAAACCAGTATCAATATCTATGGCACCTGCAAAGCCAAGTATGCTTCGCATCATATTTATCGTAAAATGGGCAAGCACTGCCATCGGCAAGCTAAAAGTCTTGAGAAATAGTGTTTTTAAGTACATCCCTAAACAAAAGGCCGCAAATACATATGCGAAGCCGAAGCCCAACGGATTTGTATTCTCAAAGATCGTTCCAAAAGAAAAGTTAAGCCCCGCTGGGAAATGCAACAAACCAAACAGAACTGCCAGAACAAAAATTAGAAGGTCTATCCTTTTCAGACTTTCTTCCTTATTCTTAAACAAATTCATTATTTGCAGTCCAATTATCAGCCACCAAAAAGAAGTGCCAAACTCTTCCCTGAAAACCATCAAAAACAGATTCGCCAGGACTTCCGGAACTGCCTCCCAACCAATCGCACTGGTTGTTATCAGCTCCTGAGGCATTGGCTTAAAAACGCTATAGAGGAAAAGCGCAACGAACTCAATTAAGATTGGAAAGAAGAATCGCAAATCCTTAAAGTTAAAGCGCATAAACATAGCAAGGAATTTATTTTTATCCAGTAAAAAAGTAAAAATGAGATAGACGAGAATACTGAAAGTTAAGCCTGTAAGGGTATTGCTAAATAAATTGTATACCACTAGGCAAGCAAAACTCAACAGTACCTCGAAAGCAATTTCCAAGATTACCTTGGTTTTGTTTTTAGTCAGAATCAAATTTCACCTCCGGATGGGCTATACTTTTTCTTTTCAATTAGCAGCTCAAACCAACAACGTTAATATAATAAATCAAAGTAACGAAACCGGAATCATCCAGCTCTTTTCGCTGATTGGCAGCAAATTTGGCGACATGCTCAAAACCCCGCCAAAGCCGACTTCTGCGTTTAGCTTCTCAATTGCCGGGAAGCTTTTCATCGCATGGCTTGGTGACGTACTTTTTTTGATTTCAAAGGGTAATATTTGCATATTGCGCGGAATAATCAGATCGATTTCCTTTAATAAGCGGTCGCGATAGTAAGTGAATTGCGGTCTTTTCCCGTTGTACCACCAGCTCTTCAAGATTTCCGAAACCACCCAGGTCTCAAATATCGCACCGCTGTAGGTGCTGGCTTGAAGCGCTTTTATGTCGCTCCATCCTGTCAGATAACAAGCCAAGCCGGTATCCATGAAGTAAATTTTCGGACGTTTTATCAGACGGTCACTCAGATTACCTGAATATGCTGGCATCTCAAAAACCAATCCTGTCATAATCAAAATGTCAAGCCAACGACGACAGGTTTTCGTTGCGACACCAAGCTCTTTCGAGAGATCCGACAAATTAAGCTCCTGAGCAGTTCTGGCTGCTATCAAACAAATAAAGCGCAAGAATTGACCCTCATCACTCACATTTGTTATAAACTTTACGTCTCTCTCGAGATAAGTTTGGACATATGAAGAATAAAAAATATCCGTACTGATATCAATCTGTGTATTCAGCCTTGGCATCGAACCCTGCCAAATTATTCTGAATGTTTCATCCACATCTTTCATTGGTACAGTCGTTTTAGCCTTTATCAGCTCTTCAATTGGCGGCGGAAAGGCTGAAACCATTCGATTTTCTTTTTCAGCTTGCGAGAAACCATAGAGATTCAGCAAGCTGACTCTGCCAGCCAAACTTTCCTGAACATTCCGCATCATCTCAAATAGTTGCGAGCCGGTCATCCAAAACAGCCCGTTTTCATTCCGCTCATCTATAATCATCTTAATATAAGGGAACAATTGCGGTGCATATTGAACTTCGTCAAGTATCAAAGGGGGCTTATAAATTTGGAAAAACAAATCCGGGCTTCTGTTTGCCAAATCTCGGATAGCTGGATCGTCCAGCGTGACATAGGTCCTGCTTGTTTCAGCAAGATGGCGGAGCAAAGTGCTTTTTCCTGACTGCCGGGGACCTGTCAGCAATAATGCAGGGAAGGTGTTTGAACTTTGCAGGACAATATTTTCCATTTGTCGTTTTATATACATCGCTTACTCCTGCTAATCAGGCATATCATGCCGTATCAGCAGGAATAGTATACCAGATTAGCAGGTTTTGTCTACTCGATTGCAAGAAACAAAAATTAGCCAGGTTTACAAACCGATCGAGTGTAAAATTGCCGCATGACTTATAAACCTAACCTCGATATTGCTAAAATGTACGCAAGCTTTGCCTCCCCGATTTGTGAAATCGATTGCGGCGAGCATTGCCGCCAATTCAACCCCTCCGGCAAACCGTTTTGCTGCGACATTTGCGTGGCAGTGCCCGTGGCTCTAAAGGAAGAATGGACTTATCTCAAAGCCAACACTCAACTCTGGCACAGATTGCGCGGCGACGAATGCCCCAGCGACCCGATTGATAAAGAGAAAATGCAAACCGAGACGCCAGCCTACATGCACTTGATGGCTTGCCTGGGTCCCGCTTTTTGTGAACGTAACTATCGCACACTGAGCTGCCGACAGTTTCCTTTCTCGCCCTATATCACCGCTGATGACCGCCTGATTGGTCTTACTTATAACTGGGATTTTGAAGAAGTTTGCTGGGTGATCAGCAACCTGGGTATGGTCAGCGGCAAATACCGCCAGGAGTTTCTGGACATTTACGACAACCTGCTCTTCGAACACCCCAGCGAATTCGACAGCTATTACTGGCTTTCTGAAGACATGCGCGAGCATTTCAGCAAGGCAAACCGCTCCATCCCCATCCTGCACCGTGATGGTGGGTATTATCTGTTAAATCCAAGGACAGATGAAATCACGCCTGTCGACCCCTCTGACCTTCCAAAATTTGGGACATATGAATAGGGAACGGGGAGCAGGGAATAGGGAATAGGGAATAGGGAATAGGGAATAGAGATTTTATTGATTATTGAGTTTTCGAATCATAGAATAAAGCATTTTTCCAACTTCAATGCATAAAGCAAGAGATTTACTTGTTTGTTCTTCATTAAAATACCCGATCCGCACACAGATTTCCAACTGTGTTTCTATTTCTGCTTCTGATGCTCTGGCAACTGAAAGGAACCGTGCATATTCTTTTTGTGAACTACGTGTATTGCCTTCTGCGATATTTGATGGGATTGATACGGCAGCCCTTCTGAGTTGGTTGCTCAGCCCGAAAACTTCTTCTTTTGGTAATAGTTTGGTCAGCACATAAATTTCTTCGACCAAATCCATCGATTTTGCCATGCGATCAGGTCACGGTAACTTCTTGTCATTGTCATTTCCTGTTTCCTATTCCCTACTCCCTATTCCCTCTTCCATGAGCAAAACAAAAACACGAGTCCCTGATGGGTACTCGAATTTTTCTAAGTTGTAAAGATTCCTCTACCCATGTTTCCCAACACAGCAGAGCAACCGGACAGCATCCGTTGTTAAATCTTAATTTCGATATCGACACCAGCGGGCAGGCTCAGGCGCATGAGCATATCAATCGTCTTGGAATCAGGTTCCAACACATCGATCAGCCGGTTGTGTGTGCGGATCTCAAAATGCTCGTGAGAGTCTTTGTCAATAAAGGTCGAGCGGCGAACGGTATATTTTTCGATCTTGGTTGGCAGCGGCACTGGTCCCACCACCTGAGCGCCAGAGCGTTCAGCAGTCTCAACAATGCGTTTTGCCGATTGGTCCAAAATGCGGTGATCGTAAGCCTTCAAACGGATCCTGATTTTTTGTTTAGCCATAATTTTCCTGTTTCTTTTAAAATTTCATCCGGTATTGCCCGGTAATGATTGCTTATCCATATCTGCCCAGGATCTTGCGCATATAAGCGTCCGATACACGGGCATAGTGCTTAAATTCCATGGTGAAAACGCCGCGACCCTGCGTGGCGGACCGTAATTCGGTGGCATACCCAAACATTTCCGAAAGCGGCACTTCTGCATGGATTGCCTTGGCATTGCCATAACGGTCTTCCATGCCGATGATGTTGCCCACGCGGGCATTTACCTGACCGATGATATCACCGGTATATTCTTCGGGGACGGTGATTTCAACCTGCATAATCGGCTCTAAAATCACTGGGTCAGCCTTTTCGGCAGCTTCGCGCAAACCAAAAATGGTCGCCATGCGATATGCCATCTCACTCGAATCGACTTCGTGGAAAGAGCCGTCGATCAAAGTGAACTTAAGGTCGGTCAGCGTAAAGCCAGCCAGAGGTCCGCTTTCACAGGCTTCAACAAAGCCTTTTTCGATCGCCGGAATAAACTCTTTCGGAATCGCCCCGCCATAGATCTTATTCTCAAATTGCACACCAGCGCCAGGCTCGAGCGGTTCCAGGTTGAAAACCACATGCCCATACTGACCATGCCCACCGGTCTGTTTTATATAGCGGTAACTGTGGTTCATGACCGGTTTGGTAATCGCTTCGCGGTATGCCACGCGCGGTTTACCAACATTTGCCCTAACTTTAAACTCACGCAGCAAACGAGTCACCAAAACATCCAGGTGCAGTTCGCCCATTCCAGAAATCACGGTCTGACCGGTGACTTCATCCTGACGCACGCGGAAAGTTGGGTCTTCTTCAGCCAGTTTGACCAAAGATTCCGACATTCTGTCCTGGTCTGCCTTGGTTTTGGGTTCGATGGCAATCGAAATCACCGGTTCGGGGAAGGTGATGTCTTCCAGGTAAACCGGGCTGGTGGGGTCTGACAATGTATTACCAGTAAAGCTGAATTTAAGACCCAAAATCGCCCCAATATCACCGGCGCCCAATTCTTCAATGTCTTCCCGGCGGTCAGCATACATACGCAGCAAACGACCTACGCGTTCCTTTTTATCTTTTGAAGAATTCTGAACAGTAGAGTTCTGCTTAACCTTACCGGAATAGACCCGAATGTATGCCAATCTACCCATGTAGGGGTCAGAGACAATCTTAAAAACCAACGCTGTCATCGGTTCGTCATTGCGGGCATAGCGCAGCACTTCGCTGCCATCACGCACCAGGGTTGCCGTAACAGGTGGAATATCCAGGGGTGAAGGCAGGTAATCGATGACCGCGTCCAACACCAGCTGCACACCTTTGTTTTTGAGGCTGCTGCCGCAAAAGACCGGGGTAGCCTGGTTGGCGATGATTGCTTTTCGCAGCGCTGCTTTCAATTCATCAAGGCTAATCACTTCACCCAAAAGGAATTTTTCGGTCAGCGCTTCATCAGTTTCAGCAATCCGCTCCACCAGAACATCACGAAGCCGCCCGGCTTCTTCCAGTAACTCTTCCGGAATCTCGCCTATCTCAGGCACTGAACCCGAACTGTCGCGATAATAGACCGCGTTTTGCTCAAGCAGGTTGACCACCCCAACGAAATCGCTTTCGGAACCGATCGCGATTTGCATTTGCAGCGCGTTGGCGCCAAGGCGCTCCTTGATGCTTTCGATTGTGCGCTCATAAGACGCCCCAACCCGATCCATTTTGTTGGCAAAACAGATTCTCGGAACGGCAAATTTATCAGCCTGCCGCCATACGGTTTCGCTTTGGGGTTCAACACCCTGCACAGAGTCAAAAACAACAATACCGCCATCCAGCACGCGCAAAGAACGCTGTACTTCGGCGGTAAAGTCAATGTGACCAGGGGTGTCGATGATGTTTACAAGATGGTTTTTCCACTCTGCGGTAACAGCAGCGGAGACGATCGTGATTCCACGTTCGCGTTCTTCGGGCATCCAGTCGGTTACGGTGGTGCCTTCATCAACGTTGCCCAGACGATATGTCTTGCCGGTATAAAACAAAATCCGCTCGGTAGTGGTAGTTTTACCGGCATCGATATGGGCGATAATGCCAATATTTCGATAGCGCTCGAGCGGATAGTCAGCCATAATTAGACTCTAATTGTTAAAGGACCAGAATTACATGCGGAAGTGAGAGAACGCGCGGTTGGCTTCTGCCATTTTATGCGTCTCTTCACGACGGCGAATTGAAGCTCCCTGATTTTCAGCTGCGTCCATCAACTCACCGGCAAGTTTCTCTGAAAAAGATTTGCCGGCGCGGTTACGGGAAGCTGTAATGATCCAGCGCATCGCCAGGGTGACCCGGCGTTCGGGGGCAACTTCCATCGGAACCTGGTAGGTCGCGCCGCCGATACGGCGGGGGCGAACTTCCATCATGGGGCTGACATTCTTTAAAGCGGTTTCAAAAACTTCGATACCTTCTTTGCCGGTCCGTTCGCTAATCAGGTCGATCGCGTTGTAGACATGGCGGGTAACGGTGCTTTTCTTACCGTTGAGCATGATGCGGTTAATCATCATCTGCAGATGAACGTTGTTAAAACGGACATCAGGGTTGGTAACTCGCTTTTCTGGTTTCAATCTTCTTGACATAATTACTCCTCGGTTTCAGCCTTCCAAATTATGATTCAGCGCGTTTGGCACCGTATTTGGAACGAGCGCGCTTGCGATCAGCTACACCGGTGCTGTCCAGGGTTCCACGCACGATGTGATAGCGCACACCAGGCAGGTCTTTAACTCTGCCGCCGCGCACCAGCACAACGCTGTGCTCCTGCAATTGGTGACCTTCGCCTGGAATATACGCGGTTACCTCGATGCCGTTTGAAAGACGAACACGAGCGATTTTGCGCAATGCCGAATTCGGTTTCTTGGGGGTCATCGTACGCACGATCGTGCAAACGCCACGCTTCTGGGGAGCGCCCTTGGGCTGGCGAGTTCGGCGTTGTTTTTCCGAATTCAAAGTATACTGCAAGGCGGGTGACTTGCTTTTTTGTTGTTTTGTCTTGCGACCTTTTCTAACCAGTTGGTTTATTGTTGGCACGTTTTTGCCTCCGTACTACCTAAAA
>Ga0209510_1000464_pt1 | contig 56577 bp, 54 predicted proteins | sample BiotimSIPDNA_FD_185749 | JGI IMG/M metagenome (GOLD analysis project Ga0209510, IMG submission 185749) | Anaerobic biogas reactor microbial communites from Washington, USA - Biogas_R1 time_0 SIP DNA (SPAdes) (version 2) | ecosystem: Engineered > Bioreactor > Anaerobic > Unclassified | place...
TCTCAGCATTGCTTCGCTCTTTGCTTTCCAAGGCATGGCTACCTCCTGGTTTTCATGCCTTTTATACTAATCAAAGTTGTAAACAATCACCTCGGATACTTTGTAAATAATCATACCGGTCTATACACCCTTGGGGACCACCCTGTTGAGGGCTGTGTCTGCCCGGCATAACCACGGGAGACCTAACGGTCAAAAACCTCGCCCGGTCTGGAGACCGGCGAGAACGGAGGGCAATTTAATCTATCATTTTGCCGTATAAAAGATGTATAACAGCAAAAAATGGCGAGCTTGTGAAGTATACTCAACATAACGTAACTGTGGAAAAAGATAGATAATTTCCCTGCTTTGACGTGGATTTTTAAGAAAAGGAGATGATATGCACAACTTCAGAAAGATAACCGAAAACCTTTACAACATCGGTGCCAATGACCGACGTATAACAATGTTCGAGAATGCCCATCCAGTTCCGAGGGGCATGTCTTACAATTCTTACCTGCTTTTGGATGAAAAGACAGTATTGTTGGATGGGGTCGACAATGCGATCATCGAGCAATTCTGGCAAAACCTGACTGCTGTTTTGGATGGTCGCCAACTGGATTACCTGGTGATCAACCACCTCGAGCCAGACCACTGCCACCCAATCCCCGAATTGCTGCGGCGTTATCCCGGTTTGACAATTGTTGCCAATAAAAAAGCCTTTACCATGCTCGATCAGTTCTATGAGGTCGAATTGGAAGGGCGCATGTTGGAAGTAAAAGAGGGCGATCAGCTTCAGACCGGTAAGCATAACCTTACCTTCTACTTTGCTCCGATGGTGCATTGGCCGGAGGTAATGGTCACATACGACAGCACCAGCAAGATCCTCTTCTCCGCAGATGCCTTTGGAACTTTTGGGGCGACCGACGGAAAGATGTTTGCCGATCAGTATAAGTTTGAAGAAGAATATTTACCCGAAGTACGCCGTTATTACGCCAGCATCATCGGTAAGTATGGCAGGAATGTGAACAACTTGTTCGATAAAATCGCCGATCTGGATATCAAGATGTTCTGCACACTGCATGGTCCAATCTGGCGTCAGGATTTGCACCTGATCCTGGACAAATACAGACAATGGGCATCGTACATACCTGAAGAACGGGGCGTGGTGATCGCATACGGTACAGTTTATGGGAATACCGCCCTGGCTGCCGAAATTTTAGCGAACAAACTGGCAGATGGCGGGGTGGAAAATATCCGTGTTTATGACGTTACCTCGACGCATCCGTCCTATATTTTGAGCGATTGCTTCCGCTTCGATCGGATTGTGTTTGCTTCTGCAACGTTTAATGCGGAGATTTTCCCTTACATGGAAACGCTTTTGCTTGAACTAAAAGCGCATAATCTTAGCAACCGCACTGTAGCGGTGGTCGAAAATGGCAGTTGGGCGCTGTCAAGTGGAAAGAAAATGCGTGAGATTCTGGACCAAATGAAGGACATCACGGTGTTGGAACAAACACTCTCAATCAAGTCTTCATTGAAAGGTCCGGATGTTGAAGCGCTGGAAGAACTGGCAAAAGCACTACTGGCAGCGTAATATCTGGATAGTTTTAATAAATTCAAGCCGCGGATAACCCCGCGGCTTGTTGTTTGGTATTATATTTTTAGCTCTTTAATGTAGGGGCGACCTTCCATTGTCGTCCGTAATAGACAGCGTGGCAGTTTCCCCCAATGCAGGAGGAGCTCATGATGCTGGGAGCAAAGTGTCCAGTACTCGACTCCTTCCATCAACATTTCCCTAGACCAATCCAGCGGCTGGAGTCAAGACCCAGACGTACGGAGGGGGTTTATCTCCCTCCGCTAATTGCTCTCTAAGCCGAAGCTTTGGCTGGACTAATCCATTGTTCGAGGACAGGCGAGTCCAGCCGTACGGATCTATTCCTGTTTTAAACAATATTCACTATTGTTGCTATTACAAATGATATACTCCTTCGGGGAGTAAAAATGGATATCAAAACGACAGTCGAAAAACAACGAGAATACTATTTGAGCGGCGCAACGAGGGAATATACGTTTCGCCTGGAAGCTTTGGAAAAACTTCAGCGAGCTGTTCGTGATTACGAAGAAAGAATTAGTGACGCCCTATTGAAAGACCTTGGCAAGCAGCCTTTCGAGAGCTATATGGCCGAGATTGGTATGGTGTTGGACGAGGTGCGTTACCACATCCGGCATTTGAAAGGCTGGATGAACAATAAACGAGTTCCAACGCCTTTGGTGCATTTCCCCGCGATAAGTTTTCTGTCGCCGGAACCCTATGGGGTGGTTTTAATCATGTCCCCCTGGAATTATCCAATTTTACTTTGTCTGGACCCGCTTATCGGCGCGATTTCTGCCGGTAATTGCGCTGTGGTCAAACCCAGTGCGTATACTCCTGCGACCAGCCAGGTGATTGCAGATCTGGTAGCTGAAATTTATCAGCCGGAATATGTAAGTGTCGTACAAGGCGGCAGGCAGGAAAACACCACTCTGCTGGAGCAGAAATTCGACTACATTTTCTTCACTGGTTCGGTGGGAGTCGGCAGGGTGGTTATGGAAGCGGCAGCGAAACACCTGACACCAGTGACGCTGGAATTAGGTGGCAAAAGTCCCGCGATCGTGGATACCAGTGCAGACCTTAAACTGGCAGCAAAAAGGATCGCCTTTGGCAAGCTGCTCAATGGCGGACAGACCTGTGTGGCACCCGACTATGTTTTGGTTGAAGAAAGTTTGCGAGATAGTCTCATACAGAATTTCCGAGAAGTTCTGGCGGAGAAATTCCCTAATGGCGACTATGCCGACCACGCAAATATTGTCAATCAGCGTCATTACGAAGACAAAAAAGCACTGTTGGCAGGACAAACAGTGGCTTTTGGAGGCAAGTTTGATGACGCGAAGCGGAAATTGGAACCAACAGTCCTGATTGATGTGGACCCTGATTCACCGGTGATGCAGGAAGAGATTTTTGGTCCTATCTTGCCAGTGTTGACCTGGAAAAAACTGGATGAGGCAATTGAATTTGTGCGTAGCCGTCCTAAACCATTGGCGCTGTATTTGTTTACACAAGATCGAGCGACAGAAGAAAAAGTTTTAGATTCCTGTTCGTTTGGAGGAGGTTGTATCAACGATACGGTAATCCACCTGGCAACACCACATATGGGTTTTGGTGGGGTTGGGCAATCGGGCATGGGTAGTTACCATGGCAAGCATAGTTTTGATACATTCACCCATTATCGCAGCATTGTACGGAAATCAACCTGGCTCGATTTGCCATTCCGCTATTTTCCTTACACAGAGAAAAAGTTTGAGATCATCCGACGAATTTTGAAATAGACTGTAAAACCTTCTCACGTTGCGGATTTGTTTGTCGAGTATTCTTTTTGATACTATGTGCATCCTGAATCTGTCTTTATATTGCTTCGAGGTATTATGCAAAAACTAAAAGCTCTACTCGTGATTGCCGCGTTAATTCTGTTGACAAGTGCCTTGGCAAGCTGCCAAATTTCATCCGAGCCCGAGCCAACTGGGGTCGTAAACCAAGCCACCAGGTCTGCCGCAGCTACTGCGCAGGCGAATTTGAATTTGTTGCAAAATGCTGCTTTTGAATTAGAAGAAGAGTTAGACACGAATTTTTCAGAACATTATGTCGGTATCCAGGTGGAAGGTTACCCAAGTCTAAAAGTTATCGTTTATCTGACCGGAGCAAGTAAAGCTGACCTTGCACCCTTTGTTGAAGACCCACACCTGTTCGAACTGATTGAAGTCAGGGAGGAAAAAATCTCCCGTCAGTCTTTACGAGCAACACGTGAGCTGTTCAAAGAGGAGATGGACAAGGCAGGTGTGACTTATACGACCGGAATCAGAATGGAACCAGCCAGGTTACAGGTCTATGTCTATGATATTCCTGAAGCCGAAAATCTGTTGAAAACAGCCAGTGTTGCCATCCCTGATCATGTCGAATTCATTGAAGTTGATACTTTGCCTGAGGGTGGCTGAGACACTTAAAGTATGCTCTGCCGGCGGCAGAGTAACTGGACCCCCCGGAAGAGGGGGAAGGTTTATCGAAGGTAATTCTATTGTACGGGCGGGTCCCAGACCCGCCCAGCAATGACCCTCACCCCCGATATGAACACCAATGTGTTCCTTACAGACCGATGTGAGTTGAACTCGGTCGGTCTAGTTGCCTCCCCCGCAAGCTAGGGAGGGCTTAATAAAAAAAACAGCCTTTCGGCTGCTTTTAGTGGACCCAGAGAGATTCGAACTGTGCGGAGCCTTCTGGCTTTAGTCAGAACCGACCTTCTCAATCATCAGTTAACAAAAACAGCCTTTCGGCTGCTTTTAGTGGACCCAGAGAGATTCGAACTGTGCGGAGCCTTCTGGCTTTAGTCAGAACCGACCTTCTCAATCATCAGTTAACAAAAACAGCCTTTCGGCTGCTTTTAGTGGACCCAGAGAGATTCGAACTCTCGACCTTCTCAATGCCATTGAGACGCGCTCCCAACTGCGCTATGGGCCCTTATTTACTATCTTCTTTTGTTTCCCACGGCGCTCCCAATTCCCCCGGGAGGGGACTGCGTGCGCTATGGGCCCTTATTTACTATCTTCTTTTGTTTCCCACGGCGCTCCCAATTCCCCCGGGAGGGGACTGCGTGCGCTATGGGCCCTTATTTACTATCTTCTTTTGTTTCCCACGGCGCTCCCAATTCCCCCGGGAGGGGACTGCGTGCGCTATGGGCCCTTATTTACTATCTTCTTTTGTTTCCCACGGCGCTCCCAATTCCCCCGGGAGGGGACTTCGTGCGCTATGGGTCCTTATTTACTATCTTCTTTTGTTTCCCACGGCGCTCCCAATTCCCCCAGGAGGGGACTTCGTGCGCTATGGGCCCAGGCTTTTTCTATATGGACCTGGAGGGATTCGAACCCTCGACCTCTTCAGTGCGATTGAAGCGCGCTCCCAACTGCGCTACAGGCCCGTACTCCATCCAGATTTCAAGATAAACATTCTAACGGTTTGAGACAGGAATGTCAAGCAATTTTTTCTTGCGAAATGTGAGTAGGTCAGCACATGGTATACACTTTTTAGATAAGTCATACGAGTTGTACCGAGACCGATGTCTGGAGTTATGGGGGATAAGATATCAAGACATTGAGGTGAACATTGATCGAAGCTATAACCCACTTAGACTACCAAGAGTTGAGGCAGATTAGTCCCGAGGCAGCCAGGCGAGCAATTCTACAGGTTTTGAAGGCACACAATGGGAATGTGACAGCAACAGCCAGGATCTTGAGTGTCAGCCGGGCGACAATCTACAAAGCGATCCGCAAGAATAAGGCGGGGGATTTGAAAGATGGATCAAAAGCGCCACACCGGGTACACAACAAAACGAGTGCTGAGATTGAAGCCAGGATACTGGAGCTTAGAAAAAAGACCCGCTATGGACCTGTCAGGCTGAAAGAGGAACTGGAGGCACTGGACGGTTTGACGATGTCTGAACACACTATCCGCAATATTCTCAGACGCAACAAAGCTCACTCGAAGCTGAAGCCTCACAAACCCCACAAAAAAGGCTCCCGTCCTTATGTGGATTGGTATCAGGCCAAAGCGTTTGAAATTGTGCAAATTGACCTCAAATATGTCGTGGACCAAAAAGCGCTGACCCTGGAACAGATCCGCCACTTTCACTCGAAACAGTTTCCTCTCTATCAGTGGACTGCTGTCGATGTTAACTCCCGCTTCAAACTGATGGCTTACTCTGATCAGAAAGCTGGACCAATGGCCTGACTTTCTTTCTGTGGGTGCTTTCCTGGCTCAGAAGTCACGGCGTCTCGGTGCCCATCGTCTTTACTGTGGATCGGGGTGAAGAGTTTGGTGGGAAATCCTGGCTCAAACTCATCGAACTTAGAAAACTCCTGTCTGGATTTGGCTGTTCAATTATCCAGAACCATGCTGCCAGCCCTCAGGAGAACGCCCATGTTGAACGCTCCCATCGTACCGATGACGAAGAATTTTATATCCCCAGATTGCTTTCCATTCATTCCCAAAAGGACTTCTTCCTTGAAGCGATGCATTATCTCTATTACTACAATGCTGTCAGAAAACATTCATCTCTACAAAGACGTTCCCCCTGGGAGCATCTGCTCGCTAACTCTCCTGATTTAGATGCTAAAATCAGGTTTGTTCCACCCATCCTTCTGGACAATATCGCTGTCCAGCTCGGTGACTGGAGTGGATACCATCTGCTGGCTCAGTACCTTTTTTCTTGCGAAACAGCCACATAAAGATTGCTAAAGACCTGAAGGGATAAAAAAAGCCAGCTCATTGAGCTGGCTTTTGTCTGAAATTGGGTGATATTAAGCGCCGGTGTTGATTACAGACGTGCTTTTCTTCTTCTCGTCTTTTGCCTTGCGCTTCTCTTTGATAGACAGTTTGGGTTTTTTACGTTCTTCTTTTCCTGCTTTATCCTTTGTAGCCATAGTAGCCTCCATTTACGGGTGATTACCTCTTTATTATAACGCAGTTCTGGGTTAAGATTTCCTGGCAATGGTATTATTAATAGTTGGAACCTGCCTTTGCAGGTAATTTCATGATCGAGGAGGATGGTTTGGAAGAGCTTTCAAGGCAGACACGGATTCGCTACCTGTTAACCTTGTTGATATTAATTACCATTCCCTGCTACCTTCTGGGTTTTATCATGCTCAGGTTAGATCAGGGACCGCAGCCAAACCGAGCTACTTCAACCACTACCGCAACTGTCACGCTTACAGCGACGATCACACTGACGCCTTATCTAACGCGCACAGCCTCGATTACGCCAACAGCCACAGCAACTTATCCCCCAACAGACACTCCCGAGCCAACGGCAACACCCCTGCCAAGCGCAACACCAACAGAAACTGAAATTCCGACTGAGACACCACTGCCAACACGTGAGACAGAAGTCCCACCAACGGAGGAACCAACTCCGAATTCGATTCCATGAAAGAGGCCTATGACTTTTGAAATTCTTCCCTTCCTGAAGTCGATGATCTCTGTAGCAGGTTTATCCGGCTACGAGACACCGATTCGTGATGTCATCACCCCGGTATGGCAAGATTTGAGCGACCGCACCTGGGTGAGCAGCCATGGCAGTTTGCACGCCATGCGCTATGGCGAGGGCGCAGAGCCCCGCCCCAAAGTGATGATTGCCGCTCATATGGATGCCATCGGTCTGATGGTAACCGCAATCGAAAACGAATTTCTGCGCATCACCCAGGTCGGCGGTGTAGACCCTCGAATTTTGCCCGGTCAAATGGTAACAGTCCATGGCAGCAAAAGTGGAGAGATGGTGGAACTTCCAGGTATGGTCGTTATGCCTCCAGCTCACCTTTTGCCAAAAGACGGCAAGAGCGGACCACTTCCTCAAAAATATTTGTTTGTTGATACCGGGTTACGCGCCAAAGAGGTGGATAAACTGGTACGAGTAGGTGATGTGATCTCTTTTGCAACCGATCCGCGTGAACTAAGCGGTGACACAATAAGCGGTCACACCCTGGACAACCGCGCGTCAGTTGCAGCCACGACAGTGGCGCTCGATGAGCTAAGCCGGCGCAAACACCTTTGGGATGTTATCGCGGTTGCCACTTCCCAGGAAGAAGTTGGCGGCATCGGTGCCAAAGGCAGTTCCTTTGACATCATGCCTGACTTTGCCATCGTGATCGATGTGACATTTGCTAACGGTCCTGGTGGTGGCGGCATTGGCAATTTTGAATTGGGCAAAACAGTTCCGATCACCTGGGGCGCTTGCGATCATCCCGCGCTTTATGACGCCATGAAAGCAGTCGCGGATGAATATGAGATCCCGGTAACGCGTGACTTTTCTCCCAGCGGTTCCGGTACGGATGCTTATGATGTGCAGATCGCACAGGCAGGTATCCCGGTAGTGGAACTTGGTATTCCCCTGCGTTATATGCATACCCCGGTGGAAGTGGTCAGCATCAAAGACGTCAAACGAGCAGGAAGGCTGATGGCAGAATTTATCAGCAGTCTACCGCTTGATTTTATGAATACAGTGAGATGGGAGTAGATCATGGCGAGACAAGTTGAAAACTCGAAGAAATATTCTCCCAAATTAGGCAAAAAAGAGCTGGATTTGCTCACACGCCTCAGCAATGCGCTGTCTGTATCAGGCGATGAACAGGAAGTTCGCGAAATCGTTTATGAAGAGTTAAAGCCGCTCGATTTGCCCATGCATACTGACGCAATGGGTAACGTGTTGGTAAGGCACGAAGGCAAAGGCAAAGACCGACTAAAAGTGATGATTGCCACTCATATGGATGAGGTTGGCATGATGCTGACCAAAGAAGATGGCGACGGATTGTTTGAATTTGTGGTCATTGGCGGGGTGGATCCACGCCAACTGGTAGGCAAACCGGTGATAGTGGGTCGAAAACATGTTCCCGGCGTTATCGGCGCAAAAGCGATTCACCTGACCACCAAAGAGGAACGTGAACAGGTTTTGAAAGTCAATTCTTTGCGAATTGACGTTGGACTTGGTGGTTCAAAGCTGGTCGAAATCGGAGACCGGGCAACTTTCGCGACAAGTTTGGCGGTTTTGGGTCCCAGCCTGCGCGGCAAAGCATTGGATGACCGCCTGGGAGTGTTCAATTTGATCCAATTGCTCAAAAATGCACCGGACAATATCGATTTACTGGCGGCTTTTACAGTTCAGGAAGAACTGGGATTACGCGGTGCAACAATAGCAGCGTATCACTTCAATCCTGATATTGGCATTGCGATGGATTCAACGCCAGCCAATGACATGCCTCATTTTGATGGAGAGGCTAATCACACGCACAACACCAAACTCGATGGTGGTCCGGCAATTTACCTGATGGATGGCGCCACCATAGGCGACCATCGCCTGGTGAAATGGCTGACTGAAACTGCAGACGCAGAGAAGATTCCCTGGCAATATCGCCAACCGGGCAGGGGAGGCACCGATGCAGGCGCGATCCACAAGACCCGTGCTGGTGTCCCCAGCGTGTCTGTCTCAGTGCCGCAGCGCTATCTACACTCACCCGCCGGTATGGTCCGGATCGATGACGAGTTGAACACACTGAAATTAATGCATGCCGCTCTTTCACGGCTTGATAAAAGCATCCTAAAACCGCAGGAGAATAAATAATGGCAAAGAAAAATAACGACTTATTGAACGTCTTGGAGATGTTGGTTGAAACCCCTGGTCCTTCTGGCTCTGAGCATCTGATCCGCTCAAAAATTGAAGAAGCCATCCGCGACCACGTTGATGAAGTTTATACTGACGCGCTCGGCAACCTGATCGCCAAAAAAGGCAGCAAGGCTGAGGGCGGCAAGCGAGTAATGATCTCATCTCATGTGGACGAGATTGGGCTGATGGTCACACATGTTGATGACAACGGCTTTACCCGTTTCATTTCCATCGGTGGGGTCAGCCCATTCACATGCATCGGGGGCAGGGTTTTGTTTATGAATGGAACCCAGGGCGTTATCGGCATGGAAAGACTGGATAAAGACGAACATCCAAGCTTGGAAAAATTGTTTATTGATACCGGCGCGACCTCCAAAGAAGACAGCAAAGTCAGTGTTGGAGACGTTTGCGGTTTTGAGCGACCTTTTATGAACCTGGGCAAGCGCCTGGTGGCAAAATCCATGGACGATCGTGCGGCAGTTGCCGTGGCAGTCGAAGCCTTGAAAGCAGTCAAGAAGACTCCGAATGAGATTTACTTTGTTTTCAGCGTGCAGGAAGAAGTTGGCCTGCGCGGCGCGATTACCGCAGCTTATGGGGTTGACCCTGAAGTTGGCATCGCTGTAGATGTGACCCGTACCGGGGACACACCCAAGGGTGTCAAGATGGAAGTTGCTCTTGGTAAGGGTCCCGCGATCAAAGTGCGTGATTCATCTTTTATAGCCGACCCGCGCGTGGTCAACTGGATGGTTAATGAAGCAAAAGCCCAGGGCTTACCATACCAGATGGAAGTTTTAGAAGCCGGCGGGACCGATGGCGCTGCCATTCAACGCACACGTGCTGGTGTGCCGGCTGGTTGTCTTTCGATACCGTGCCGCTATATCCACTCACCTTCTGAAATGGTGGATGTTGATGACTTACAGCAATGTGTCAGTTTATTGACAGGTTTGTTAAGTAAAGGAATCGAGCTTTAAGCAAAAAGCACCCTTGCTGAGATGCTTTACAATTGAATTTATGGAAACGAAGTGGTTTGGGCTCAACAAAAGCTATTTTTCACGCGTCTGGCTGGTTGCCATTCTGTTCGTAATGCTGTTTGCTACGGCTTGCGAAGGTTTGCCTATTGAGATCGAACTGCCCTGGCTCAATACTCCGGTGCCTGCAGAAGAAACAGCGCTTCCCGGGACGACGGATGGTAAGCCAACGCCGGTTTCTCCTGAGCCCGAACCTACTCTGACCCTTGAGACAGGCGCTGATAAGTTGATCTTGTGGCTTCCGCCAGAGCTGAGCCCCCACGAAGAGAGCTTGGCTGGTCACTTGCTGCAAGAAAAGTTGAATGATTTTGCGCATGAAAACAAGATTGAAATCTTTGTGCGGGTCAAAGCTCAGACCGGCAGCGGCAGCCTTACAGACGCCCTGACAGCCACGAATCTGGCATCACCAGCGATCTTACCTGACCTGATCGTGCTTTCTACTTCCGATTTGCAATTGGCAGCAAGACGTCAGCTTATTTACCCCCATGCACGCCTGGACGAAATGATGAATGATATCGATTGGTATTCATTCGGTCAGGAACTAAGCCTGGTCGATGGTGTGGTCCTGGGGATTCCCTTGGTCGCCGATCCACTATCGTTGGTTTACAATGAAGCGTCGCTGCTTCCGCCATCGAATGACTGGATGGTAATTAAAGATAACTATGGATACTTCGGCTTCGCTGCTGATGATTCTCAGGCAAAATACCTGCTGCTGCTTTATGTCGCAGCGGGTGGAAAAGTAGTGGATGCCCAGGGACGTGCGATCCTGGAAGAAGAGCCGTTGGTTGAGGCCCTGAAAGCACTGAAAGAAGGGCTGGCTACCCTTCACCTCAGCGAACTTTCCATTGACTATCAGACGGAAGACCAGGTTTGGAGTGGGTTTTTGAACCGCAGCCTGGACACCGCTGTCGTACCAATTAGCGTCATATTGAATCACCAGGAGGAGGTTGCAAACCAACCTGCACCAGCCTTGACCGAGCCGGAAATTAGTCTGGGAACAGCAATGGCTTGGGCATTGGGAAACCCTTATCCTGAAAGACAAGAACTTGCGCTGGATTTGTTATCAGAGTTGACTGAAACCGAGTTTCTTGCCAGCTGGAGCGAAGCATTGGGTCAGTTGCCTGCCCGTACATCAGCGTTGGGAGCCTGGATTGATCCAAACCTGAAGCCGGCATTAGAAAAAATTGCCCAGGCAACCAGGCTATATCCAACTGAGGAAATCATCAATCGTTTAGGGCCAGCACTGCGTAACGCAACTTTGTTGATCCTGAGGGATGGGGCGGATCCGATCGAGACTGCAAAAACCACTATTGAGAGCATCAAATGAACCTGGAAGAAGATAAATCCGAAAGAACAAAACGTCTGAACGGGACAATTTGGACCATGGTAGTACTTGGTGTAATGGTGATTGCCCTGGTTGCGTTCGTGATGACCAGTGACCGCAGCAACAGTGTCACAGCGATTGCCTTGACCCGGACGGTAGCTTATATGGAGGTGCAAGCAACGAGCGAAGGCACCTTGATTAATCAAGCGTATCCGATCGTTCTGCCTGCAGAGGTCAATATCAATGGGATCTTATTGATGGGTGGTCTTTTGGTTTTAGTTGTCTTTTTTACCGTGATTCGGGAAGCAATTCTTCACAAGAGGACATAGAAAGTTCAATGATCGAACGAATAGAAAGTTTGCGTCAAAAACTGACCAGTTCTGGGCTGGATGCAGTAGTTGTAAATCCTGGTGCGAGTCTGAGATGGCTTACCGGTTTGAATTTTCACCTGATGGAACGACCTGTAATCTTGTTTCTTGCCAAAGCAGGGAAACCGTTGATCATTCTGCCAGCACTTGAACTGGCAAAACTGGAAAATCTTCAAGGTGAACTTGATGTCCACGCTTTCGGCGACAACCCTTCTACCTGGCAAAGTTTGTTTACAGAAGCGTTAAGTGCTCTGGAAGGTCGGAAATTGCGCATAGGCGTTGAATCGACCGGACTGCGTTTTTTGGAGCTGAATCTGCTCCAGAAAGCTTTGCCTGATGCTGATTTTGTGGATGGCAGCCAGACATTCGCCAGCTTACGCATGATCAAGGACCAGCAGGAACTGGCAAAGATGCGCAAAGCAGCTGAAATTGCTGAAACAGCGATGATGGAGACTTTGCGAACGATCCTGGTTGGGCAAACTGAAAAGGAAATTGCCGCGGAACTGGTGGTGCAGCTTTACAAGCATGGTTCTGACCAGGCGCTCCCCTTTGCTCCAATAGTCTCGACAGGACCAAATTCAGCCAATCCGCATGCTTCCCCCTCGGAGCGTCGTCTGCAGCTGGGAGATGTACTGCTGGTTGATTGGGGAGCAGGGTTTGAGGGCTACTTTTCGGATATCACCCGTTGCTTTTTCTTTGGGCAGGTGGATGAGCGGCTGCAAAAAATTGCTGAAACTGTCCAACATGCCAACCATTATGCAGTTTCAGGAATGCGGGCAGGCATGCAAGCGGGCGATGTTGATACGATTGCCCGTCAGGAAATTGAGGAAAACGGTTTTGGCGAATATTTTACCCATCGGACCGGGCATGGACTGGGGATGGAAACACATGAAGCGCCTTACATCTTCAGTGGGAACGACCTGATACTGGAAAAAGGAATGGTCTTTACGGTCGAACCCGGAATATATCTGCCAGGTTTAGGGGGAATTCGAATAGAAGACGATGTGTTTGTTGACGAAGACGGGCTGACTTGCCTCACAGCTCTGCCTAGAGAAGTGCTCTCCATTGAACGATACCTGGAATTGATGCGCTTTTTTGAAAACAGATGAAACTTGCTTACGAGACTCTCACCATTGGTCCCATGGGCAACAACGTCTATTTTTTAATTGACGAGGACACAAAAGATTGTGTGATTGTTGACCCAGGCTTTCTGCCAGGAACCCAACTCGACTTTATCAAAGAAAATTGCTGGAACCTGCGTCAGATTTGGATAACCCACGGGCATTTTGACCATACCGCTGGGGTCAAAACGGTCAGCGAGGCATACGCCCCTCCAATTCCGATTGCTATGCATCTTGAAAGTTACGAAGCAGCCAAGGCAAACCCTTCAGGCGGCATGTTTGGTGTCAGGGTCGACGACGTACCCCGGGTTGATATCCCCTTGGTTCACGGTGCCTGGCTTGGCATTGATCCGCAAAGCAAAGAGAAGGTTGTTGAAGTAAGGGATGTCTCAGGGCATAACCCCGGTTCAGTGATCTTTTATTGTCCGGAACTAAAAATTGCCATGGTAGGGGACGCGATTTTCAAGGAAAGCATTGGTCGGACAGACTTTCCTGGCAGCAGTCACCAACTATTACTGAAAAACATCCGCGAACAGATTTACAGCCTGCCAGACGATACCATTTTGCTGCCCGGGCATATGGGGGCAACCACAGTAGGCTACGAGAAGCGCTTTAATCCCTTTGTCAGGGGATAGGTAGAGAATCATTTGATCGCACCGGTGCCCTCACTGAGTGCGTGATTTTACCGAAAGATCTGCAGTGATAACAGGACACCTGCGGTGAAAACTTGATCTCGGTCAGGAGACCGGCACAATCAGAATTAAATTATTCTATTCAGGCATTTCCAGCCCGCCGGTCACAGACATCCAATCCACGATCGTTTCAACCGCTTTGGGAACATTATTGTCGCTGATATCTACTCTTAATACAGGCAGCAGAGAACGACTGACCAACCCTTCCAACACTTCCTGCTCGCGCTTGAATTGGTCCAGGTCATCATATTGACTGGGATTCCCGGAGACTTTAAGACGCTCTTCGCGGGCGGCGGCAAAAGAGTCGGGCGAACGGGTGCAGAAAATCAGGCGAAAATTAAGCAGGAGCAAACGTTCTTCCAGCCACGTGAAGTCGATCTGTTTTCCATAGCTTAGCCATTGCACCATTTGCGTGGAAATGTGAAAACGATCCACCACCCACGAATAATACCGGTTCAGTTCAAACAAGCGTACCCAGGTCTGGTAGGTTTCAATTGCCTGGGCTTCCTCTTCGGGGGCAAAGTTGATCAAACCGCGACCCCAGGGGTAATTGGTAAAGGTGCACCATTCAGCAGAGATCAAAGGGGAATGGTAGCGATATTTGCGCGGACCGGTGAAACGGGGATGGTCGTTGAGCTCGAAAGCGATTTCTGTTTTGAAGGTCAGCCGCGTTCCTTCCAAAATTACCTTGGGTGTCAATTTGGACATATTTACCTCTCTACCTCAATATTTTCAGCACATACCTAAATGGAATAATCCACTCCTTCATCATACTCCCAGTAATCCTGTTCATCCAGATGTACATCGGAAGTATGTGGGGTGTGCAAATCCAACCGGTCCTCGACTTTTTCGAGGCGAGCCATCAATTCTTTAAGGTTGCTGACGATTGCATCGGGCATGCTAACTGAGATTCTGTCCTTGACGCTGTAAGTAGGGTAAAAGAACGCCAGCTTGGCAAGGATTTCCACGTCTTGTTTAGGGTTGAGACGATTTATACGCACCAAAGGTTAATAATTATGTCCTTGCGAGGAGTGTAACGACGAAGCAATCTCTCTTTATTTCTTGTCATCCTGAAGCACACCCTTGTTTTGTCATCCTGAACGAAGTGAAGGATCTTAGCAGTTGAATCACGAAACAAAGATTCTTCACAAAAAAGACGGCTTCAAGTACGGAAGCCGGCCTACGAAAAAACCGTCTTTGCGAGGAGTGTAACGACGAAGCAATCTCTCTCTATTTCTTGTCATCCAAAGATACACACTTTTTTTGTCATCCTGAACGAAGTGAAGGATCTTATCAGTTGAATGACGAAACAAAGATTCTTCGCAAAAAAGCCGGCTTCAAAATCGGAAGCCGGCCTACAAAATAAACCGTCTTTGCGAGGAGTGCACCGACGAAGCAATCTTATCTTTTTTCTTGTCATCCTGAAGCACACCCTTTTCTTGTCATCCTGAACGAAGTGAAGGATCTTGACAATCGAATCTGGAAATAACGATGCTTCACAAAAAAGCCGGCTTCAAGTACGGAAGCCGGCCTACGAAAAAAACCGTCTTTGCGAGGAGTGCAACGACGAAGCAATCTCTCTTGATTTCTTGTCATCCAGAGGCACACCCTTTTTTTTGTCATCCTGAACGAAGTGAAGGATCTTATCACTTGAATGACGAAACAAAAATTCTTCGCAAAATAGCCGGCTTCAAGTACGGAAGCCGGCCTACGAAAAATTCCGTCTTTGCGAGGAGTGCACACCGCGGGACACTATATTGGTATCTTTATGATCGCGTCGGGCTCATAACCATGATAAAAATTGTTTTCGTAGGGATGGTGGCTTGTCCCCATCCGCCACAGAATTGTGGAACCCTGCTAAGGGTTCCGTATGTAGAGCATAAGCAGACCATCACAATCGTATGATCGGTGAATTCACATCATGGTCAAAAGACAAAGATGTATAATATCTCGAGTTTCTTATTATCCATTTTTACCAGGAACCTGGGAGTTTCTATGAATATAATCGAAGTACAAAACCTAACCAAATACTATGGCAAGTCCCGTGGGATTGAGGATCTAAGTTTCTCAGTCCGGGAGGGCGAGATTTTTGGTTTTATCGGACCAAATGGTGCTGGAAAGTCGACCACAATCCGACTGCTGCTTTCCCTGATCCATCCAACCAGTGGGCAAGCTTCCATCTTTGGCAAAGATGTTACGAAAAAGGGACCCGAAATACGCAGCCAGATCGGCTACCTGCCTTCTGAAGTCTTTTACTACGATCACATGCATGTTGGCGAGCTGCTAAATTACTCTGCCAGTTTCTATCCCGGAGACCACCGGCTACGAATCAAGTATCTCGCTGAGGTCATGGAACTGGAGATGAACCGTAAAATCCGTGATCTTTCCTATGGCAACAAGAAAAAGGTTGGCATCGTACAGGGGCTGCTCCATAATCCAACACTGCTCTTTCTGGATGAACCCACCAGTGGGTTGGACCCGTTGATGCAGCGCAAATTCTTCGATTTGATCCGTGAAGAGAACAAAAAAGGCGTCACGGTCTTTTTCTCATCCCATTTTCTGGGTGAGGTGCAGCGGCTTTGTGACCGGGTTGGCATCATTCGTGAAGGTAGGATGGTGGAGATCTCGGATATCCGAACCCTGCAAACGAACAATTACAAGAAAATCCGGGTCTTGAGCCAGCATTCACCAGCCAACTTTGAAATACCAGGTGTGAACAACTTGCAGCAGGAGGATGGGTGGACCCAGTTCTTCTACTCGGGCGACATCAACCAGGTTTTGCAGCGCGTAAGCGATGTAACGATAGAAGATTTGAGCATCGAAGAACCAACGCTTGAAGAGATCTTCATGCACTATTACGAGTAGGCAGCCCATGAATAAAGCCATCTACCGTTATGAGTTGCGTCAACGCTGGTCCTCTGTTGGAGTTTGGTTTGCATCGTTGGCTGGATTAGTGCTGATATTCATGTCGCTCTTCTCGAGTTTTTCCTCTGATATGGCAGCCATGAACCAGATGCTGGAGAAGTTTCCGCCAGAATTTAAAGCGGTGTTTGGATTGACCGCGCTTGATCTCGCCACGCTGGAAGGCTACTTTGCCTTTTGCTTTATTTTTTGCCAACTTTGTTTGGCAATTCAGGCGGCAAATTATGGATTAAGCCTGATTTCAGTGGAAGAGTCTGAACTGACTGCAGATTTTTTGCTCACCAGACCGCTGAGCCGCCCCACGATCCTCACCAGCAAACTCCTGGCTGCCCTTACGAGTTTGTTTGTAACGCAAGTTTTGTTCTGGGGTGCCAGCCTGGCAAGTATTGTCCTGTTCAAAGGTGATGCGCAATATGACCTGCATGCGATTGCTCTCATACTTGGTAGCACTGTGATCTTTCAATTACTCTTTTTCAGCGTTGGTTTGCTGATTTCTTTATTAGTGAGAAGAATGCATAGTGTCACACCCTGGAGCCTGGGATTGGCTTTTGGAACCTACGTGATCAGTGCCTTCAGTGGGATCCTGGGAGACGCAAAACTGGAATACTTGAGCCCTTTCAAGCACTTTGAACCTGGGAAAATCATCCGGAATATGCAATACGATACGCGCCTGGTTCTCCTGGATGCGGCGCTGATCATACTGGCTGTCGGCGTTTCTTACTGGCTTTACCAGAAGCGCGATATCGCCTCGCCATCTTAGGAGCAGGATATGAGAATGTATTTTCGAGAATTGAAAGCCGGAATAAAATCTCTGCTAATTTGGACGGTGGTGATTGCGTTTCTGATCTTTGTGGCAGTTGGCAAGTTTGCCGCTTTTGAGGGCAGCCCTGAGAGTCTGGCTGTTCTGGATAACATGCCGCCGCAACTTCTGGATGCTCTCAGCATGCGTGCTTTTAACCTGACCACGCTGGAAGGCTTCTTTGGGGTGATGTTTGTCTATTTCGCACTGATGGGCGCAATGGCAGCAGCGCTTTGGGGCAGCGAGGCAATTTCCAAGGAGGAACGCGACCGGACGGTGGAATTTACGCTCGTTCTGCCCGTTCCACGCAGGCGGATTGTCACCGCCAAATTACTGGCAGCGTTAACCAACTGCGCCCTCTTTGTTCTGTTTACCTGGATCCTCTCAGTTATCGCTGTGCGCGGCTATGCACCTGAGAAATCCTTATATGACCTCCTGCGGCTTGAGATGCTGGCGATGTTTATGATTGAACTGGTTTTCCTGAGCATGGGAACCATGCTGGCGTGTGTGTCAAAAACACCACGACGGGTGGGATCCATAGCGATTGGGCTGATTTTGTGGCTCTATTTCCTCAGCATTATTGCAGGGATGCATGAGAAACTGACCTGGCTTAAGTACCTGACCCCCTTTGGCTGGTTTAATGCCAGTGATTTTTTCAGTAATGGACGCTTTGAGCCTTACGCTCTGGTGCTAACAGGCTTGACCGTTGTTATCTTCTTGTTTGCGGCATACGCTGGTTACGATCGACGGGATTTGTACATCTAAGGCAATCGCGTAACACTTGCTAATAGACCGGGATAAACCAGGTTCTCTAACAACAATCCATTCGTTAAATAAAAAAGCCGGCTTCAAGTGCAGAAGCCGGCCATCTTTTAAGGTTTCAATAATCGTTATTTTGCGTAACTGACCGAGCGGGTTTCGCGGATGACAGTCACCTGGATCTGACCAGGATACTGCATGGTCTGTTCGATCTCATTGGCAATGTCTTTGGCAAGCGTATGAGCCTGGTAATCATCAATTTCTTCCGGTTTCACGATAATACGAACCTCGCGACCAGCTTGAATAGCATAACTCTGTTCAACGCCTTCGTGGTTGTTGGCAACGGTTTCCAAAGCCTTGAGGCGCTTGATATATTGCTCAAGGTCCTCCCGGCGGGCACCAGGGCGGGCGCCAGAGATGGCATCCGCAGCTTCTATCAAAATTGCTTCAATGGATTCCTGGTCCGTTTCGTGATGGTGTGAAGCAATGGCGTTCACAACTTTGGGGTTGACGCCATGACGGCGGGCAAATTCCGCGCCCAGGAGGGCATGGGTGCCTTCAGAGTTGTGGTCCATCGCTTTTCCCAGATCGTGCAGCAGGGCAGCAGTGCGGGCGACTTCAACATCTGCGCCAAGTTCGGCTGCCAGGATGCTGGCAATTTTAGATGTCTCTACTGAGTGGGCTAGTTGATTTTGGCCGTAAGAAGTTCGGTACTTTAACCGACCCAGCTTTTTAACTACTTCGGGATGCAGTCCGTGCACACCGGCTTCGTAAACCGCGTCTTTGCCTGCTTTGGTGATGTCCTCATCCATTTCTTTGCGCTCTTCTTCGAGAATTTTCTCGATGTAAGCGGGATGGATGCGACCATCATTGACCAGGCGGGTCAGGGTACGCCGGGCGATTTCGCGGCGGACCGAATCGAAACACGAGACCGTAACTGCCTCAGGGGTGTCATCCACGATCACGTCAACCCCGGTTGCCTGTTCAAAAGCACGAATGTTGCGACCGTTTCGACCAACGATGCGGCCTTTCATTTCTTCATTTGGCAGTGTCACAACCGAGGTGGTCACTTCGGCTACCTTATCTGAAGCGACCCGTTGGATCGCATCAGCGATCATTTCACGGGCTTTTTCCATGCCGGTTTCGCGGGCTTCGGTTTCGATTTGACGAATAATACGCGCCATATCAGCGTGAGATTCTTTTTCAACCTCTTGCAATAGGATCGCGCGGGCTTCATCGACTGTCATTTCACTAACTCGTTGAAGCTCTGCAGCGCGTTGTTCGTAAAGTTCGTCGATCTCGTTCGCACGCTTATCGACGCGACTTTGGCGTTTGTTCAGATTGCTCTCACGCAGCTGCATCTGGTCAAAGCGCATATCAAGTTCTTCTCGACGCTTAACCAGGCGGTCATCTTCTCTGTTGAGTTCGCTGCGCCGATTCTTAAGCTCATCTTCAGCATCGCGAATGATTTTGAGTGCCTGGTCTTTGGCATCAAGTTCGGTTTGCTTGGCTCTTTCACGTGCCTCAGCGATAATATCATTGCTGGTTTGCTTCAGCTTTTCTTCTTTATTCCTGCGGATTGCAGAGAAGATCAGGTACCCTATTAGGGCGCCGGCCAGCAAAGCGAGACCCGTCCACACAAAAATCATGTAAGAAGGTCCTGGCGGACTTTGTTGTAAAAAGATTTTCATTTTGTCAGTTGCTCCATTTTCTATTTATCCACACCTGATGCTTCTGACTTTTCCTTCCATAGTATCGGAAGGCATTCCCTGACAATTCCATACGAGAAACCGCGACGCTGAAGAGCAGCACCGAGTTTTCGATTGTATTCGAGCTTGTCAAGGAGTTGATAACGACGGCTCAATTTTCTTCCGGCATCCATTGCCAGGTCGAAATCGTTCAGATCAGAAGACTGGAGAGCTTGCTCAATTTCGGGTTCAGCAACGCCTTTTTGACGCAATTCGAGTTTCATCAAACTCTTGCTGCGTGGGCGAAACCTCTGGCGATTATCCAGCCAGGTTTGAGCGAAATCAAGATCGTCGACCAACTTGTCTTCTTTCAGCCGGGTAATGACGCGTTCGATCAGAGCAGGCTCATAACCCTTTTTGTTAAGGTAGGTCTGCATCTCCTGCTGAGAGCGGGCACGAAAGCTGAGAAAGTGCATTGCCCGGTTCAGAGCGGTCTGGAATTCATCCTTCTCCTGAAGACGGGAAATGTCTTCGTCGCTCAGGGTGCGACCAACTGTTAACCAGGCGGCAGCCATCCTGTCGAGTGAGAAAGCATACTGACCGCCCAGGTAAATATTTACCCGGTTGCGATTGCGCTTCTGTGCCTTAATGTCCGTAATCAAATTTGCCATTGTTATCAAAAAAGCCAAGGTTCATGACCATGGCTTTAAGATCCTCGTAAAAAGGGTAGATGCGTATTTTGGAATCGGTTCAGGTTCCGACCACAATTAAGAGTACAGTACTAACCTAAAAATGTTAACAATCAACTGCCGTCTCGCCTTTGTTTCATAGCTCTTATGCTAACCGATCACAAATTTTCCAAAAGTCGGTGGGTACTCCCCAGCCGATCCACAAACTAACCTATTGTCAAGTAACTCAAAGCCCAAGGTCCGGTAAAGAACCATGTCAAGTGTTTTTTTCTTAAATAAATTATACAGTAATTATACAAAATTGGAAACCAATTTCTTTGACTGGTTTTACAACTAATAAATAGCGGTCTTTGACCTGCGAGTAGAAAGAATTCTTTAAATAAACCTGGTGGCGAGAAGCCAGCCAAATTATTTCCTCTACATTCATCAATTAAAGTTGCACTCATGCTAAAATGTAGCTATGGAAAAGGTAGAAACCAACAGCTATTTCGAAACCCCTGCCGCTCAGGAGCACAAGAAGGAACGTTTCTGGCAAATCATTTTCCCGGTTGCTCTGTTCGCAGCCCTGATGCTGGCAGGATTGGTTTTCCTTATCATCCGAAATGGGCGCTTCAGTCCGGGGATAACTGAAATCAGCGGAGTGGCAACTGTGCTTATTATTTTGCCTGTTTTGTTGATAGCCTTAATCCAATTGATTATCCTGATTGCTATCATTTATGGCTTTTCAAAGCTTAAGGCTGTGATCCCGGGAGTAAGTCTGACGATACTGCAAACCTTGGAAAAAGCTCGCTGGCACATTCATAAGGGTGCTGATATGAGTGTTCAGCCTATTTTGAGTCTGAATCAAAACAGTGAGAAGGCAAAACAAATCGTACGAAGTTTGAAAACAAGGCTTTTTGAGAAAAGGAATTAACTCATGAACCAAAATATTAAAACGATTACCCTGATCGTAGGAACATTACTGGGAGCATTTCTCGGGTTTAGAGCTGCTCAAAGTTTTATTGAAGCCTCTGAAGAAAACTCGGGCAAGCTTCCTATTACAGCAAGCCAAGGCTTACAGGTCGGTTTGACCGCTATCAACGCATTCAAACAAATCGGAAAAATCAGCCACAATCCAGGGTAAGCAAAGGCACTCAATACATTGTTTGAATTAACCTTTTTAGGCACATCCGCCTCTGCCCCTTCCATTAAACGTGGACTTTCCTCGCTGGTCGTTCAACACGATGAGTATCGTTTCATGGTCGATTGCGGCGAGGGGACCCAACGCCAGATCCTCAAAAGTGGGATCGGCTTTAAGCGCCTTAACCACATTCTGCTCACCCACGGTCATCTTGACCATATTTTAGGTCTCGCGGGTTTGCTTTCGACGTTTATGCGCTGGGAAGCGATCGAAGAAGTCAATATATACGGTAGTCGCCACACGATGGAAAGGGTTGATGACCTGATCAACGGCGTTGTGCTGCGTCGGCAGCCTCCTGCGATACCGGTCAACCTGTTCCACATCAAACCGGGGCGCATTTTCTCTAATGACAAATTTCAAATTACTGCCTTTCCGGTCGATCATCGTGGGTCTAATTCTTTAGGGTTCCGTTTCGATGAATTTGGCAGACGGCCCTTCATCCCGGAAGCAGCTGAGGCACTGGGGATCCCACCGGGACCCTGGCGCAAGGATTTGGTGGCAGGGAAAGCGATTACGCTGGCTGATGGTCGTGTAATTCAACCGGACGAGGTGCTTGGACCAGAAGTGCCGGGTACCAGCCTGGCGGTAGTGGGAGATGTTGGCAAGCCTGAGAAACTGATTGAACATGTTCACGGGGTCGATGGGTTGGTGATGGAAGCTACTTACCTCAATGAAGAGCTCGAAATGGCTGAAACCTTTGGTCATACTACTGCTGAACGAGCAGCTGCCCTGGCAAAGGAAGCTGAAGTGGGGCAGCTCATTCTGACCCATATCTCGCGCCGCTATCGTGATGAAGATATCCTGCAGGAAGCCAGAACCACCTTTCCTGAAACCTGGCTGGCAAGAGATTTTGATAATTTCCAGATTAAACGAACAGACTAATCGCACCAACTTGATTATTATTTTTTACTTATTGGGTTAGCGGGGCATACCCAGGCAGTGCAATTTAGAGATCTTTGCTCCCATGATAAAATTTGCTCTTAATATGAACGGCAAAAAATTGATCCTCGCCTCTGGTTCACCACGCAGAAATGAATTACTGCGCTTGCTGGGTATTCCCTTTAGCAAACGCCCCGCAGACATTGATGAAGGTAAGTTTGAGTTGGAAAGTCCCAGAGAATACGTGGAACGAATGGCGCTTGAGAAAGGTCAAACCAGCGAGGTTCTAACGGACCAGTTGGTGCTCTCGGCTGACACGATTGTTGACCTGGAAGGGCAGGTTTTAGGCAAACCAATTGACGAAGAAGACGCGCATAGGATCCTGAAACTGATGCGCGGTAAGACGCATCGCGTTTATACTGCGCTCTCGCTTCAAAATGGTGTTGAGGGCTCACTTGAGAGTGACGTTTGCCTGACATATGTAAAAATGCGGGATTATTCCGATGAAGAAATCGCTGCATACCTTGGGCGAGGTGATTATCAGGATAAGGCGGGTGGCTATGCCATCCAGGACAGCCAGTTTCATCCGGTGGAAAAGGTTGAGGGGTGTTACGCCAATGTGATGGGTTTACCTCTTTGTCACGTTTATAGATTGTTAAAGAAATCTGGAGTCAGCATAGACGTCGGAATTGCAGACTTGTGTCAGCGGTATAATGAAATCACTTGTGATGTCTATCCTTCCATATTAAATGGGCAGAAGAATGAAAACGAAATTTAAATACCTGACGGTCCTGATCATTTTGGTTACTCTACTGAGCGCTTGCAATCAGAACGCTACTGTAACACCGACTGTAGAACCGACAGAAACAGTTATCTTGCCTGATCCTAATGTAAATTTTGACTCAGCCCCCGACGTAGAGGACGCAGCCCTGGAGTATATGGAGCTGTGGAAGGTTGAAGACTACCAGGCAATGTATGCTCGTTTGAGCAGGCTGACCAAAGACGCTATCACGCCGGAAGACTTTGAAATTGAGCATCGGGATACAGCGAAAAAGTTGACGATGCAAGGGATGGATTATCAAATCTTATCCAGCATGTTGAACATTACCACCGCACAGGTCAATTACCAAATTGATTACCAAGCTGCTCTGATTGGCACAGTCAGTCGGCAGACCATTATGAACCTGATTCTTGAAGATGGTACCTGGCATGTCCAATGGGATGCCAGCATGATGCTGCCTGAACTTGCTGACGGAAATTATCTGGAGCTTGTGATCGAGGTGCCTGCAAGAGGAAACATTTACGCCTCTGATTTTTCCGATAATTACCCTTTGGTTTCTTACGAAGATGTTGTAACGATTATGGTGACACCAGGTTCGATCGAACAAGACACCGAAGGTGACATGGTAGCGCTGCTTGCTGAAATTCTGGCACGAACTGAAGATAGTATTCGGGCTGAATATGCCGATGTGGCTGGCTATCAATATGCCATTATTGGTGATGTCACTGCTCAGGTGGCAGAGCAATACTATGACCGCCTGACTTCTTTTGCGGGAATCAGTCTGCAAAATTTCAAGGCGCGCTTTTACCATGACGGCGGTATCGCTCCCCATGTAACTGGCTATGTCCTTAATGTGCCCGTAGAAAATCTGGAATACTATCAACGCCTGGGTTACACTGGCGATGAGAAAATTGGTTATTCCGGCTTGGAAGCCTGGGGTGAGGAATATCTTGCTGGTACACACGGAGCTGATTTATATGTCAAGGACCTTCAGGGACAGGTTCTGACCAAGATTGCCGAATCGGATGCCAAACCAGCCCAATCAATCTACACCACCATCGACAGCCAATTGCAATACTGGCTTCAGCAGAGCATGGGAGATAATGTTGGCGCGATCGTGGTAATGGAAAGAGACACGGGCAAAGTGATTTCCATGGTATCCAACCCTGGTTTTGACCCAAATGTTTTTGTGGGTCCCTATTACACGGGATATTCCATCGCCGAAGTAACACAGAATCCTTTCAATCCGATGTATAACCGGGCAGCACAAGGCGTTTACCCGCCAGGCTCTGTTTTCAAAATTGTGACCATGGCAGCCGCCTTGGAAACAGGCGTGTTTACCAAGGATTACCCCTACTATTGCGACAGTCTCTGGTATGAGCTGGATGGTTGGGTCGGAAAAGACTGGACCTACGATAAAGGCTTTGGCGCTTCTGGTTTGTTGACGCTCCAACAGGGTTTGATGCGCTCCTGCAACCCTTGGTTCTGGCACATTGCCTACACCCTCTGGAACGATGGCTATCGGACGGCGATCCCGGATGTAGCGGCTGGGTTTGGACTTGGAAAGCCGACTGGGATTGAAATTCCAGAATTTGAGGGCAACATCAATATGAGCCCCACTGATATTAACGAGTACGTTCAAATGGCGATTGGTCAAAGCACACTGCAGAACAGTCCCTTGCAAATTGCAAGTTTTGTTGCGGCGGTTGGCAATGGCGGCACCCTCCATCAACCCACTGTGGTTGAGCGAATTGGTATGACTGGTCAGGAACCTGTTTACCAGTTTGAACCAAAGGAGATTGGGAAGCTGCCAGTGACTGAAGAAAATCTGGAATCGATCCAACAAGCGATGGTTATGGTTATTCGAAACCTGAGCGGTACAGCGAATTATCAATTCCCAAATTACCCTTACAACATTGCTGCAAAAACCGGAACCGCTGAGAATTCAACTGGTGAACCGCACGCCTGGTTCGCTGGTTATACCTTTGAAGAAGACCCGGACCGACCAGACATCGCCGTAGCGATCATTCTTGAAAACGCCGGCGAGGGTTCTGAAATGGCGGCACCACTTTTCAGACGAATTGTCTCGCTCTATTTCACGAATATGGAGAACGCCGGAGGCATTATGCCTTGGGAAGATGCTCCATATATCCCATCTCAACCCGATGAGGAATAAATGCGCATAGATAGAGAGGCGCATGCCTGATTTGATCCAGGGATTGGTGATCCGTACCCAGGCGGGATACCAGCATGTCCAGACTGACAGCGGCGTTTATATCTGCCGCCTGCGGGGTCGTTTACGCAAAGGAAGGGCGGAAGGGGATCTGGTAGCAGTTGGCGACCAGGTGATGATCGAACCGCAGCCAGACATGACGGGCAGCATCGAAAAGGTATTGCCTCGCAAAAGTGTATTCTCGCGTCAACTTTCCGGTGTCAATTATAACTACCAACAAATTATCCTGGCTAATGCCGACCTGGCTATGTTGGTTTTTGCCTGTGCCGATCCGGAACCTCGCCTGAGAATGCTGGACCGTTTTTTGGTGGTCACTGAGAGGGCTCATATACCGGCAGTGATTGTTGTCAATAAAATTGACCGATGTGGTATCGAAAAAGCCCGTTCCATTTTTTCGCTCTACGAAGATATTGGTTACGAGGTGGTTTACGTTTCCGCCAGGACTGGTGACGGTCTGGCAGAGATGCGCCGTCATCTGGCTGGTAAACTGACAACCCTGGCGGGACCATCCGGCGTGGGAAAGTCAAGTCTGATCAATCTCATTCTGCCCGATGTCAAACTGGAGACTGGCGTAGTCGGAGACGAATCCGGAAGAGGACGCCACACCACCCAGGTTCGGCAGTTATTTGAGCTGCCGGAGGGCGGCTACATTGCTGACGTACCCGGGCTGCGCACGCTGGCATTATGGGATATTGAAGCTGAGGAGTTGGATGCCTATTTTGTGGAATTAGCCCCCCTGGTTCCAGAATGCCAGTTTAACGACTGCAGTCATTCACACGAACCCGGCTGCGCCGTCCGCAAGGCAGTTGCCAAAGGAGAAATCCACCCTGATAGGTATGAATCCTACCTTAAGCTGCGCTTTGGCGGCGACACGATGGAGGACGAGGAAGAATGAAACGATCAAAACCGATCCTGATCCTGTTGGTTTTCAGCCTGCTATTAGCGGCTTGCGGTTCAAATCAGCCTGAGATCAGTGACATCCCCACTCAAAGTCCCATAGCCCAAACGGCAACACTGGCTCCCACAGCAACTGCTACAGAAATCCCTCCTTTGGTATTAAACATTTGCATGGCTGAAGAGCCTGCAGGGCTATATCGTTATGATGGCGTTGAGAATAGAGCCAAGCAGAGTGTGTATGCGGCGATCTATGTTGATCTGCTTGAAACGGATGAAGGGACTAACCAAAGCTTGTTCTTTGAAAGCATTCCCACCGAAGAAAATGGCGGGATTGTTGTTCAGCCAGTAACGGTCAAGGTTGGTCAACCCGTTTTGGATGCTGCCGGGAAAGTAGTTTACCTGGCTGAGGGCACCAAGATTGAACATGCCATTAATTATTCGATCGAAAATCCGGTAGTGTGGAACTTTGAGCAAGAATACCAAATGAACCAGTTCACGGTCACCTTCAAGCTTCTACCAGATTTGAAGTGGTCCGATGGCGAGCCGCTCGTGGCACAGGATTTTGTTTTTTCTTATCAACTAGCGGAACGCAGTGGTTTGGGGCACTATCAATGGGCGCTTGAACGAACCGATAGTTTTGTCGCTGTTGACGAGCAGACCTTGGTCTGGACAGGTATTCCAGGTTTTGTACCCCGTGATCTTCAAGCCGTTTTATGGAAGCCAATGCCGACCCATCAATTGGGCGAATTGTCTGACACTGAACTGCTCACCGCTGATATCACGACCCGGGTCCCAGCAGGATGGGGAGCCTATCGGCTGGTCAGTTGGGATGCGGGCAGCCAGATCGTTCTGGAGAAAAACCCCAATTTTGTAATGAGCGAACAAGTGCTACCAGCTTACGATCAGTTGATTTTCCAGATCGAGCCTGGTTTGGATACGGCACTTCAAAAACTGGAAACAGGGCAGTGTGATGTCCTGGATATGACCTATCGACTTGAAGCCATGGAAAAAAGCCAGTTAGATAGTTTGGCAGAACAAAACATCCTTATTACGGAAAACTTGGAACCAGTGCAACAGCTGGTTTTCGGGATTCAGCCGGCATCCTATGACGGTGGGCTTTACAGTCAATGGACCAGCGAGAGGCAGGATATTCTCGGCAGCCTGGAAACAAGGAAAGCGCTGACAGCCTGCCTGGAGCCTGATACTTTAGTGCGGGAATACCTGGCAGACCATTTACCCGAAACTGTTCTGGTGGGATTAGAAGACCAGGAAAACAGCATTCTGGACCCAAACCAGGCGCTGGATGAAATTGGTTGGATGATCACAGAAGCATCACAAGCTGGAGTGCGGGTCGCCCAGGGGGTTGATAACGTTTTAGACGGGACCGAATTGCAATTAGGCTTGGTGATTGGCCAAAGCCGTATGGATCAGGATATCGCCGGGATAGTCGCGCAGCGATTGGCTGGATGTGGTGTGGCGCTTGACATTCAGGCATTGCCCTTAAGTGAATTGTATCGCCCCGGTCCGGATGGATTGTTGTTTGGACGCAATTTTGAGCTTGCCCTGCTTTCATGGCAGCCTGAAAACATGAATTATTGCCAGTTTTACACCAGCGACCAAATACCCTCTTCTATTAATAGTTGGGTGGGTACCAACCTGGCAGGACTGAACAACGAAGCGTTTGATGAAATCTGTTGGGGAATTTCAACCTGGCTGCCAGACGCGCAAAGAATGAATGATAGCGAGCTGATGGCAGAGTATCTGCCGGCGATAGCCTTAATGCCGCAATACCGATTGTGGGTTTCTTCTGGTCGTGTCAATCTGCCTGAATCCGCCTCCTTTACGGATTTATGGAAATTCACTCCGATACAATAAAAGCTTAGAGGGCAATTCACAACACCTTTTAATTCAATTAAAATGAAACGATTAGCAGGGTATGGAACCATGCCCACCTTTCGAGTTGAAGGGTGCCTCTGTATAAATTAAGAAAAATTTGATACAATCAATTAACTACTTGTTATGACATCGAAAAAATACATAAAAAACTATGACCTGGTCGAAGCAGAAGATGACAAAGGTCGTGTAAAGAAGACCGTAGTTTATCATGGTGATTATTTTCACCTGAACTATGAAGAATCCCAAATCAAAAAGTTCAAGTGGGAGTTCATTCTGCTATTTGTTGCATTGCTGGCATTGCACATTTCTGCCGGGCTGGTTAACAACCCTGGATTGAACCAACTATACACGGCTTTACCTTATACAGCTTCTTTTTTCCCGTTAATATTTTTGGCGGCCGGCATTTTGAGAATTCCCTATAAAAAAGGACCATACCGTATAGAGGAAGTGGATCTTTCATATCAAAGAATTCTCAATACGAGCCGTTTTTACCTGATCTTAATGAGCATTGGGGTCTTAGGAATTTTGATTTACCTGATTTTTGTTTCCAATGGTCAGACATTGGGGCGGGAAGCAATTTATATTAGTTTGGTATTGGGGGCTGCTTTTTTGGTATGGATAATCTTTCAAAAAGCGACTAAAATTACGTTTGAAAAGGAGGAAACTCCGATAAATAGTGAATAAGTTAATGGGAATGTAGTGAAACTGACCTTTGTTGACACTATTTTCTTATTAATTTATAATGAACCAAATCTTAGAAGGAGAAATAGGAGAATAATGAGTAAATTTGCACGTAACCTTTCTATCTTGATTGTGCTCGTCATGTTTGGCGTAGCACTCGCCGCTTGCGGCACTCCGGCAGAAGTTGTCGAGACCGAACCCCCTGTGGTAGAAGAACCCACCGAGGAACCCACTGAAGAACCCACTGAGGAACCCACTGAAGTTGTTGAGACTGAGGTTGTCCCGGTGTTTGAAGACCAGCCCTACGGCGAAGATCTTCCCACCGCCCCCACAATCGACACCCCCTTCGTGGTTGCTTATCAGGACTTCTCACAGAAGTTCAGCCCCTTCTTTGCTGATACCGCCTACGATGTAGACGTTGCAGGTATGACCCAGATCAGCATTATGACCACCGACCGCGTTGGCGGTATTGTCTATAATGCTATTGAAGGCGAAACCCGCGAATACAACGGTGTGGAATATCTCTATAAAGGCGCTGCTGATATCGCTGTCGATTACGATGAAGCCGCTGACCTCACCAAGTACACCGCTCGCCTGCGCGTTGGGATGAAATTCTCCGACGGCGAACCTGTAACTGCTGATGATGTGATCTTCACCTACTACACTTATCTGGATCCTTCCTATGTTGGTTCCACCACCCTGTCTTCCTATCCAATCATTGGTTTGAAAGACTACCAGACTCAGACCACCACCGAGGTCTATGACAAGTATGATGCTCTCTTCGAAGAAATCTACGCCGCTGGCTTGGATCACGAGTTTGCTGACACTGATGCATGGACCGCTGAACAACAGGCCTATGTTTGGGATGAACTGAAAGCCGCTGGTTTGGCTGAAGCCCAGGGTATTGTTGATTACGTTGATGCCAACTACCGTGATGCTTACGCGCTCGATTACATCGGCAAAGAACCCGCCGAAGTCGCTGAAAACGAAGGTCTGCAAGTTGGCCTTGGTATGCTGACGTGGGGTTTTGGCGAACTTGGTGAAGACGGTGTTCTGACCGCTCCATCTGGTGCAACCTTTGACCTTGTTGAAACCTTCCCAACCGTGGAAGACTACTACAATGAGATTATGTTCTCCTACGAGAACGACTATCGCGCTGCATTCCCCTACGAATCTGCTGCAGGTACTGATATCGCAGCCAATGTCAAGACTGCTTACATTGGTCTCTTTGGTCCTCAGGATGAATCCATGGGCGAAGGTGGCGTTCCCAATATCGCCGGTATCAAGAAAATTGATGATTACACCGTCGAAGTTACCACTGCTGGCTACGAGGCCCCCGCTGTTTACAGCATCCTCGGACTCAACATTACCCCGCTGCACTACTATGGCGATCCAGCGAAATACGATTACGAAAACAACATGTTCGGTTTCGATTTTGGTGATCTCTCCAAGCAGCAAAGCCTGACCGCGACCCCCATGGGCGCTGGTCCTTACAAATTCGTCGAATATAACAACCGTGTTGTTTACTTCGAAGCCAACGAGAACTACTTCCGTGGCTGCCCCAAGATTCGCGAAATCCAATTCCGCGAAACTCAATCAGCTGAAGTTGTTACTGCTTTGACCTCCGGTGTCGCTGACGCTGGCGAGATGAGCTACAACCAGACTCGCTTCCAGGAAGTTATGGATGCCAACGCCAACGGCGAAATGACTGGCCCCGTAATTACCTCAAGCCTTGTTGACAACCTTGGTTATGGTTATGTCGGTATCAATGCCTCCACCGTCAAAGTTGGCGATGATCAGGCCTCCGATGCCTCCAAGAACCTGCGAAAAGGTTTAGCCACTATTCTGTCTGTTTACCGCGATGTTGCTGTTGACAGCTATTATGGTGAAGGCGCCGCCGTTATCAACTACCCAATTTCCAATACCTCCTGGGCTGCACCCCAGCCGACTGACGAAGGCTATGCAATTGCATTCTCAGTGGACGTCGATGGCAATCCCCTCTACACCGCTGAAATGACTCAGGAAGAAAAATACGCTGCTGCCGAAGTGGCTGCCCTGGGCTTCTTCGAAGCCGCTGGCTTCACTGTGGCTGATGGCGTAGTCACTGCTGCTCCTGAAGGCGCGAAACTTTCTTACGAAGTTATCGTCCCCGGTGGCGGTACTGGTGACCATCCTGCTTTCGCAATCCTGACCGGTGCCCGTGACTCTTTGGCAAACATTGGTGTCGAACTCAAGATCAACGATCCTGCCGATGCCAACATCCTCTGGGATGCCCTTGATTCCGGCGAACAGGAACTCTGGACTGCAGCTTGGGGCTCCACAATTGACCCCGATATGTACCAGGTCTATCACAGCTCCAACATTGTTGGTCTGGAAGGCTCTTCTGAGTCTAACCACTATCACATCCAGGACGAGGAACTTGACGGCTTCATCATGGAAGCTCGCTTAAGCGACGACCAGGCTTTCCGCAAGGCCATTTACAAACAGGCTTTGGATCGCATCATTGACTGGGCTGTCGAAATCCCGACCTATCAGCGCAAGAACGTCATCATCTTCAGCACCGAACGTGTCAATATCGAGTCTTTGACTCCCGATATCACCACCTTCTGGGGTTGGATGAACGATCTCGAACTGGTTGAGATGAATTAATCCGTGAACTTGAACGGATAAAGATATTTATGAGCCCACCCAAATGGGTGGGCTCATCATATCTCTAACTACCGATGTTGTCATTTACGCAGACAGTAGACTGAGGGAGTATTTATGAGAAATTTTATTATTAGGAGAGTCATTTTAGGTCTCTTTATCACCTTTTTTGGCGCAATGCTTTCCTATACGGTCATCCGCAGTTTGCCCACTTCTTATGTAGAATCGGTTGCGCGACAGCGTGCGTCCAACCCGCTCAGCACAAAATCCTATCAAGAATGGCTGGCTGACTTAAACAAGGTGTATGGATTGGACAAGGGAATTATCCCCGGTTTCTTTGGATGGCTGGGAAACGCTATCCAGGGTGATTTTGGTGAATCCTGGCATTACGCTGTCCCTGTTACTGAGAAATTTGCCGATGTCATTTGGGTGTCGATGATTCTTAACGTTGTTACAACATTGGTGCAATTTTTTATAGCGATACCATTAGGCATCCTGGCGGCAAGGAAGCAATATAGCCGCACAGATTATGCCATCACATTTTTCGCACTGATGGGTATTTCTCTACCCACCTTCTTTCTCGCAACTATATTGAAGTATGTCTTTGCGATTAAGTTACAGTGGTTTGATCTTTATGGTCTGACCGGTCGTTTCCATACGACCATGACCCCCATCCAGCAAACTCTGGATATTGCCTATCACCTCGTACTGCCAGTTATCACGTTGATGATGCTTTCCATCGGTGGTTTAATGCGCTACACGCGTACCAATATGCTGGAAGTTCTTAATTCTGACTATATCCGGACTGCCCGCGCTAAAGGTCTGCCAGAAAAAGTAGTGATCAATAAACACGCTTTTCGAAACACGCTGATTCCATTAGTAACTTCGTTAAGTGGTATTTTGCCAGGTATGTTTACTGGTGCCCTGATCACAGAAACACTTTACCAGATTCCTGGAATTGGCTATATCTCTTTCCAGGCTATCATCCGCGGCGACATTCCGTTTGCTATGTTTTATATTGTATTTTTGATTTTACTTACCCAGGTCAGCATTTTGTTGTCCGATATCCTGTATGCAGTGGTCGACCCACGTATCCGGGTCAATTAGGTGGTGGAAAATGAGTGAATTAGAAGCAACGAACTTAACAACCGAACCCACCCAAAATCAAACTCCCCAAAACCAGGGTATGGCTTTGGATGATGCTCGTCGTGTTAAAACACTGTCTCCGGGCATGCTGGTTTTCAAGCGGTTTATTCGAAACAAGCTGGCTGTGATTGGTCTGATCATTCTGGTGGCTATGTTCCTGTTCTCGTTTGTGGGACCCTTCCTGACGCCTTATACTCAAACAGAAGTATTCTATAAGGACTCCTCTATCAGTAAGGACTACGCCGGGGCGATTTTTAACACCGAATTGCGATATTCAGTAAAAGAGGGCGAAGCTTTTGGTGGTGCTGAACAAGCACGATTTCTGCTCGCGCTTGGTAGGGACCAGACCCAATTCAAGTCTGGCGACAACACCTATTCATTTATTGAAGAAGGCGAAAATTTTTACAGGATCATGGAGCTTGATTTATTCGCAGAATCTCTTCTGGGAAGAATCAATCCAGTACCTGGAAACACCATCCCGGCAGGATTTGAGGATGTATTCAATAAAGCCGAAGAAGCCGGTAATACATCATTTGTTTTTGATGGCACGACCTATATTCTGACCAAGGTGTTGAAAGCAGTTCAGATCTCGACTCAACGAGATGTTGCTATTGCCAGTTTCTCGATTTTTGATGCTTATAATGCTGAGGATGAGGCTATGATCAACTCTTACGACTTCCGGTTCCTGAGCGAATCTGCTGGAGTTCAAGATATGAAAACCTTCGAATATGACGGAAGAGTTTTCAAAATTCTTGAACACGAAGGTCAAATAACCATCAACGATGATAAGGGTCAGCCTTTTGCGGAAGTCTCAAATATTATTGTGAACCCTTTGGATTTGAATGAATTCCTGCCTGTGGAATTTAAAGCGATAGCCCGGGATGCAATCAATAATCGCGAAAATAAATTTGAAATTGTTGATGAAAATGGCGTTGTAACTGAATACGATATTCAACGGGTTAATGCTAACTACTACATTAAAAGAGAAACTCCAACCGTTCTGATCAATATGTTTGAATTTCCAACGTTACAACATCCGCTGGGAACCGATAACAACGGCATGGATATGTTGACTCGCTTGATGTACGGCGGTCGGGTCTCCTTAATGGTTGGTTTCGTTACTGTTTTCCTTGAGCTGATCATCGGTGTGGTGGTTGGTGGTGTTTCTGGCTACTTTGGCGGCAACATTGATACAGCTTTGATGCGTTTTGTGGACTTGTTTAATAGCATTCCTACATTTCCTTTGATTTTGATCTTTGGTTCCGTTATGGATACCTTGGAAGTAACACCCATTTACCGTATGTTTATTTTGATGGCTATTTTGGGTTTCCTGGGTTGGACTGGCATTGCCCGAGTGGTGCGAGGTCAGATCCTGAGTCTTCGCGAGCAGGACTTCATGGTTGCCACAGAAGCAACTGGCATCAGGACCAGCCGGAAGATCTTCCGACATCTGGTCCCCAATGTTATGCCTATCCTGATTGTGACAGCAACTGCCAGTCTGGGTGGTCTGATCATTACCGAAGCGACCCTGGGTTTTCTTGGACTTGGTATCAAGTATCCATTGGCATCCTGGGGTAGCATCATCAACATTTCCTCGGATGCATTCATCATGCAGACCTATTGGTTTATGTGGCTTCCGGCTGGCATGTTGATTTTGCTGACAGTGTTGGGTTTCAACTTTGTCGGCGATGGTCTGCGCGACGCATATGATCCGAAAATGAAACGCTAAGGTGAGATGATGACTGAAGAAAAAGATTTAACACAATACGACACGACTGATTTGGAAGACAACCAAATTACTGAAAAAATCCATTTAACGGCCAGAGAGTCTGCCCGTATCAGTCGCGAAAACCGCAGAATAACTGATGAGATCGAGAAAAAACGAAAACGCAAAAATGTGCCTGAGAGCGAATTTTTGACAGAAATGAAAGACCCGAACAACGTGGTCGAGTTTGATGATCTTCATACTTATTTCTTCACAGACATCGGCACAGTAAAAGCTGTGGATGGGGTCACTTATGAAGTCCCCATTGGCTCGACTGTAGGTGTAGTGGGAGAATCTGGCTGTGGAAAGTCGGTCACTGCTTTGTCACTTATGCAATTAGTGCAGCGACCTCAAGGACAGATCGTTGAGGGTACTATTCGTCTGAATACTGGAGATAAGGTTTACGATATTGCCAAGACTCCTGTTTCGGAAATGGAAAAAATTCGCGGCAACGAAGTCTCGATGATTTTCCAGGAACCGATGACCAGTCTAAATCCTGTTTTTACGGCGGGTTTTCAGGTTGATGAAGTGATCCAACTGCACAACCCTGAAATGACGAAAGAACAAGTCAAAGCACGCACACTTGAAATGATCGAACTGGTTGGGATTGCCAATGCTGAGGGTGTTTACGATATGTACCCGCATCAACTGTCAGGTGGTATGCGCCAGCGTATCATGATCGCGATGGCATTGGCTTGCAATCCGCGTTTGATTATTGCTGACGAGCCCACCACTGCACTGGATGTGACCATTCAGGCACAAATCCTCGATCTGCTTCGCAACTTGAAAGATAAGATTCAGTCCAGCATTATGCTCATTACCCATGACCTGGGTGTTGTGGCGGAGATGGCTGATTTTGTTGTGGTCATGTATGCTGGTCGGATCATTGAGAAGGGAACAGCAGATGAAGTTTTCAATCATCCTATGCATCCCTATACAGTCGGTTTGATGGCTTCAAAGCCAGTCATTAATAGGGACATCGATAAGTTATATAGCATCCCTGGCACGGTTCCAAACCCAATTAACATGCCAAACTACTGCTATTTCAGAGATCGCTGTAATCGGCGCATGCCAATCTGCGATGGACCTTATCCTCCTGAATATTTCCTTTCGCCAACCCATTTGGCGGTGTGTTATCTCTACGAAGATGAGGAGGTAAAAGCAAATTATGGCAAATAATAACAACGATACCAACAAGAATAACGGTGACGGTCGCAACGTCATTCAGGTCAGGAATTTGAAGCAATACTTCCCGATCAAAGCTGGTTTGATGCAGAGAGTTGTTGGGTATGTTAAAGCCGTTGACGACATCAGTTTCCGCATTGAACGTGGAAAGACCATGGGCTTGGTTGGTGAATCGGGTAGCGGAAAGACAACAGTTGGAAAGACGATGCTGAGGCTTAATGAAGCTACCAGCGGAAAAGTCTTATTCAATGACAAAAATGTCTTTGAGCTGAACCGTGCCGGACTCCGCGAAATTCGTCCAAAGATGCAAATGATCTTCCAGGATCCTTACTCAAGCCTTTCCCCCCGAATGCCGATCAGTGAAATCATCGGAGAGGCAGTGCGTGAGCACAATATTGTGCCGCCATCTGAATTTGAGGATCATTTGGACAAGGTGATGCTGCAATGCGGTCTTCAACCGTATCATAAAGACCGTTATCCGCACGAGTTTTCTGGCGGTCAACGACAGCGTATCTGTATTGCCCGCTCCTTAGCTTTGAACCCCGAATTTGTGGTTTGCGATGAGCCTGTTTCGGCGTTGGATGTTTCCATCCAGGCACAGATCATCAACCTGCTGGAAGAACTTCAGGTCAATAACGGTATCGCTTACCTGTTTATTTCTCACGACCTTTCCGTCGTGCAACATATTTCCGATTACGTTGGCGTGATGTATTTGGGCGACCTGGTGGAATACGCTGATAAGAAAAGCCTGTTTTCCAACCCACTTCATCCTTATACCCAGGCTTTGTTGAGCGCGGTGCCGGTGCCGGATCCGAATTACAAGATGAATCGAATCATCCTGGAAGGCAGCATCCCCTCACCCGCCAACCCGCCTAAGGGCTGCAAATTCCACACCCGCTGCCCTTACGTAATGGATATATGTAAGACTGAGGTTCCACAAACACGTGAAATTGAAGAGGGACATATGGTAGTATGTCATTTATTCAATGACCAAGGAACTTTAGTAGATGCAGACTCAGAAAAAGCAATTTGACGATGACGATGGCAGGACGATTGTCAGCATGGATGTTGACGGGACGCCCTGGCATGATCGAAACGTTAATTTTGCAGAAAAGCAGGCTCAGGAGTTAAACCGCAAGCAGAGAGTAGAAATGTATGGCGAGCGAATGACAGGTTCGGAAGCCAGACGCTACACCTTCTACGCTATGCTGGCTGGGCTGGCACTTACAGCAGCACTGGCAGCGGTATGGATCTTACTGGTCCTGTTTATGACTCAAGTCTGGTTTAAGTAACTAACTGAACCGCCTCGCAAGAGGCGGTTCTTAATAACCTGAGAATTGAAAATCACCATACCTATTACATGATTATCCGGAGCTTGAACATGCTCTGATTTTCTCAGTTACAATTGGAAATCTATGAAAAATAAACTTACCAAAACACTATTGACTTTGTTATTCCTCGCTCTTCTCTCCGCGTGTGCCGTTGAACCTAATGAACCAGGTATTGTTACTGACCCGCAAGCCACCCAACCAGTTGAAGCGCAGGCAGGCTACCAGGCAAGCGCCATCATGAACCGCGAGCTGGTCTTCACTGTGAATACCACTGAGGTCTTTGACGGGAATGGAAAAGCAGAATTTTTGCGGGCTTTGGGAGAAGGTAACCAGCAATTCACTGTCAACGACATCTCTTATCATTTTGAGCCGATGGGGCAGCACTCTTACCGGATTTTTCGCTTGACACCAATAGCAGAATCATTGCTTGGAAATATTGAGCCGAATGATGGCGTGTTACTATCCAATGAGTTGATTGCTGCCATCGAAACTGCTCTTGCAGAAGATGTGCTAACTTTCGAGCACAACAACACAACCTTTGTCCTTTCGGAGTATTTGAAAGCGGTCAAGATCTCAACGATCTCCGATGCAGCGATTGCGAACCAGTATTATCTTGAAGCCTATGACACCATCTACAACGAGATCATCCAATCTTACGATTTTCTTTTGAATCTTGAACTTGCGCTTGAGAAGGATGAGCGCTCCTTCTCCTTTAAGGATCAAAATTATGGTGTTCTGCCAGTGGCAGGTGGCTACACAATAAGCGACGCCCAGTCGAACCTGTTCGCTGAGCTTTCAAACATTTACGTGATTCCGAAAGGTACAAATACAGATATCCCATTGGGGTTTAAAAATCTCGTTCGGGATGCGATCGAGAATGAAAAAGCAAATTTTAGCTATTCTGATTCATCGGGAACGGAAAGAGAATACCAGGTTGAGAAACTTGAGAACTCCTGGTCGATTAACCCCAAATAAGTTGAAGATGTGATTCTTTTTGTAATAACAGCATGGAGAGAATAGACCTGGCGAAATTTTCAAATGCAGAGGGCACACATTTTTCATGCATGAAGTAAAATAAACCGCTGTAGCTTGATTTGGCACGTAATAAAAACTATGCTAAAATATTGGCTACGATTTGGGGCATGGTGCAATGGCAGCACATCGGACTTTGAATCCGCTGATCTTGGTTCGACTCCAAGTGCCCCGGCTGAATTATTGTGGATACAGACTCAGACGATTCACACCTATCTTTTTACAAGATGAGACAGCAGAACCATCTTGTTCTTCCCTATGTTAAATTTCGGAGCAACCAATGACAATCGCATCCGTTGTACTCGCCGCTGGTATGGGGACGCGTATGAAGTCGCGTACACCCAAAATGCTGCATAATCTTTTGGGTAAGCCATTGGTTATGCATTCGATCTCCAGCGTGATTGGGATCAGCGACCTCCCCCCCATTATTGTGGTTGGATTTGGCAGTGAGGATGTGATCCAGGCTGTTCAGGAAACACATGCTGAACGAGTACAATTCGCAATTCAAGCCGAACAATTGGGTACCGGGCATGCAGTGATGAGCGCGGAACCAGATCTGGCAGGGAAATCCGACCTGGTGTTAGTCACCCTGGCAGATATGCCCATGTTACGGGAAGAAACCATTGCATCCATCCTGAAATTTCACAAGGAATCCGAAAATGTTTTGACAATGACCAGCGTTGTTGGTGATGTGCCGCGTGGTTTTGGGCGGGTCATCAGGGACGAAAATGGCAGTGTGAAGGCAATTGTTGAAGAAGCAGTTGCAACTCCCGAACAACTGAAAGTGCGCGAATACAACATCTCAGTTTACTGTTTTGAAGCCAACTGGCTCTGGGAAAACTTGGAAAATATAAAAAAGTCACCAAAAGGCGAATATTACCTTACCGATCTGGTTGAAATTGCAGTGAGGCAGGGCAACAAGTTGGACGCATTCATTCTGCAAGATCCGGTTGAAGGTTTGGGAATCAACAATCGCGTGGATCTGGCAGATTGTGAAGTTGCCATGCGAAAGCGTGTGATTCGGCAGTGGATGCTGGATGGCGTCAGCTTTTTGGATCCGGAAAGTTGCACGGTTGAGAGCGATGTAACGATCGGGCAGGATACGGTCATTTTGCCGAACACGCACCTGCGTGGAACTACCAGCATCGGTGAAAATTGCCAAATCGGACCCGACACAACCCTTTGTGATACAACAGTCGGCAACAATTGCGTGATCACTTACAGTTTGGCAGAGAAAGCAATTCTCGGCAACTGTGTCAGCATGGGTCCTTTCTGCCACTTACGTAAAGGCGCAGTTTTGATGGATGGCGTCCACCTCGGTAATTTTGGTGAAGTGAAAGACTCTGTGCTCTACGAAGGCGTCAAGATGGGGCATTTCTCGTATATTGGCAACGCCAAAATCGGAAAGAACGTCAATATTGGGGCCGGGACGATTACTTGCAATTATGATGGCAAATTGAAACACCCAACAGAAATTGGTGAAAATACATTTATTGGCAGCGATACAATGCTGGTCGCGCCAATCAAAATTGGCAAAAATGCCAAAACAGGGGCAGGCTCGGTAGTAACGAAAGACGTGCCTGATGACACGCTGGTGTATGGCGTGCCAGCTCACCCAAAGGAAAGAAAGGAATAACGTGACGGAACCTATTTTGCTCGGAGTCTTATGGGTGGTGTTTTTTATTCTCACCCTGGTCTCCTCAGCAGCTAAATCATCATTTACCCACGTGCGCTTGCCATGGTTACTCAGTTTACACAATGAAAATCAAGGTAAGGTCGAAAAAACAATCGCATTAATTGAGAAGCAGGGATTGCGGACAGCCCTGCGATTGGGGCTCGTGGTTGCTCATTACATGTTAGCTGGAGTGAGCGTTTTGTTGCTTTACCGCGTAGCGAAGATTGAAAGTGTGTGGTTAATTCTTTTAATTTTGCTGCTGGTGATGGTGATTGTCACGGCTTTTGAATTCCTGATTGAACGAAAAGTTTTGGCATCGCGCGAAAAAGCTGCGCTTACCTGGACAGGGTTTGCAATTGTCATCAGCGGTCTTGTGTCTCCCATTACCAAGCTCATGACTGCGATCCTTGGCGCTTACGCTGAAAAGGTTACCCTTTCGGTGACAGATGAAAGCCTGCGCGATTGGGTGGAACAAGACCAACCCGAGAGCACATTAGATCAGGGCGAACGGGAAATGATTTACTCAATCTTTCATTTTAGCGAAACTATGACCAAAGAGATCATGGTTCCACGCATGGATGTTTTGGCTCTGGATGTAAACACTACCATTCGGGAAGCCAGGCAGGAATTTATCGACGCCGGGCATTCCCGCGTGCCAGTTTATGATGACACGATCGATAACGTAATTGGGCTGTTGTATGCCAAAGATCTGCTGGCAGTTGTTGACGGAGACGATACCATCGCTAATCAACGCCACCTGATACGCCCGGCCTATTTTGTGCCTGAAGCCAAAAAAGTGGACGAGCTCCTAACTGAAATGCAATCCCGGGGTGTTCATATGGCTCTGGTGGTTGATGAGTATGGCGGTGTGGCCGGTGTTGTGACCCTGGAAGATATCGTGGAAGAGATTGTTGGTGAAATTCGCGATGAATACGACCAGGGTGAAGTCAATTTGTACGAAAAACTGCCTGATGGCGGCTACCTGATCCAGGGACGTGCTACCATCGATACGTTTAACGAGGTAACAGGCCTGAACCTATCAGATGAATATGCAGAAACACTGGGCGGTTACATCTATGGTCAACTTGGTCGGGTGCCGCAACCAGGTGAAGTAGTAAGAAACGAAAACTTTAACTTCACAGTTGAAGAAGTGGTCGCTCGAAGGATTTTAAAGGTCAGAGTGCAACGAATCCCAGACCAGGAGACCAACAACGACGAGGGTGCCGATGACAGCGCTGACAGCTGAACTTAAAAAAGCGCTGATCGACCAGGCACGTCTGTACCAAAAGCGGGCTTATATTCCCTATTCCCACTATGCGGTCGGCTCGGCAGTATTGGCAGAAGATGGTCAGATTTATGGTGGCGCTAATATCGAGAATTCAGCCTATCCTTCAGGTCTGTGCGCCGAACGGGTTGCGATTTTCAAAGCAATCTCCGAAGGAAATCGCCAGATCAAAGGAATTGTTGTTGTCACCAGCAATGGCGGCTCGCCTTGTGGGGCTTGCCGGCAGGTAATGCGCGAATTTGCCGATCTGGATATGCCGGTGATTTTGGCTGATGAGGATGGAAAGATCGTCTTTGAAAGTACGATGGACGGTATTTTGCCGCGATCTTTTGGCCCGGAAGACCTGGAGAAATAGAGTAGATTTTAATGACAGCCAATGAAGCGAGATCATATCGCGCGCAAGGGTTGGTGATCCGCCACCGTGAATTCGGAGAGGCGGATCGTATTTTAACGCTGTATACGCTTGAAAAAGGTAAGCTCCAGGCAATTGCCAAGGGAGTGAGAAAGATGAAAAGCCGCAAAGCGGGTCATTTGGAGCCTTTTACCCAGGTCACACTTCAATTAGCTAAGGGGCGTAACCTCGAAGTCGTTACCCAGGTTGAGACAATGCGTAATTTCAGTAATATTAGGGAAAACCTGAAACTGACCGCTCTTTCAGCTTATGTGGTTGAATTGCTGGATCGCTTTACCTATGAAGAGGGTGAGAATAGGTCACTTTACAACCTGGTAGTTGAGACCTTGGCACGGCTGGATGGTGGTGTCGCCCCGAAGCTGGTTGTGCATTATTACGAAGTGCATCTGATGGACATCCTCGGTTTTAAACCACAGTTGCAGAAATGTGTGGTTTGTGGAGCTGCCATACAACCGGAAGATCAGTTTTTTTCTGCAAAACTGGGCGGGGTGCTTTGCCCAAATTCGTTGTCCGGTGACCCTTCTGCCTGGCCTGTAAGTATGAACGCACTACGCTATTTGCGCTTTTTCCAACGCTCACCCTGGCCGCAGGTTAAAAACCGCACCATTCCAGAGGAAGTTGACCGGGAGTTAAGTAAATTGATCGAGAAATACCTGACCTACCTGCTCGAATATGGTCTTAGAACCCCTGGCTTCCTGGATGCTGTTTCGTAACAAATCACAAATGTAGGGAAGGGTCTCTATTGCCCTGTAAGGGTGCACTATTCCGCTAAAAAATCATATTTTGCCCAAAGATCCTTTGCTTCGCTAAAGTTGACACCATTTGCTGTTGTATAATCAAGCAGATAATTATTGAGGTGTTTTATGAATCAGGGATTAGATTTTCAGTCAATCATTTTTAATTTACAGACCTACTGGGCAGACCAGGGTTGCATGATTTGGCAACCTTATTATTCCCAACTGGGTGCGGGTACCATGAACCCGGCTACCTTCTTGCGAGTGCTCGGACCAGAGCCCTGGCGTGTAGCCTACGTGGAACCTTCTGTTCGCCCCGACGACGGAAGATATGGGGTTAACCCCAATCGCCTTCAGCAGCATCACCAATTCCAGGTGATTCTCAAACCAGATCCGGGCAATCCGCAGGAACTGTATTTGAAATCTTTGATGGCACTAGGAATCAACCCTGAAGAACACGATATTCGTTTTGTTGAAGACAACTGGGAATCACCCGCGCTTTCAGCCTGGGGATTGGGCTGGGAAGTCTGGTTGGATGGGCAGGAAATCACCCAATTCACATACTTCCAGCAAGCTGGTGGAATGACCCTGGATGTGCCCGCGGTTGAACTGACCTATGGCTTGGAACGCATCGCCATGACGTTGCAGGGTGTTAATCACTTCAAGGATATCCGTTGGAATGACCAGCGGCATTATGGGGATGTTTACCAGGTGGCTGAACGGGAACACTCCACCTATTATTATGAAATCGCTGATGTCCCCAGGTTGCGGGAAATGTTCAATCTCTTTACCCAGGAAGCCGAAAACGCACTCGGCAGAGAGCTGGTTTTACCGGCGTATGACAACGTGATCAAATGTTCCCACACTTTTAACATTTTAGACGCAAGAGGGGCAGTCGGCTTCACCGAGCGGCAGGCACTATTCGGCAAGATGCGAGATCTTTCACGCAGGGTGGCTGAAGCTTATTATGCCCAACGGGAAGAGATGGGTTTTCCCTGGCTTGAGAACAAAGAAGCAGAACAACCGGCAGTCGTCAGTCTGCCCACGGCAGAGCTTGCTGATCGAGCCGATTTTCTTTTTGAAATTGGAACAGAAGAATTACCTGTTTCAGAGTTGGACAAGGCAATCGAACAGTTGCAGCTTGGTTTTGAAACCTGGCTGGCTGAGATGCGCCTGGAACATGACCTGCTCCAGGTAAAAGGTACCCCGCGCAGGTTAACCGTTATGATCAAAAACCTGCAAACCCGGCAAGCAGAACGGGTCGTGGAACTTAAGGGCCCTCCAGCAGACCGTGCTTTTGACAGCGAAGGAAAGCCAACCAAGGTTGCGGAAGGGTTTGCCCGCAGCAAAGGCTTGGAGCTTGACCAGTTGCGTGTAAAGGCGTTTGAAAATGGGCGCTACGTTGTGGCTGAAATTACTGAAACCGGACAAATGAGTATGGACCTGCTCACAAACAAGCTGCCTGAGATGATCAGCAACCTGCGCTTCAGCAAGTCAATGCGTTGGAATCAAAGCGGAGCGAGTTTTTCCCGTCCTGTGCGCTGGCTTGTAGCAATTCTTGGCGATCAGATTGTGCCTTTTGAATATGCCGGGCTTCAATCTGGCAGAACAACCTGGGGCTTGCGTTTTTCATTGCAACCGAGCGCTGAGGTCAATTCATTAGATGCATACGAAAAGTATCTTGCCGAGCAGGGCATCATTCTTGATTCCGATGAACGCCGGCAAAATATTTACCAGCAAGCGCTGAAACTGGCAGACAGTGTTAATGGAATCCTTAAAGATGACCAGGACCTGCTGGTAGAGATCGCCAACCTGGTGGAATACCCAACCGCTTTACTGGGCACTTTCGATCGTAGATATCTTGAAAACCTTCCACCGGAAGTTTTGATCGGTGTGATGAAGAAGCATCAACGATACATCCCTGTTTTGGATCAGGACGGAAAGTTGACCAATCACTTCATCGTGGTTAGGAATGGCGACCATCAGCACTCTGAAATCGTCCTGGATGGCAATTTGCAGGTGATTTTGGCGCGCTTTGCGGATGCAGAATTTTTCGTACAAGAAGATATGAAAAAAAGCCTGGAAGAATTTGTGCCCAAACTGGCACAGCTGACTTTCCAGAAAAAACTGGGTTCGATGCTGGATAAGACCGAACGAATCAAGCAGCTCAGCCAGATTCTGGCTGAAAAATTGGGGCTGGATGAGTCTGAGATTGACACTACAGCCCGAATCGCTCAACTCTGCAAGGCTGATTTGGCTTCTGAAATGGTGGTCGAAATGACCAGTTTGCAGGGTGTGATGGGTAAGTATTACGCCCGCCAATCCGGGGAAAGCGAAGCTGTTTCGGAGGGCGTGTTTGAATATTATCTGCCCAGAGCTGCTGATGATCCTCTGCCACAAAGCAGACCTGCCATCGTTGTTGGTCTGGCAGATCGACTCGATTCAATCGCCGGCTTGTTTGCCGTAGGATTGACCCCAACGGGCAATAAGGACCCCTTTGCGCTCCGTCGGGCGGCTATTGGACTGGTTAGTGTTCTACTCGGTAAGAACCTCGATTTCGACACTCGTTGGGCGTTAGAGCAGGCTGGGTCGGTATTGAGTGTTCCATTCACAAAAGAGGTGGAAGACCAGGCAGCTGCTTTTATCACCGGACGCTTGCACAACATCCTGCTCGAGCAAGGGATTGCACATGACGTGGTTGATGCTGTTGAAGCTGTCCATGGAGAGAACCCGGCACTGGCAAATCATGCTGCAGAGGTGTTAACCCAATGGGTGGCAAAGAGCGATTGGAACGATATCTTGCCGGCTTTTAGTCGCTGCGTTCGCATGACCCGCGACCTGGAACAAGAATTTATTGTTGATCCTTCAATTTTGGTTGAAGAAGAGGAAATTCGACTCTTCCATGCCCTAAGTGCGGCAGAGGAAAGCCTCAAACAGTCAGCCAGTTTTGAGAACGCACTCAAACTGGTGGAAGGATTGGTGGAACCGATCAACTCCTTCTTTGATAAGGTCTTGGTAATGGTAGAAGACCAGGCTCTGCGCGAATCCAGGTTAGGGATTTTGCAAAGGATCGCGAACTTGATGAAACCTTACGCGGATTTTTCGAAACTGGAAGGATTCTAAGATTAATTAATTCGATTCTTCAAGACATTCTGAACAAAGAGCATCGTAATAAATAAACGAACGGTGGAAGTCAGCTTCCACCGTTCGTTTTTATATCAACTCAGTGTTATATGCATATGCCGATCATATAATGAAAAATCAAATCGTGCCCATGGTCAGGAAACGGCGGGTGCGTTCAAGATTGGTTTTCAAGGTCTCACCCAAGTAGACGCCCTCCAATTCTTTCAGTGCGTCTTCATTTTGAGAAAAATAGCGTCCAAAATAGGCAAATTTAGGTTTCCCGCGAACGCTGGTTAACTGCCTTGAAAAATCTCTCAACAAGAAGGCGGTTGGTTCCGAATTAATCTCCAGGCAAATCAGTTTTGGACGGGAGATTTTGGAGTAATCAATCAGATCGTCTGTGGTTAGGTCTGGCCCTAAGTACTCAACATGATAATTGCTCTGACGCAGTAGTACAGAAAGCATCATCGCGTCCATTTCATCCATTTCTTCAGGACCGCAGCCAACCAAAATCAAAGCGCCTTCTTTGATAGTCGGAAGCCCTTGCATAATACCTGCCAGGCGACCCTTAAGCACTTGTGACGCCATGTGGCGCGTGGCAATAGGGATATCACCCACATACCAGGACTCTTCCAGCAGTTCCAGGCTTGGCTGTACCACCTCCTGGAATATCGTCAGAAGGTCAAAATAAATCTGGACTTCCTCAAAAATCAGGGCAGCCCGTTCTTCATTGTGAGCAACCAGTGCGCCGAACATCATTTCAGCATAATGCCTGGCAGGGCGGGGAGGCTGTTTGCGCGGTTTGGCCGGGCTGAAGGTTTGGATGCTCTCTGGCCAGCTGCCTTTCTCGCGGTACTGATTGAATTGCTGGACCACCTGGCTGATGCTTATCCCTGAATCAACCCTTCTTTGAACCCACAGTAATAATTGAATGTCACGTTCTGAATAAAGACGATAACCGTTTGGCAGGCGTACGGGTTCGAGAAGATTATAGCGGCGTTCCCAGGCGCGTAGAGTGACAGGTTTGATGCCTGTGCGATGCTGTACGGCCTTAATTGTGAATTCAGGCTCGGTTGGGTAACTGTCGATTTGGCTCATGGTGTGCTCCTTAGCTCCAAAGAGGCGTCAAAAATATCCTGAAGAAATTTAGCCCGCTCGTCAGAGGTCATAAAACGAGGTTTTGCAGTATCTTCCACAGTGATGGTGAGCAGTTGCGTGCTGATATGCTGCCCCTGATAAAAAAAGTGTTTTTGAATAAAACTATCATAAGTAATAAAAAATCCGGGTTGGTCGAAGAACAAATTACCCAGACCATAATGAATCAGGGCGTCAGAATAAAACTCAAGCGCTTTGCCGACGTGAGATTGGCTGCCGTTTACGATCACGGCGCCGGCTTCGGCTAAGGGGCGAAAATCGCGGATAGCCGTGCTAGTGGCTGTATAGAGATATTCTTCCTGGAACTGCAAGGTCACAATTGGCAAATAGCCTTCCTGTTTCAAATCGGCAATAGTTTGCCTGATCCATTCCCAATCCTCGCATGGTGCGGAACCGCTGCTGTCTACGGTTGCCCATGCCATATAAGGCCCGTAAGAGTTGCAGCCTACAAACGCGAGCTTGTTCCCATTGTGCTCAATTTTCAGAGGGGCTTTGGCGTTCGCGATATCAGTTCCGCCCGCATACCATTGCATGTCGTACTTGTGATAAAGATCGAGCGAGTAGGGAACAGAATCAACTTTATAAATCGCGCGCACATCGTTGTTGTGATTACCAGTCAGCTCTACGATGTCAGTGCCAAGATCGGCGAGTAGATCGATGTATTCCGGATCGCTGCAAAATATGAAACCTTCATAATCGGGGTCTGGGAAGGGGCAGTCTTTGAAGAAGGAAACCTCGTTGCTGATGTGGGTAAGGTCTGCAGCGCGCATCACTTTGCGAATGTTGGTTCCAGGGTAGAGCGCACCTTCAGTGGACATAACAAAAGCGGTATCGCGTGCCATGGCGGTCACGCCAGTCATGATCAGGCTGGTTAGCTGGGCAGGATTGAAATTGGTTTTGGGCAGCAAAGAACTCAACAATTCAGATTCGATTTCACGGTCTGTGTTTCCCAAACGGACGCCAATTGGTAGAGCGAGCGGGTATTCGGATGGATCGAAATTGTCATCGAGTGGGCTGATGCTGTCGATGGAGATCGCCTTGTATTCCGGTTGAAGTTCTTCAAATGGTACGATCATCCAGGAACCATCAGGAATTCCTGAGAGATTGGAGGTTAAGGATTGGAGAGCTACTCCTTTTGGGTTTTTTGGATCAATCAAGCGCTGCAGTAAAGAAATAGGCTCTTTGGCGTAGACCTTTGTGAAAGGAGCCTCTTCCTGCATAGCTTTTCCACTTAGGAAGGAATTGAGGTCTGTAAGTGAGATATCGTCCTGAACGGTGAAAAAAGGCGCAACCAGGGCATAAACCTGGAAACGGACAATTTCATATTTATTTCCATCCGAAACAACTTCCACAATGACATCTGCTTCTTCGGGGTTAGATGAAAGCACCACACCAACGGGGGTTGGGATAGCAGCAAACAGCTCGTCAGGCAACTCTGAACTCAGGTTCAACTTAATTGGGCCTGCTGTAGGGCTTGGGGTGGGGCTTGGTATTTGGGTCGCTGTAGCCGTAGGCACCGGAGTAGAGGTTGATGGCGTATCTGTGATTGGCGCCTGGGTAGGGGCAAGAGTTTGACAAGCCGAGAGCAAAAGGCTCAGGGTCACCAAGAGCAGGATAATATTTCTGTTGAGTGCGTTGATACGATAATTTCCAGTCATATATTAATTATTCTCCCATTCGGAAAACCGGGAGTATCAAGAATTTGTCGTCAGTGCAGGCTGTTGACGCAGTTTGCACGACCTTTTGTATAACGTTTATTATAGCTTCAACCCTCGACAATGGCAATACAAACCGGCCTGGAAAAAGAAAATTAATGTCAACGTTTTGTGAAATTAATAAAGGGTTTTAATGGAGGTCAACTACGGGCTCATGCCGTCAGGTGGTTGAGTGCCATATTGGTTGAAAAGGTCTTCCCATTGTTTGACTTCTTCAGGAGAGAGTGCGCTCTCACTTGGACTGGACTGAGGTTCTTGTTCAAAAAAGCGTTGGAGCTGCTCAGAAAACTCCTGGCTGCTTAACACAGGCGTGTGATAAAACCGTGCAGAAGCCTGAACAGCCCGGTCGGAGCTTACCAGGCTGTGGTTCCTGCTTGCTCCACCTAATTGACGGATATACACTGCGATGGCGGAATCGGCTGTTTGCCCGGCAGGCACAAAAACCGCTTTGATAAGACCATAGTTGTGCTGCCCGGCTTGTCCAGCGGCAGCCCGGTCAAAAAAGACCATTGCGCGTGACTTTTTAGCACGCAGGAAAGGTGTCAAGAGGTCAACCAAAGCCTTTTCGTCGTCAAGGTCGCTCAAAGTCAACCCGCGAATATTGGGGATTAGGTTATGACCATCGATGATGTATTGCATGGAATTATTGTAACCCAGGAGGAGAGATTATCTACTGCAAAACAGGTAACAGCAAGATTATAATTACAACAATGATGGTTAACCTGTCCCGTAATGATGAATTTCAACAAGTTGCTTCAACGCTCCCCGGTATCACTGTTTTTGCCCCCAAACCCAAACTTGAAGAGGAGCGAAAAGCCCAAACTTACACCTGCCCTCAATGCGGCGGCTACCTGGCATATAACCTGGTTACTTCTGGATTAGCATGCCAGCACTGCGGCTACCAGGCGACCCTGCGGGCACACACGATTGGTAAAGTTGCAGAAAAGCAGGAATTTACCGTAGATACCATGGCGCAGGTGGATCAAGGCTGGGGAAAACTCCGCAACCTTATTCATTGCCAACAATGCGGAGCGGAATTGTCATATCCGCAAGGCGCAGTTGCGACCAGCTGCCCTTATTGTGGTTCAAACAGCGTCAATGTTACGGTCAGCGAAAGTAATCTTTTCCAACCAAAGGCTTTGATTCCCTTCAGTATAAAGCCTGACCAATTAAAGCAATGTACACAAGCTTGGCTCCAGGATGGCTGGATGCATCCTTCCGTGTTGAGTGGATCTGCCCGTTTGGATAAATTTATCCCGTTTTATCTGCCATATTGGGCTTTTTCGACTGACATCTCTTTTGATTGGGAAGCTGAAGTGGCTCACACGGTGACTGACCGATATTACGAGGCCTCCAGCAAAAGTTGGAAGACGCGCACCCGCGTTGAATGGCGCTGGGAAAACGGCACGGTGCAAAAGAACTTCAATAATTTTCTAGTCAACGGCGTGAACGCCAAGCGATTGAACCCACGCATTTTAGATGAGCTCTACCCCTTTGACATGAGCAAATTGGTGGCTTTCAACGCTGATTATTTGGTGGGGATCAATGCCAATGCCTACGATGTCGATTTGAATGCGGCTTGGGGAGAGGCAAAAACCAAGATTCGCGAAGAAGCGCGCGAATTGGCAATTGAAGACGCCAGCAACCGCCAGGTACGCAACTTGAGCATTGATATGAGTTACGCGAATGAGCGCTGGCGCTACGTGTTTTTACCGGTTTATATCGCCATTTATCAGTTCCAAGGCAAGAATTACCAGGTGATGGTCAACGGTCAAACAGGCAAAGTCTTTGGTCAGAAACCAATTGACTGGAATAAAGTTTGGTTGGCGATCATCCTGGCGTTATTGCCAGGCTTGGCAACAGTGTTGATCGGTCTGCCTATGATCTTGTTGGCTGGGAGTGGAATGGTTCTCATTTTCCTGGGTCTGATCTTGTTGGTCAGTGGAGGTGCGATCGCTTTCACGATTTACAAGAACGCAACCAGGCTGGAGGCGATATGAGCGAGACGCTTTCCCCATACACGCCTGCTGCTGAAGTGCGCCAGGATGTGGATTGGATGCCCGCGGCAGGGGTTGAAGTCTGCCCGGCGTGCAAACGCGTTTTCCTGATCCCCGCACAAAAGAGCAAGCAAGCCTGTCCGCTATGTTACCAGGCTGACCTGGTGCCGCAGCCGGGTTTTGTGCACCAGGAAGCGCCGGAGATCATCCTTCCGGCTCAAGTGACAACCGAGGACCTGCAACAAAAACTGACAAAATTGATTGAAGGCGTTCCATATTGTGTAGAGGATCTTTCTGTTAAGAACCTGATGAACCGGGCACAGGTGGTTTGGTGGCCGCTTTGGCTTGTTGATGCAGATTTGGAAGGAAACTGGACCGGCTCGATGGGTTTCGATTACCAGGTCAGAACCGCGAAAGAAAATTTTGGAAGCCAGGGCTGGCAGAGTAAACAAGCCTTGCGTACTCAGACACGGTATGAACCCCGTCAGGGAACGTTAAAAAGACACTACGACAATATTCAAGTGCCAGCTTTGCGTTCCCACGAGAAACGCATGGAGCAAATTGGCAAATACGATCAAAAGAAATCGGTTTATTACCAGGCTGGTATGGTGAGCCAGAACAGCGTGCAATTGCCTGAAATCGAGCCGCAGGAGCTTCTGGAGGTCGCACAAACACGCCTGCACAACGCAGCCGAGCAAGAAATTATGCAGGCAAGCACAGCACAACACCGCCAAAACGTGAAATTCACAGGCAAGTACCTCAACTTTAATTGGACTCAATATCTGCTGCCGCTGATCAGCACTTCTTATCGGGATGAGGATGGCGGTACCCATCCGATCATCCTCAATGGGCAAACAGGAAAAATCTATGGAAAACGGCTTGCGTCGATGCGCAAAGCTACCCAATGGACGCTTGGCCTGATGGCGGTTCCAGCACTATTATTGATGGCTGCCATTGTGATCTTTCTGGTGGCACCGGCTTCTTTGCCTGTAGAGTTGGCTTGCGGCGGAGTGATCTTATTTTTCCTTGCGCTATTAGCTTTGCTGCCGCTTTTACGGGCTTATACCTGGAACAATAGAGAAAACAACAGCATCAAAGACTTCCACTAGATTGGTTGAATATGACACTCTTTTTTATTGCATTTCTTCTTTACTCTGCTGGTTTTATTGGCGTGTTGTTCGATAACCCAGGTGAATTTTGGCTGTGGTTTCTTGCTTTCGGATTAATGCTCGATGTGATGTTAATCTTGTTAGCTTGTCTGGACTCACCGAGGCTGATTTTTGCCAAGAGAAGCAGCACAGCTGCAAAAGCCATGCACACGCTCGCTCTGATGCTTGCTGGAGTGGCTGCTTATTTGCGCCTGAGGGCTGAAATTTCGTATTTTTTGCTCGTCTCAGGCGTTATTCTGATATTATGGACTTATTCCATTTTCGAATTAAATAAAACCTGGCGGAGGAGTAAAAATGAATAACGTTTTCCCATCAACACATCCTTTGGTTGCCGCAAAGTTGACCCTTTTGCGGGATTATAGAACTGATTCGAAGAAATTCCGAGAATTGATCAGAGAAATCGCTGCCATGCTGGCATATGAAGCAACCATGGACCTGGCGGTGGGAGAAGTTGACGTCCAGACTCCGCTAATGATGACGAAAGGTATCACGGTTTTCGAACGCATTGGCCTGGTTCCAGTTTTGCGAGCCGGACTGGGAATGGTGGAAGGCTTTTGGGAGCTGATGCCCGGAGCAGAAGTCTGGCATATCGGGCTCTTTCGCGACGAGAGGACTCTGAAACCGGTGTCATACTACAATAGGCTTCCGATCGAACCGACTGTTTCAGTCAGCTTGGTGCTTGACCCGATGTTGGCTACTGGTGGTTCGGCGGTGGCAACGGTGGACATTTTGAAGAAGTGGGGCGTTAATAAAATCAAGTTTGTCGGTATCCTGGCTTCGCCGGAGGGGATCGAGCGCTTGCATGGGGCGCATCCGGATGTTCCGATTCATATCGCGGCGATTGATGAAGGTTTGAATGAGCACGGCTTTATCCTGCCAGGTCTGGGCGACGCCGGCGACAGGCAATTCGGGACTTAGATTTTCATTAATTTACGATATAACCGAATACTGTTTCGAAAAAGGGTAATAGTATAAGGTTATAACGAAATACCATTGCTTGTGAGATGGTCGCTTATCTTCCGAGCGACTTTGCCCATAGGATAATCAGCCAGATCATCGCGTAACACCCAACGACAATTTTCAGGTACTTCAGACAGAGGGAGGGAATTGGGCTTGGCTTGCCAGGCGTGCACAGTGATCCTGAAATGTGTGTAGGCATGTTTGAAAATACCAATTTTTTCGCCAACCGAGATTTCCAATCCAGTTTTTCCCAGAACCTCTCTTCTAAGGCAGTCCTCCAAACTATCGTCACTCTGCTCCAGCTTTCCTCCGGGGAACTCCCATAAACCAGCCAGCATGCCACTTTCTCCCCTTTGACAAAGCAGGATTTTATCTTCTTGCTGGATGACAGCTACACAGACTTCGTAGTGGGGCAGTGGATCTTTTTTGATTTTGACTGGCAGATCGTTTTGAATACCCTGTTGGAATGCCAGGCAATATTCCTGCACCGGGCATTCCAGGCACAGCGGTTGGCGGGGAAGACAAAGGTTTGAACCAAGGTCCATAAGTGCCTGATTAAAGTTGCCAGGGCGGTTATGTGGAATGATGGTTTGCGCGTAGTCTTCGATGGTCTTGTCGAAATGGGATGAACCATACGGTTCGTTCAAAGCAAGTATTCGGGAATAAATGCGTTTGATATTGCCATCCACAGCTGCCACAGGCTCGCCAAAAGCGATGGATGCGATTGCTCCAGCAGTGTAATGGCCGATCCCAGGCAGGCGTTCAAGGTCTTTGGCGGTCGAGGGTATTTGCCCATCATAATCTGAATAGATCTTGCGGGCAGCTTTTAATAAATTCCGGGCTCTGTTGTAATATCCAAGCCCTTCCCATAACCTGAGCACTTCTTCCTGGCTGGCTGTTGCAAGTGTTTCCAGGTTTGGGAAACGTGTCAGAAAGCGTTCAAAGTAAGGCAAAACGGTTTCGACCCGTGTTTGTTGAAGCATGATTTCAGATACCCAAACCCGGTAAGGTGTAGGAAAAGAACGCCAGGGCAAGTGCCTGGCGTTATTGTCGTACCAAAATAATAAGTCATGCGAAAATGACATTTAGAACTGAAAACCACCTTTATGAGGAGCCAGTTTATACTCCAGGTTGTCAACAAAATCCATCAATTGCTCATTCAGATCTTTCCATTTATCAGACACCAGCACTGTACGTGCCTTGAGATTAGAGTCCATTACAGCGCCTATCAAGACTTGGGGACGATTGCCATACACAGTCACCCAGGCTTCGTTCACTTCAAAGCCAAACTTATTTAATTGCGGTAAGTACTCCTGCAAAACATAACCGAAATAGTCTTTTTCGTTTCCCGGTTTGATATCCCAGGTCAAAATGAGCTTGATCATGAGCTTAGAGTGGTGATAATTTTGGGTCTAAGGCAATAACTTGGGTGCCTTCTTCACTGAAATTTCCGGAAGATGCAATTTTGTAGCTTTCCATTGTTTCCAATTCAGTGAGTCCCATCTCCTTAAGGAACTTGCTCAACGGATCAAGATCCAGTTTGGAATGAGGAGTTTCGTAATGCATCGGAATGACGATGTTTGGTTCCAGCATGCTGATCACCTCGGCAGCTTTGGAAGCATTGAGGCCACCTCCAGCCCCAACCGGTACCAGGGCGATATTGATGTTGCCTAATTCTTCAATCATGGTTTGACTTGGTACCATATTGGTTTGACCAAGGTGTAGAACGGTAATGGAACCATAATCGAGCACGTAAATGGTATTGCGCAATTCTTTGTTTTCAGACTTCAGGGGAGTGGTCTGGATGCCAGTAAGAAACACACCGCCGCGTTCATATTCGCCGGGTCCTTCGATCACGAATGGGTTGCCCTTTACCACGCTGATGTTGTTGTGAGAAAGGTCATTACTGCTGACAGTAACGATCTCAGCTTTTAATTTAAGTGGAGTGTAGCCGGCAACAGCTGAATCGAACGGATCGGTGACAACCGTGGCAAAATTGCGTTCAGTGATCCGAAAACATGAATTTCCATACCAAGTAATTTCCATAAGTTAACCTCCAATAAACAGCCTCATTATTGAGGGTAGTTTTCGTTAGTATTATATCAGGTCGGCTCTGTCTGTCCGAACCAAGTGAAAGGGATTGTAGCCTCTACTCAAATCAGAGATATTACTACTTCCAGGCTGGCGCAAGAGGCTGGTTTTTTTCGTCTTTCCACCACATGCGGTAGGTGTCGAACATGATCGCGAGTGTCTCCGCTTTTTCTTTGGCAGTCATCAGGCGAGGTTGTACTTTGTCAATGAACTGGATCGGTATCAGCTCGACCCCCAAATACTTGCCGTCGTAAAAGACGTGCCGGTCCAGGAATCCGATATCTGTATTTTCGGCGATGCCAAATTGGTCAAAAAAGAGATTACCAAGCCCATAATGGAAGAAGCTGTCACTGTAAAACTCGGCGTAATGAGGCACATGCGATTGGCTGCCGCTGGCAATGATCGCGCCGGCATCTGCCACGATCTTAAAGTCTCGTTCAATGGCAGCTACAGGAGACCAGGTGTAGACTTCTTCGTGTTGAAAGGTTGCTATCGGTAAATAGCCTTCCGCGCGAAGTTCACGTATGGCTTGCGCCATGGTTTCCATGTCACAGTGATAGGCCCCGGAAGAAGTCTCGCTTGCCTGGGCAAAATTGGGCGATTTGGCATTGCAGCCGATAAAGGCGATTTTGTTGCCATTCACTTCCAGTTTTACCGGTTCGCGCGCTTCAAAAATATCCTTGCCGCCACCGTAGACTGGCCAGCCTTCATTGGCGTACAGCTCAAGCGTGTAGAGCATGCCTTCTTCCCCATAATCCTCAAAGTGGTCCCCAGTCAGCTCGACGATATCAGTGCCCACAAAACGGAGCAGTTCCATGTAACTTTTAGGCGAGCAAAATACCAGGTAGCTGCCCAGCGTGTGCGGAGGGCAATCTTGGTCAAAAGGCACTTCATTACTGATGTGTAGAATGTCCGCCTCTTGCATGATGGAGGCGATATTCTCGCCTGGCACAAGCACGCCGCGCTGGTCCATGCCCACGGCGGTGGCACGCACCAGGGCAGTCACGCCGGTGAGCATGACAGTAGTGATTTTGGAAGAATCCAGGTTGGTGAAATACAAGTCTGCCAGTTCGTTTGGCGCGATGAAATTGTCATCCGGTTCCACAGAAATGAGAGAGATGAAAACATTGAGCGGATGCAGATGGCGTTCAAAATCTTTGTGAATGGGGGATTGACTTTCGATTGCTATGACTTTCCAGCGTGGTTGGATCTCTTCAAAGGGGATGATCGCCCAGGTGTTTTGAGTGGTCCAGGCTCTTTCAAGGATCTGATCCTTTTCAAGGGTCAAAACGGTATCCCCGGGCTTGCCGAGGATGCTGGTGAGGGCTGGCAGATCTCCTTCTGAAATAAGGAGAGTTTGAATCTCATCTTCAGGCTGACCTCGCCAGAGGTTCTGCAGCCACTTGTATGTGACTTCGTCTGTCACTGTGGGGAAAGGTGCCACCAGGGCATAAACCCAATTACCAACTGGGTTCTCCTCGCCGAACTCAAAGGTGTAAGAGATCTCATTGACAGCACCTTGAGCTTTGGTGAAGGCTTGCTTCTCAATTAGCTGGTTGAGTTCGATCGACAAATCAGGGTTAGGTTGGTAAACATAGAGCGGAGGCAGGCTCGTCGCGGTTTGGGTTGGGCTTAGCTCAACAGCAGGAGTTACAGTCTGAGTAGCTGTTGCGTATGCTGGAGGTTCAGTTGGTGGAGTTAGTGTGGGCACAGCCTGGCAGGCAAGCAGAGTCAGGAAGAAAAACAAGCTGGTGATGGATAAGACAGTCTTTGTTGTGCGCATTTACGTGCTTTCTGATTAATTAATTCTACCCATTTTCCTCAATTCAACCAGGGATGGGGGTAGTGTCAAGTATTTTTCGCACATTTAGGATTCACTTGGTAGTAGTTCCTCCAGATGTTGCATGTTCAAGTACGTTTTCTGTCCCCAGAGTGATTCTTGCATGTACCTCAGCCTGGCACACACTAACATCAAGGCAGACTGTCCATCTGGGAACGCGC
>Ga0209510_1000466_pt1 | contig 56501 bp, 43 predicted proteins | sample BiotimSIPDNA_FD_185749 | JGI IMG/M metagenome (GOLD analysis project Ga0209510, IMG submission 185749) | Anaerobic biogas reactor microbial communites from Washington, USA - Biogas_R1 time_0 SIP DNA (SPAdes) (version 2) | ecosystem: Engineered > Bioreactor > Anaerobic > Unclassified | place...
TTATGAATAAAGTGCTTAAAACGAAGGATTTCTACGAAGTTACTCGTTGAGTTCTTCGTAGTACTGTCATAGTCTCGACATGGGCGGTTTGGGGGAACATGTCGAAAGCATGCAGGGTGTGCAACTCGTAACCGGCTTGTGCCAGGTGTTTGAGATCGCGGGCGAGGGTGCTGGGGTCGCACGAGATGTAGACAATCTGGCTGGGAGCGAGGTCGGTCAGCGCCTGGCGGGCTCTGGCATTCAAGCCGGCGCGGGGCGGGTCGAGCACTGCCAGGTCGATCGGCTTGATCTGGTCGATAATGCCAGGCAAAATCTCTTCTACCGTGCCTTCATAGAGACTGATGTTGTCAAACTCATCCAGGTTGCCCACAAAATCGAAACAGGCAGAGTGGGAACTCTCGATGGCTGTCAGCTGGTTGGCATGGGGGGCGAGAAAACGGGTGAAGAGCCCGACGCCGCTATAGAGCTCGAGAATCTCAAGGTTTTTCTGCCCTTCGATCAGTGAAAGAACGCCCCTGATCATCTCTTCAGCCACCGACAGGTTGACCTGGAAGAATGATTCGGGCGAGACCAGGAATTCGTTGCCCAGAAGCGTGTAGACCAGGGCATCGTTGCCGCTCATGTTGAGACTACGACCATCAGGGCTGAGGTAGGCGGAGGAGACCGGTAGTTCGATGTTCATTTCTGGTGGTTCTTCGCTATTGCCTTCAAAGATGAGCATTAGCTCGCCGTCACTATCAATGCGCATAGCCAATCGGTTGATCTCGGAGCCAGATTCCAGTTCCAGCAGAGGGAGGAGCTCGTTCAATTCTTCCGGGATGAGCAAACATTGCGAAATTGGCAAAACTTCATTTGACGCAGCTTTTTTGAAGCCAAGTTTTAGCGTGCCTACGACATCGATCGGGTGGAATTGCGCCTGGTTGCGGTAACCGAAGGGAATTGGAGAACCTGTAATTTCGATTTGTGGCGAGTTGGTAAATTTGCCGATGCGCCGTAGTTGATCGAAGACCAGGTCTTTTTTTAGTTCCAGCTGCTGCGCGTAGTCGAGATGCTGATAATGGCATCCACCGCAGCCCCCGAAATAAGGGCAGGGCGCTTGGACGCGGTCAGGGGATTCGTCAAGTAGCCGCGCAAGCCGTCCGCGGGCAAAACGCTCTTTGGATTCTGTGATTTCTATTTCAGCGCTTTCTCCGGGAAGCACAAAAGGCACAAACACTGCGCGCCCATCTGGAAGTCTGCCGAGACAATCTCCGCCGAATACCAGCTTTTCGAACCTGACGGTTTGTATTTCGTTTTCCATTCTGATCACCAGGTTGATTTTACCTTATACCGATGAGACTCCTGGAGCTTCAAAGTACAGAACTTCCAATATTATCCGAGAGTTTTTTTAAAGCTATTTCCCGGATTTATTCAACAATTTTGGACTTGCGATGGGGTGAGTTTAATTTTTTGATATTGAACAAAAAAAGGTTCTCAGTTTAATTTCACATTTCAGGAATGAAAAAAGGTTTAAGTCACGCTAATTTAATTCACCAATACCTGGTATTGAGATATTCAAAGAGAATACTATACCGATCCCAATCTACAGGGCTCAACAATTCTTCAGGTGTAACAATCACATACCTGGATTGATCATTCAGGCATTCACGCCATGTTGCTTCCATTCCTTTGCCGCTGTAAGGATAGATTTTATGTAACAAATTACCATTTTCACTAGGTATCACATGAATATGAATGTAATCGTCAGCTTTGATTGTTTCAGTCTTTCGGTGCGAAATCAATTGTTCTGCCCAGAGAGTTTGTCGCATCAACTGATAGAATGGTTCGAAATAGCAAATAGTGTGATCATTTGCTTTCAATTGTGCTGACTGATTGATCAAATCAGTATATCGTTTTATTCGGGCTATCCCGGGATTGCCGCTTGCTTTGTCTTCATTGCCGTAGGCTTCAACATATTTCCATTCAATAGGAAAAAGAATTTTCCTGCCATCTCTACCCTCACCATAAATCAAGGCATCGATCGAAGTACATTGACTCCCTCTTATTGAATTAACTTCATTCAGATGGTTATCATCACTGATCGCTTCGAATTGAATAAATGCTGGCAGGAACTTGTCAGTTGTCAATGGCTTGACATCGATAATATCAGGATAAATATTCTTAATAATGGATAAGACAGCCTGTTTGTCTTCCCTAAGTGGAAACAAATGGTTCAGACAGGCAACTTGTGAGGAAAGAGGGTGGTTGGTTAATTGACCATTCCACCAGGATATTTTGTTCTGTTTGAAGTAATCCAGAATTGTTTTTCTGGCTGGTGCAAAGAGGTTGTTATTCTCGTCTTGTAGAATGGAGGGGTAGCTATACTTTTTGAACACGCCTCCCCCCATATCGCCATTGAAGACGGAACTGTTTTGCATCAAATTTTGCACCCGAACGTATTGAGAATTTTTATAGTTCACAAGGTGATTATTTAGCTGCATGACATACTCCAGATTGATTTTACCGTAGACTGTCATTGCTATTAATGAAAAGAAAGTAAATCCCGACAGAATGAAAAGAGCGACAAATTAGCCGTTGTTTAATAACGCAACTGTGATAATCGCTACCCAGTTTGAATGTGCGAAAACAACAAGCGTCTGAGAAGCTTAACAGCAGCATCAACTTTGGGTTTACAAAAAAAGATGTTGAATTGTGCTTTTTAGCTCAAAAACGGTTACGATTCGATGAATCTGGTAACCTCGTCCAGGAAGGCTTTTGCGTCAATATATGTTTGGTTATCAGGGTAGTAGCCAATCAAGGGAAAGACCTTTTCTTTGCTTTGTGTGTGGAAAGCCCTTAAAATCGCTTTAGAAAATTTGAGAAAGCTACCTGTCGAAGTGCTGCCCTTGTGGATAATAAATACTGTGAATTCATCATCAACGACAAGTGGTTTATGGTCTCTGATAAGGCGCAGCCACAAGCTATACTCCACAACTTCGTTCTTGCCCTCGTTAAAGCCTCCATATTGGCTGACAAATTCACGTTTCATAAAAGTGTTTTCGTGGGAAATTATATTCATAGCAGAAAGGGCTGTTTCTGGATTGTCCCGAAGCAGATATGTTTGAGGAATCACAAACTTTCTGGCTGAAAATTCTACTAAAAAATTGCCGGTAAGCCAAGTAACATCCGGGTTTTTATGAAAATAATCTACAACCTTGCTGAGAGAATCGCGGTCGAGATAATAGTCATCAGAATGCAAATAGTGGATAACATCACCCGTTGCCACTTCGGTTGCGACATTCAGTGCGTTTCCAACTCCTTTTGGTTCAGATTGGAAAAATTTAATAACATAGCGATTTTTGTTACGTTCAATATATTCATTGATGATCTTCAAAGTCGAATCGGTTGAATAGCTATCATTGATGACGTGTTCGATGTTTAAATAACTTTGGCTCTCAATACTTTTCAAAGCTTTTTCCAGAAACATCTCGCTATTGAAAGTGCAGGTAACAACACTGATCGTAATACTCTTCATTAATTACTTTCCTTCGGATAGATTTTAACCCGATATAAATTGTTTGCATATTTTAGTCGATTATTCAGTTTGCCAGACCGAACATATCTTATGGTGCCTTCTGCCGGGCAGCAGGTGGGTAAAAGGTGGGAGTTTCCAAATTCTGTAATAAGGGTGAAGGAGATAAATACCTCAAATAATCGTGAAAAAAATAACAATCTGGCAATTTCACCTGTCAGGATTTGGGTTATCGGTTACAATACTATGTGAGGTTTCCACAATGTGGAAACTCAATTTTGCTGTGTAAAAATGAATTAGTTCTATTACATAAAACTGGAGAAGATAAATGAAACGTGCAATGGTAATGACCGATGCGAATGAAGCAACCGCTCATGTGGCATACAGGTTAAATGAAGTAATCGCCATCTACCCCATCACGCCGTCATCGGGTATGGGTGAATATGCTGACCAATGGGCAGCAGAAGGCGTACAAAACATTTGGGGGACTGTCCCTTCTGTAGTCGAAATGCAGTCCGAAGGCGGCGCGGCAGGCGCAGTTCATGGCGCGCTGCAGGCTGGATCGCTTTCAACCACCTTCACTGCCTCGCAGGGTTTGCTGCTCATGATTCCGAACATGTACAAAATTGCCGGAGAACTAAGCTCGGCAGTTTTCCATGTTTCAGCCCGTTCGTTGGCTGCCCAGGCATTGTCGATTTTTGGCGATCACTCTGACGTTATGGCGGTTCGCCAGACCGGCTGGGGTTTGTTGGCGAGTAATTCTCCCCAGGAAGCCCAGGACACTGCCTTGATCGCGACCGCTGCTTCTTTACGTGCCCGGATCCCCTTTGTGCACTTCTTTGACGGCTTCCGCACTTCGCACGAGCTGAATAAGATCGAGCGCCTAACAGATGATGACATCCGCGCAATGATCAGTGAGGAGATGGTCCGTGAACACCGCGCACGAGCATTGTCACCAGATAACCCCTTTATCCGCGGCACTGCTCAGAACCCTGACACCTACTTTCAGGGTCGTGAAACCGTAAACCGCTATTACCCCGAAGCCGTTCGCATTGTTCAGGAAGAAATGGACCGCTTCGCCGATCTGACCGGTCGCCAATATCGTCTGGTTGAGTATTATGGCGCTCCTGACGCTGATCGTGTGATTGTTATTATGGGTTCTGGCGCTGAGACTGCTTCTGAAGTTGCCAACTATCTGAACGCTCGCGGTGAAAAAGTTGGTGTCGTGATTGTGCGCCTTTATCGCCCCTTCCCGACTGAGCAATTTATCGATGTGATCCCGGCATCTGTCCAGAAGATCGCCGTGCTTGACCGCACAAAGGAACCTGGTTCGATTGGCGAACCGCTCTACCAGGATGTGATCAACGCCCTGAACGTTGGCATCAACTCTGGCTCTGTTGCCTGCGCAACCATGCCGCTGGTGACTGGTGGTCGTTATGGGCTTTCTTCCAAAGACTTCACCCCCGCGATGGTCAAAGGCGTTTTCGATGACCTGGCAAAAGACGAACCGAAAGAACACTTTACCGTCGGTATCGTGGACGATGTTACCAACCTGAGCCTCGATTACGACCCCAGTTTTGAGATTCTGCCTGACAGTGTTATCCAGGCAATGTTCTTCGGGCTTGGCTCTGATGGCACAGTTGGCGCCAATAAAAACTCGATCATGATCATTGGTGAAGAAACCCCCAACTATGCTCAGGGTTATTTCGAGTACGACTCGAAAAAATCTGGCGGTGTAACTGTCTCTCACCTGCGCTTTGGTCCTGAACCGATTCGTGCTCCCTATTTCATTTCAGACAATGAAGCCAGCTTTCTTGCCTGTCACCAGGTGAGCTTCATCGATCGCTTTGATCTGCTCAAATACTCCCGGTCTGGCTCAATCTTCCTGCTTAACACGACCGTTCCCGCTGAAGAGGTGTGGGAGACGCTCCCTGTGGAAATGCAGCAGGATATGATTGCCAAAAAGATCAAGTTTTACGTGATTGACGCTTATAAAGTCGCCGAAGCAACAGGCATGGGCAACCGCATTAACACGATCATGCAGACTTGTTTCTTCGCGATCAGCAATGTTTTGCCCACCGATGAAGCGATCGCGGCGATCAAGAAATCCATCGAGGACACCTACGGCAGCAAGGGCGAAAAAGTTGTTCAGAAGAACTTCGAAGCCGTTGACCAGGCTGTCGCAAATATGCACAAAGTTGAGTACCCTCACGAGATCACAAGCAAGCACTCGCGACGCCTGCCTGTGCCCGGGAACGCACCTGTGTTCGTGAAGGAAGTGCTCGGTGAAATGATTGCGCGCAATGGCGACAAGCTCCCTGTCAGCAGCTTCCCCGATGATGGCACGTATCCCTCCGGAACAACCCAGTGGGAAAAGCGAAATGTCGCACTTGAGATTCCGATTTGGGAACCCGACCTGTGTATTCAATGTGGTCGTTGTTCGTTTGTCTGCCCGCACGCAACCATTCGCACCAAAGCATACCCGACTGGGCTGCTCGAAAATGCTCCGGCAACTTTCAAGAGCAAGCCTTCCAGCTTCCGTGAATGGAAGGAAGGTTATTCCTGGACAGTCCAGGTAGCCCCTGAAGATTGCGTCGGCTGCGCGCTTTGTGTTGAAAACTGTCCAGGCAAGGACAAGAATGATCCTACCCGCCACGCCATCAACATGGGTCTTCAGCAACCTATCCGTGAAACTGAAAAAGAGAACTGGGAATTCTTCCTGGATCTACCTTTGCTTCCGAGAGAAGAAGTTAAAACCACCAATATCAAATACTCGCAGCAGCTTGAACCGCTGTTCGAGTTCTCGGGTGCCTGTGCCGGCTGCGGCGAAACACCATACATTAAACTGGCTACGCAGCTCTTTGGTGATCGTATGGTCGTCGCCAACGCGACTGGTTGTTCCTCCATTTATGGCGGCAACCAACCTACAACCCCCTGGGCTGTAAATCGAACCGGCAAGGGACCAGCCTGGTCAAACTCGCTGTTTGAAGATAACGCCGAATTTGGTCTCGGTATGCGACTGTCGGTGGACAAATCGACCGAAATTGCACGCGAACTCGTGGCGAAAAATGCTGACGTTATCGGCACTGAATTGGCAGAAGCATTGCTGAACGCCGATCAGAGCGATGAAACCGGGATCAACGAACAACGCAAACGCTTAAACCAACTGAAAGACATTTTGGCAAACCGAACCGAAGATGAGCTCATGCAGCTGAATGCTGTTGCCGAATATCTGGTTAAAAAGAGTGTTTGGATCATCGGTGGTGACGGCTGGGCTTACGATATCGGCTTTGGTGGTCTCGACCACGTTCTGGCTTCAGGGCATAATGTGAATGTCTTGGTTCTGGATACAGAAGTCTATTCAAACACTGGTGGTCAGAGCTCAAAGTCCACCCCGCTGGCTGCAGTTGCCAAATTTGCCGCAAACGGTAAGGAACGTCCCAAGAAAGACCTGGGTAGGATCGCGATGACTTACGGCAATGTCTATGTTGCCCGTGTTGCTATGGGCGCCAGTGATGCCCAAACGCTGAAAGCTTTCAACGAAGCCGAATCATATGATGGACCTTCGCTGATCATTGCCTACTCGCACTGCATCAGCCACGGTATTGACATGAAGAAGGGTCTTGTCCAGCAGAAACTGGCGGTCAATTCTGGTGCATGGATTCTTTATCGCTACGACCCGCGCCTGATGGCTGAAGGCAAGAATCCGCTGCAGCTTGATTCGAAGGAACCGACGGTCAGTGTGGCAGACTATGCCTACAACGAAAACCGCTACCGCATGCTGCTGAACCAGGATGAGGAACGCGCTGAAGAATTGATGCGAAAAGCTGAAATCGATTCTGACCGAAGATGGACTTTGTACTCTCAAATGGCTAATCTGGACTACTCCAGCTACAAATTGGATCTGACCGAAAAAGTGCCGGTGACAGATCCATCGACAACTGCCGAATCTTCGCAGGGCTGGGCAGGACCGAAAGGCTCTTCCCCACAAGCTGAACCGTTCTTCGAGGCGATGACGAAGGAGCCCAGCAGCGACCCGGCGATGGATCGCCAGGACCCTCCTGAGCAAAACATCGCCGCTCAGAAAGCTGACGATGAGTTGAAGAGCACGAAACAAAATAAATCGAGCTCGAAGATTTAATGTCAGATCTTTAGAGTGTGAGTAAAGGGAGACCCGGGCGGTCTCCCTTTTGCTAATATCACAGGGAGCATGACGGTTGTGGGAAGTAAAAATGCTCCGGTCCTCAATCAGCGGTGTACAGGCACTATGGCGGATTGAAACTGAGAAACAAATCCATTGGCACAGGCTCAAAGTAGTTTCAGCTTCGACCTGCAACTTTTGCTGAGAGAACCTTGTTCCTAAGGTAAAATTGATTATGCCCCATTCCACGAGATCGGTTAAAAACAGATTATGACAGTAGTTGAAGACATCAAACAAAGAATCGATCTGGTTGACGTCGTCAGTCAGACAGTTAAGCTAAAGCGGACCGGCAAGAACTATATCGGCTTTTGTCCGTTTCACAGCAACACGCGCACGCCGGCTTTTGTGGTCTTTCCTGATTCTCAGACATGGCGCTGTTTTGGACAGTGCAACGAGGGCGGTGACCTGTTTGGCTACGTCATGAAACGGGATAACCTCGATTTCCAGGAGACATTGAAACAACTGGCAGACAAAGCTGGCGTTACGCTCAAGCCCCAAACCCAGGCAGATCGTAAAAACGAGGAAAAACAGCAAACCCTGGTTGAAGTTATGGATGCCTCAGCGGAATTCTTCCGTAAGCAAATGCTCGAGACCGAATCTGGAAAAAAAGCGCTTGATTACTTGCACAAACGCGGACTGACCGATGAGACCATCAAAATCTGGGGGCTGGGTTTTGCCCCTGACAGCTGGAGTCAGCTGCTGGACCATCTGCTGGCAAAAGGCTACACACGCGAGCTGATCTTGCAAGCAGGCATGCTCTCACAAGGTGATGACGGAAGAGTCTACGACCGCTTCCGCGATCGCCTGATGTTCCCGATCCGCAGTATGTATGGCAAAATCGCAGGGTTCGGCGGTCGGGTTTTAGCCCCTGAGGGTGTGCCCAAATATCTCAACTCTCCTGCTACTGATCTCTTTGATAAGGGACGCCTGCTTTATGGGTTAGACCAGGCAAGGACGGGCATGCGCGCTGAAGCCCAGGCGGTTATCGTGGAAGGCTACATGGATGTGATCGGTTTGCACCAGGCTGGGTACACCAACGCGGTTTCTCCGATGGGAACAGCGTTAACCGAATCACAGTTCCAGCTGATCAAAAAAATGACTTCCAATATCATCCTCGCCCTCGACCCCGACGCAGCTGGTCAGAAGGCTACGTTGAGGGGGCTGGAAACTGCCCGAAAAGCGATGGACATGGATGAGCGGCTCGGGTTTGACTCGCACGGCTTGCTAAAAATTGAGCGTTTCCTTAAGGCTGATATCCGCGTAACCACCTTGCCTGAAGGCAAAGATCCGGATGAGATCGTGCTGGAAGATCCCGCCGCCTGGCAAGAGATCATCGTTGGTGCCAAGCCAGTGGTTAATCACGTTATGGACAGCCTGGCTGAAGGGCAGGATCTGGCTGATCCGAAGGTGAAACGCATGATCGCTGAGCAAGTTTTGCCGCTCATTGAGGATGTTGGCAGCACGGTTGAACGCGAAGCCTATCGGCAGCGGCTGGCAGCATTGTTGCGGCTGGACACACGCAGCCTGCATTTGAATACCGCCGTGGTCTCCCACGATCGCCGCAAGCAAAACCGTGCACACGCCGAGGGTGCTGGCGAAATTCTCAAGCAACCGGTTGCGCTGACAGCCAAGAACCGTGCGTTGGAAGAATTCACCATGAAATATTTGGTTGTCGAGCCAGAATCACTCTACTTGATTAACCGGGCTTTAGCTCGATTTGGTTTGAATGAGTTAACCATCGATGACTTTCAGGAAGGCGATATGAAGCACCTCTTCACTCTTGTGAAGCAAAGCCTCTCACAGGATGAATATGAGGCATCAGATTTTGTTGAAATGAACCTGGTCGATGATTTTGAGCTGCCCGAGCTGCTTGCCATCGAAAAAGAATCACTCAGCGACATGCAATCCAAACTATTCAAGGACCGCACACGCAGTATTTTACGACTGCGGCACAACAATGTGGAAGACCGCCTCAGGGAAATTCACTATCTTCAAAACGATACAGAAGAAAAAACGTACAGCCAGGATGAAGCCAATGTGCTTTACCTTGATCTGATTGAGACCCGTAAGAAGATCGACCAAGCTCTGATGAGCCCCGATTCGGGCGGCACGGGCAAAGTCAGGAATATTCCCGGTGTCTATCACCTTGGCGGGAGGTCTCATGGTTCCAACTAATTCGAAAAATGAAAATTCCGAAGACGATGAGAAGACAATTCAAGAAAACCCGGTTGAAATAACGGATGATCCTATTCAGCTTTATCTTCGAGATATCTCGCATACACGACTGCTGGACGCCAAAGAGGAGTTTCACCTGGCAATCATGGTCCAGGCGGAAGAACAACTCTCGCTTTATCGCAAAGATGATGGCAGCCTGAACGCAGAGAGTGTTTTTTTGGATATGCAAACCACCTGGGAGCAGGTGAAACGGGACGCGCAAAGATTGCAGACGGAAAAACCTGAATTGAAGCAAGTTTTACTCGAAGCCTCAACCATGGAAAGGGACACTCTCGAGGAATCTGAATCGTATACACGCAATTACCTGGATGATCCCCGCTGGGGCAGCGACAAGCACTGGGAAACGCTGGCGAAAGATTTGCTGCGCTTCTTCATCGATGCTTATATTTTGCCGAGGAGCTGGACAACCGGCATGATCGCGCAACTGGCTGAGCAACAGGAATCACTCGATAAGCAGATACTGGGAGATACGCCTTCTGACCTGGAGCTAAACGCACGGGAAATTGAAGTGGAAGAAAACGCCGATTGGGCAACCCAATTATTTGTTGAGTTCAACCTGCGCTTGGTGGTCAGCGTTGCCAAACGTTACCGCAACCGGGGAATCGGCATGATGGATCTCATCCAGGAAGGAAACATTGGACTGTTAAGGGCGATTAAAAAGTTTGATCCATCAAAAGGTTTTCGCTTCAGCACTTATGCAACCTGGTGGATCAGGCAGGCTGTGAGCCGCTATATTTTGGAGAATGCTCGCACAATTCGCATCCCCGTGCATATGGTTGAACAAATCAGCAAATTGGTCAAGATCCAGCATAAATTGGTGCAGACCCTGGGGCGCGACCCGACCTTTGCTGAAATGGCGGTTAAATCGGGCTTTTTAGCTGAAGAGGATGTTGAAGCAATTTTGGAAATTGGCGGAAGCCGCGAACTGGCAGACCCCGCGCTTTTACGCCGCTGGGATGATGCTACCCAGAAAGTGGAACAGGTTTTAAAATCGGCGGAAGAGCCGATGTCACTGGAGAGCCCCGTTGGTGATACGGAGAATGGGGTGTTGGCAGATTATATTCCTGACCACGAAAGCGAAGACCCGATTGAAGAAGTGCTGCGCGATTCCTTGCGCGATACGGTCAAAGAGACCCTGGATTCGCTCCCCGACCGGCAGCGCGAAGTCCTGGAACTGCGCTTTGGTTTGATTGATGGGGTTTATCACTCGCTCGAGGAGGTTAGCCAGCGTTTTGGTCTTACCAGGGAACGCATCCGTCAAATTGAGTCGTCTGCTCTGCGGCGCTTGCGTGACCCCTCACGCAGTAATCCGCTGCAGGATTTTGTGGATGAGGATTAAAGTTTCACTGTCAAGCTGAGTGAAACGATACGAAGTGTACGATGTATGGGTCTTTACACATAACCTTCAGGATTCTTCACTTCGCTCAGCATGGCAGGATATTTCTGAGGTTGCAATGACTTATCACACTGATTTCTTTCAAAACCCGAATGACTTCCTCGCCAGGACATTAACCGATTTAGCGAAAGACGAAACCCGCAACAACCTGCTGCTTGGTTTGGCGCTGCGATTAAAAGAAAACCTGCATGCCTATGGCGAAGGCGATCCGTTGATGGTCGTGGTTACAGATTCTGTCGGAAAAAATGCCGCAATGGCGGTGATGACGCCGCCTTTCCCAATGATTGTCAACAGTGATTCTGTGAATGAGGAAGCATTGACAGCGCTCATGGAAGCCTTGATTTCTGAAAACTGGCAGTTGCCCGGTGTAAACGGGGTCGCTGAGGTCAGTGACACCTATGCCCGAATCTGGCAGGCGCGAACCGGGAAATCTGCCAGGTTGCACATGCGTTTGCGCGCTTACGAATTACACGAGGTGATCAATCTCGATTTCCCAGAAGGTGCAATGCGCATAGCCGATGAAAAGGATGCCCAACTGACGGCTGATCTGCTAAACGCGATGAGGGCTGAGCTAATGCTGCAAGGTGATACTCCGACTCCTGAGAGCGTGCTTCAGATTATTCGTATGAAACGAGTGTTTTTTTGGGATACAACTGAAAAAGTTGTCTGTATCACCATCGCGAATCGCCCGCAGATCAAGGGCATTTGTGTAAGTGGAGTTTATACACCGCCTGAGTTTCGTCGAATGGGCTATGCCCGGGCGTTGGTGGCAGAGGTTTCCAGGGAAATGCTTTCGCGCGGTTTTGAACTGACCAATCTTTTCACAGACCTTGCCAACCCAACCAGTAATAAGATCTACCAGGAAGTCGGTTATAAGCCGGTTTGTGATTATCACCAGTACCAATTTAAGTAGGGAAAAGTCTGCCTGTCCCTCAGGCCTCGAGTGGTCGAGGCAGGTCTCGACCTTAAGTGTTTGGTTGTTGTACGCATAAGCAGGATATTGTATTTCCTCAATCCCACTGTGCGGATCGGACCACTGGCGGGTTTTCGCCTCCCCGGGCAGAGCTCTTTGTCTTGTATAATTACTTTATTGCCCATTAAAATGCCATGATATTTCTTCGGTTCGAAGAGAAGAGGAAAAGATGAAACGAATGCTTATCTGCTTAACCACCGTGATGCTTTTACTTTCCGCATGTATAGTAGACCCAGAAGAAGAAGCTCAGATAAGTACACTCCAGATTACACCCGATATGGGCATTACCAGCGAGGTCCCGACAACGGAACCCACCGAGACTGCACTTCCAGCGACGCCCACGCCTACAATCCTTGTTGAAACCAGCACGCCTACCGTCACTTACAGCCCTACTTCGAAAGCACCCTACATCTATAGCGTCACACCCAGCCCCCTTGCTCTGGAATGGCAGCAGGATATTACAAATCTTAAGGCACTTCTTCTTGCGCAGGAACTGCCAGAAGATTTCTACAATGGTGGAGAAGAAATCGTCATTGAAGACCCTACGTTATTTTTTGATCCAAACGAGATTTTTACAGTCCTCGACCACTTGAGTATGCAACCTGGTTATAAATTGGCATTTGTGTACCTCACAAGCAACCTGGAAGGCTTCCCGGTGGTATATGCGCAAGTAGAAGGCGAGAACCCTTATCGCAGCTTTACGGAATTTGTGGCAGACAGACCAGAATGCGCTGAAAAGCGAGAAGACAGTTGTTACGCCAGTAACCATATGGAACATGATGGTACAGCTCTTGGTTATTTACAATTCTTGACTTTTGAAATAATGTATGAGCAGTTTTATTTGTTCTGGCATGCCAATTACAATGATGGGAGACCGGTGGCAACGTCTGAACAATTGGAATTGATCCTTGAATGGGTGGATCCTGATATGTTCGACATGGATTATGCGGCGTTTACTAGCTACGGAGACATTAATTTTACTGATGAACAAAAATCCACCGCCCGGGAGATGGAGCTTGAGCCAACTGTGACAATAAAGGAAGATGGCGCGGATGTGCGTTTTGTGTATTACACCAAATGGGGAGGGTTTTATGAGCTCAAAGCCTGGGTGCCGAAGCAAAACCTAATAGCGTATGGGTTTAGAGAAGCGAACCAACTTTTAGAATATGAAATCCCAATCAATTTTTAGTTCCCCAGGTTTTCTGGTAAAGATCGCTCGAATGGGTCGAGATCTGCCTGGATCTCACGAATTTGGCAACAGAAAAGAAGTTGGCATTTGCCAACTTCTCTTTAAAAACTATTGAAAGATTATTCTTCGTGCAATTCCTTCTGGCGGGCGTCCATAATTTCCTGTGCCAGGTGAGTGGGAACCAGGTCGTAATGGTCGAATTCCATCGAGAAGGTGCCGCGACCACCGGTCATCGAGCGCAGGTTGGTGGTGTAGCGCATCATCTCCGCCAAGGGAACTTCCGCGGTGATGGTGGACTTGCCGCGGTCAGTATCCATACCCTGAACACGCGCACGCCGGGTGTTGAGATCTCCCATGATATCGCCCATGTTTGCCTCAGGCATATGCACAGAGACTTTCATGATCGGTTCATAAAGCACCGGATTCGCATCTTTGAAGGCTAATTTGAAGGCTTCGCGTCCGGCGATTTCGAAAGCGATCGGTTTTGAGTCGACCGGGTGTTCCTTACCGTCGAAGACAGAAACGCCCACATTGTGGACCGGGAAACCGGCGACAACGCCTTCTTTCATAACGTTGCGGATTCCTTTTTCAATTGGAGCCATATAGTTGTTGGAAATAGCACCGCCAAAGACATCGTTGCTGAAGGAGAATTCCTCACCCTGCAAGGGGAAGACCTTCAGGTGAACTTCACCAAACTGCCCGGAGCCGCCGGTTTGTTTTTTGTGCCGATACATGGCACTGGCTTCCTTTGTGATGTGTTCTTCATAGGGCACCTTGGGATCGTGCAAGTCGAGGCTGAGCTGGAATTTTTGCTCAGCGCGCCTGACCGCAACGTCAATGTGCTGGTCGCCCATGCCAAAAATCAAGGTCTGGCGGGTGGCAGCTTCCATTGACCATGAGAAGGTCAGATCTTCCTCTGCCAGTCGGGTGAGCGTTTGGCTCATCTTGGCAGCGTCAGACTGTGTGCGCGGAGTGATGGCAACGCGGTAGAGCGGGTTTGGGTAGGTGGGTGCCGGCAGGGTCAGATTCTGTTCCTTAGTGGTCAGCGTGTCGCCTGTGGTGGTGACACTTAGTTTGGAGACCGCGCCAATATCACCGCTGTGAATTGCGGCAACTGACTGCATCTCTTTCCCATACGGAACCTGCACGCTGGCAAGGCGTTCTTCTTCGCCCTTACTGGCGTTCCAGACACGGGTGTCTGAGTTCATTGTGCCTGAGTAAACCCGGAAGTAAGTCTGACGACCAACAAAGGGGTCGGCAGTTGTCTTCCAGACGTAGGTTGCCAGGGGACCCGAATCTTCGAAATGCAGTTCGACTTCACCCTTGGGCGAGTTGGCAAGCACAGCCGGGCGATCTTTTGGAGCCGGAGCCAAGGCGAGTAGGGCATCCATAAGGGGTGCGATGCCAACCATGCGACCGCCAGCGGCGACCAAAACCGGGATAATGTTGCTTTCAAGGATGGCTTTACGTAGTCCCTGGAGGATCTCTTCGGAGGTCAGATCTCCATTCTCGAAATATTTTTCCAGCAGACTATCTTCACCTTCGGCAGCGGCTTCCACGAGCACCATCCGGGCTTCTTCGGCTTCTGCCTGAAGTTCAGCCGGGATATCGGTGGCTGTCTTGCCATCGCCTTTATATGCTTTCATCGTGACCAGGTCAATAACACCCTGAAAATCTGTTTTCTCGCCCCAAGGCAATTGCATCGGGATTAAACGTTCTTCTATGCCATTTTGGACTGAATCAAACGCTTTCTGGAAGCTGGCGTTATCGCGATCCATCTTGTTGATCACCATGATCTTGGGCATGTTGAATTCGTTTGCCAGGCTCAGCGCGGTTTCGGTGCCGACTTCCAGACCAGAGACAGATTCAACCAAAATCAGGGCGCAATCTGCCACGCGCATGGCGGAAACAACTTCACCAACAAAATCGGTGTAACCTGGTGTGTCCAGAATATTGAATTTGACGTTCTTATAAACAACTGGGATGACCGAAGTGAAGAGCGAGATTTGCCGTCGCTTTTCTTCGTCGTCAAAGTCGGAAACAGTCGTACCGTCTTCGACGCTGCCGATTCGAGTGGTGGCTCCAGTAAAATTTAGCAAATTCTCCACGAGAAGTGTCTTGCCCGAATTGCTGTGTGAAGCAAGAACGACGTTGCGAATGTTTGCGGTTGAGAATTCTTTCATTTTTTGACCTTCCTATTGTCTGGCGCGGAACCCCACGCGGAATTAATTAAGTAATTCGGCGTTTTAACGCCGACTTTTTATTATATCAAAAGTTTTACTGAAATGAGGGCTTAAATTACACCAAGCAGCTGTCGAATGTGGTCAATGTGATCGCGGCGGTGCCAGAGCAAGCGCCGGACGATTTTTCGGGCAGTCCAGACTTCCTGGGCATGTTCTGTCTGACGATGATCTCCGATCAGACCCGGCAGTGAATCAACTATGGCGATATAGCTTTTTTCAATGGCAGAAACTGGGTCCTCGTCACTGGATAGCTGCGGTGTGGTTATGCCAAGATTGCCCAAATACCAAAGTTCTGCCAGAGCGACATGCCTCACAATACCGAGAATGCTCCAGCGCTGACCTTCACGAATGAGATTGAGCTGGTCTGGAGTCAGAAATTCGATTCCCGCCAACAATTCCTCCTGCTGCCACTGCAGCACCTTTAATGCCTGCTCGATTTCGGTGCTTGTGAGCGGGCGAAGATCGTCCTGGAAGAAGGCATTGACCTCATATTCGTGACCCTTATGTTGAATTCGGAAGACGGTAAAGGTTTCATCGACGTGAAAGTCCATCCCATCAAGCTCAAACCAAGGCTCTACGGTGTGTAACCGCACCCAATAGTCGAATTCCAGCAATTCGCGCGGGAGATTGAGAAGCGCTTCAGCTTCATCTTTCCCGTTAGCGAAACAACCGGGAAAATCGAGCGCCCAGGCTGTGTAAAGAATGCCCGGGTTTTCTTCCATCCCGACGCGAATCAACATTGGTTTACTCGAAAAACACGGGGAGGTGTCCAAGCGCAAGGATATCGCGCCACTCCGCACGGTCGCCTTCTGTCAGAATGCCAACTTCGCGTGCTGTGATCGCTCCAGCTTTGTCCATGACAAGGTGCATACCCTGGAGGGTCGAACCGGTGCTGATGACGTCGTCAAGCAAAACGACTCTTTTGCCCCTGATCAGCTCGACATCTTTCTCATCAAGGAAAAGAGTTTGCGGTTTTCCGGTTGTAATCGAAAGCGTCTCTGTCGAGATGGCATCGCCCATGTAGGGTTTGTATTCTTTGCGTAAGACGATATAAGGCTTGCCGCTCACTTTTGAGAGCGTGTGCGCCAGCGGGATTGATTTTGCTTCAGGTGTGAGAATGACGTCATATTCGGTATCTGCCAGCAAACGGTTAAGCTCAGCGGCGCAAGCGTCGACCAATTCGACATCGCCAAGGATGTTCAGGATGGCGATGCGAAGTCCGGGTTTGACTTCGAAAAGCGGCAGCTCACGCTCGATGCCAGCAATATTGATAGGGTAAGTCTCTCGGTTTTCCATGAACCTCCAAGGTGTGTTTGACTGGCATGATTTTATCGCAGAAAAGAGGATTGCGTGAAATCTTAATCTAAGGGAAAATATATGGAACCTGATGAAAAGATAGAGAGCTTCGGTCAAAAAGCGTGTTTGCTCTGCAGACCAGCACAATCGCGGTTAAACGAGCTAATGCTGCGGACGCCGACCGCAGCATTAGTGTATTAAGGAGGAGGAGAAGAAGAGAAGTCGCCCTTACGACTTTATATTACAATAAACCTTGAAACAATACTTGACGATTAACCTACGATTACCCTACGACTTATGCCAGGAGACATGATTATGACCACATCCTACAAGCTAAACACACCAATCGGTGTGCTGCAGATCTTTGCCAGCCAGGATGCCCTGACCAGCATTCAACTAGTTTCGGAAAAACAAGAGACGCAAACCGAAATTCCACCAGAAGGAGTTATCAAGCAAGCGGTGCAGCAATTGCAACAATACTTTTCAAGGGAATTGAAGCAGTTTGACCTGCCCCTCGACTGGACTGGGGCCACTGCTTTTCGTCAGCACGCGCTTCAGGCTGCCATGCAAATTCCCTGGGGCATGGTGATCACCTATGGGGAGCTGTCAAAACTGAGCGGCAACGATCGTGCGGCGCGAGCCTGCGGGGGCGCGCTGGCAAAAAATCCTTTTATGATTGTGGTCCCCTGTCATCGTGTAATCGGGTCAGACGGGTCCTTACACGGTTTCTCAGCCGAAGGCGGGCTCAAGGTAAAGCAATGGCTGCTCGAGTTTGAAGGAGTTCAATTTAAAAACGGAAGGGTTGCCAGGTAATTGGGCAAATATGAACACTGAGAACAACGAATTCAAATCAGGTTTTATCTCGCTGGTTGGTAAACCAAACGCTGGTAAAAGTACCTTGCTCAACCAACTGATGGGGCAGCTAATTGCGGGCGTGTCTTTCAAGCCGCAAACGACACGGCGAAGGCAGTTGGGTATTCTAACCACAGATGAATACCAGATGATTTTTACAGACACCCCAGGGCTGAACAATGCCAAAGATAAGTTGAGCCAGTTCATTAATAATGAAGTCAGGTTTGCTCTCGAAGACGCGGACATTTTGCTTTATGTTGCCGATATCAGCAAAGCCCCCGACGCACTGGACCAGGAACTGTCTGCCCTGATCAAAGAAAAAAGAGCCAATCAGCATGTCATCCTGATCTTCAACAAGAGCGATCAGGCATCTGCCGGTCAGGCTTCGCAAAACAAGCAGGCATACCAGGCTTTATTCCCGGAGGACCCCTCGCTGGAGGTCTCTGCCCGAACCGGTAAAGGTCTGCCAAAATTGCTCGAAAAAGTTAAGAGTTTACTGCCGGTCGGTCCCGAATATTATCCGACTGACCAAATCACGGAGGATTTTGAGCGCAGCATTGCGGCGGAGTTTATTCGCGCGGCGGCGATGGAAAATCTGGATGACGAACTGCCCTACAGCATTGCCACCCTGGTGAACGATTACAAAGAACGCGAGAATGATGTCCTCTACATTCACGCAACCATCTTTGTAGAGCGGGAAGCGCAAAAGGGCATCGTAGTTGGCAGAAAAGGTGCCAAGATTCGCGAAATCAGCACGGCAGCACGCTTAGCCATTGAAGAAATGACCGACAAGAAAGTCTTCCTGGATCTGCAGGTAAAGACCCATAAAGACTGGAAAAACGACACCGCGTTTCTGGGTCGTGTTGGATTGGCAGGGGCTGGTAATGCCTGATTGGGGCACGACGTCCCTATTGATTGTGACAGCCGCTTTCACCGCTGCCAACTGGGTAGCCATCTGGCGTGGAAAATTTTCGGTCTATTACGCTACAAAGCCGTTGGTTTTGTTGGGCTTAATCGCGGTATTTATCCTGAACGGATCAATTGATTCCTTCCGATTGGCATTCCTGTTGGGGTTGGAGTTCTCGCTGCTTGGCGATGTGCTCTTGATTCCCCAGGGAAAGCGCTGGTTTCTGGCAGGGATGGGTGCCTTCGCGGTGGCACAGGTTTTCTACATCATCGGGTTTAATGCCAGCCTGCCTTCCATCCCGGTGCTGGTAATCGGTACCGTCGGTTTCCTGGCTGGGGCTCTGATATTGCACCTGGCAACTGACCGCCTGGCAGCAAATACGAACCTGAGCCAACGGTTTCTCTGGCTTGTCAAAACCTACAGTTTCCTGGTTTTGGCAATGGCAATCAGTGCTGTATTATGCCTGGATCGCCCTGGCTGGTCAGACACTGCCGCGTTGATGGCTGGAATTGGGGGATACTTATTTTTGGTTTCCGACATAATGATCGGGTTGGATAAACTCGATCGCAGGCTGCCCAGGCACAAATTCTGGATTATCGTCACTTACCATGTTGGTCAATTTTTGATAACAGCAGCAGTTTTGACTTTTCATGGAACATTCATATGAAAACAATGCGAGTTTTGGCTCGAATAATTGACGAAATCAAACCGAAAGAGTATACTAATAAATTGTGAATATAACCCTTTGGGAGTAAATTATGGATAACCCTATCGATTCAACCACTAATGATCAAACCATCGCTGCGAAGCAAAAATTCGAAGGGAAGGTGTTGAAGACCACACTGCAAGGAGCTATTGTAGATATCGGTTCTCAACTACCTGCGTTTTTACATGTCTCCCAAGTTGTCGATCCCGAGAATATAGAAAGAGACGTCACTAATCTTGACGAAATTCTTAAAGAAGAGCAGGAAATCACTGTCTGGGTCAAACGCGTTTTGAAAGACCACTACGAACTGACAATGCGTGAACCACTGCTGTATGAATGGCGCGAGCTTGCCCCCGAGATGAACCTGAAAGGGACCATCATTAGGCTGGAATCTTTTGGCGCCTTTGTAGAAATCGGAGCCGAACGACCTGGTCTGGTGCATGTAAGCGAACTTTCCCACAATTTTGTGCGCGTACCCTCAGAAGTCGTCAAGGTCGGCGATGAAGTTGATGTGAAAGTCCTGGAAGTCAATCGCCGTAAGAAGCAAATTAAACTGAGCATGAAAGCTCTGCTGGACACACCGGAAGAAATCATGGCAGAAATTGCTCCGCCCAAACGCAAAGGCAAAGGCAAAAAAGAAGTCTTAGAAGTTGAGGAAGAAGAAGTCATTCCCGATCCGACCTTCATGGAAATTGCCATGCGCAAGGCGATGGACCGCGCTGAATTGCGCCGCCCTGAGATTACCAGCCGCATCAAGAAGCAAAAAAGGCTGGACACCGAAACCGACGATATCTTCGAGCGCACTTTAACCAACAAGCTCAGCAGCGCAGGCGACATGGATGAATAGGCGACGGATAAGCCTAACTAAACCTGAGTAATTTCCGGGGAGGGCTGGATTAACCTGCCCTCCCTTTTTGTTTAACCAGTTCGAGGTGCTATGGCGATCAAATACATTTTTTTCACTGGTGGTGTGCTTTCCTCTGTTGGGAAAGGTGTCACAGCCGCCTCTGTTGGGCGCTTGCTGAAAGCCCGTGGTTTTTCCGTCACCGTCCAAAAGCTTGATCCTTACCTGAACGTCGACCCGGGCACAATGAGCCCCTACCAGCATGGTGAAGTCTATGTACTCGATGACGGCTCTGAGACCGATCTGGATTTGGGGCATTACGAACGCTTTTGCGATCTCAGGCTTAAAAAAACCAGCACGGTCACAACCGGTCAGGTTTACGAAGAGGTAATTGAGCGTGAGCGTCGGGGAGATTACCTGGGCGGTACTATCCAGGTGATCCCACATATCACAAACGAAATCAAACGACGGATCAATCTGCTCGGTCGCACCAGCGAAGCCGACATTGCCTTGATCGAAGTCGGCGGCACGGTCGGTGACATTGAGGGGCAGCCTTTTTTGGAGGCGATCCGTGAAATGCGTAATGAACTCAGCAGAGAAAATACTGCCTTTGTTCATATCACCTGGCTTCCACATCTGAAAGCGACCAGCGAGACGAAGACCAAACCGACCCAACATTCGGTTCGTGAGCTGCGCTCCATCGGGATTCTGGCAGATATGATCATCGCGCGCAGTGATTACCCTGTTGAAAAAGACATCACACAGAAGATCGCCAGGTTTTGCGACGTCAGACCTGAGGCGGTGATCCCGTTGGTTACTGCTGACCTGCTTTATGAAATTCCCCTGCAACTGGAAGAGATGCGCGTAGCCGATATTCTCCTTGACGTGCTCGGTTTACAAGCCAAGCAGCCGGCAGAATTATCAGGCTGGCGTTGGATGGTTAAGGAATTGGGCAAGACCAAGCCAGCGCTCAAGATTGGTTTGGTTGGCAAGTATGTGGAATTGCATGATGCCTATCTTAGTGTAAGAGAGGCATTAAAACACGCCGCACTGTACTATGGAGTCGATGTGGAGATCGAATGGATTTCTTCCTCTGATATTGAGAACCAGGAAGACGCCGAGGAAGCTTTGGCAAAAATGGATGCTATTGTCGTGCCCGGTGGTTTTGGCAGCCGCGGTGTGGAAGGAAAGATCCGCACTGCCAGGTATGCCCGCGAGAACCGGGTCCCTTACCTGGGGTTGTGCCTGGGCATGCAGGTGATGGTGATTGAATATGCCCGCAACGTGCTTGGGCTGGAGGAAGCCAACTCGGCTGAATTTGACAAAATGACAAAATATCCGGTGGTTGACTTGATGATCGATCAAAAAGGACTCGACCGCCTGGGCGGCACGATGAGACTGGGGTTATACCCTTGCCAGCTTCAGGAAAACACGCTGGTGCAAAGCTTGTATGACCAGGAATTGGTTGAAGAGCGCCACCGGCATCGCTATGAAATTAATAATGAGTACCGGGAAGCATTACAGGAACATGGTTTGGTCTTCTCAGGGCTATCCCCTGATGGATTGCTGGTGGAAATCGTGGAGAACCCGGAGCAACCCTTCATGGTCGCGAGCCAGTTCCACCCGGAGTTTCTCTCAAGACCCAACCGCCCACACCCCTTGTTTTTGGGGCTTATCCGGGAGGCGTGCCGGCGAAAGGGACTCCCTGATGAAATCGTTTCGCTTTGATTTAAATCCTGACCTAATGCAGTCAGGTTATACTTTTAGAACACTAATGGAAGAAAGGTAATACAAACTATGGATACGATAATTGAATTTGTTAACGCAATAGAAATTTTGGATTCACGGGGAAACCCCACCGTGGAAGTTGAAGTAGTCTTGACTGATGGCAGTTTTGGCAGGGCAGCTGTGCCTTCCGGAGCGTCAACCGGTATTCACGAAGCACTCGAATTGCGCGATGGCGATAAGCATCGCTATAACGGCAAGGGCGTTTTGGAAGCCGTGGAACATGTCAATGACGAAATCGCTGACGAATTATTTGGGATGGACGCGATCGAACAGAAAGAAATCGACGAACTGCTGATCGAGCTGGATGGCACGCCCAACAAATCAAAATTTGGCGCCAACGCAATCCTGGGAACCAGTCTTGCGGTTGCCAAGGCGGCTGCCTCGTCGTTGGGATTGCCCCTCTATCGCTATCTCGGTGGTGTTTATGCCCATGTTTTACCCGTGCCGATGATGAATATCCTCAATGGGGGTGCCCATTCGGGCTGGCAGAGCACTGATGCTCAGGAATTCATGATCATGCCATTGGGAGCGGAATCGTTTTCCGAGGGTTTGCGCTGGGGTGCTGAGATCTACGCGGCTCTCAAGGGTGTTTTGAAAACCAAGGGCTACAGCACATTGGTAGGCGATGAAGGTGGTTTCGCGCCGGCGCTTAAAGCCAACAGCGAAGCAGTGGAATTGATCCTCGAAGCGATTGAAAAAGCTGGCTACAATGCTGGCAGTGATATCGCCATCGCGCTCGACCCGGCTGCCTCAGAATTCTACGAAGAAGAAACCGGGCTCTATAATCTGCGCCGGGAAGGTCGCAAACTGACCAGTGACGAGATGGTTGATTTCTGGACCAACTGGATTGAACAGTACCCGATTGTTTCAATTGAAGATGGTTTCGCGCAGGACGATTGGGCGGGCTGGAAGAACTTCACCGCCAATAACGGTCACAGACTGCAAATCGTTGGCGACGACCTTTTGGTGACCAACCCGACCCGGGTTGCCCGCGCGATTGAAGAAAAAGCGTGCAACGCCCTGCTGGTCAAGGTCAATCAAATTGGATCGCTGACCGAGACGATGAAAGCTGTCAGCATGGTTCAGAACAATGGCTGGCGGGCGGTCTGCTCGCACCGCTCGGGCGAAACCGAAGACAACACCATCGCCGACCTGGCAGTCGCCATGAACATGGGTCAGATCAAGACTGGCGCGCCAGCACGCTCTGACCGCGTCGCGAAATATAACCAACTGCTGCGCATTGAGCAAGAGCTTGACCTGACCGGTGAATATGCCGGCTGGAACGCTTTTGCATTCAAACGCTAAGCAACTGCAGATTTGTTGAATACCTGCGCTTTTGCCAGATAGAGAAGCGATTACGACCGGGTAAAGATGTAGAAACTATGGACAAACAAAAGGCAGGTAAGAGCACACGGCTTCCCTGCTTTTTCATTTGGGGTTGTCTGGTAAACTTTGGAAATGACACCAGAACTTGAAAAACTGGAACAGGAAATCATCTCCTGCCACAAATGCCCAAGATTAGTGGCATGGCGGGAGGAAGTTGCACGTGTAAGAAGGCGCGCCTACATGGATTGGGACTACTGGGGTAAACCTGTTCCTGGCTTTGGCGACCCAAAAGCAAGGCTGCTGATTTTAGGTTTGGCGCCTGCTGCGCATGGTGCCAACCGGACTGGCAGGATTTTTACCGGTGACGGCTCAGGCGATTTTTTTATTCCCGCACTTTACCGGGCGGGTTTTGCCAACCAACCACTATCGAAGCACCGTGATGACGGCTTGAAATTGATTGATTGCTGGATCGCGGCAGCGGCGCGCTGCGCCCCACCGGCAAACAAACCCACCACCCAGGAACTGGAAAACTGCCGGCCCTGGCTTGAGGCGGAGATGGCTCTGCTGCCAAACATTCAGGGCGTGGTATTGTTGGGGAAGATCGCGCTGGACAGTTTGCTCAAGCTGCCTGGCTATGCCGGCATTCCAAAAAAAGAAGTCGCGTTCGGTCATGGTAATTTCTACCATCCCCGCGAAGACTTGCCCTGGATAATGTGCTCTTACCACCCCAGCATGCAAAACACCCAAACCGGGCGGTTGACGACCGAGATGTTCGACCAGATCTGGCAAAAAGCCCGGGTGCTGCTGAAGTAGAAACTAGGTTTTACTCCTAATCTGACAGCGCAGCCTTCAACGAATTTAGCGCTTCCACCGGTGTGGGGTCGATGCCATAATCCAGGGCGAGGTAATAGGACACATAATCGCCAAACTGCAGCAGGCTCCAAAGCTGCGCCAACCTGCCTTCACCAGAAGCCATCACTGAATCCACCATCACGCCAGCTTGCAGGAAAAACTGCATGCTCAGGTCAATACGCTTCTGATTGCGGGGGTGATCCAGCGGAGAGCGCAAAAATATTGCGGAGGTTTTTTCGAGCAGACTTTCTGGAAATACCAGCCCTGCCAGCGTGTTGTGGTTCATCTCAGGGATGCCCTCAAAACTCGCCCAGGCTTTTGCCAGTTCGTTGAACTGACCTTTCCAACGTCGGGCGATCACCTCAACCTCACCGGCGGCGAAGATCACCACGTTACGCTCCAACAATTGCCCCGCCAGGCGTTTCGCCGCATTTTCGAGCAGAGGGACTGACGGCGCCAGCAGCGTATGTTGTCTTTCCATGACCAGAACAGCTTGGTTAATTTCCTGCTGCTGATCTTGTACCAGTTCCAGCCGTTCTGCAAGGGCAAGCAGCAGCCCAAAAGACCAACCAATCGCGGTGCGAGGCTGCCCAACATGATTAAACTGCCAGTGCGGAATACCGGCTTCGAGTGCCCGCCGCTGTAGTTTGCCGCCGGTGGAAATTGCCAACAAAGAACAACCCCTTTCCAAGGCAGCTTCAAAACTGCTCAGCGTTTCCTCTGTGTTACCCGAATGTGAAGAACAAACCACCAGTGTCTCCGATCCCCGTGCCCAGGCGGGCAGTCTATAATCGCGGTGGGACAGCACCGGAACAGGCGCGATCGTGGACAGGTAACTCCCAAAGAGGTCACCACCGATGGCGGAGCCGCCCATGCCGCTGATCAGGATCTTTTCGATCTTCGGATAAGTTGGCAATGGGGCTTCCGAGCCGAGTTTCCAGGCGTTTTCCAGATCTCTTGGCAATGATTTGATGTGTCCTGCCATGTTTTCAGGGTCTTTGGGGTTGATTTCGTTCATGTCGGTTCTCCTTGGACAGTTGCTTCACGGGGTTGGTGAGGGAGTAGGTGTGATGGTCGGTGTAGGAGTGGGGTCGTTGGTGACGATGATCTTTACATAAAAAGGGGCATCAGCGTTAAATCCGATGCCGAAGAGCTTGCCATCAGGGGACTGGAGCATCCAGTTGCTCTGGTAGCTTCCTGGAGAGAGAGGCGCAAAGAAGGTAACACTCAGATCAATTGCCTGTCCGGGCAGCACTTCACCGCTGAGGAAGTGTTCATACTGAGCGCCCATAGCGTTTTGAGAGTAATAAACCAGCTTGTAAAGTCGTGTCCATTTACAGCTTCCACTATTTACCAAACGCCAGGTTTTCGTAAATTCTTGCCCGGCATACATATGGCTGTCATCGGGGATGGTGATGTCAAACGGCACGCCCGGGCTGGCTTTGTTGCAGGGCAGATCGTTGGTTGCGGTGGGTTCGGGTGTGAGGCTGCGCGCGATTGTGGCAATCTGGGTCACAGGTGGCAGCGGGGTTGCGGTTGGCGTCGTGGTGGCGGTCGGTAAGAAAGCCTGGGTTTGGAAAGCAGACTGGGTGACCTGTACGATGGATGTTTTCAGCAAATCCTCTTCGTTAAGCAAAGGCGGCGTCGGCAAGGCTGGAGTCGCCGTCATGGCGGGTCTGCAAGCAGTGAGCACAGCCAGGAGAAGGATCAGTAACGAGAGTTGGAAGGACTTGTTTCGCATGCTTTGATTTTACTTTACATTGAGGCGGGTTCAACGGGCTCGGTTGTGAAGGTTTTTTGAGAACTGCCAAAATGATGCTGGATTGAGCCGTCCTGGAAGCGGATAGTGGCGTTCTTGCCATCCCGCGTAATTTCCAGACCGCGATACTGGATTTTGATGGGCCAGGGAAAGGGGTTTTGACCGCGAATGCTGACTTTATTCTGATCGAAGATACGTATTCCAGCCAGATCCAAGACGAGGCTGATCGGCAGCAGCCCTCCGATGGTATTGCGAAGACCGAGAGAACGACCGCTGCGCGCGCTCCAACGATCGGTGGAGCTGTGTTCTGATTTCAGTTGAAGAATCTGAGCCTGGAGCAGCTGGCTGAGAAGCTTAAAGGCAGTATCCACTTCATTATTATGGATTAAATTAGCCAGCACGAGCAGATTCCAGCCCAGGTTAACCACCTTGTTATCATCAGCAGGCTCCAGGTTTTCAGGCAAACCATACCTTCCATCGATCAATAGTGATTGCAACGACTGATCGTCAGCATCTTTCGCCAGGAGCGTTCCAACGTCCTGGCACTGCAGGTCTGCCTGGTGAATGTGCAGGTGGCAGGATTCGAAAGTCAATTGGGTGATTTTATCGATGCGGACATAGATTTCGTTGGTGGTATAGAAAAAACTACCTGGTAACCAGAGTATATCTACCGGTTTAACCGGCTCGACTACCTGGTCGCCAGCCTGATTTTCGCCATGCAAATAAAATACTGGCGGCTTTTTTATCAAGTATTGAGGTTTGAGCCGTAAGTTCAACCGCGCAGGCTTTACCAGGTAGATGGATTTTTGCCCAAACTCGTCCAGTTTTCCTTGGTATAGCAAATCCCCGTTGTGCCATTCCCGACTTTGATAGTCGAGGCAACCGCTGCCGGCATCGGCGAAATCTGCGATGAAGGTTTTAAGACCGGAAAGATGTTGATCGATGGTCGGGAGCACCGCCTGGTCATCAAGTACCTGGGCGATCTTATGCAGGGCATCCAGTTCAGCTGCCAGCAGAGCAGTCAAATTTATTTGTTCAGTAAAACTGATGCGCGTAGCCAATCCATCTTCGTTTAATAAGTCGAAGCCAGGAAGCGAGGTGAGCCCGCACTGTTCAATGGTTGCCCATTCGGGGATGCCATCCTGGTCGCGGTCGTTTTCCGGGCTGAACCAAGCCAGGCAGATTGCCTTTAAGGCAGGATAAATTCGGGCAAGATATTCTTTCTGCTGCAGCTGTTGGTGCACTCGCCAGCTGAGGTCAGCCACGCAAGGAAATGGCAAACGCGAGCCGGGTTTAGTTGACAGCTCAGCAAAGTGCATCTCGAGGTACTCTCTGAGCAAGTCTGCCCCCAGCTCAGCCTGGGAGGGCAGCAAGGTGCCGATAAGTTGCCACAGCTCCAACCCGGAGAGGTTGGTGAGAGATGCTGCTGATTTCAGAGAGAAGGCTGAGTGAATGTTGCGGGTTCTGTCAGGGCGAACTTCCGCGCTGGCGGTCTTGCGTAATAACTGAAAAGCCTGATTTTGATTTGAGTATAAAACCGCATCCCAGGCAGAGTGAGGAGTTGTAAAGCTGACCATGCGTGACTGGTTGACAACTCCCAGGCGGGCAATCTCGCCTTCCCAGTTGACCGCAAACTTTTTCCTGTCATGTTTTCCTTCAACGGCGTCAGGCAGAATTTCGCACTGCCATAAAACCTGGAAAGACTGACCAGGAATCAGCTGCTGGGTTTGCTCCAGAGACAGGGTCGGGCTGATGACAGTTTTAGTCTGACCCTCCATTGTTAGATTGACCGTCAGGTTGCCAGTTTGACCCTTAAGGCTGCTCTGATAGCCTTGACGTACCGGCTTTAACTCCGAAACGCCCTGCAGGGCAATCAGTTTCGCCGATAAACGTGCTCCTACTTCGATATTCGTCTCTCCATGGTTGGTCACGACCGTGCGCCCCTGCAGCCAATCGCCGGCGCGCACCCAAAACTCGATCACAGCCTCAACCTCCTGGAAGGGAGCGACCGTCAGTTTCAGATAATTAGAAAAAATCTTATCAATACGAGGCTGACTGAAAAAATCCCGAATCTTTTCCTGGGGAATTTTATTGAGACTGACCAGCGGCATTACCTGGAATGAGCGCGCTTGCAAGCCAAGTGTGCTCATCAGGCTAATTGGTGCGCTTTCTTCGGTCTCCAATTGCCAGACGACGTCCAGGGGGGCAGGGGGGTCGATAAACTGCTGATCCGCGGCAATGGTGAGACCGATGGCGTCATTTATGAAGAACGGACTGGTATTCACGCGCTTATTATATGCCATGTTGTAGACAGGAAAACGACTATGGCTCCTTTATGTTAAAATCGAAGACAAGTAAGGATGAGAAACCTATGGATAACAATATGACTCCCGATGCTGAAGATAAGAACGAAAACGACCCCGCTTCCCAGCAGCCAGATGTGGATCGCGGTCTCCAGTTTAGAGAAGTTGAGAATTTTAAAGAAAGTCCACTCAGTGCTGAAGAGCTGGGCGGTCAGCACAACTACACCAACCCGGGCGATGAATTCCATACCGGTCATTGGGCGGTTGTTGACGAGAGCACCACTGCCGTTCAGACTGGCAGCCGGTTGGTAAACACAGATTCGATCGAAACCATCGTGCCGCTTATCTCTGATACCCAACCGTTGCTTGAAGAAACATTGCCTGAGACCGTCAATGAGATTGACACCGACGCAACCACGCTCAACCAGGTGGCGTTTACGCCTGCAGGCGCGGAAGTGCCATCCAGCACACAACCGGTGCGTGTAGGCAAGCCGCAGCGGTCAGCGCCCCCACCTGCCAAACCGATCAGTCGGCATCCAACAGGTGAAACCCAACCGGTCATCGTAAATGCCAAACCCCCTTTGCCCCCGGGCAAAAAGAAAAACAGGTCCTGCCTGGGCAGGGGCATTTTGATCGGATTGGTGATCTTGCTGCTTGTGCTGCTGGGTATCGGCATCTTCGCTATTTCCAGGTATATCGAGATTGCCAGCACGCTGCCCTCTGTGGATGAGCTTCAGACCCGGGCTTCACAATTCGAGACCACCTATATTCTCGACCGAAACGGTAACATCCTCTACGAAATCGTTGACCCAAATGCCGGAAAGCGCACTTATGTGCCGCTGGAGCGTATCTCGCCGTATGTGATCGCCGCGACCATCGCGACCGAAGACAAGGAATACTACAACCACCCGGGGTTTGACCTGATCGCGTTGGCACGGGCGCTTTATACCAACTATACCTCCGGCGAAATCGTCTCGGGGGCTTCCACCATCACCCAGCAGTTAGCCAGGCTTTTGTTGCTGACTGAAGAACGTTACGATCAAACCTATGAAAGAAAAGCCCGCGAAATCATCCTTGCAGCTGAGATTACAAGGCGCTATTCCAAGGAGCAGGTGCTCGAACTCTATCTGAACGAAATTTTTTATGGGAATCTCTCTTATGGTATTGAAGCTGCCTCATTAACCTATTTCAACACTACCGCAGCCGAACTAAACCTCTGGCAATCCGCGTTTTTGGCTGGAATTCCCCAGGCGCCAGCGGTTTACGATATCTATAACAACCGTGAAGCGACGATAAACCGTTTCAAGACGGTATTAGTGCTGATGTATCAACTCAGCAGCGAAACCAACTGTATTCACATCGGTGAAAACCTGGAGCCAGTCTGTGTAGACGCGATTCAAACCATCGAAGCGTCAGACGCGCTCGAAGCCTATGAATTCACCCAACGCGATATCAACATGCGCTTCCCCCATTGGGTGGTGTTTATCCAATCCTTGCTTGAATCGCAGTTTGACGCTCAAACCATTTATCGATCGGGTTTCACAGTCTACACCACCATTGACCCGGATTTTCAGCTGGAAGCGGAACGGGCAGTCACCAATCAGTTAAACCAAATGACGGGTAAAAATGCCACTAACGGCGCGGTAATGGCGATGAATCCGGCGAACGGAGAAATCCTGGCGATGGTTGGCTCAGCCGATTTCAACAATGAAGCCATCAGTGGGCAGGTTAACATGGCGCTGACCAATACCCGCCAACCCGGATCGGCGATCAAACCGCTGACCTACGCAGCGGCTTTTGAAAAAGATTGGACACCTTCAACCTTGATCTGGGATGTTCCGACCAAGTTCAGACCTTCAACTGATCCGTTTGATACCAGCCCGGATTATGAGCCGGTCAACTACGATGGTCGTTTTCACGGACCCCAGTTGGTTCGGGACGCCCTGGCAAATTCCTACAACATTCCAGCGGTAAAAGCGCTTGAATATGTTGGCATTTATGACGACCCGACCACACCCCAACAGGATGGTTTTATCAACTTCGCCCGGCGGTTGGGAATAACGTCGCTGAACCGACCGGATTACGGGCTCTCGCTTACCCTTGGTGGGGGCGAGGTCAGCCTCTATGAATTGACCGGAGCTTTCCAGGTGTTTGCCAATGAAGGACGCAAAATTTCTCCAGTTGCGATCACAAAAGTGGTTGACCACCAGGGAAATGTGCTTTTCGAGTACCAGCCCACCCCAGGTGACCAGGTTGTGCGCAGCGCGCATGCTTACTTAATTTCGTCAATGTTGTCAGATCCGGTGGCGCGAGCGCCAATGTTTGGGATCAATTCGATCCTGAACCTGCCATTCCCCGCAGCTGTAAAAACTGGCACCACTAATGACTTCCGCGACAACTGGACGCTCGGTTACACGCCCGACCTGGTCGTAGGCGTGTGGGTGGGCAACGCGGATTACACCCCGATGATTAATACCACCGGCGTGGAGGGTGCTGCCCCGATTTGGGCTGAGATCATGCAGGCAGGCATCAACCGCTACCGCGGTGGCGCGGCGACCCCGTTTGCCCGCCCATCCGATGTGGTTGATTACACTATCTGCGCAGTCTCTGGCGCGCAACCCAGTGAATATTGTCCGTTGCACAAAACCGAAATTTTTGCCTCAGACCAGCCACCGCTGCCTGCAGATCACGATTTGTGGCTGCGGACTTCCATTGATGCCTGGACTAATCTACAAGCCTCTCCGGCATGCGCCGAATTTGCCAAGGAAGTCTTGACGATCAACGTCGAAGATGAGTCAGCAATCGAATGGCTGGCTACCCAGTCAGGACGTGACTGGGCAGCGAACAACGGTTTCCCGGACCCAATTGTGATCAAGCCTGAACGCGAATGCCGCCTGGATGATCCCCGCCCGATCATTGAACTGATTGGCGTAAGTGATAATGCGGTCATTTGGGAGAACCCCTTTGTGATTGCAGGCGTAATCGATGCTACCGCGAATTTCAAACAATTCAAACTTCACTGGGGTATAGGAGCAGACCCTAGTGAATGGACAGCTCTGACACCTGATTGGATCACCTTCCCGATCACATCTGCTGCCGAAATCCTGGTTTGGGATATGGAAGATATTGACGCCGATGTGATCACGCTGAGGGTGACTCTGCACAGCACTATTAACACTGAAGTGCAGAAAAAATGGGTGCTCCGTCTGGATATCCCCACGCCAACACCAACACAGACACCGACGGTGACGATAACCCCGACGGTCACACCGACAATGCCGCCGACAGCGACACCCACTCCCGCTCCACCGACAGAGACCATGCCGGCAGAGCCAACAGACACGCCTCCCCCTGACGAGCCGTAATGGCGCTTGGCTGAGTGAGCTTCGCGAAAATCACGAAACTAAAGAACCATGAAAAGCAGGGTCGGCGTGCCCTGCCAGAAGACTTTCGCTAACAGTTATTGCTAAAAAAGGGCTAATTGAGCGGTGTGATATTCTGGTGGGTCGTTGTTGATTTGCGATATGAAGAGCGCGCGGGTCAAAAGGGGGTTCTTGGCGAGATTACGAATCTGTCGAAACTTGATTAGCTGCCAATTTTCATCCATTAGCATCCGCAAATAAGGGTCATGCTTTAATTTATAGGCTGCCAGGTTCGAGCGGCTTCCCGGCAGGGCAATCATTTTCTGACCAGGCAGCTCCTGATTTTGCGACAAAATTCTCGAAATCTGGGCGCTGGCTGTGGTGAAAAAGCTGAAAACTGTATTGCCAGCCTGGTCAACCCACAAAACGCGGTCGGCACGTGATTCCCAGCGATAGTTCAGCTTGTCTGCCATCTGCTCAAGCTGTGAGCGGATGTCCCGCAGATCTTCGGAGCGATGTTGGGCACTTTCCGAAGGAAGCAGTCGAAAAACAGTTTCATTATCCAGCGATTCTGAAACTGTATATGAATCAAGTATTACCTGAATCAAATCATCAGAGGGTGTCAAAGTTCCACCCATTCCTGCATAGACTGTGGCGTACAGCTCGCTGAATTGAACCTGTTGTTTGGATTGCAATTGTTGAACAACAATATCTTCCGCCCGGTCTGAAAGCGAGATCAAATCGAGCGGTGGTTTTGCGAGCCAATACAAGCCGCTATCGGCTGAGACACCCGGGTTGAAGCGCTGAAAAACACTGGAATCGTTCAAGGCATTGGCAAACTCGCTGCCGATATCGTTAAGCATTTCCTCCGGTTTTGGTCGGGCAACCAGGTTGCCAAGCACCAACTGATCGGTCAGTGTAGACGCGAACAGCCGCAGCCAATGGGTTGGCTCGCCAATCTTCGCAAGAGCGATCTTACCGCTGTCACGAATGCTAACATTGGGGTGCCGGGCGGAAAACGCCAGTTGAGCGGATGGTGGGATGCGCCAAACTTGCTGCAAGCGTTCGCTGTTGCCATCAATCGCCATGGAATGCAGCTGCAAGCCCGCATTTTTAGCTGCAAGGGTGCCTGCCATCAAAAACAGGCTGTCCAGTTCGCCGGTTAGCAAGAGGATTGGGATATCCTGCCCAAGCAAAGCCGGCAGCTGACCGAGCACTTTTTTCAGGGCAGTGCTGTGCCAGGTCCAGTCGTAACGTTGTTTTAGCAGGCTGTTTCGCAAGGTTTTGACACCATCCTTACCCCACAACCAGCCGCTCCATAGCCCCGAAAGATTCCACCAGGCTTGGTTGCGCCTGGGCAAAGAAGTTTGCACCAGCTTGACCAGCCCAGGCTCAGGAGCCTCGCTCAGTTCCCGCAAACGGCCTTCAAACAAGCTGATGCCACCTGCTGGTGGAACCCGCTTGGGCCAGTTCCTCAGTTTTACTTCTGGCTCCGGCTGCGACCACAAACTGGCTGAGCGCAAAAACGCTTTCCAGACATTGGCTTCCTGGTATTGCGGAGGACGCAAAAGCTGGCGAGGGCGGTTTTTGGCTTTTGGCCAAATCCAGAGCTGATTTGCCTGGTCAGCAGCGGTCAACCACATCGCCTTTAGGATGCTGCTCTGCTGTGGGTTGAGCGGGCTGCTCTCAATTTTGGTGAGCAAAATCTGCAGCGCGGTCAAAGCCCTGGGATTGTAAAAATTGATCACCTCTTCCATTACCCGACGGAGTGGTGGGTCCTGTGCGGCGACTCTCTCCAGGATTTGGGAACGCACCAGGGCGGTGGAAGGGGTCTTTCCGAGTTGTTCCAGCATGGTTTTGGTCAGTTCAATCTCGCCTGCAAAGTCACATGACGTGCAGGTGCCGATGGCAAGATGAGGGTGCTGGGCTTCTTCAGACCATATAAAGGTGTCAATCTCGAAAGCAGACAGCGCCTGGCAGCCAGGGTTTGGGCAATCCAGTCGGTAAAAATTGCCAAGATATTCTTCAATTGTTGACCCATCGCGCATCGGGTTTTGATTCAACTGCAAAAGCGCCTGGCTGATAGTTTCGGGGGTTGGCGAGCTGGCAAGCACCGAGAGAACAAAAGCAGCGATCGGGTTATTGGCAGAAACCAGGATACGATAACCCGCTCGGGCTAACTCGAGGGCGGTGAAAGGGTTTTGACCAAACGGGTCCAGGATGTAGGAGCCGGCAGAAGCATATTGTCGCACCCAGCTGCTCACCATTCCCTCTTCGTAAGGAGGAAAGTACCGTTCCAGCGGAAAAGAGCGCTCAACGCTGGTTGCCGGATCGCTGCCCCTTACCCAGGGAGCAGAGTAATTATCAGCCGAAGGTGCTCTTTCCAGTGAACCTCTCCTATTCTGACCTCGAAATAAGGATCGCGAATCCGTATGCCGGCAGATTGAGATCGTTCTCGGTCATTTGGCTGGTTATGGCTTCATTACCGGCGTATAGCAGCTCCCACTTGTTGAAATTTTCAATCGGGAGCTGGCAGGTGGTGATCTGCCGCGAGAAATTCAGGACAACTAAAATTTTCTCGTCGCCTTCCTGGCGTTGATAAATCAGCAAGTCGTCGTCATCCGTTGAAATCAACTCAAGAGCCCCTGCGTTCAACGCCGGATGAGCACGACGAATCGCGATTAATTCTTTGTAAAAAGCCAGGAGTGAGGCGGGCGATGCTGCCTGCGCCTCAACATTGCGGACTCTATAGTCTTTATTTACCGGCAACCACGGTTCGCCGGACGTGAAACCGGCATTTTCGCGGGCGCTCCATTGCATGGGCGAGCGGCAGCCATCGCGACCCTTGTTGAAGGGCCAATATTGCTTGCCGACCGGGTCTTGAATAAGCGAACGAGGCAGGCTGATATCGCGTATGCCGATCTCCTCGCCGTAATACAGATAGGGAGTGCCACGCACAGTCAGCTGCATAGTCAGCAGCAGCTTGGGGATCGCGTCGCTGTCGCCCCGGGCGAACCGGCTTGTTGAACGGGGCGTGTCGTGATTGTTGAAGAAATAATTTGGCCAGGCATCCTTGCCGTGCAGGGCATCCCAATATTGGATTGCCTGCCCGTACGCCTGTGCACTGAAGGGCGCGTTGCAGAAACCGTAATCGAAGCCGGCATGCAGCCGGTTGGGACCGATGAAGGTGCGCGCCTGGGCAGAACTTGCCAGGAAAGTCTCCCCAACAACATAACGTTCGGGGTAGCAGTCCATAATACTGCGGATATCTTCAACCACTTCGATCATTTCTGGCTGATTGGTGTCGTAAATGTGTTTTTGTGCTTCAAATTTTCGCACCAATTTGCGAAGGCTGAAACCCGCTTCGGGTGGGTTATCGCGGAATTGCTGGTCCTGGAAGTAATTGTTGAAAACGTCCAGCCTGAAGCCGTCAACGCCCTTGTCCAGCCAATAACGAAAGACATCGAGCATAGTCGAGCGCACTTCCGGGTTGTGCCAGTTTAAGTCGGGCTGACCTTTGGTGAACATGTGGTAGTAATATTTGTTAAGGTGTTCGACGTACTCCCAGGCACTGCCGCCGAACATTGCCATCCAATTATTAGGGACACCACCATCGGGGGCAGGATCGCGCCAGATGTACCAGTTGTGGTAGGGGTTGTCCACTGATTTTTGCGCTTCCTGGAACCAACGATGCTGGTCGGAAGAATGGCTCAAAACCAGGTCCATGATGATATGCAGGTTGCGCTTGTGGGCTTCCTGGGTCAGGCGTTCGAAATCCTGCAAATTGCCGAATTTTGGGTCGATTGTGTGATAATCAGCGACATCGTAGCCAAAGTCAACGTCTGGGGAGGGGTTGATCGGGGATAACCAGATGGCGTCAACACCCAGGTCTTGAATGTAGTCAAGGTGTTGAATCACCCCGGCAAGATCACCGATTCCGTCTCCGTTGGTGTCTTGAAATGAACGCGGGTAGATTTGATAAATGATCCCATGCTTCCACCATAATCGTTTTTCTGTCAAGTTGACCTCCGGGTATTCAGTTCTTTATTGTAATTCTACTTGATTGGTGGAGAAGAACAAGTAATTGCCGACAGCAAATCTCAACGTGAAAAATCTATAGTTACATAAGAGTACGGAGAGGTCCCAATCGTGAGCGTTCAATGACCGCTTACAGAGTCAGATCTCCCCTGCTCAAGGACTGCGACAGGCATCGAAAACCGAAAATTCACCGTGATTCCAAAGGGGTGGGTTTCGCTGAATAAAAAACTCAGCTTTGCTCACGTTTTGAACCCACCCCTGCTGTTGTTACAATAAACCGTGCATTCTACATTTTTGATTTAAAAATTGCCATACGTAGCATTGCGGAATTGCCGAGGGACATTTCAAACGGAGTGATAGAACATGCTAAACGGAACAGACTCCCACAGTCGCTAGAGCGGCACCCTCACAGTTGAATCAGGCTTGATTTCTGACCTCAATTGTGTTATTATTTTGGCGTAAGTCAGTTCAATACTTTTCAACTCGAAAAGTGGGCAGTAGTCCACTTTTTTGTTTAGAACTGCGATAATGATTTTTTGGAGAAAGAAAGCGATGAAAAGCGAATTTGCATTAGCCTTTAATGAGGTCCTGGAAGAAAGAGGACTACCGCGAGACGTTATTTTGGCAGCTCTTGAGTCTGCGATGGTTTCTGCCTACCGTAAAGCGGTTGGTGCGTCTGCCGCCCAGGATGTTCAGATTGTCATGGACTTCGATACTGGCAATGTGAGTGTTTTTGCTGAGAAAGAAGTTTCTGACAGCATCACTGATTATCGGACTGAGGTCCTCCTGGAGGAGGCTCGAAAGACTTATCCCGATACTGAGCTTGGCGATCTGGTGATGGTGGAATCAACGCCAGCAGACTTCGGTCGCATCGCTGCCAGCACCGCAAAGCAAGCCATTCAGCAAAAAATCCGCGATGCTGAAAGGCAGCGCCAATACGAGCATTTTAGCAAACAGGTTGGTGAGATCATCAGCGGTATCGTCCAGGCAGTGAATTCACGCCAGGCAACAATTGGGCTGGATATGAAGGCAGAAGGAATCATGGAAAAGAAAGACATGATCCCCAACGAGCGTTTCCGCATCCATGATCGCATCCGCGCTTATGTCGTCAGTGTTGACGACACAAACAAGGGTCTGAAAATTGAACTTTCCCGCGCGCACCGCAATTTCCTGCGCCGGCTGCTCGAAAATGAAGTTCCTGAGATTTTCCACGGTATTGTTGAGATTCGTTCAATCGCCCGCGAACCGGGGCAGCGCGCCAAGGTGGCTGTTTCGGCAACCCAGCAAGGGATTGACCCTGTAGGTGCTTGTGTTGGTCAGCGCGGCGTACGCATCCAGGCAATTGTTCGTGAATTGCACGATGAAAAAATTGATGTAATTGAATGGAGCCCCGACGCTGCCGTCTATATCAGCAAGGCGATCAGCCCGGCTCGTGTTTCAGGCGTATACCTGAACCCTTCAATTCACGAACACAAGACCGCAACCGTTGTCGTACCCGAAGACCAGCTTAGCCTGGCTATCGGTCGCGAAGGGCAAAACGCGCGCCTGGCTGCCAAACTAACTGGCTGGCGAATTGACATCATGAGCGTTACCGAAGCGGCTGCGAAAGCCTTGACGAACCTGCGGGAAGACGAAAGCCTGGCTGCGCTGGCTGAACAAGAAGCCGAAACCATGGTTCGAGTCGAAGAATTGCTTCAGGCAAAATCGGAAGGTCGTGTCCTCAGCCTGGATGACAGCGCCCTAATCGGCAAGTTTGTTGATCGTGTCGAGCGCCGTGGTGAAGCCGACCGCAAGGATGAGGTTGACGCTCACATGGCTGAGCTTAAGACCATCCGTGATTCGATTGATGAGCGCGCATATGAAATGTCGATTTACGAAGTGCCCGGCATTAAGGAGCATATCCTGGTAATTCTCCAGGAAAACAAGCTCGAGACTTTCGGGGATCTTATTTTCGCTGTTCGCAGCAATCCAGACGAGATATTAAGCTACAACGGCATTGGTCCCAAGACATATGAGGATATTCTGGAAGCGGTTAATAGCTTTAAATTCCCTGACATCGAAGTCGAAGAAGAGGTTGGTGAGCCCGAGGATGCCGATAAAGCAGATGTAATCGTAGAGGTTACTGACGCGGTTTCTGTGGACGAAACCCCGGCGGTTGAGTTGGTGGAAGAGATCGCCGAAGTTGAAACAGAGGCTGAAGAAGTTAATGAGGAAGCAGAAGCTACTGGCGAAGCCGGCGATGACACTGAAGAAAAGAGCTTTGAGGAGCTTTTCCGCCTCGATTCAATGCGCCGCGAAAAGGCAACTGCTGAAGATGATGAAGAATTGCAGCAGATGGTTCCCGACAAGAAGAAAAAAGCCAAGAAGCGCCGCGGTTATACCATCGAGTATGACCCGGATCAGGACACCGATGTGGTGCATTATAAACATCGCAAGAGTGAAGACTCCTGGGAAGATTGGTAAAATAGTGAACCCGGGTCGCCCAAACCCGACCCGGAAATTGCCGAATATGCAGGTGAATAATATTTATCGCTTTTGTTAGAGAAAGCATTAAGGTGGCAGCAAAAAACAAACCTAAACCCAAGCACATCCCTCAACGCACCTGTGTTGGTTGCCGGCAGGTCTTGCCCAAGCGGAACCTTATCCGATTGGTCAGAACCGAAGACGGTGTCAGGATCGATGAGAGCGGCAGGCTGCCGGGACGTGGAGCATATTTACACGACCAGCAGAGCTGCTGGGTGCAAGGGTTAAAAGGATCATTAGCAAAGGCTTTACGGACAACAGTTCCGGAGCAAGATTTCGCATCACTGCGGGCATATATGGAAGGCTTGCCGGTGGATTCAATTTCAAAAGATGAACCCCAGGCAGATGAAACTTCCGACAAGGACCACGTGATGACAACCTGATTGTCTTCTGACAATTTGCTCAGGATACCGTTACCGCAGGGCGAGGGGTATGCTGCATTATTAAAATGGAGGAGTGAATGGGCAAAAAAGAAGACAAGATCATCCAGTTACCATACGGCATTACCGTACGTGAATTAGCAGGGCGGCTGGATACCAGCGCAGTGCAGGTAATTAAAATTTTGATGTCGAACGGCGTTATGGCAAGCATTAACCAGACGATCGACTTTGACACCGCTGCTGTTGTTGCCACAGAGTTGGGTTTTGAACCGCAACTTGAACAAGAAGAAGTGATTGAAGAAGAACTCGGTGAGATCCCTCTGTGGCGCCGCGTAATTAAAGAAGAAGAAAAAGAAAGCCTGACAGCGCGTCCCCCGGTGATCACCATTCTGGGTCATGTCGACCACGGCAAAACCACACTGCTGGATGCCATTCGCAACACCAACGTGGCTGGCGGTGAAGTCGGTGGCATCACCCAACATATTGGTGCTTATCAGATCAGCTATAAAGGCAGACCACTGACCTTCCTGGACACTCCTGGGCATGCCGCTTTCTCGTCTATGCGCGCGCGTGGGGCACAGGGAGCTGATATTGTCGTGCTGGTAGTAGCGGCAGATGACGGTGTACAGCCGCAAACGCGAGAAGCCGCAAACCACGCCAAGGCTGCGCAAGTGCCGATTGTGGTTGCTCTGAATAAGATCGACAAAGCCGGCGCGAATGAAGACCGCGTCATGCGGCAATTGTCGGATATCGGTCTCCAACCGGAAGCCTGGGAGGGCGAGACTTTCGTCATGCCTGTGTCTGCCAAGAATCGCGAAGGCTTGGAAGATCTGATCGAGACAATTTTGCTGGTTGCTGATAACATGACCATCAAAGCCAACCCCAAAGGCGATTGCATCGGCACAGTGGTTGAGGCTCGCCTGGAAAAAGGGCGTGGTCACCTGGCAACCCTGTTGGTGCAAAATGGCACGCTAAAAGTTGGCGACGTGGTCGTCGCTGGCGAGGCAACCGGTAAGATCAAGGCAATGTTTGATCAACGTCAGAAGCGTGTTTCTAAAGCTGGTCCATCCACGCCAGTTTTGGTAATGGGTATGAACGCGCTGCCGGAAGCGGGAGATCTCTTCCAGGTGGTTGCCTCAGATCGTGAGGGTCGGGCGATGGTCGCGCAGCGCAAGGCTGAACGTGAAGCCAAGCGGAACATTAAACGCGCAACCTTGGAAGAGCTTTTTAATCGTTATAAGTCTGGAGAAGCCAAAGAACTACGCCTGATTCTAAAAGCAGACGTGCAAGGCTCCCTGGAACCAATCACCAACGAGTTGGAAAAATTGAGTGGACAGCACAAAGACATTTCAGTGAAAGTGCTGCACGCTGAAACTGGCAATGTTACCGAAAGTGATATCATGCTGGCGGCAGCTTCCAACGCGGTCGTGATGGGCTTTGATGTCTCCATCGACCAGGGAGCACGCCGGCTGGCTGATACCGAAGGTGTTTCGATCCGACTTTATAACATTATTTACCGCATGGTTGAGGATGTTGACAAAGCCCTGAGTGGTTTGCTTGAACCTGAAATGGTTGAACGGGTTATCGGAAAAGCTGCGGTTTTGGCGACCTTCAAAGTTTCCAAGGGCGGCACCGCTGCCGGTTGTCGGGTTTTGAGTGGAGAATTCCGCCGCAATGCCTCTGTAAGGATCACGCGGGCGGGTGAAGAAGTGGCAGTCGTTGAGATTGCCGGTATTCGCCGCGAGAAAGATGAAGTCCGTGAAGTCCGTGAAGGCATGGAATGCGGTATTACCTTGAAGAATTTTGAGGACTTTGAGGTTGGCGATCTGTTTGAATGTTTTGTCGTTGAAAAATTCGGCGGCTAGATAGGAGGAGGTTGACATGCCTTCGAGTTTAAGAATGAAGAGGATTAACGACAGGATGAAACAAGTCCTTTCCACGATTCTCTTGGGAAAAATTGAAGATCCGCGTTTATCGGGTGTCATTGTGACCGATGTTAACGTTGATCGTGAGCTCGATTTTGCAAATATTTATGTTTCTGCCATTGAAGGGCATGAGCGTACCGAAGAAGTTATGGAAGCGCTGCATCATGCCCGCGGCTTTTTGCGTTACGAAATCTCGCAAGAAATTGACCTGCGTGTGACCCCGCGACTGCGCTTTTTCTGGGATCCAACCCCGGAGAAGGCAGCCCGAATCGAAAGCCTGTTGAGTGAATGGCAAAAAGAGGAACACCCTGTGCTCGATGAAGACGAGGAAGATGTATTTGACGATGAATATGCTGACGATGGCGAGTTCGGAAACTACCAGGATGAGGATGAGGATTAAGCATGAAAAGCGCCCAAATGGATCAGCTTATCAAAAAGCAGATTGAAGACGCCCAAAAATTTGTGATCGTCTCGCACATCAGACCGGATGGTGACGCGATTGGAAGCGCCCTGGCGTTTGCCAGCGCGCTTCGTGAGTTTGGCAAGACTGTCCAGTGCGTGTTGCAGGACGGCGTCGCAGAACGCTATCGCTACCTTCCAGGCACCATTGAAGTCGCAACAGAAATAAGCCTGGACTACGATTATTTGATCGTGGTCGACAGCGCCGATCGCCACCGTGTTGGCGACGTATTGGATGGACATCCGAAACCAAACCTGGTCATTGACCATCATAAAACCCATATCGACTTTGGTGAGCTCGAATACGTTGAGCCGGATACCGAAGCCACCGCGCTTTTACTGGTTGATAAGATGCCAGATTGGGGGCTGGCAATTAGCAAAGATACCGCGACCTGCCTGATGGTGGGGCTCCTGGGTGATACGCTTGGATTCCGGACGAACAATACAACCCCCCGCGCGCTGCGCACTGCTGCTGACCTGATGGAAAAGGGTGTCGACCTGGTGCAGGTTTATCACCAAACGCTGTCAATGCGCTCGTTAGCTGAGATTCGTTATTGGGGTCAAGGTCTTACAAAGTTAGTGCTTAAAGATGGAGTTTTGTCATCAACATTGACGCTTAATGATAGAATTGTGGCAGGTTATATGGAGAACGATGATGCCGATCTGATCAACACCTTGACTGTGGTGCCAGAGGCGTTGATCTCAGTTATGTTCATTGAACAAGAGAATAATTCTGTAAAAATCAGTTGGCGATCAGTGAAAGGTTTGGATGTGTCTGTGATCGCAGAGAAGTTCGGAGGAGGGGGGCATGCTTCCGCGGCAGGTGCAGACATCGCCGGAGAGCTTGATGAAGTGAAGGAAATGGTGTTGGCTGAAACCCAGCGCTATCTGAATACCAAGGGGTAGAGATTGAGGAACTATGGAGTATAGAGAACCCCAAGATTTTAAGAACAGGATTTCAGGTGTTTTAATTGTCGACAAACCAGTTGGGATGACCTCCCACGATGTCGTGCAATTTGTTCGCAGGGGAACCAAGATCAACCGAGCCGGACATACTGGCACGCTCGACCCCCGGGCTTCAGGTGTTTTGGTTGTTTTGGTTGGTCCTGCTGTAAGATTGAGCGAATTTGTTTCCGCATCGGATAAACGCTACCAGGCGGTAATCAAATTTGGACAGACTACCACCACCTACGATTCTGAAGGTGACATCACCAGCCGCCGACCGGTTGATATTAGCCATGAAGAATTGGAAGAAGCATTAAGTGAATTTGTTGGTGAGGTAGAGCAAACTCCGCCGGCGTATTCCGCTTTGAAAGTTAAGGGGAAAAAAGCTTATGAACTGGCTCGGGATGGTAAAGATGTGCAACTGGAACCAAGGCTCATTACCATTCACAGCCTTGAACTGCTCGATTGGGATCCGCCTGAGGCTGTTGTTGACATTCAATGTTCGTCAGGCACCTATGTGCGTTCCCTGGCTTCAGACCTGGGTGAAAGATTGGGCGCGGGAGCAACCTTGGTTGGTTTGCGCCGCACCAAAAACGGACGGTTTGGTCTCAGGGAGGCAGTGTCGCTGCGCCGATTGGACGAAGCTTTTGAGAACGGAGACTGGTATAGATACCTGGTTCCTGCTGCTGAAGCACTGGGAGACTGGTACACGGTCATTTTGAAAGTAGATGAGATTGACGATGTAACCCACGGACACCGCATTTTGGGCGAAGCAGGTCTCGAGCACGGCTTGCTGGCACGGGCTGTCAGCGAAGATGGTGAACTGGTTGCTCTGGTTGAATATGATGCTGAAACGAATGAGTGGCAGCCCAAAAAAGTCTTTAGCAACTAATTTTGCTAACACACTCCGGCTTGATGAAAGACGGAGTATCCTTAAAACAAGGAATTGTTCATGAGCGTAATGATCAACGATTGGCCAACGGAGCCCATAGCCCCTGCCTGGGTGACGATCGGCAATTTTGATGGTGTCCATTTGGGTCACCAAGGTTTGATCGCGCAATTGATCGACCGCGCCAGGCTGGATGACGCGCTTTCCGTGGTAGTGACATTCTGGCCGCACCCTCGTGCTTACTTCACGCAGGCAGTTGAAGGTTTTTACCTGAATGACCGCTCTGAAAAAGAGGAACTACTTGCGCAGACTGGTCTGGATGTCATTCTGACCTTACCGTTCAACCAGCAATTGGCTGAGCTTGACGCTCTGCAGTTTTTGAGCAAGCTCAACACGCAGATCCCACTGAAAGGAATTCTCGTGGGTGAAGATTTCGCGCTTGGAAAAAACAGGCAAGGCACTGGTGCCGCCCTGCAGAACGTCTGCATGCAGATTGGAATGCCTTGTCTGGACGTTGTGCCGGTTCGGCTGGATGGCGAAATCGTCTCCTCCCAACGCATTCGCAAGATGCTCGATGACGGTAATGTTGTTGAGACTGCAAGGCTGCTTGGGCGTCCTTACGTTCTTTCCGGGCGCGTAGCACCCGGAAAGCAAAGAGGTTCAAGGCTTGGTTTCCCGACAGCAAACCTGTATTTCGACATCCAGAGGAAGCTTCCCCGATATGGCATTTATGCCACCACGGTGGAATTAGATGGCAAGACCTACCAGAGTGTTACCAATGTTGGCATCCGACCGACTTTCGATGATGGTAACATGCCCAGTGTCGAAGCGCTGCTGCTTGATTTTAATGAAGATATTTACGGCAAAATGATCCATGTGAAGTTTGTCAGATATATGCGGGAAGAAATCAAGTATGACAATATTGAAGACCTGATTGTACAAATTGAGGTTGATAAAATTGATGCCAGGAGGATCCTAAACGATGGACTTTAAACGCAGAATCTACCGCTTGAGCCCCCGAAACTACAGCGCCGAGACCATTGCGGTTACTTTTGCCAAGACTTCACGCTCACCTGAACCCTTTGATCAGATTGCAGCCGAACTTGACGAAGAACGCAGCACCGAATTCAGCGAAAAATGGATCGTCGGTTACGGACACAGCAGTGTCGCCGAGCATGCTGTCTTGCACCTCGCGCTTGAAAACGTCTCGCGGTTGGCAATTGAGACGGTCGAAGCGAATCGGCTGGCGTCTTATACCGAAAAGTCAACCCGCTACCAACAGTGGGATTCAACTGCTTTTGTGACCCCTCCTGAAATTCATCACAGCCCCTTCGCCCGGACCTACGCTGAGACACTTACACGCCTTTTTGTTTCTTATGGCGAGATTTTAGACGGGCTTCTGCCCTGGGGTCAGGCTCAGACCGCGCGAAAAGAAGGTGAGTCAGAGAAAGCCTGGCTCAACCGTGCCAGGGTTAAGGCAGTGGACGTGGCGAGGTTTGTGCTTCCAACCGCATCGATGGCGAATGTGGGGCTAACAATCAATGCCCGTGCCCTGGAATATGCCATCCGCAAGATGCTTTCCTCAGAACTGATGGAAGTACGTTTGGTCGGCGAAGAAATCAAGCAGGTTGCCACCCAGGAATTGCCAACCTTGGTGAAATATGCCGAACCGATTGGTTTTCTTCCTGAAGCTGCCAGTTATGCACGCGGGCTTGCCGCGGAATTGACTGACAGCTGCGAAAAACCTTTCCAACTGATTGATATTGACCCTGATGGTGAAGACAAGATCCTGGCAGCAGTACTTTACCACTTCAGTAATGTCAGTTTTCAAAATTGCCTTACCGAGGTAAAAGGTTTCTCTCAAGCAGAAAAGCAGGCTCTGGTTAATAAGCTTTTCGAGAAGGTCGGTAAGTTTGACAACCCTTTGCGAGAGCTGGAATATGCAGGCGCGACTTTCGACCTGATTATGGACCAGGGTGCCTATTTTGAATTTAAGCGTCACCGCATGATGACTCAAACTGTTCAGGATTTCAACATCGATCACGGCTATGCCATCCCTCTGGCGATTACAGAGGCAGGGTTGGATGACAAGTTCAGGCAAAGTATGGATGAAGCTGCCGGGCTGTATACGCAAATTGCTTCCTGGAATCCACAGGTCGCTGCTTATGTCTTGCCAAACGCCTTTAACCGGCGGGTGCTTTGCCAGGTAAACTTACGCTCACTTTTCCATTTCATCAAATTGCGTTCTGCCGCTAACGCCCATTTTTCGATCCGCAGGGTCGCGATCGGCATGTTGGAATTAATCGAGCCGCACTACCCCTTGTTTACCGGGAAGATCATGGCAAAAGGTGAGTTAAGCAGCCAGGAGATGGAAGCACAGTTCTTTACCAGTATTGATGAGAAAACCAACTGACTGGGTTTGCCTGTTGCGGGCACCAAAACCATCAACAAAGGTATAATCTAAGCGGTGCTGGCTATGCCAGCGGAAAGGAAACCATGAAAAAACGAATAACCCTTCTGATTGTTTTGATGCTGGTCTTTGCCATCGCGTTAACCGCCTGCGGTAAGGAAAAACCCACCGAAGAGAGCACCACCATCAACCTGCCTGCTGTCGAAGCGGGTGGCGATAGCGAACCCGTTGAACAGCCGGTTACCAATCCAGAACCCCAGCCGACTGAGGATCCCGCCATTGCCTATCCATTTGGCGAATCGGACGCGATAATGTTTGACCCGTCTATTGGATACCCAATCGATCCCGCTAGCCCCAGCTATGATGATGACATGGAAAAATATGTTACTGAATTGCTGGGTGACAAGCACACGCTTCAGTTTTTATTTGACCAGGACCTCAGTTTTGATCAATGGATGGAAGTTTTGACTAACGAAAACCACCTTCACCTTCAACTGAATCAAGGTCCCTTGCAAGCCATTATTGACTGGTTGATCAGCAAATAGCCGAGAAAATCCGTAAACCCCCCATAAGCCCTCCAACGAGGGCTTTTTTGTTCTGTATTCCTGAACCCTCACCGACCTGCAACCTTGAGTTATTCTGAAAACCAGCAGTAACTATTAATGCCAAAAAAAATTCAGTGTAGAACTGCTGGAAAATCAGCTTAAAAAACGGACAATTTGCAGTTACAATAATAATGGTGATGAATGGTCTTTTTCTCATTCTTCATACCTTTGTTTCCAGGAGTTTGAAATGGCAATACATCTTTATTTTTCTCTGCTGCCCGAAGCGCTAATCGCCTCGATGCTGGGTCCCGAAGAATTTGGTACTTACTACTCGGTTGGGTCTGCCAAAAAATCACGCGGACAAGCGATGTTTTTCGAGGTAGACCCTGAATTTCGACATCCTTACTTCCGCGTTGAAGAGGCTTTTGCGCGTTGCGTGCCTCATAAGGATGGCAGCCAAAAAGCGTCTGTCTATGTCTCTGTTTATCGTGTATTGGAACATTTAGACTTTGACGCCCTGAAGCATCTCTATCTGACAACGATGGACGGACGCACATTGGAGCTGAGTCCACACAACGAGATCCCCAATGGCGGAGAACAATTGCACCTCTACCAGGAAATCGTGCCAGTGTCTCCGCTGGTCGTTAGCCGGCTTGGACCGATCGCGTTTCTTGATACGATTGTGCGCAACCCGGTTCCCTTGGTCAGCGTTCCAGCCCTTGTCTTTACGGAGCTACAATTGGGAAAACTGGCTGAGGATCCCGAGATGGGACTGATGGAAAACCTTCCTTACAGCAATCAGGACCATTTGCGTCAATGTTTAACCGATGTGAAAACCAAATTCGCAGAGACCAAGATGGTCAACCGAATAAGCTCACCGAATGTGCAATATCGAACGATTAAGAACGGGTTTTTTGTGGGTAATCAGACACAATTGAGATACTTCCCCATGCCCAGCCAGGAAGAGATCCGTATATACAACTATCGCTGGTTCCGATCAGCCAATATGTAAACAAAAGCAGAGTGGTTTTATAAATTTTACCGGTTTTCGCCGCCATCCGCGCTTGCATAATTTTTGTGGGGGCAGCCCGGGACGTGTGCCATAAAGTCGTTGTGTTCCATTTGATCGGTTTTTCATAAGCTATTGCCAAATGACTGCTTGTAGTTGTCTACAGGCAGTTTTTATTGCCGGCAGAGAGGTAGAATGGAAGGTATGAAACGAGAAGACATTGACACCTATCGTGACCTTAATGTGCCCGGACTCGCCCGCCGCAGGGTTGATGTTTGGCTCCCAAAAGCGTATCGTGATCAACCTGAAAGACGCTTTCCGGTGCTTTATATGCATGACGGTCAGATGGTTTTTGATTCAACGCACGCGATCAGCGGTGGCTGGAAAGTAAACCGGGCTATTGAAAACCTGGTGGCACAACACAAGATTGATCCTCCAATCGTTGTCGCGATTCCGAGCACTATCGACCGGAATTTCGAATATTTACCCAAAAAACCACTCACTTATCCTGGCGGGATGGCGATTATCTCTGCTTCCCGGGAAGGCAGCATCAGCTTAGAGAAAAGGGAGTTGTCGACCAATCTGATTGAATGGATGGTTGAGAAGGTCAAGCCAGAAGTGGATGAACGCTACCGAACGCTGACAGATAGAGATAATACAGCTTTGATGGGTTCGAGCCTCGGCGGATTGTTGTCTTTATATATGTTGTGCGAATATCCGCAAATCTACGGTAAAGCTGCTTGCTTGTCTACACACTGGTCGGTTGTAGGCGACGGGATGATCGCATACCTTGACGAAAACCTGCCTGAACCAAAAAACCGTAAACTCTACTTCGATTATGGCAGTGAAGGGCTCGACAGCGAGTACGCGCCATGGCAGGCGAAGGTGGATGCGCTGCTGCGTACGAAAGGCTGGCAGGAGGGCAAAGATTTTGCCAGCTGGAGTTTCCCCGGTGAGGGGCATTCAGCCGAAGCCTGGGCAGGTCGTGTGCACATCCCGCTTACTTTTATGTTTGGCACGACAGATTATTGAGCTTTTGGATTTGTCATCCTGAATGCAGATGTGTCCGCCTTAATTATCGAAGAAAACCAAATCTGGCGGCGCGATGGCAAGGTGGAACTGGTCGTTCACGTTAGGCAGAGCTGTGTCCCGCGCGTCCAATTCGGTGTACAAAATTGATGCTCCGCTGCTGCCACCCGGGGTAGAACAAACCAGCGACTCGGTCACACCTTTGCCAAAACGGTGCAGGCAGGTGACCGGTAGAATGTTTTGAGTTTCCGCATTGAGGTCAGCGACAACTTTAAAAGACTGGCTGTAAGCGCCGCAGTGCTTCGAACTTGCGGTCAGTTTTGATGAGCGCAGGTTGACGCCCCAGTCCAGGGCATTGAAAAGCCCTTGCTCGAGATTAAGAATTTCGACTCTCGAGAAATTTCTGCACCCAGCCAGAACGCCAGCCGAAAGTGACTGTGGCGCTGTAAATAACTCAGAAACGGATTGTTTGACTTCATTTTTGCCATCAGTCAAGACAGTCACCGTGTCACAGAGCTGAAAAATTTCCTCACGGTTGTGCGTTACTAACAAAACCGTCTTTTGCAAACGTTCGAACAGTTCCACCAGTTCCAGCTGGACCTGCCATTTCAAAAACTGGTCCAGCGCAGAGAGTGGTTCGTCGAGCATTAGAATCTTCGGCTGGTTGAGCAAAATACGCCCCAAGGCTACGCGTTGTCGCTGCCCGCCTGAAATCAGGTGAGGCTTCTTCTTTTCTATACCTTCCAGGTTTAATGTTTGAATCACTTTTAAAACTTCAGCGTGTGGGTCATCAAAATCTTCGGGGCGCACCCCGGCTAGCAGGTTTTGCTCTACTGTCATGGTCGGAAAGAGGGCATAGTGCTGAAACAAATAACCAACACGGCGGTTCTGAGGTGTCAGATTGATATTGCTCGCAGAATCATACATAACCACTCCATCAAGTTCGATGTAGCCCGAGTCGGGCGTTTCGATGCCAGCGATACATTTGAGGGTCATGCTCTTTCCACACCCGGAAGGACCGAGGATTCCGAGCACGCCCATATCTGCCTGGAAGTCGACATCCAGCTGGAAGGAGTGTAACTGTTTTTTGAATTTAGCAATCAGCATCAGCGTTCCATTTCCTGTATAGCCCGTTTGGGTGACTGCCTGGCTTCCAAAGAATTGATGGTCAGAAGAACCACAAAACTAATTGCCACATTGGTCAAGACCCACATGTATGCCTCGGCATCATTGCCTGTTCGCCAGAGCTGGTAAACCGTGGTGGAGATGGTTGCTGTCCGTCCGGGAGTGTAGCCGGAGATCATGCTGGTAGCGCCATATTCGCCCAGGGCGCGGGCAAATGCCAGCACTGTTCCCGCCAGGATGCCTTGCCTGGTAGTAGGAAGGACGATCTTCCAAAAAATCTTCCAGTTGGGCATTCCCAGCGTTTGTCCTGCCGAGTGCAAATCCGGGTCAAAGCTCTCGAAAGCACCCCTGGCAGTGCGGTACATCAACGGGAAAGCAACCACGACCGAGGCAAAAATGGCAGAATACCATTCCATGACCAGACGGGTATTGGCAGTTTCCAGGATGAAGCTGCCAATCATGGAGTACGGTCCGAGCAATTTGAGCAGGAAGAAGCCGACGACAGTTGGCGGTAAGACCAGCGGCAGCGTCAGGATGACATCGAGAATCCCTTTGAGGACGCGGGGAAGTTTCGCGATTGACCAGGCGGCGTAGATTCCCGTGAAAAAGATCACGATCGTGCTGATCGCGGCGATCCGCAAGGAGTTCCAAAGAGGGAACCAATCCATTTGTGAAAAGCTCATTTAAGAGATTTTATCAGCACCCTTCAACGCGATAAATTAGCAGTTCGTCGCGTTGAAGGAGTGTTGAATTGTATTGTCGATTAATCCGGAATGGAAAAACCAACACTGGTGAGCACGGTCTGTCCTTCTGCTGACCGCAGAAAATCGAGGAAAGCCTGTGCGACAGTTGGGTTCTGGCTTGTTTTCATGACCGCTCCGGGGTAGACAACCGGAGTTTTCAGGAGATCCGAGCCGGCTTCGTCGACAACTTCAAGACCGGCGGAGAAGGCATCGGTTTTGTAGACAATGCCACAATCGGCAACGCCTTCTGACACCCAGGTGGTCACTTCTTTTACGTTTGAACCAAAGGTGATCTTCGGCTGAATTTGCTCCCAAATGCCTAAATTGGTCAGGAGCTCTTCGGAATATTGACCGACTGGAACGTCTGCGTTACCCAAAGCGATGATGCTGACAGTGTCTGAGGCGAGCTCCGCAAAAGATTGTACATTTGCCGGGTTACCTGTTGGGACTGCCAGGGTGACCTTGTTTTCAACGACATTGACACGCGAGCCAGCCAGGACGAAGTCGAGCCCGGCGGTGTTGGCGGCGTTGCCAGCTTCCAGCTCGTTAATTTGCTTCTGGGCAGCGGAGACAAAGACATCAGCGATCGCGCCTTCTTCAATTTGGGTCTTGAGTGTGCCAGATGAGTCGAATGTGAAGATAACCTTAACGCCGGGATTGGCGGCTTCAAAGAGTTTACCGATTTCTTCAAATGTCTCGGTCAGTGATGCTGCTGCGAAAACGTAAAGTTCCACGTCTTCAACCGGATCGGTTTCAGCAGGCTGTGCTTGGCAGGCGGCAAGAGAAAGGGTCAGAATAGTGAGTAATGCCAGTAGATTTTTCAAAAGTTGTGTTCCTCCAATGTGTACTCAATCATTGAGCAATTTTGTTTATTGTACCCGAGTCTGAGAGTTTTGTCAGGCAATTGTGCGGGAGGTATAGAACGGGATAGGGGGACACCGATTGAATGGTTTTACGCGAGGGTCGGGAGCAATTAACGCATTCTTCGATCCGGATTACATCGCCCTCAATTTCGCCAACGCGGCTTTACAAATCATAGGTAGGCAGGCTGACAGGCGCGCCATCAACCAACACCATGCGGTCCACCAGCGTTTCGGAACAGAAAAGGAAGACGACCTCAGTTTTCCAACCTATAAATGAACTGGCAATCATGTAAGTCCACAGCTCCGGTTGCTGGCAGCCCGGCTGGTTCTCCCCAGACTGCTGCAGTTCTGCGAACCCAGTCAAAGCGGATTTGATATGGCTTTTTGGTGCTCCAATTGGAAAAGTTTTATCAACAAATTCAATAATATGTAAAGAAGGGTCGCAAGCGGTGGCGTAATAATCAGAGATTAAAAGGTTTTCACAGGCGATGCTGGGGAAGTTCTCGACCTGGTTTTCGTAATTCTTCCTGATAATGAAGCGTGCCAGGGGAAAGGCGGCTGAAACAACGAGTATTATCGCCAAAAGGATTGCCATCGCGGTTATGCAGCCCTTTTTGGCTTCTGCTTCGGTGTCTTGAAATTCTTCCTCGAAGGTGTCAACAATCACGGCACCTTCAAAATCATCATTCATAAATCACCGCCATATTGCCGAGCACGCCCCAGGAGGTCAGAAAAACCTCGATGGGTGTGTCAAAAAATTTTCCATTGTTCATGTAGCGCAGATGGGTTTGGTTGTAACCGGTCAGGATGACCACGTGTTCGTAGGGTGCCACCAGAGCGGTTCTGCCCTGCGCATCCAGGTATTCCACTGGCTCGCTGTATTCCATATTACCGATCACCCAGGCGATGATCGGTTTGTTGTTTGCCAGGTCGCGTTTAACCTCTTCGATGGTGTAGCCCGTGACCGCCCTGGCAGGCAGATCAAAAGCGACCAGGGCATCAGCTATCGGTGCGGCATGCACACCGTAGGCATAAGGTGGGATCTGCCCCCAGGCATCAGTGGTGACTTCACCCACATAACCAAGATCCGGGTTGTCGGAAAGCGGCAAGGAGTATTGGAAGACAGATTCGAAGATGGATACCCCAAAGAAAGCCGCCCAGTCAACCGCGGCACTGGCTTCACAGCCGAGTTCGTAGGTCTGCATGTGACCAGAAATCCCGGTAATGTAATGACTTTCTGGGTAAGAATAGGGCGGTGTCGGGGTAACCAGCATGGCTGTTGGGGCAGGTGTTGCTGACGGCTCTGGTGTTTTGCTGGGCACAGCGGTTGCTGTTGGGCTGGCGGTGGAGGTTTGTGTCGGGAGCGCGGTTGCCGTGGCGGTTTCTATTGGTTGAGCTTGGCAAGCGCTCAGAAGGATCAGAGTCAGGGCGAAGAACGCTCTGTAAAAATGCTTGTTCATTGTTTAAGTGTACTTGGTTTTGCGATCATTATGAACACAGGCGTATCAATTTTAACGAAGCGAAGAAACTGACCCTTCCACAGACACGTTTTTACCAGACACAACCGGTCACACTTAGCGCATTGGGATGTTGCCACCCTAAGCAGAATTATTGCCATTGGTTTGAGTAACCGGCAAAATCACCTGGTTCTTGATCGCGCCAAGAATTCTGGTTTTTGTTGGTTCGTCAAAAAAATCGAGATAATGTCGTATCCTGCGACCAACCCTGGCATCATAGCTGTCGCTAATGACTTCTCGTAGTAAATAGGCAGTTTCTTGTTGAGTTTTCTTTGACAGGGCTTCTATGACCAACTGTAAATACTTGTCAAATGCCGACTCAGGGCTGACCAGGTATTCCCGTACGATAGCAAGGAATCCTGGCAACTCATCGGTGTGGCTGTTTGGAATCATTTCAGCCAGGGCGAGAAGACCCATCTTTTGCTCCTGGACTCTCCCACTGTCGAGCAGTTTCAGGATCAAGGATTTCCAGCTGACTGGAGCTTCGATTTGGATCCGACGGGAGGCATTAGCGATGATCGCGTTAGCGACTGCCCGGTCAAGCGGCTCTTGCAGCCAGCGTTCGATCACTGCCAGGGCTTGCTCGTGGTGAGAGATTGGCAAATTGCCAACAAGCGTCGTTGCGAGCTCACGAGACTCATAATATTGATCCTGCCAGAGTTGATCTGCAAGTGTTAGCGCTTCATCGGGGTGTTGAAGTGAAAGCGGCTTGAGACGAGCCTCGATGTGAGGCAGCACTTTATCGGGCATGTCATAGTTTCGCATGAAGGTTTTCGAAATGGTTTCTTTTTGCTTGCGGTGCGAATAGCGATGGTAGAACGAGAAAACTGTGTGCAGCTCCGCCTGGAATGCAGCGGGGTCATGGTAGAGAGCAGCCAAATGGTCGATTTGCCGGTCCAGCCGGGTGAGGTCAATTGCAGCCATGGTTTAGTAATTTTACAATAGGATTGTCAAAAGGCAGCAACTGTAGGGCACCGCGAGTTTTGTGCTATTCGTATGTTTTCAGCCTTCAATCCGCTACTTTTCAGTAAGCAGTGTTGCGGTCCTGCATGAACATTAACGGCCCTCCGATGCAAACAAAACGGAACAGGCGGTCCATTTCCATACAAAAAAACCAGATTACCGCGGTCACCAGGCGATATCGCAATGACGGTCAAAGGTTTTGTCATCCTGAGGAACGAAGGATCTTGATTTTCTAAGGGATAGATTCTTCACTTCGTTCAGAATGACAAGAAGAAGTAGTGTTGAGGCCTGCCTCAACATAAATGGCATTCCGATGCAAACATAACGGAACAGACAGGCGCCAGTTCCCTACAAGGTGTTTGTCCATATTTCAGTAAGTAGTGTTGAGGTCCTGCCTCAACACAAATGGCAATCCAACGAAAAAATAACGGAACAGGCTTGCGCCAGTTCCCTACAAAGCCTATGTCCATCTTTCAGTAAGTAGTGTTGAGGTCCTGCCTCAACAAAAATGGCATTCCGCCAAAAACATCACGGAACAGACAGGCGCCAGTTCCCTACAAAAAAAACCGGGTTCACAAACGGAACCCGGGCTACAAATTTTAAAAACGATAGACCTTAATATCCCTTGGCGAAGTAAGCGCGTTTGTTCGTTTGTTTGCCGGAATAGAAGCAAATACCTTCACCCTCAGCCGGGGCGAAGTTGCGCAGCGTTGCGCGAGTGTCTGCCTTGATGTTAGCTTCGTTTTCGGCATCGTCAAACCACCAGCCTACCGCCCAACCTTTGTTTTCCACCACATCCTTGAAAGTTTCGTATTCGCTAACCTCAAAAATGTGATCATCCCGGAATTTGGTTGCCCTGGCAAGCATGTTGTCTTGAATAGCAGCGAGCATATCCTCCACAGCCTGCACATAACCCTCCATCGGGATAAAGCTTTTGCCGGCTTTACCTAAAACATCGCGGCGCGCCAGGGCTAACGTGTCTTTTTCAACGTCCTTAGGTCCAATTTCGATGCGCAGGGGAACGCCTTTCATTTCCCAGTCATTGAACTTGAAGCCTGGAGTTAGTCCATCACGTTCATCCACTTTGATTCGGAAGTCTTTTTCTGTCAGTTCTTTTGCAACTTTATTGACCATTTCCATTACGGCAGTTTTTTCTTCCTCTTTACGATAGATCGGGACAATAACAACCTGGTAAGGTGCCAGGTTTGGCGGCAGGATAAGACCCTGATCGTCACCATGGGTCATGATGATGGCGCCGATAAAGCGGGTGGAAACACCCCAGGAGGTAGTCCAGCAGTATTGGAGCTGGTTGTTTTCGTCAAGGAATTTCATATCGAAGGCTTCGGCGAAGTTCTGACCAAGGAAGTGAGAGGTTCCTGCTTGCAGGGCTTTGGTATCGCCCATCATCGCTTCGATCGAGTAAGTGGCTTTGGCTCCGGCAAATTTCTCCGTGGTCGATTTCTGACCAGGCAGCACCGGAACAGCAGCTTCGTTAATGGCAAAATCGGCATAGACATTTAGCATGCGCTCTGTTTCTTCCACAGCTTCCTGCTCGGTGGCGTGGGCGGTATGCCCTTCCTGCCAGTAGAATTCCAGTGTGCGCAAAAAGAGCTTGGTGCGCATTTCCCAACGGACAACGTTTGCCCATTGGTTGATCAAGATCGGCAGATCGCGATAGCTTTGGATCCATTTGGAATACATCGTTCCGATGATTGTTTCTGATGTAGGGCGAACCACCAGTGGTTCTTCGAGTTCTTTTCCACCGCCGTGTGTAACCACTGCTAATTCAGGCGCAAAACCTTCGACATGCTCCTTTTCTTTGGTCATGAAGGATTGCGGAATAAGCAACGGGAAAGCAGCGTTGACATGCCCGGTAGCTTTGAAGCGTTTGTCGAGTGCTTTTTGGATGTTTTCCCAAAGTGCCCAGCCATAAGGGCGCACGACCATGCAACCGCGAACAGGCGAATAATCGGCTAATTCAGCGCGTAATACCAGTTGGTTGTACCATTCAGAAAAGTCTTCTTCCTGTGTGGGCAGTTTTTTCTCATCCATTTTCATTCTCCTGATGTGAGTTGTTCCAAAAACCGGGCTGCCTCATCCACATCAGCGGCGTAGTGCGGCAAATTCCTGGTTGTATCGTTTATATTTTGAGCCTGACCTCTAAAAAAAGCCCTGAAGCTCTCTTCCCAACCTTGACCGATGAGAATCAGGGTCTTTGAAGGGATGGTCGAGATGACCATTTTATTGAAGACCATGGCGACTTCTGCAAGGGTGCCAACCCCTCCCGGCAATGCCATGAAGGCATCGGCTTCGCTTGTCAGGATTTCAATTCTTTGGCTCAGCGTATCGGTGGGGCTGACCTGTTGAACCCATTGGTTGGGTCTGAGGGGGCGGTAATCTTCGATTTGGCGGCAAGTGACACCGATAGTGTGCCCTCCGGCTTCGACAGCGCCGCGCGAAACGGCTTCCATCGTGCCGCAATAGCCGCCTGTCATAAGCGTGTGACCGGCTTTTGCCAACAATTGACCCAATTTATAGGCTTGTTGATAGGCGGGCTGTCCAGGTGTGGGTAAAGCGGAGCCAAAAACTGAGACGATCATTTTTCAGCCTCCTGTTTCTGGTCTTCCTGCCAAACCCGATCCCAATTTTGTTCTATTTTCGTCAGGATGGCTTGTTCAAGGTCAACCCCGCTGACGCTGGCAATTTGCAAAAGGTAAAGCGCCACGTCAGCCAGTTCGCCCTCAAAATCCTGCTGGTTTCTGGGCTCGTCTGACCATTGAAAATGCTCCAGCACTTCCGCTGCTTCCAGGCAAAGTGATATCGCCAGGTTGCGTGGGGTCTGGGCTTTGGGTGAATCCGGGTCATACCAGCCGTGATGGTCGACCAGTTGGTGCATTTTTTCGGTCAGTTCTTTAATGTTCATAACCAAAAAATTATACCCGAGAAGCTGGTCTACAGATGACAAATGTTTGGTTGTGTGGGAAATGGTGGAATTATGGTTTGGCTTCAGAAGTGCCGAAGAACAGTTCCTTCCAGATATCCAGGCGGCTGCGGATGATCGTCTCCGGTTCAGGTGTGGGGGTGGGTTGAGGCTTGTAATCGCCTGGCTGTAAGAGGATGATTGGGTGATCACCATCCTCGATCATGCGGTTGCTCTCCCGTGCCCATTCTTCCAGGGCAATTTCAGAAGTGGCATAAGCGATCTGGTCTTCCAGCTTGACCTGCGTGGCTTTCAGTTCAGCAATACGGGTTTGCAGTCCGGCTTCTTCATTGCCAAGGCGGATCATGGTGGTCATGCGGTTGTTGAAATCCATCATCAAGAAAACCAGGATGATGATCACTATGATCGTGATCAGACGCCGGTCAGCCCAGTTGACTTGTTTGATTTTTTCCCA
>Ga0209510_1000467_pt1 | contig 56144 bp, 44 predicted proteins | sample BiotimSIPDNA_FD_185749 | JGI IMG/M metagenome (GOLD analysis project Ga0209510, IMG submission 185749) | Anaerobic biogas reactor microbial communites from Washington, USA - Biogas_R1 time_0 SIP DNA (SPAdes) (version 2) | ecosystem: Engineered > Bioreactor > Anaerobic > Unclassified | place...
GGAAGAACTCCGCGGGGGTTTTCATGTTGTACTTGGACAGGAATTCCTTGTCGTAGTCCGACATCAGCTCAAAGTAGAGTTCCGGCTGCAGGCCCGGATCCCAGCTGTTGCCGTTGTCCATGGTGCCTTCCTTCTTGGGGGCGTTGTAGAAGAACTGCTTGGCCTTGTTGGCGTTGACCCAGACCGCGTTTTCCGCGTTGGATTTTTGCTCATCCGTACGCAGGAAGCGGCCGTTCTCCACATAATAGTCCTCGCCCTCAATGCCCCAGTGGAAGAGGATCTGCCAGTCGTCATCCAGCATGCGCTCAAACATGTTGACCAGGCGCTCGGGGTACTCGCAGTTGACGGAGATGCCAAAGCCGCGGTTTACGTTGATGATGGGCTGGTCCAGATACTGCTCCTTGGTGGACTCGTCATACACCAGGGGCAGGCCAATGTAGGTGTCCTCAAACTTCTTCTGGGCGTTTAGGGAGTCCGTCGCGTTTTGGAAGTTCCAGTACTGGTCAAACATGCCCAGCACACGGCCGGAGGACAGCTTGGCCAGGTATTGGTCAAAGTTCTGTACCAGGGTGTCCTGGTCAATCAGGCCTTTGTGGAAAACCTCGTTCAGCTTTTGGTAATAGGGCTTGGCATAGGGCTTGTTGTGGAAGACGTCCACCTTGTAGTTGTCATCCCAGTGCACAAACACGCCGCCGTCATTGGGACGCCCCATCAGGTGCTGCACGGGGTTGAGCAGGCAGAAGTTGCGCCAGCCATCCGTCAGGATTTCAAAGCCGCTGGTGGGCAGACCGTCCTCTGTGGTGGGGTGGGCTTCCTTGTAGCGCAACAGCAGGTCAAAATACTGGTCCACAGTCTTGATCATGGGGTAGTTGTCCCAGGCCAGCACCTTTTTCTGGATCCAGAAGGCCGGGCCGTTGGCGTAGTTGACGATGGGATCGTTGTAGATGCGGCCGTAGTTGGGCAGCACGTACAGGGCGCCGTCCACGGTGATGCGCTTCAGGTGGGGCTCGTAATGGGCCCACAGGTTGGGGGTCTTTTCCGGGGTGATGTACTCCAGCAGGTCGATGTGGGCACCGGCGTCAATCAGCTTCTCCGCGCTGTTGGAACCGCAGATCAGATCCGCATAGTCCTGGCCGGCAATCTTGATGCCCAGGGTCTCGTCCAGGTCCCCCGCCAGAAATTCGAACTCGAACTTGATGCCGAACTCCTCTTCAATCAGCTTGTAGATTTTATTGTCGGAGGTGGGCTGGTCAAAAGCGTCCGCAATGAACACGGACACTACAATGGGCTCCTCAGCCCGGGCAGCGTGTGGAATCATCGGGAAAACAAAGGCAAGCAACAACAGGAAAGCCAGGGTCCTAAGCAAGCGTCTCTTCATGAGATCCTCCTTCTTGGCGCTGCAACGCGCGCATTTTGTATGATATCAACATCATATATCAAGCGATCGGGCTGCGACAATGGCGATATATTGCCTGATTTGTTGCTTTTGTGCGTTTTTAAGCAGATTCAGACATGATTTTAAGAAGTTCAACATCAAAGATACAAGGTGAACTTTGCCGGTTTTGGATCATGTTCCTTGTGTTTTGATGAATATGTTCAGGTTGCCAGTTTGTTGCTTCTCATTTACAGCATCCGCTCCATCACTGCAAAATGCTTTACCGGGCGAAAGCCCGCCCTGTCGTAGATGCCCCGGGCGGGGTTGCTTTCCCCTGTGAAGAGGGTGGAGAAGCTGGCGCCGATGTTGATAAACTCCTTTAGCAGCAGGTGGAACAGCACCGTGGCGATGCCCCGGCCGGAAAACCCGGGATCCGTGCAGATGCCGGAGAACCAGCCCCGGCCGCTGGCCTGTTTGTCCACCGGGCCGGTGAAGCCCACCATGCGGCCCTGGTGGGTGGCGGCCAGGATCACCCGGGGATGGGCCTTGGCCAGCTCCTGGCGCAGCACCTCCCGCCAGTAGGGGCTGCCCACCCGGTCGCACAGGGTGTCGTAGTCATACGAAAGGGCGGGGTCGTAGCGCCCAGTCTGGATGCCCTCAGCCGCAAGCCGGTCCCGGCGGGCCTGCAGGTCCTTCAGGGGCTGGTACTCCGCCAGGTTCAAGTACATGGCCACCTCCCGGTGGCGCTCCGCAAAGCCCCGGTTCAACAAAAACACATAGCCCGTGCAGGCGGTATCCACCCCCGGGGCCTTGTTGTGGTCGTGGCCATTGGTGCCTGGAATCAGCCAGTCCAGCTGCACGGGGTTGGCTTCGGCGCAGAGCAGCCTTGTGTGGTGAAGGGCCCGGAAACGGTCTTCCAGGGCGGCAAGCAGGGCGCTGCCGATGCCCCGGCGGCGATGGGCGGGCGACACAAAAAGGCAGGTCAGGTAGCCCGGGGCGCTGTCTGCCTGTTCCCCGGGCAGGAAGGCGGTTTTCCGGGCGCCGTGGACAAAGCCCAGCAGCTGCCCTTCCGATTCCGCCACCAGGAAAAGCCCGGGCGCTGCCCCGGGGCCTTCCAGCAGCTTCAGGCGGAAGGAATCCCTGTCCAGGGGGGCATACACCACCTCGCCGGCCGCCGCGCTGGCGTTCCACAGGGCCAGGGCTGCTTCCAGGTGGCTGCCGGGGTGAAAGGGCCGTATGGCAATACGCCCTGTCCGGTTGTTCTTCAAATCCATTGCACCATCAGGCTTTTCTCCGTTCTCCCGTCGTTTAACACACCCCTCATCAATGCACCACCAGCAGCTGCCCCAGCACCAGGATCACCGTGCCGGCGATGGCCAGCACCAGGCCGGGGGTTTTCATCCCCAGGGCGTACAGGCCCAGGCCGATGCCCAGGGAAAACAGGGCGATGAGGAGTACCCGGGGCACCTCCGGCAGGCGGTGGTCTGCCTTGGGGGCGAGGAAGACGGCCCACAGGGCGATGAAGGCCACCACGGTGAGGATGCCGGCTGCCACGGCCAGGCCGTGGTTCTTGTCCTTGAGCAGCAGGAAGACAATCCGCCCGCTGCCCAGCCACAGGGCGATTTCGACCGCAAACGCCAGGCCGCCCAGGATCCATTCAAAGGGGGTCATGTGCCACCTCCGGGTGCTGTCCAGGTCATTCCAGGGGATTTTCAGGCTTCTGTTATCAGTTTACCCGCTGCCATCCGGTGGACGGTGTCGCACAGGGTGCTGATGTCCTCCGGGTTGTGGCTGGCCAGCAGGATGGTGCGGCCCTGGTTTTTTAGTGTCAGCAGCAGTTTCCGGATGTCCCGGACCCCGTTTTCATCCAGGCCGTTGAAGGGCTCGTCCAGGATCAGCAGCTCCGGCTCCTCCATGATAGCCTGGGCGATGCCCAGGCGCTGGCGCATCCCCAGGGAATAGCTGCGCACCCGTTTGCTGGCTGCCTCAAGCAGCCCCACCGCCTGAAGGGCCCGGTCAATCCGCGCCCGGTCCACCCGGCCGGTGAGGCCCATCAAGAGGGCCAGGTTGCTGCGGCCGGTGTACTGGGGCAGGAAGCCCGGCTGCTCCAGGATCAAGCCCAGGCTGCCGGGGTAGGCGATGTCCTTGCCGATGCGCCGGCCTTTTACCCGCACCTCCCCGGTCTCCGGGCGCACATAGCCGCAGATGCACTTGAACAGCTGGGTCTTGCCGGAGCCGTTGCGGCCCACAAAGCCGTGGAGCTGCCCCTGTTGCACATGGAGGCTGACCGCATCCAGCACCAGGTGGCGCCCGTAGCGCTTGCTGACATCAATCACTTCAATATATGGCTTCATTTTATCTCCTTTCACCTGGCTTTGCGCTGGGTCTGGTTGATGAAGGCCTGCACCGCCGCCCCCAGCAGGGCCAGGGCCAGGATGAGGGCCAGGCTGCCCAGCAGCGCCTCCCCGGTGTCCACCCCAAAGCCGCCGCCCTGGGAAAAGCGCTTGGCCATGCCCCAGTTGATGACCCGGTGGCGGTTGTCCATCAGCAGGGAGTCGTCCCCGGAATGGCGCATGATGGACCAGGCGGCGGGCAGGATGTAGGACAGCAGGGCCAGCCTGCTGTTTCTGCTGATCAGGTACACCAGCATCCCCAGGCCGGTCAGGATGCCCATCTGCAGGGCATAGGCCAGGAGGGCCAGGAGGAGGGGGGCCATGGACAGCATCCGGAAGCCCTGGGCATCCTGGATGGCCAGCAGCAGCCCCCTGTGGCCTCCCAGCACGGCGATCAGGGCGCACAACAGGCCGGAAAACAGGGCGATCGCAAAGCAGCCCAGCAGGTTGGCCGCCACCTTGGACAGCCACCAGGCCGTCTGGGAAGAAAAACGGTAGGCGGTGTAGGGCAGGCGGCTGTCCATGCTGCCCTCCAAAAAGCCCGCAAAGGCCATGCCGCAGGGGAGGAGCTGCAGCAGCCAGAAGGCCGCCGCCTGGGGGCTGATGAACTCGTACCACATGATGCCGCCATACAGCTCATAGACGATAGCCCCCAGACCCAGGTCCCGGTTCCAGGGCTTGATGATGAGGTTCAAGGTCTGCAGGGTGCAGATGGCCACCAGGGCAATGAGGGCCTGGGGGCGCAGCATCATGAGGAGATCCATCTTCAGGCGGTTTTTGTATTTGATGAGCTTGTTCATGGCCGCATCCCGCCCCGCTTGCCCAGGGCAAAGGCCAGGCAAGCCCCGCCAAAGAGGGCCGCCAGCAAAAACTGCGCCAGCTGGCGCAGGCTGTACTGCCACAGGGGGGCTGCGGTGAACAGGTCCGGCGTCTGGATGCGCTGGGGCATCCATTCGTTCAGGGCGCTGCCCACCAGCAGCTGGGACAGGAAATAATAGGCCACCACCGTCACCAGCATGGCCTGCATCTCCCCCATGAAGGCGGAGCAGCCGGCGCAGATCAGGGCCCAGGTGGCAGCGGCAAAGGCCAGGCGGAAGGCGGTGTCCAGGGCCAGGGGCAGGGCCTTGTGCCGGGTCATGAGGGGCAGATAGGTGCTGACCGCCTCCTTCATGTCAACATCCGCCGTGTAGGGACTGTGGCTGTACACGATGGCGCAATAGGCCGCAAAGCCCAGGGCAACCGCCAGGGCTGCCCCCACCACAGCCTGGGACAGGCGCCGCAGCACATAACGGCCGTTTCCGCAGCGCTTAAGCACCAGGGCCAGGTAGCCCCGGCTGCGGTCCTCGGCGCATAAAGTGGCCGCCGGCAGGGCGGCAATGAGGGGCAGCAGCAGATGGATCACATCGCCCCGGGGCAGGGTGAGGAAATACACCACATCCCCCTTGGTGTAATAAGAAAGGCCCAGATAGGACAGCACCCCCATGGCGGCGTACAGGCAGGCAAACAGGGTGAGGGTTGCCCCCCAGTACAGGCCGCCGCCGGACAGCACCCGTTTGAGGTAGGTGTTCATCGGGAGATGTCCCCGGTGAGGGCATCCACATACCAGAGGGTCTCCTCGATATCCGCCATGTTGGCCCGGACCACTGCGAGGGGCTCCTCCCCCTGGTACACAAAGTCCGCCTCCACGCACACCTGCCAGACGGGCAGGGCCAGACCTGCAGCGGTAACCCGGTAAGCGGGCTCCACCGCCTTCACCCGCAAATGGATTTTGACCTGGTTTTTGGCCCAGAAGGCGTCAAAGCTGGGCAGGGCAGCCCGGTTGGCCTGTAAAAACAGCTTGTAGTGGGCAATCTGCCGGTCCATGATCCGGGGCACCGCCGCCTGCCAGGACACGGCAGGGCCCGGCAGCTCCTGGGCGGCTTCCACCACAAAGGGCTCCGGCAAAAAGGCGCAGAGCAGCTCCCCCTCCTGCCCCAGCAGAAAGGCCGCCTGGGTGCCGGCCACCTCCTCCTTTTGGGGCTGATAGCCCGCCAGGTCCAGGGTGGCAACCAGCGGGTAGCCGTTCAAGCGGGACTGGTAACTGACATAGGTTTTTCCCGCACCCTCCTCGGTGCGGAACATCATCTGCAGGATGCGGTCCAGGGCCATCAGGCTGCCCGGCCCGATACGGTCCTGGGTATGCTGGGCCAATTCCGGCAGCCCCAGGGCGGTGATGGGCCGGTCCACCCGGGGCCAGGCAAGGGCATCCAGCAGGGCAGCGGCCTTGCCGGTCGCCGCCTCCTCGTGAAGCGTGTACGGGGGCGCGCCCCGGCCCTGGACATCCGGGAAGAAGTCGCTGTCGGGGCTGCGCTTAATCAGCAGGCCCCCCTCGGTGTAGGGGGGGACGACCACCTCCAGGCCCCCTTCCCCCAGACCCTCCAGGGCTTTCCGGACGTCCGCCGGGTTGAGGGGCACCCGGTGCAAGCGGTATTGATACAGGGGCTGCTCAAACTCCCGCACCGCCGGCAAATCCACCCGCACCTCATAGATGCCCTCATCCATCTGGTACTCATAGGGCGCAGCGGCAGCCGGGCCCAGGGCCAGGATGATCAGCGCCGCCAGGGCAGCGCAGCATGCTTGTTGACAGACTCCGGACATCAAAAAACCCTCCTGTTTCTGTGTTCAATGGGATAGACAGCGGACAGGCGGGTTTTGTTGCGTTGCATCAAAATTATTTCATCATGGCCAGGGGCAGGGCGCGCTGGGGCGGGTAATGGGTGTGGACTTCCTCTGCCAATTCCCCGGTGATGGCAACAAGGCGCACCGACACAAACAGGGGGGTGTTCTGGGTGCCGCCAAAGCTTGTCACCAGGGGCTCCAGGTAGTTCTTGTGATACCAGCCCTCGGGCCGCTGGGCAAACTCCGGGCTCATGGGGGATTTCCGGCTGAAGATGAACTGCCACACCGGCCGCCCCAGCTCCTCTGAGCGGTAGTGGACCGACAGATACAAATCAAAGGCATCCAGCTGCTCCCGGGTCCAGGGCGGGCTGCCCAGGATGGCGGCCTCCGCCAGCTTCCGGGCTGCTTCCTCCGTCAGGGCATCCGCCCCGGGCAGGCTGATCTCCTGGCTCAAAGCCCGGGCCAGGACAGCGGTGCGCAGGTCCGCCGGGCATTCCGGCGCATCATCCCCCAGCTCCCCGGTGAGGAAGCGGGGCAGGCTGTCCCGCCATTTCGCCTGCAGGGCCATCATGCGCAGGCTGTCATAGGGCGGGTCTTTGACATCACGGCGCAGCTGCTCCGCCGGGTGCATCTCCCGGGGCGGGGTGATGGCCGCTACCTGGCCCCCCGGCGTCAGCCGCACCCCGTACATGCCGTCGTTTAAGGGGTCATGGCCCTTGTGGTAGAACACCACCAGCACATCCGGGCTGTCCTCATAGCGTCCGGTCTGCTCATACACCAGGTCCTGTTCCTTCAGCCCCTCCTGGTTCACAAGGGCTTTTTGGGCCAGTTCCCGGGCCTCCTGCTCACTCAGGGCCAGCCCGGTTAAGGGTGCAATCAGGCACAGCAAGGCTGCCGCCATGATGGTCAAGCGTTTCATGTTCAGGTTGTTTCCTTTCATACTGAACGAATGAATAAACGCACGCATGAGCCGAGCAATTTTTTGTCTCCGCTAAGCTGAGTGTAAGGAGGCGTAGCCTCGTCGGGGCTCCCTGTGCTTCCTTTTCACCGTGCAAGCAGGTTGAAGGCGTCCGCTTCGGGTCCCCTCCTCCCGCTTGAAAGCCTGCTTTCAAGCGGAAGGAAGAGTTCCGGAACGCAGTGCGCTGGCGAGCGCGCTCGGCAGCAAACGCAGTGGCGTGAATCCTGACGCAGGGCCGGCTCATGGAAGCGTTTATGAAAGAGTTCAGTATTACTGCGCCACCACCCGGGACAGGGGAAACTGGCGCTCAAAGTTGAAGAGGATGGTACGCAGCCCCTGGTCCAGGTAGGGCAGGGCCTGCTGCCGGATGTGCTCCGGCACCCCGTAATAGGCCTGGGCGATGGAGCCGGTGATGGCGGCCAGGGTGTCGCTGTCCCCGCCGATGCTGACAGCGCCCCGGATGGCGTCCTCAAAATCGGTGGATTCCAGGAAGGCCACGATGGCCTGGGGCACCGTGCCCTGGCTGGACTCGTCAAACTGGTAGTTGTAGCGGATGCTGTCCAGGGTGAAGTTGAGGGGGTAGTAATGGCGGTTGATGTACTCCCGGATGGCCGGGATGCCCTCGCCCTGGCGGGCCATCCAGATGGCGGCGGTGGTGGCCTCCGCCCCCTTCAAGCCCTCCTCATGGTTGTGGCTCACCTCTGTCACCTTCCGGGCCAGGAGGCAGGCCTCGCCGAAGCTGCCCGCGGCCCAGGCGCAGGGGCTGACCCGCATGGCCGCGCCGTTGCCGTAGCTGTTGTAGGGCTTGGGATCGGACTGGTGCAGCCACTTGCCAAAGCTGCCGCCATAGCCCGCGTTGGGGTATTTCCGGCCCAGGCGCTGCATGCTGCGCACCGCGGCCTCCCCCAGGGCCTGGTAGTTGCCGTCGCAGGCCAGGATGGCTTCCGCCACGGCCAGGGTCATGATGCTGTCGTCCGTCGCCTCGCAGTTGGGTGCAAACAGGTCAAAGTCCTTGCTCCGGTGGTTGTCCCACTCAAAGCGGGAGCCCACAATGTCCCCGATGATTGCGCCTATCATGCCGGTTCTCCTTTCCTATGCGCACAGCCCCATGTTTCAGGATGCCGCCGGGGCCGCGCTGGTTTTGATGTGCGGGGTTCTCCGCGCCGGCTGCAGGGCTGCGCCGGCCTCCCCTTCCATTGTGCCTTGTTTGCGCCCTTCGTGCAAGAAAAATTCAGCCCCGCCAAACCAGGGCCGGGGCTGATGGCCGACAGGGCTGCCGGGGCGGAACCCGCCCCTTCACATATCCTCTGTCTTGGTGTGGTCCAGCTTCCAGGCCCCGTCCACCAGCACCAGGTGGTAGCGGAAGTCGTAGCGGCGGGGGGCCATGCCCTGCCAGTCCCAGTGCGAAATGGCCTCCCTGAGGGCTTCTGCCATCCGGGTTTCCTCGGCATCTTCCGGCAGCAGGGCTTTGTTGGCTGCCAAGTAGGCGTTCAGGTTGGAGATGGCCTCCCCCCGCACCGAGTGCAGGCTGATGTCCACCGTGGCCGTCTCCCCCTGCACCTCCTCCCGGCCGTAGGACACCTCCACGGTCTTCAGCAGCTTCTCCAGCACGACCGCCTGGACGGGGTCCTTCATGGCTTCCTGCAAAAAGGCTCCCTGCTGGGGGTCCACCAGGAGCTGGACAGCTGCTTCAAAATCCAGGGCCCGCAGGTGGTTCACCAGGGCCACCAGGCTGGCGGTGGGGCTGTCCGCCGAAGCGGCGGCCAGGGCAAACAGGCTGATGAGGACCAGTACCAGCGCAGCATATTTTTTCATGGGGCACCTCCCTGTGTGTTTCATCCGTGTACCAGCATATACCCCGCCCGGCCTCCCTTCAGAAAACTGCCGCTGCTTCGCCAGCCCGCAGGAATGCGGCAGCGCCGGGTATATTGTTGCATCTGCCGGGGTTTTGGCCCGAACCGGCCCGGTTTTCCTGTTGTACTGGCGCTGTTTCATTCACAAAATCACGGGAAACATGGTATACTTAAGTTTGCGGGCAATTTTTTACACCGCCTGCAACAGCAACACGACAGAAAAGAGGTGGACGGCTTTGGGAGCTACAACGCCATGGTGGATGGTGGTCCTGCTGGGGATGGGCACAGTTTTTGTGGGCCTGGCCCTGCTGGTGGGCCTGTGCAACCTGCTGCGCCTGGCATTCCACAGGGAGCAGCCGGCGGCGCCGGCAGCGCAGCCTGTGATTCAGGAGGCGGCCCAGCCTACAGGGGCAGAGCGCCAGCGCCTGCTGGCCGCGGTCACGGCAGCCATCGCAGAGGCAGAGGGCAGCGATGCCCCCGGGTTTAAAATCGTATCATTTGTAAGGAGATAAGGGTTATGAAGAAATACAAGGTCATCGTGGACGGTCAGGAATACGAAGTGGGCATCGAGGCCCTGTCCGGGGAAGAGCTGTCTGCCCCCAAGGCGGCCCCTGCCGCCCCCGCAAAGCCCGCAGCGGCCGCCGCAGCCGGCGGCGAAGCCGTCAACAGCCCCATGCCGGGCACCATCCTGGCGGTGAACGTCAAGGCCGGGGACGCGGTCAAAAAGGGCCAGGCCCTCATGATCCTGGAAGCCATGAAGATGGAGAACGAGATCAACGCCCCCAAAGACGGCGTGGTGGCCGCCGTCCATGTCAGCAAGGGCCAGGCGGTGGAGTCCGGCAGCTTGCTGTGCACCCTCCAGTAAGGGGCGCCTATGGACACAATCTTGGAGTTCTTCAAGCAAACCGGCTTTTACCAGCTGGCGGGTGACTGGCGTTCCATCGTGATGCTGGCCATCGCCTGCCTGCTGCTCTACCTGGCCATCGCGAAAAAGTTCGAGCCCCTGCTGCTGCTGCCCATCGCCGTGGGCATGCTGTTGTCCAACCTGCCCGGGGCCAACATCTACCACCCCGAGCTGTTTGAGGGCGGCGCGGTAAACTGGGAGCGGCTGGCCGGGGAAGGCGGCCTGCTGGACTACCTCTACCTGGGGGTCAAGCTGGGCATCTACCCCTGCTTGATCTTCATCGGCGTGGGCGCCATGACGGATTTTGCCCCCATGCTGGCCAACCCCAAAAGCCTGCTGCTGGGCGGCGCCGCCCAGATCGGCATCTTTCTAACCTTCGCCGGCGCTGTGCTGCTGCTGGGCTTCACCCCCAATGAAAGCGGCGCCATCAGCATCATTGGCGGCGCCGACGGCCCCACCGCCATTTTCAGCGCCATGAAGATGGCCCCCCACCTGCTGGGCCCCATCGCCGTGGCCGCCTATTCCTACATGGCCCTGGTGCCGGTGATCCAGCCCCCCATCATGCGGGCGCTGACCACCAAGAAGGAGCGGGAAATCCAGATGAAGACCCTGCGCCCGGTGTCCCGGATGGAGAAGATCATCTTCCCCATCGCCGTCACCATCTTCATCGGCCTGCTCCTGCCCTCCGCCACCCCCTTGATCGGCAGCCTGATGTTTGGCAACCTGCTCAAGGAATGCGGCGTCACCGAGCGCCTCAACAAGACGGTGCAGAACGAGCTGATGAACATCACCACGGTGCTGCTGGGCCTCTCCGTGGGCGCCACCGCCACCGCGGGCATCTTCCTGTCCTGGTCCACCATCAAAATCCTGCTGCTGGGGGTCCTGGCCTTTGCCATGGGCTCTGCCGGCGGGGTGCTGCTGGCCAAGTTCATGAACCTGTTCTTAAAAGAAAAAATCAACCCCCTCATTGGCTCCGCCGGCGTCTCCGCCGTGCCCATGGCCGCCCGGGTCTCCCAGGTGGAAGGGCAGCGGGCCAAGCCCGACAACTACCTGCTCATGCATGCCATGGGCCCCAACGTGGCTGGCGTCATCGGCTCCGCCATCGCGGCCGGCATCATGATCGCCCTGTTTGCTTGATGGGAGGTACCTGATGAGCAAAAAACTGTGGATCACTGAAACCATCCTGCGGGATGCCCACCAGTCCCTGGCGGCCACCCGGATGCGCACCGAGGAGATGCTGCCGGCGGCCGCCATCCTGGACGACATCGGCTACTGGTCCCTGGAATGCTGGGGCGGCGCCACCTTCGACTCCTGCCTGCGCTTTTTGAACGAGGACCCCTGGGAGCGCCTGCGCACCCTGAAAAAGGCCATGCCCAAGACCAAACTGCAAATGCTGCTGCGGGGCCAGAACCTGCTGGGCTACAAGCATTATGCCGATGACGTGGTGGACGAGTTTGTGCGCCTCACCCTGAAAAACGGCATCGACGTCATCCGGGTCTTTGACGCCTTGAACGACATGCGCAACCTGGAAACCGCCATGAAAAGCATCAAGAAATACGGCGGCCACTGCGAAGCCTGCATCAGCTACACCACCAGCCCCGTCCACAACGAGGCCTATTTCGTGGAACTGTCCAAGGAGATGGTGAAGGCCGGCGCCGACACCATCTGCATCAAGGACATGGCGGGCCTGCTGCTGCCGGAGGCGGCCTCCAGCCTGGTGACGGAGCTGAAAAAGCACATCGACGTGCCCATCCACCTGCACACCCACAACACCGCCGGCACCGGCGCCCTCACCTACATGGCCGCCGCCTGGGCCGGGGTGGACATCGTGGATACCGCCCTGTCCCCCCTGGGCAGCGGAACATCCCAGCCCGCCACGGAAAGCCTGGTGGCCGCCCTGGAAGGCGGGCCCCGGGACACGGGGCTGGACCTGAAAAAGCTCACCGAGGCCGCAGGCCATTTCCAGAAGGTGGCCGCCCGCCTGGAGGCGGAAGGCTTCCTGGTGCCCGGCCAGGTGCTGCGCCCGGACGTGAAGGCCCTGATCTACCAGGTGCCCGGCGGCATGCTGTCCAACCTCCTAAGCCAGCTGAAAAGCGCCAACGCCATGGACAAATACGAGGAGGTGCTGGCGGAGGTGCCCCGGGTGCGGGCCGATTTCGGCTACCCGCCCCTGGTGACCCCCACCAGCCAGATCGTGGGCACCCAGGCGGTGTTCAACGTGCTCCAGGGGGAGCGCTACCGCTCCTTCACCAAGGAGTCCCGCGCCCTGTTAAAGGGCGAGTACGGCCGCCTGCCCGGTGAAATCAACAAAGAGGTGCAGAAGATGGCCCTGGGCGAGGAGGAGATGCTCACCGTGCGCCCGGCGGACCTGATTGCGCCGGAGATGGACAAGCTGCGGGAGGAAAGCCGCGAATTTGCCCGGAGCGAGGAGGATGTGCTCAGCTACGCCCTTTTCCCCCAGGTGGCGGAGAAATTCCTGCGTGAGCGCAACAACCCCGCCCCCAAGGCCGCCCCGGCAGCCGCGCCCCAGGCCAGGGATGAGGTCCGGGTGCTGCACGTGCTGGACCGGGCGTAATACCATCGAACCTTCCTAAACGACAAGATCAAGCAAGGGGTCCTGCATCGGCGGGACCCCTTGTTTTATGTGCTTTTTTATATGCTTTGCTTTCTATTCATTCCAGTCATTTTCTATTCATTCTATTCAATCCAATGCTTCAATAAACCCAGCAGCTTGCCCCCCTGTTGCCTAAGGCTTCACAATCCCCGATGCAAACTCCTTCAGGAGGGCCTCGGCGTCCTCCCCGGGGCGCACCGCCCGCAGGGCCAGGGCCAGGCGCTCGTCATCGTCTGCGCCGTGGCAGGTTACCAGGGTGAGGAGGCGGTCCCCGGCATACACCTGGGTGGGAAAATGCAGGGCGGAGTGCGCCCGCAGCCAGTTCACATAGCTGCCCATGGCCTCCTCCCCGTCAAAATTGGCCTTGATCGCATCAAAATACAGGGGGTGCCGGGGGTCGACGGAAAAGACCGTCAGGGCATAGGGCACATAGCGTGCATCCTGGTAGAGGGTATCAAAGGTGAACACCGGCTGGGTTTTCAGCATCTGCCCGTCCAGCAGCCGGGCCAGCTTGCCGAACATGGTGCCGTTTTTCATGTTGTGGCCGTGGAGGATCAGGTTGCGGTCACGGGGGCGGATGCTGTTGTCCTGGTCCAGGAACACGGTGCCCGCCACGTTTTTCTCGCCATTGAAGCCCCGGTACATATAGTGCTCGTTGTCCCGCTGCACCACGGCAAAATCAATCTCCGGGATCAGGGAGTAGGACAGCCAGCCCACGGTGTCGCTGTTGCGGCGCACAAGGGGCAAAAAGCGGTCGTCCATGACCTGGCGCTCCGCCGGCATTTCAAGCTGCGCCTGGGAAGATTCCGGGGCCTCAGCCCCTTGAACCATGTTTCCCTGGGCAGCAGCTTCCGCTGCTGCCGGGGCAGTGGAGGCTTCCGGCAGCAGGCTGGCCGGCGCGGCATCTGCCGGGTTCTGCGTCGCCTGGCCCCTAAACAGCGCCCGCTGGGCGGCCTGCTCCTGCCGGGTCTTGTGCCCCTGGATCAGGTAGCTCACCAGCAGCACCACCGCCGCTAAGGCCAGGGCCGCCCCTGCAATGCCCAGGGCGCGGGGAAGCCAGCCCGGGCGGGCTGCCGGCCGGCCCCTGTGTTTGGCGCTGCGCTTGTTCCTGCCGCTTTGCATGCCGTCCCTTTCTGCAGGGCTTCTGCGTTTGTGATAGGGGAATTGTAGAAAACCTGTGCTGGTTTGTCAACGAGGGTGCAGGATTGCCTGCAAGCCCGCACCGATGTTTTTATTATGTTTTCCGATGTGTGGCCTCTGGACCGCCAGCGGATGCGCCCGCCCGGCTCCCTGCTGTTTGTACAATTTTCGACAACAATCTTGTCATTTCAAGGGAAGCTTCAGAATATAGCAGAAAGATACATCTTTGCGCTTTTCCATCATAATTTGCTTTTCGTTGTAAATTCAGGGAATTTTGACTGTCTACCCATCCTTTGTTAGAATTCGATACAGATATCATGCCATTACAGTATATTTTGTCAAAATAAATTTTCTTTAATCAGCATCACAACGCAAGAAGGGAAGGGTACATCATGAAGGGCATCGTCAAACGGGTCTTGTTTATTACCGTGTTGCTGTGCCTGGCTGTCATCTGGGTTGCCGGCGGCGAAGGCGACCCCCAAAACCCGCCAGAGCAATCCAGCAGTGTCCGCAAGCTATACTGGCTGCCAACAGGCAATCCAAAGGATACCTCCACCCACATCAACAGCAACCCTGCTGACAACCGCGAAACCACCTACACCATGCGGCTGGAGTTTTCCTTTGGCACGAAAACGGATCCGGACATCCCGCCAGGAGGCATTGAAATCAGGATTCCCCGCTATATCTTCAAGGACCGTGGCGGCAACCCCATCATCAATTTCAACACCCTGATACCCAGCTCCTCAAATCCCAACCACGGGCAAACCTACCACTACACCGAGGACGATGATCACATCGTCATCACCAACGCCGTCACCACCAGCCCTGCCGGCAGCCTCCAGGCAGACTTCAGCTACTCCTTCATGCCCTGGCAGGTTAAACACGACACCGAGACAGAAGGCCTCACGGCCACCTTCACCGTAAGGCGTCCGAATCAGGAACCGGACCCGGATAATGAACCCTCCTCTCCGCCGCTGTCCATCAAGTTCGAAAACCACGCCACGCACATAAAACCTGAAAAAACAGGCAAGGCGTCCAACCCAGAAAACTGGCCGCCGGTGCTGAGAGATGGTCTGAACATTAATCACGATGATTATATCTACGTCCAGTGGTCCGTCAAGCATTACGCCGATCAGTCAAACACCGAGCCCTTCACCCTGGATGTGGAGGACATCCCCGATCCTGCAGGGGAGTTAATCGGCTGGCGGTCCGGAAACAATGTAGACCCCGGCACCACCGTCAGGGGCAATCTCACAGATTATCATAACGAAAACAACAAGGATGTGGGTACCTTTCGCAAGTCCCGTGTTTCCTTCCCCAAAGCCTCCAACCCGCTTGGCGCCAGTGGTTATTACAGATTCCAGGACGTTTTGTATTTCCGCTACGAGCGGGAAAATCTGACCTTCGTAACCCTGGCAAACGGCGACAGGGTCGCCAAGCTGAAAAACACCTTCCGCTCCACCCTCAACGGGGTGGACAAGAGCAAAATTATCATGGAAAGCACCGCCGAGTTCGACTACACCGAAAAAGTGTACAATCCGGAGCCAGGCGATAAAACATTCGAGAAAACAGGCGGCGGCACCCACCTGGGCTATGTCAACAAACTGAGAAAGGAAGCCGAGCTGCCTGAGGCAGACCGCAGCTTTATCGACCTGTCCTACGGGAGAACGATCTTCCAGCTGAATGAAAACACCAGTGCACCGGAACTGGTTTACGATGCGTCCACAAACCAGATGTATCCAAGCGATGTGAAATGGACCACTGTCATCACGGACGATACCTTCAGCATCAAGGCAAACAACAAGGAGCGCCCCCTGGTCCCGGGTGAATACCAGATCACCGGCGTCACCTTGAACGCCCTGTGGGATCACCTGCTGAAAAAGGACGTCGCCGACGGCTATGTCATCGATGTCAAACCGCGGAATGATGATACCTATGTTGCCCCCCAGCTGGAAATCAAACAAAACGGGGTATGGCGCCCCTTTGGCACCTTCTCTGCCGACCCGAATTCAACCAGCACATTACACAACCGGTTTACCTATTTCGAAAGTGGCGCAACCATACCAGTCACTTACGCGGACAAAATCCCCTTGCCCGCAGGCGTGGAAGGCGTGCGGCTGACTCATACATCCCATTCCGCAAAGGTCTATTTTAGCGTGCAGCTGCACCTGGCCCTCAGGCCCACCGACGAACTGATGGCCTTCATCGGACCTGCCAATGATGTTGCGGTCATCAACAACAAAATGGACTACGAGGTAAAGGATGCTGAAGGTGATCTGGTTACCAGCGGCTTTTCAACTGCCTCCTTTAACCTGCAAGGGTACCGGGGCACTTCCGTACTCAGCAAGACCATGAATCCACCCGTGCAGGACAGAATCCTGCCCCGGTTTACCCTGGATGTCCGGATCACTGCCAATGAAAGCCTGGCTTTCACAGGCAGATATGATGAAGAATACGAGGAAATCAAGGCGATGGGGGTGCAGGCAGAGCACCGCCAGGCAGTGTTTTATGACCTGCTGCCACCAGGCACCCACGTGCTGCCGGGCAGCATCAGCCTGTCGGATTCCAAGCTCACCAACCCGCCCAACATCTCCCAGATTCCCTTCATCACCGCCACCTATGACAACTGGAGGGGCAGCGGACGCACCCTCCTGGTGGTGACCGCCACCGTGCGGCTGGGGGAAGAAAACTATTATTACAACCTCTCCAGCAACAGCATCAACTCCGGCATGACGCTGAGATACACCCTGGTGTATCCCTTTGGCGAAATGCCCAACTGGGGAACCACGCTGAGAAACTACGCCGCCTACCAGCTCAAGGCCCAGGGGGAAACCATGTGGACGGGCAGGCCAGATGACGGCGGAACCCTGCCAGTCAACATCAAGCCCCTGATGTCCGACCTGGACAACAACGGCCCCAACCCGCAGAAAAAGAATTTTCTGTATGCCACTGCCAATCGGAGCGTCGATCCCCTCACCTTCTACGAGAGCGGCTTCCAAAAATCGGTTAAAGCAGCAGATGATGACAACTACAGTGACTACACCGAGGTCCAGGGCGGCGGCATGTACACCTACCGGCTGCGCCTCAGCAACGGTCAGGACACAAGGTCCCGGAACATCGTGATGTTTGATACCCTGGAGGACGCCTATGACGATGCCACCCCAGCCGAGCGGGAAAACAACGCCATCTGGTACTGGCAGGGCACCTTTGAAGGGGTGGATGTCGCCAATGCCATTAGCCGCGGCATCCGTGTCCAGGTCTATTATTCCGAGCAGGTCCTGAAAAACCTCGACCAGGATGGCTGCGCCCCGCTCCGGGATCTGACTAATACAGCAATCTGGCAGCCCCTCACAGCGGACACAGACAAAAGCAAGGTGAAAACCATCGCCTTTGACCTGACCACAAAAACCGACGGCACCCCCTTTGTGCTGGACAAAGGCCTCTCCATGTTACGTGGGCATCAACATGCGGGCCCCCATCAATGTCAAGGAACGGCTCAACCCTGTGGATCACGCCTACAACAGGGCGGTGAATCAGGTTCAGCTTGTCAATGTGGACACAGGCCAATCCGAAACAAGCGTGGAAAAAGCAAACACCGTCAAGGTCAAACTGCGGGAAACGGATATGCACATCGGAAAATCCAGCATCCCGGAAAGCGGCACACAGGACCAGCCGCGCCTGGTGTATGCCGGGCATACCATCACCTACCGCATCAGCGCAGGCAACGATAACAGCAGGGAAGCCATCACCAACCTGTGGCTGGAGGACCGCATCCCCCAGGGCCTGAAGCCCCGTTTGGACAGCATCAAGATCATTGAACACCGGGGCCAGTCCACCATGATGGCTGTCCCCCTGGCGGGCAACACCCTGGGTGTTACGCTGCTTTCTTCTCCCGAGGACCCCAACCACCTGGTATTCGAAATCGACAGGCTGCTTCCCGGCCAGGCCTTCACATTTGAGGTGGAAACAGAAGTTCTGCTGCCGGATGACCTGGAATGCAACGGCGGCATCGCCCTGGACAACCAGGCAAAGATCACCCGGGTCTTCGGCCAGGAGCTGACCGGGCCCAACATCAAATACAGCGACATCACCCATCACCAGCGGGTATGCACAGCCGTGGTTCTGGAGGGCCTCAAAACCCTCGAAAACCGGCCCATCCTGTCCACAGACGTTTTCGAGTTTGTATTGAAGGATGAAGACGGCAAGGAGCTCCAGGTTGTCAAAGCCGACACAGATGGTGCGTTTGCCTTTGATAAACTCAGTTATTTTGAGCCAGGCACCCACACCTACACGGTTTCTGAGGTGCAGGGCACACAGACCGGCATCCTATACAGCCAGGACATCTATAAAATCACTGTCACAGTTATATTTAATGAAACAGCGGGGCTCTTTGCTGAAGCATTGTACGAAAAGGTTGCCGGTGAAAACAGCAGAACCCCGGTGCCGATGGTCTTCAACAATGTGTTTGAGGCCGCAGGCAGCTACCAGCCAAAGCTCAAAAAATTGCTGGAAGGCCGCGGCATTGGAGTTGAGGAGTTCAGCTTCACCCTCTACCAGGATTATGGGACAGACCAGCAAAAAGCCCTGGAGACCGTTTTTGTCACAGCGGACGGCGACATCCTGTTCCGCGAGCTGGCATTCGACCAGGATGACCTGGATTTCTCGGAAGAAAACCTGAACGGCGAAACCACCCGCACCTACACCATCATCGAAAACGACCCCGGGCTGCCCTTCGTCACCCCTGACGGCAAAATCATCACCCTCACCCTCACCCTCACCAATGACGGCAGCGATGTGATTGCCATTGATGCCGCCTTCACCGATAAGGACGGCATTGACGACAATGACAGCACCTTCACCAACAAATACGAGCCCACCGACAGCTTCACACCGGCGTTGACCAAGAAGCTCACCGGCCGGGACATCAAGGAAGGGGATGAGTTCAGCTTCACCCTCTACCGGGATTACGATACGGAGCAGGAAGAAGTCATCGAGATCGTAAAGGCCATCTTTGACGGCCAAGACGGCACCATCACCTTCTCTGCATTGAATTATGCGCTGAAGGACGTGGGGGAGCATGTCTACACCATCATCGAAAACGACCCCGGGCTGCCCTCCGTCACGCCCGACGGCAAGACCATCACCCTGACCGTGACAGTGGCGGACACCGGGGCAGGCCTGACGGTCACCGGCGACTATACAGATGATGACGGCATTGACGACAATGACGACACCTTCACCAACAAATACGAGCCCACTGGCAGCTTTACGCCGAAGCTGACCAAGAAGCTCACCGGCCGGGACATCACAGAGGGCGAATTCACCTTCTCTCTTAAGGATGAAGCCGGCAAGACCCATACCGCTAATGCGAAGGCGGATGGCAGCATTGTTTTCCCTGAATTGGTATTCACCCTGGACATGCTCAACGAGAAAACGGAGGACAATCCCGACAGAGAAACGGTGTTCACCTACACCATCACGGAGGACACCCCCAACCCCGCCATCCCCTTCGTCACCCCCGACGGCAAAATCATCACCCTGACCGTGACGGTGACGGACACCGGGGCAGGCCTGACGGTCACCGGCGCCTATACAGATGAAGACGGACAACCCTTGGATCCAATCTTCGTCAACAAATACGAGCCCACCGGCAGCTTCGCGCCGAAGCTGACCAAGAAGCTCACCGGCCGGGACATCGCAGAGGGCGAATTCACCTTCTCGCTGACGGATGAAGCCGGCAACATCCTGACCGCCGCTGTCCTGGACGACGGCACCATCACCTTCCCTGCCTTGTATTATGCACAGAAGGACGTGGGGGAGCATGTCTACACCATCATCGAAAACGACCCCGGGCTGCCCTCCGTCATCCCCGATGGCAAGACCATCACCCTGACCGTGACGGTGACAGACACCGGGGCAGGGCTGGAAACTACGGGACGCTACACGGATGATGACGGCATTGTCGGCAACGATGAGCAGTTTATTAACAGCTATGTGACGCCGGAGCCCTCCGAGACCCCGGAGCCCAGCCCCTCGCCTGAACCCTCCGTAAGCCCGGAGCCCAGCCCCTCAACCGAACCCTCCGAAACCCCGACACCCAGTCCCTCTCCAGCGCCTTCTGCATCGCCTACACCTACACCAAGCCCCACCCCGACGCCTTCTGCGTCTCCTTCGCCTACACCAAGCCCTACTCCTGCAGTGACGCCGGAGCCCTCCGAATCTCCGGAACCCAGTCCCTCGCCAGCGCCTTCTGCATCGCCTACACCTACACCAAGCCCCGCCCCGACGCCTTCTGCAACCCCAACACCTACGCCCAGCCCCACCCCGACGCCTTATGCAACGCCAACGCCGACACCCAGCCCTTCCCCAGCGCCTTCTGCATCGCCTACACCTACGCCAAGCCCCACCCCGACGCCTTCTGCGTCTCCTTCGCCTACACCAAGCCCTACTCCTGCAGTGACGCCGGAACCCTCCGTAAGCCCGAAACCAAGCCCCACGCCGGAGGACCCGGAGGTGACCCTGGTGCCGCCCAGCCCCACGCCGGCGCCTTCTACATCGCCCTCGCCTGCACCCAGCACCACACCGACGCCTTCTTCGTCGCCGTCGCCTACACCAAGCCCCACCCCTGATGTGACGCCCCGGCCCACCGATCCGCCCAGGCCCAGCTATCCGCCCCTGGAAGTGGTGCTGGAGGCCCGGAAGGTCCTCACCGGCGGCAGCCTCAAGGCGGGCCAGTTCCAGTTCCTTCTGAAGGACAGGGCGGGCAAGGCCCTGGAAACTGTCAGCCATGACGGGGAAGGCCGCATCACCTTCAGCCCCAGGCGCTTCAGCAACCCGGGAGACTTCGTGTACAGCGTCACGGAGCAGACGGGAACCGACCCGGACATCCAGTACGACACCACCGTGTACCGGGCCATCATCCGGGTGCGGGCCCAGGGGGACCGCCTCACCGCCACGGTGGACCTGGAGCGGAACCGCACCCCCTACGGCGGCGACATGGTCTTCACCAACCGCAAACCCGTGCCCCCCACCGGGGACAAACACCTGCAGCTGCCCCTGGCACTGGGCACCGGTGCCGCCCTGCTGCTGCTGGCCTACGCCCTAATCCAGCGCAAACAAAGAAGAGGCAGCTGATACAGTGCCCAACCCTGCCGCTTCCCCGCACCCCGGGGAAGCGGCCTTTTGATACAACTATAATAGGATGTCATACTAAACACACGAGTTCATGCACTCATGGATCGAGGGTTTTTGATGGCTCTGCTAAGTCGAAGGAACGAGGCGTAGCCGTAGCCTACGCTGAGTGAATGAGACGACGCAGAGTCGCAAAAAAACCGATTCATGGAAGCATGAAAGAGTGCGTTTAGTATAAGCGCCCTGTATTGATGTTCCGCCCGCTGTTTTGTATCATGGAGGCTGACAGCATCCCCCTGAAACGAAAGGAACCGCCATGACCATACTGTTCCGGCGCCTCGCCGCCCTGCTCCTTGCTGCCGCCCTGTGCCTGGGGGCCTTCCCGGCTGTGGCAGGCAGCTACCCCCAGCGCCCCCTCACCCTCATCGTGCCCTATGGCGCCGGGGGCACCACGGACCTCACCGCCCGGCAACTGGCCCTCCAGCTGAAAAAGCACCTGGGAGTGGCCGTCACCGTCATCAACCAGGGGGGCGCCTCCGGCTCCATCGGCACCCGCAGCGCCCTCACCGCCCCGGCGGATGGCTACACCCTGCTGGTGTCGGCAGATTCCCTGGGCACCCAGCGGGTGATGGGCATCAGCGACATGAGCTACGGGGATTTCCGGGTCATCGCCCCCCTCACCAACGACCCCAAGGTGATTGTGGTGGCCGGGGACTCCCCCTATGAAACCATCCACCAGCTGCTGGAGGACATCACCTCCCGGCCCCGCCAGGTGAAGATGAGTTACACCGGCCCCGGGGGCTCCGGCCATGTGCAAAGCCTGATCTACAACACTTTTGGCCTTCAGATGGCCCTCACCGCCTACCCCGGCGGCGCCGACTGCATCCTGGCGGTACTGGGGCACCAGGTGGATTTCACCAACGCCAACTACTCCACCATCGTCTCCTACCTGGCCTCCGGGGACCTGCGCTTGCTGGCGGTCTCATCCACCCAGCGGCTGCCCGCCCACCCCGAGGTGCCCGCCCTGGCGGAAGTCATTCCCGGCTCCGAAGCCCTCATGGCCATCCCCTACACCCCCCTGTCCCTCCTGGTGCACAAGGATGTGCCGGACCCGGTGTTTGAGACCCTTCAGGAGGCCGCCCGTAAATCCTTCCAGGAAGAGGAGTGGATCGCCTACTGCGACAGCAACGCCCTGGACACCCTCTATGACCGCTACCGGACCCCGGAAGACATCAGCGCCTTTTACGCGGAGTGGGAGTCCCTGGTCAGCTGGCTGCTGTATGACGCCGGGGCCGCCCCCAACAGCCCCGAAACTTTCGGCATCCCCCGGCCTGCAGACCAGGCAGGTGAATAAATGAAGGCCCCGGCTGGACACGGCATCAAAAACAGGCGCGCCCTTCTGGAGGGGCTCTGCTTCCTCACCCTGGCCCTGGCCCTGCTGTGGCACGCCCTGGACAGCCACCACCGGGGCATCCCCGTGGGCTGGGAGCTGTCCCCCTCCCTCTTTCCCCTTCTGTGCGCAGCCTTCCTCCTGGCCCTCAGCCTCGCCCTGATCCGGGAGGGCTTTGCCATGGCCCCCGGGGAGGCCCCGGCCCCGCTGCGCTGGCGCCCGGTCCTGGTCACGGCCCTGGCAGCCCTGGCCTATACGCTGCTGCTGCCCCTTTTTGGCTTTGTCCTGGCCACCGTCTGCTTCCTGATCGGCATGCTGATTTACCTGGGGGAGCGGCGCCCCCTCCTCATAATCCTCCTGCCCCTTTGCTTTTCCGCAGGCAGCTACCTGCTCTTTGCCCGGCTGCTTCACGTGATGCTGCCGGCCGCGCCCCTGGATGTCCTGCGCCGGGGCCTGGACCTCTTGCTGTGAGGGCCGGCGGATGAATGCCTTGTTCGAGGTGCTGCACATCCTGCTGGACCTGCGCTTTGTCCTGATGGTCCTCCTGGGCTCCCTGGCCGGCCTCATGGTGGGGGCCATCCCCGGCCTCTCCGTGTCCATGGCCACCGCCCTTTTGGTATCCGTCACCTACACCTGGGCGGTGGGGGACGCCCTGGCCATGGTGATGGGAGTCTATGTAGTGGGGGTGTTTGCCGGCGCCATTTCTGCCATCCTCATCAACATCCCCGGGGCCCCCTCCTCCGTGGTCACCACCCTGGACGGCTACCCCCTGGCCCGGCAAGGGCGGGCCCATGAGGCCCTCAAATACGCCACCTGGTATTCCTTCATCGGCAGCCTCGCCGGCATCCTGGCCCTGTGGGCCCTGGCACGGCCCATCTCCGCTTTTGCCCTGCGCTTCCAGCCCATGGACTATTTCCTCCTGGGCCTCTTCGGCCTCCTCCTGGTGGGCACCCTCACCGCCCGCTCCTTTGTGCGGGGCCTCATCAGTGCCTGCCTGGGGCTGATCATCGCCATGGTGGGCCTGGACAGCGTCATGGGCACCCCCCGTCTCACCCTGGGCATCCAGGAATTGACCGCCGGCTTTGCCGTGGTCCCCGTCCTCATCGGCCTGTTCGGGTTTTCAGAGGTCCTAAGCGTCCTCTCCGGCCAGGCGCCTGAGGGGGAGATGGCCCGGATGGCAAGCACCCTTGTCAGCACCCGGAAGGTCCTCAAACACTGGCTGAGCTCCCTCTACTACGCCCTGATTGGCCTCCTGGTGGGCGCCCTGCCCGGCGCCGGCGGGCCGGTGGCCTCCTTCCTGGCCTATGGCGCCGCAAAAAAGGCCGTCCGCCAGCCCTCTGCGCCCTTCGGCGAAGGGGCGGTGGAGGGGATCGTGGCCAGTGAAGCCGCCAACAACGCCGTCATCGGCGGCGCCCTCATCCCCACCCTCACCCTGGCCATCCCCGGGGACGCCGTCACCGCCATCCTCCTCTCCGTCTTCTATGTCCACGGGCTGCAGCCCGGGCCCATGTTCATCCGCCAGTCACCCCAGCTCTTCCACACCCTCATCGCCGCCGGCCTCATCGCCTGCATCTTCCTCCTGCTGCTGGGCCTCTTCATCGCCCCCCGGATCAGCAGGCTCATCGCCCTGCCCCGGCGCATCCTCCTGCCCCTGGTCACCGTGCTGTGCGTGGTGGGAGCCTTCGCCTACAACAACCGCCTGGCAGACGTCCTCATCATGCTGGCCTTCGGCATCCTGGGCTTCTTCATGCGCCGGGGCGGCTACCCCGTGGCCCCCATGACCCTGGCCCTGGTCTTGGGCGGCATGATGGACAGCAACTTCCGCCGCGCCGTCTCCCTGGCACTCCCCGAAGAGAACCCCCTCCTCTTCATGCTGGGCCGGCCCATCACCCTGGTCCTCCTGGGCCTGGTGCTGGTTGTGTTGTTCAGTAAAATAGCGGGGGTGGGGAGAAGCAAACGGAGGAAGACGTAGAAGAGCGGTTTTTTGGGGGTTCCACCCCCAAACCCCCGTCCGGGGCCATTGGCCCCGGACCCCATATTTCATGTGTTGATGTCAGGGTGCTTGTATCTGCAAGATGTTGTTGGATGTCAAACAGAAATTAGAAATGTTTCACGTGAAACATTCACAGAAGTTAATGCACAATGTTTCACGTGAAACAATGCTTGGCTGGATGTTTCCGGCAATAGGAAAAGGGCCGTCACGGGCCCTTTTCTTGTATGTAGTTAATGGAACGGCTTATCTGATCTCCGGCCGCTTGCCCTCGGCTTCCTCAATCCACTGCAGCAGGCGCCGCCGCAGGTCCGTTTTCACATCCTCATAGGCCGGGTCTGCAACCAGGTTGTGCAGCTGGTGGGGGTCCTTCTTCAAGTCGTACAGAAAATCGTCCGCATACACCGGGGCATCCGGGGGCAGGAAGCCGTCCAGCCCCGGGGCATACACCGCATAGGTGTAGTCCGGCGTCCGCAGGCAGCGCCCCACCCGGGATTCGGAAATTTGGGCAAAGGCCTCGTTCCGGCGCTCCGGCAGGCGCCCCGCCGCCACCTCCAGCAGGTTTTCCCCCATCATGCTCTCCCCGGCTTTAACCCCCGCCAGGGCCAGGATGGTCCGGGGCAGGCTGCCGGTACTCACCAGGTCCCCCACCCGCTGCCCGCCTTGGATCCTGCCCCCCGCCATCACCAGGGGCACCCGCAGGCTGGCGTCGTGGCAGGAGCGCTTGTAGTCGTCCCCGCCGGTCAGGTGCTCGTCCTGGTTCCGGGTCTTGAAGTGGGAGCCGTGGTCCGAGGTGAAGATTACCACCGTGTTCTCCCATTCCCCTGCCGCCTTCAGCCAGTCCACAATCCGGCCCAGGTTAAAGTCCACCGCATGGCAGGCCCCCAGGTAGTCCGGGTACTCCCGGGCCGCGTCCCCGCCCAGGGCCTGCAGATCCCCCGGCAGTTCAAAATCCCGGAAGCGCTCCCTGGAGCCCGGCGGCCCCTCATAATGCCCCCGGTCGTTCTGGTGATGGGGTTCGATGTGGGACACCGTCATGAAAAAAGGCCGGCGCCGGTCCCGCTGCTTCAAAAACTCCAGGGCGAAATCCGTGATGCCGTCCGTGCGGTAGCCCCGGAAGTCCACCCGGTTCATCTCCTCGTCAAACACATGGCCCCCCTCCCCGTGGGAGGTAAACTCCAGCACGTCCGAGGCCCGCCAGAAGCCGCTGTAGCCGCCCCGGTAGGCGGGGGGGATGGCCGACACCGTGTGGTCCACTTCCCGGCCGGGCCGGTCGTCGCTGGCCAGGTGCCATTTGCCGATGTAGGCGGTCTCGTAGCCCGCCCCCTCCAGGGCGCGGGCCAGGGTCGGGGCATCAAGGGGCAGCGGGATGCCGTTGCGGTAGCAGCCCGTGGCGGTGGCATACTGCCCGGTCTGGAAGACCGCCCGGCAGGGACCGCACACCGGCTGGGGGGAGAAGGCCTGCTCAAACAGCAGCCCCTCTGCCGCCAGGGCGTCCAGGCGGGGGGTCACCTCCAAAGGCTGGCCATAGGCGCCGCAGGTGTCCGCCCGCTGCTGGTCCGAAAAATAAAAGATGATGTTGGGGCGCATGGGTGCTCCTTTCTCTTTGTCATCATTCCTGCGCCTGATATGGTATCATGGACCCACTACGAAAGAAAGTGACGCCTGCCATGATCACCAGCAGCTTTGACCCCCATACCCCTGCCGTCTTCGGCCCCGAGGCCCTCTACAAGGCCCCGGAGCAGCCCCTCTTTGACGTCATGATCCTCACCTTCTCCAAAACCGTCATCGACCACGCCCTGTCCGCCTTTGACTGCCACACCGATGCCGCCCTCCCCGGCCTCAACGGCGACAAGCCCGTTTACAGCCTGGTGCATGAGGGGCGCAGCTACGGCTTCATGATGATGCCCGTCACCGCCGCCCATGCCGGCATGATGCTGGAGGAGGCCGCCCGGGTCACCGGCTGCCGCTCCTTCGTCCTCTTTGGCAGCTGCGGCGCCCTGGACAGCAGCCTCACAGAAGGCAAGCTCATCGTGCCCACCGAGGCCTACCGGGACGAGGGCTTAAGCTACCACTATGCCCCGGCCGCCCCCTACATCACCGTAAAGAACGCCCCCCGGGTGGCCGGCATCCTCACAGAACTGGGCATCCCCCATGTACAAGGCCGGGCCTGGACCACCGACGGCATCTTCCGGGAAACCAGGGGCAACATGGAAAAACGCCGGGCCGAAGGCTGCATCGCCGTGGACATGGAGTGCAGCGGCCTGCAGGCCCTGTGCGATTTCCGTGGTTTTTCCTATTACACCTTCTTCTACACCGGGGACCTTCTGGACGCCCCAGAATGGGAACAGCGCATCCTGGCTGACGCCAGCGAAACAGACCACCAGCTGCGCAATTTCCTGGTGGCCCTGGAGATTGCCAGGCGCCTGGCCTGACCCGTCACTTTTACGATATATTGCGAATAGCAAGAAAACTGAATCAAATGGCAATTTTGTGATGCCACAGACAAGGCGCCTTTGCTATGATACCGGTATAGGAGCATGGGCACCTGTTTGCTGACCCGCCCGTCCCAAGAAAGGAAGGGAAACCATGAAAAAACTGCTGAGCATGCTGCTCGTCCTGTCCCTGATGCTGGGCCTTGTGGCCCTGGCCTCTGCCGAGGAAGTCCTCCAGGTGGCCGCCATCGAAACCGCCTACGGCGCCGAGATGTGGCAGGAAGTCACCGCGGCCTTCACCGAGCAGACCGGCATCAAGGTGGAACTGGTCACCGACAAGAACCTGGAAGACGTCATCACCGCCAGCATGAAGGGCGGCGACTATCCTGACGTGGTCATGCTGGCCACCGGCCGCAAGGCTGCCCTCACCGAGACCATGGTGAAGGAAAACCTCCTCACCGACCTCACCGACGTGCTGGAAGGCAAGGTCCTGGGCGAGGACGTCCTGGTGAAGGACAAGATCGTCCCCGGCTTCCTGGACACCTCCGTCACCAACCCCTACGGCGACGGCAAGACCTACCTGGCCCCCATGTTCTACAGCCCCTGCGGCCTGTTCTACAACGCCAACCTGCTCCGTGAAAAAGGCTGGGAGCTGCCCACCACCTTTGACGAGATGTGGGCCCTGGGCGACAAGGCCAAGGCCGAAGGCATCGCCCTGTTTGCCTATCCCACCGCCGGCTATTTCGACGCCTTCTTCTATGCCCTCTTAAACGAAGTGGGCGGCCCCGAGTTCTTCACCAAGGCCACCCATTACGCCGAAGGCATCTGGGACACCGAGGAAGCCAAGCTGGCCTTTGACATCGTCACCAAACTGGCCTCCTACACCGAGCCCTCCGTGCCCTCCAACGCCAACAACGACAACTTCTTCAAAAACCAGCAGCTGATCCTGGACAACAAGGCCATCTTCATGCCCAACGGCACCTGGGTCATCGGCGAAATGGCAGATGCCCCCCGGGTGGACGGCTTTGAGTGGGGCTTCATGGCCCTGCCCGCTGTGAAGGAAGGCGGCGACCGCTATTCCTACACCTTCTTCGAGCAGCTCTGGGTGCCCGCCGAGGCCAAGAACCAGGAAGCCGCCAAGCAGTTTGTCTCCTTCGTCTTCTCCGACATCGCCGCTGACATCTTCTTCAAGACCGGCGGCGCCGTGCAGCCCGTGGTGGGCTTCGCCGACAAGCTGGAAGGCGACAACAAGCTCTTCTACTCCATCTATGACGGCGGTGCCAAGGCTGCCATGGGCGCTTTTGCCGCCACCGAGCCCGTGGAAGGCGTCAGCTTCAACGAGACCGTGTTCCACACCGTCAACTCCCTGGTCTCCGGCGACAAAACCCAGGAGGACTGGGTCAACGCCATCAAGGCCGACTCCGACAAGCTCCGTGCCGCGCTGAAGTAAGACCGGCCTGGGATGTGGGGAACGATTTGGGGGTTTCACCCCCAAACCCCCGCCCGGGGCCCTTGGCCCCGGACCCCGGAATACTATCTGTGGCCGGTGGTTTATACGTAAGCCATTGGCCCTGATTTCAGACTGTGAGGCCGCAGCGGCGCAGACACCCTGCCGCTGCGGCCTTTCCCATCAAGACCCACAAGCCAGTTGCGCACGCTGACACCTAGACTGACGCAGAAATAAGGAGTTTTGCCGTATGGACAAGCACAAGGGCCGGGGATGGTTCATCTTCTGGTGCACGGCACCGGCATTTTTGCTGTTTACCATCTTCATGGTCATACCCACCGTCAACATCTTCCGCATGTCCCTGTACAAATGGGGGGGCTTCTCCAACCGGCGCACCTTCATCGGGTTTGACAACTTCAAAACCCTGTTTGCCGATGCCAAGTTCCTCCAGTCCTTCCAGAACACCGTCCTGTTAATCGTGCTGGTCAGCGTCATCACCATCGCCCTGGCCCTGATGTACGCCGCCATCCTGTCAAGGCGCCAGCTGAAGGGGCAAAACTTCTTCCGGATTGTGTTCTACATCCCCAACATCCTGTCCATCGTCATCATTTCCGCGGTCTTTTCCGCCATTTACGACTCCCACAATGGCCTGCTCAACAGCGTGCTGGCCCTCTTCAAGGGGGCAGACGCCCAGCCCGTCTACTGGCTGGGCAACCAGCGCATCATCATCTATTCCCTGGCCGGGGCCATGATCTGGCAGGCCATCGGCTACTACATGGTGATGTACATGGCCTCCATGGCCGCCATCCCGGAGTCCCTCTATGAATCCGCCGGCCTGGAAGGGGCCTCCGGCCTCACCCAGTTCTTCCACATCACCCTGCCCCTCATCTGGACCAACCTCAGGACCACCCTCACCTTCTTCATCATCAGCTCCATCAACATGTCCTTCATGTTTGTCAAGGTGATGACCGACGGCGGGCCCGACGGCTCCACCGAGGTCTTCCTCAGCTATATGTACAAGCAGGCCTACACCAACTCCACCTATGGCTACGGCATGGCCATCGGCGTGGTGATTTTTATCTTTTCCTTTGCCCTGTCCGGGATTGTCAACCTGATCACCCGGCGGGAAACCCTGGAAGTGTAAGGAGGCCGTGATGCAGATTCGTCAATCCAACAAAAAAGTCCTCCCTGCCCTCTCCCAGGCCCTGGTGTATGTGCTGCTGGGCGTGCTGGCCGTCCTCATCCTGGTGCCCCTCCTGTGGGTCTTCATGGCCTCCGTCAAGCAGAACAGCGAGTTTTACGGCAACCCTTGGACCCTCCCCCAGGGCATCCACCTGCAAAACTTTGTGGACGCCTGGACCAAGGCCCGGATGGGGGATTTCATGCTCAACAGCGTCATCACCACCGCCCTGGGCCTTGTGATGCTGCTGGTCTTCGCCTTGCCCGCCGCCTATGTGTTAAGCCGCTTCCGCTTTAAGCTGCGCCGGTTCATGAACTTCTCCTTCATGGGGGGCCTCTTCATCAACGTCAACTACATCGTGGTGCCCATTTTCCTCATGCTGGTGGCCGGGGACCGGCAGCTGAAGGCCTGGGGCGCAGGCGCCTTTTTCCTCAACAACCTCTTTATCCTGGCCCTGGTCTATGCCGCCACCGCCCTGCCCTTCACCATCTACCTGCTGTCCGGCTATTTTGCCACCCTGCCCACCGCCTATGAGGAGGCAGCCTATATCGACGGGGCCAGCCGCTTTACCACCATGGTGCAGGTGATGTTCCCCCTGGCGCTGCCCGCCATCATCACGGTGATCCTGTTCAACTTCCTCTCCTTCTGGAATGAGTACATCATCGCCATGACCCTGCTGTCCTCCGCCACCGGGCCCAAGACCCTGCCGGTGGGGCTGATGTACCTAACCAAGGCGCAAAACGCCCGCAGCGAGTTTGGCCAGCTCTATGCCGGCCTGGTATTGGTGCTGCTGCCCACCCTCATCCTCTACATGCTGGTGCAGCGCAAGCTCACCCAGGGCATGGCCCTGGGCGGACTGAAAGGATAAGCCATGGAATACACAAAGGAACGCCTGCTGACCCTGGCCCGGGTGCTGCTGTTTCTGGCCGGGGTGGCCCTGGTAATCTGGGGGCAGAAGATCCCCAACTACCTGGGGCTCTACCTGATGCTCTCGGGCCTCACCAGCCTGCTGATTCTGATTTACGATTACAACAGCCGCAATAAATAAGGAGACAACATGAAGGATACCCTGCATTACGGCCGCGTCACCATCCCCACCGACATCGATGTGGTGCCCCAGACCCTGGAGCTGATGAAGCGCTGGGGTGCCGATGCCGTCCGGGACTGCGACGGCACTGCCTTCCCCCGGGAACTGCAGGACGCCGGCGCCCGGGTGTACAACACCTACTACACCACCAGGAAGGACAACGCCTGGGCAAAGGCCAACCCGGACGAGGTGCAGCAGTGCTACATCATGACGGGCTTCCACGTGGCCGGGGAAGGGCCCCTTCAAATCCCCCTCATGCAGGGCATCAGCCCGGACATGCTGGCCCCCAACACCCGGGACGACATCAAGCGCTGGTGGGAGGTGGTGGACCGCACCACCGGCCAGCCCCTGCCGCCTGATGCCTGGGAATACCAAGAGGGCAGCGTCATCATTGACCAGCCCGTCCCCTACCACGAGTACACCGCCTCTTTCCTGGCCTATTTGATCTGGGACCCGGTGCACATGTACAACGCCATCGTCAACGACTGGCAGGGCCAGGAAAACCAGATCACCTTCGACGTGCGCCAGCCCAAGACCCGGCAGTTTTCCCTGGAACGGCTGGATAAATTCCTGACGGACAACCCCCATGTGGACGTGGTGCGCTTCACCACCTTCTTCCATCAGTTCACCCTGGTGTTTGACGAGTTGCGCCGGGAAAAATACGTGGACTGGTACGGCTATTCCGCCTCGGTCAGCCCCTATATTTTGGAGCAGTTTGAGCAGGAGGCGGGCTACCCCTTCCGTCCGGAATTCATCATCGACCAGGGCTATTACAACAACCAGTACCGGGTGCCCAGCCGGGAATACCTGGATTTCATGGCCTTCCAGCGCCGGGAGGTGGCCGCCCTGGCGAAGGAGCTGGTGGACATCACCCACCGCCACGGCCGGGAAGCCATGATGTTTTTGGGCGACCATTTCATCGGCACCGAGCCCTTCCTGGAGGAGTTCAAACAGATCGGCCTGGACGCCGTGGTGGGCAGCGTGGGCAACGGGGCCACCCTGCGCCTCATCAGCGACATCCCCGGCGTGACATACACCGAGGGCCGCTTCCTGCCCTATTTCTTCCCGGACACCTTCTTTGAAGGGGGCGATCCGGTCAAAGAAGCCAAGGAAAACTGGGTCACCGCCCGGCGCGCCATTCTCAGGAAGCCCGTGGACCGCATCGGCTACGGCGGCTATCTGAAATTGGCCCTCCAGTTCCCGGATTTCATCGACTATGTGGAAAGCGTGTGCAACGAGTTCCGCCTGCTGTATGAAAACGTCCGGGGCACCACCCCCTACTGCTTCAAGCGGGTGGCCGTCCTCAACGCCTGGGGCAAAATGCGGGCCTGGGGCTGCCACATGGTGCACCACGCCCTGTATCAGAAGGAAAACATCAGCTATGCCGGGGTCATCGAGGCCCTTTCCGGCGCGCCCTTTGAGGTCTCCTTCATCAGCTTTGAGGACATCGAACAAAACCCCGATATCCTAAAGGAGTTTGACGTTCTCATCAACGTGGGGGACGGGGACACCGCCCACACCGGGGGCCACTGGTGGCAAAACGCCGCAGTCACCGCCCGCATCCGCCAGTTTGTTCTGGAAGGCGGCGGCTTCATCGGGGTGGGCGAGCCCTCGGGCCACCAGTTCCAGGGCCGCTACCTGCAGCTGGCGGGCCTTTTGGGGGTGGAAAAGGAGACCGGCTTCACCCTGGGCTACGACAAATACAACTGGCAGGAGCAGGAGGGCCACTTCATCCTGCAGGATGCGCAAACCCCCGTGGACTTCGGCCAGCCCCGCACCGGCATCTACGCCCTGGAGGGCGCCACCGTCCTGAAGGTGGCCAACAAGGAAGTCCAGCTGGCGGTGAACGAGGCCGGCAAGGGCCGCAGCGTCTACATCTCCGGCCTGCCCTACAGCTTCCACAACGCCCGCCTCCTCCACCGGGCCCTTCTCTGGGCCGCCCACGGGGAAGGCCTGCTGCACACCTGGTTCTCCCAGAACCCCAATGTGGACGTCCACGCCTACGTCAAAAACGGCAAATACTGCGTGGTCAACAACACCTACGAACCCCAGTCCACCACCGTGTACCGGGGGGACGGCAGCGCTTTCGACCTGGACCTGGCCGCCAACGAGATCCGCTGGTACGAGATCTGATACTGAATGAATCCATACAACTGCCCCCTCCGGAAGTCCTTTCGGAGGGGGCTTGCTTTGCCTTTGTTTTATACCAAATGAATGAATAAACGCACTCATGGGCCGAGCAATTTTTTGTCTCCGCTAAGCTGAGAGAAGGAGGCGTAGCCGTAGCCTACGCCGACTGAACGAAGCGACGCGGAGGCGGAAAAGAGCCGGCTCATGGAAGCGTTTATGATTGAGTTTGGTATTACTGTGCCGCCCTGGTTTGATGGGCCTTGCGGTAGCTGCTGGGGCTGCAGCCTGCCATCCGCTTGAAGGACTGGGAGAAATAGCTGACGGAGGAAAAGCCTGCCATGGTGGCAATCTGCTGCAGGCTGTGGTCGGTGTGGCTCAGCAGGTGGCAGGCCTCCCGGTGGCGCACCTTTGCCAGGTAGCGCATGGGCGGGGCGCCGTAGAGGGCCTGAAACACCCGGGACAGGTGGTATTTGCTGATGTGGGCCTGTTGGGCCAGGCTGTCCAGGGTGAGGGGCTCTGAAAAACGCTCTTCGATGATGCGCTTCACCTCGGCGCTTTCATTGGCGCAGCCCGCGCCGGCGTCCTCCGCCATCTGCACCTGGGCATGGCGGCCGGCCTTGAGCAGCAGGATGTCCAGGATGCGCATGCACACCGGCAGGTAGCCCTCCCGGGCCCGGGACACCTCCCGCAGGATGTCCTGGAAATAGGGCAGCATCTCCCGCTTGTTCCCGCTGTGGTCCAGCAGGTAATAGCGCAGCCCGCTGTCCTCCGGCAGGGAGAAGCGCACGCCGGACACCCCCACCACGATGTATTCCAGATTCCCCCGGTCATCGGACAGCTCCGTGTGGGGCACGGCGGGGTTGATCAGGAAGAAATCCCCCTCCTGCACCGGCAGTTGTTCCCCGTCAATCTGCAGGGAGCCGCTGCCGGAGACGCAGTAGAACAGCTCCGCATGGCTGTGGCTGTGGGGGATGGAGTGCCAGGTGTCGTCATAGCGGGACAGGGCGCAATAAATCAGACGGACCTGGCTGTCGTCCTCCGGGACGGACTGGATGTCGTACCGAATACTGGCCATCGTGTTAGGTCAGGCCCAGAATAGCCATACGAGAACGTATCCCGACACCACCGCCAGCAGGGTGAAGGGGATGGAGATGCGCATGAAGTCCCAGTTTTGCACCTCGTAGCCGTTTTTGCGCAGGATGCCGATACTGGTGATGTTGGCGGAGGCGCCGATGGGGGTGATGTTGCCCCCCAGGGTGGCGCCCACCAGCAGGCCAAAATACAGCACCGTGGGCTCAACCTGCAAATGGGCTGCGATCACTGCCGTCACCGGCAGCATGGTGGCCACATAGGGGATGTTGTCAATGAAGGCGGAGAAGAGGACGGAGGCCCAGACAATCAGGGTGAAGGCGATGAAGAGGTTGCCCCCGGCGATGCCGGCAAAGACCCGGCCGATCTCGTCCACCACCCCGGCCTCGGTGATGCCGGCAATCACCACAAACAGCCCGGTGAGCAGCAACAGGGTAAAGAAGTCAATCTCCTTCATCACCTCGCGCAGCGCCGCCAGGGGCTTTTTGGTGAGGAGCATGTCCCGGATGAGGCCGATGAGCATCACCCCCATGCAGATCATGCCGTTGATGGTGGCAGGCTTCTGGTCCTGGGGGATGAAGGAGGCCAGGATCAACAGCACCACAGTGCCCGCCAGCAGCACCGTTGGGAAATAGTCGCTTACCTGGGCCTTCTCCTCCAGGTACACCTTTTGCTTCAGCTTGCGGAACTCATACACCAAGACCAGGGTGGCCATGAGGGCGCCAATCTGCACCACGAAAAACAGGCCGGGCTTGCCCCCGTAGTAAAAGAAATCCATGAAGTTCATGTCGGCCTGCTTGCCCAAAAGGATCGAGGTGGTGTCCCCCACCAGGGTGGCAGCCCCCTGAAGGTTACTGGATACAGAGATCGCGATGATGGGGGAGACGGGGGAGATGTTGAGGCGCTTACTCACCACCAGGGCCACCGGGGCCACCATCAGGACCGTGGCCACGTTGTCCACAAAGGCGGAGATCAGCCCGGCAAACAGGGACAGGGCGATGATGACCCATTTCACGTTGGGCATCTTGTCGATGATGTGGTCCGCCATCAGGGCGGGCATCCGGGACTTGATAAAATAATGCACCGTGCCCATGGTGCCGGCAATCATCATGATCACGTTCCAGTCAACGGCCGAGGGCACGTCCCGGAGGGGCAAAATCCCCAGGATCACAAACAGCGCCCCCGAAGCCAGGGCAATATAGGCCCGGTAGTTGGCAAAGATCAAAAGGGCCACATAGGTGAGCAGAAACAGCACCAGGGCAAGAACCATCAGACACGACCTCCGCAGCGAATTCGTGTGATTATAACACAGATGCCAACGGCTGCGCGATGAAAGGACAAAAAAGCGGTGCCGTGGCACCGCATCAGAATGAAGACGAACCATATCAAAGGGGAGTTTCAGAGGGCACAGCCCTCTGAGTGAAATCGTATCGCCCGGCTCTGCCGGGCGGGCGGGGCGGTTTGCGAAGCAAACCATTCCGCGCATTTTCGCTGGCCGGGAGCGTAGCGACCAAGCGAAAATGCCCGTTCCTCCTAAACGACAAAGTGTCCGCAGACACTTTGTCGATGGAAAAGGGGGCAGGCTTTGCCCCCTTCAGTTTGTTTTTTAAACTGGGTCAATACCGCAGGATGGCGGAGGTGTCCTGCCCCAGCAGCTTGTCCTTTTCGTTGGTGACGATGATCTCCGCGCCGCTTTCCAGGGCGTGCTCCACGGCGACGGCCACGGCGTTTAACTGCTCATCCTTGATGCCGTAGCTGATGAACAGGCGGTGGATGCGGCCTTCGGAGGCGGCCTTCTTGATGTCCCCCAGGTCGAAGGCGGCCTTGCCCCCGGCCTTGGCGTTGTTGATTTCCGTGGCCATCCGGGCCAGCTCGCGCTCCTCCAGGGGGCGCATGATGGCGGTGACCTCTTTCAGGATGGCCTTGTCATCCATGGCCTCCAGGGGCTTGGTGATGGTGCCGTCCAGGTAGTTTTCCCCGCCGGCAATCTGGCGGAAATGGGCGATGGTGTCCACGGTGCCCGCCAGGATGAAGTGCATGCCGGTGTCCTTTTGCAGCCGGGCAAAATTGTCCGCCAGGTAGCGGAAGTATTTGTCCCGGTCCTTCTGCAGCTCCTCGGGCCTTGCCCGGTGGCCGTAGTGCATGCCGTCCTTGCCGGAGAAGCCCCCCACCCTGAGGTTGGAGTTGGCGTCAAAATCGTCAAAAAGCTCGGGGAAGGACTGCTTGATCTGGGGGGTGTCCACCTGGTTCATCCCCAGGGGGTTCACCAGGTGCATGGTGAAGCGGTCCCGGCTCAAGTCCACCAGGTAGACATAGCCCAGCACGTCGTCCAGGTGGAAGAGGGGCAGCAGGTGGAAATGACTGCCGAAGCGGTGCATGGAGTGGACGGAATACTCCAGGGAGAAAACGGCCATCCGCTCCCCGGCCGCCAGCACCACCAGGCCTTCCCGGGTGTGCTCCCAGAAGCCCTGGTCATCCTGCAGTTCCTCCATCTTCTTGATGGTGTGCTCCCAGTTCCGCCGGGGAATGGGGCTGTTTTGCAGCTGCAGCTTCAGGTCCTGCACGGCATTTTTATAGTTGATGGGGTCTGCCCGGTTGTCAGGGTGGGCCTTGTGGGTCTTCAGGTGAAGGGAGATTTTGGGGCCCTCCTGTTGTCTCGCATAACCCAAAAAATCGTTCAGCTGCCGTAAATCCATCATGGCGGTTCCTCCTTGTGTCTTGTTCCGGGGAACACAAACAACGCGCGCACCGCGCCACAGTATGTGTCTGTCTGTAATATAACCGGTATTCCGGGCCTGTAATCAAAAAACCTGGTTTTTGGCTGTTTGCGGTATCAGGTCACCAGCCGGTCCCTGGTCATCCACAGGCCCAGGGCCGGGTTGCGGATGAAGTAGACCTGCTCCCCGTCTGCCAGGCGGTTCATACCCTCCTTCAGCTGGTCCGGGGGATAGCGCTTTTTAGCCTCCTCATAGGGCAGGTACTGGTAGCCCACCCCCTCCACTGCCGCCCGGTCCAGGTGTCCCGGGGCATAGATGACGGTGAAGCGCCCCTCTGTGGAGCCGTGAATCAAATGGGCGGCGGCGGACAGGTTGTGCTTCAAGGCGTCGTCCTCCTGTACCCGGGCCAGCACCGCCGGGGTGCCCCGGTAGCCGTAGCGGCGGATGAGGGCATCCACGGCGGGGTCCTCCCCGAAGCGGTCCACCCCGGGGGCCAGGACGATGAGCTCGCCCCCGTCCATCATGGCCATCCGGGTGCGGTAGATGGCCTTGTTGGCCAGCCAGGTGGACTGGAACTCCTCCGGGTCTGCGTAGACCACCACCTTGGACAGGGGCTGATCCAGCAGGGTGATGTTGCGCTGCTGGGACAGGGCCACCGCCTGCTCAAACCAGTGGCGGTCCCGGCCCAAGAACAGGCCGTGCACCCGCACACTGCCCTCCGGCGCGTCGGTCACCGTGAGGATGTAGGACAGGGGCAGCTGCTGCAAAAACTGCGCTGCGGCATAGTCCAGCAGCTGACGCACGGGGCTGTGGTCCCGGCCCATGGCCTGTTCCATGCCGCAGATGGCCCCCAGCATGTGGGAGGCGTTGATGATGTGGCTGCCGCCGCAGCCCACCAGGATGTTCTTCGTGTGGTTGGCCATACCCACCACCTCATGGGGCACCACCTGGCCGATGGACAGGATCAGGTCGTAGGCGGGGTTCACGATGTGGCGGCTGACCTCCACCGGCACCGGGTCCGTCATGCGGCCCTCCGACAGCCGGGCCATCACCTCCCCGGGCACCTCCCCCAGGGTCACCAGGTCCTGCCGCCAGGAGTGCACCAGCATGGCGTGGCGGGGGATGTCCCCGAACAGGGCCTGCCACTGTTCCGGGCTCATGGGCACGTGGGTGCCCAGGGCGGGCAGGATGTCCACCCGGCAGGCGGGGGACAGCATCTCGTACAGGGCCCTTGTGATGGCCCCGGCGCCGGAATGGGCCCGGGTGGCATCCGGGGGCACCAGCAGCACCCGGTTCAGCCCGGGCAGGGCCGGGGCCAGGGCGGCCCTCAGGGCCTCCCGGATGTCCTCCGGGCTCAGGCCTGCCTCTTCCCTGGCCAGGAGGGCGCCTTCCAGCAGGCCAGTCATGTTAAGCATTGTAGACGGTGGAGGCGGTGTCGCCCCCCTCCCCGGTCCAGTTGGTGTGGAAGAACTGCCCCCGGGGCCGGTCCACCCGCTCGTAGGTGTGGGCGCCGAAATAGTCCCGCTGGGCCTGGAGCAGGTTGGCGCTGCTGCGGCCGGTGCGCAGGCCGTCAAAATAGGTGAGGGCGCTGGTCATGGCGGGCAGGGGGATGCCCTGATGCAAGGCCTCGGCGCAGACGGCCCGCCAGGCCGCCTGGGCCCGGTCCACCTCCTCTTTGAAGTAGGGGGCCAGCAGCAGGTTGGGCAGGGCGGGGTCGGCCTCATAGGCCTCCTTGATCTTGCCCAGGAAGGCGCTTCTGATGATGCAGCCGCCCCGCCACATCATGGCGATGCCGCCGTAGTTCAGCTGCCACTGGTGGGTCTGCCCGGCGGCGGCCATGAGCAGGTAGCCCTGGGTGTAGCTGATGATTTTGCTGGCGTAGAGGGCGTCATGAATCTGGCGGATGAAGGCCTGTTTGTCCCCGGAAAAAACGGGCGCCTGCCGGGGCATGGCGGCCTCGGCCGCCAGGCGGCCTTCCTTGTCGCTGGACAGGGCCCGGGCGAAGACGGCCTCCGCGATGAGGGTGAGGGGGACCCCCTCCTCCAGGGCGGCGATGCCGGTCCATTTGCCGGTGCCCTTCTGGCCGGCGGCGTCCAGGATCTTGTCGATGAGGGGCTGGCCGTCGGCGTCCTTCATCCGCAGGATGTCCGCGGTGATCTCAATGAGGTAGCTGTCCAGCACCCCGGTGTTCCATTCTGCAAAGACGTCGGCCATCTCCTCCGGCTGCATGTGCAGCACGTCCCGCATCAGCAGGTAGGCTTCGGCAATCAGCTGCATGTCGCCGTACTCGATGCCGTTGTGCACCATCTTGACAAAATGCCCGGCCCCGCCTTCCCCCACCCAGTCGCAGCAGGGTTCCCCGTCCACATGGGCGGCGATGGCCTGGAAGATGGGCTTCACATGGGGCCAGGCGGCGGGGGAGCCGCCGGGCATGATGCTGGGGCCCAGGAGGGCACCTTCCTCGCCGCCGGAAACCCCGGTGCCGATGTAGTGCAGGCCCTTGCTTTCCACCAGGGCCAGGCGCCGTGCGGTGTCCGGGAAATGGCTGTTGCCCCCGTCGATGATGATGTCTCCGGGGGAGAGGAGGGGGATGAGCAGCTTGATAAAATCATCCACGGGCTGCCCGGCCTTCACCATCAGCATCACCTTGCGGGGAGGCTTCAGGGAGGCGACCAATTCCTCCAGGCTGTAGGTGCCCAGGATGTTTTTGCCCCGGGCCCGGCCCTCCACAAAGTCCGTGACCCGGCTTAGGGTGCGGTTGTAGACGGCCACGGAAAACCCCTTGCTCTCCATGTTCATCACCAGGTTTTCCCCCATCACCGCCAGGCCGATGAGGCCGATGTCTGCTTTTTTATCCGTATGTTTCATTGCTCTCTCCTTGTCCCGTTCCATTGATAACCCAGAAATATTTAATCATAGATAAGATTATGGGGTCCGGGGGGAATCCCCCCGGGCGGGGGTCTGGGGGCGCAGCCCCCAGCGTAACCCCGTCCCCGTCCCCGTCCCCGTCCCCGTCCCCGTCCCCGTCACCGCTGTACCCGGGCGTTGCCGGCCCAGATGTCCAACACTTGCTGCTCGCTGACGGGGCTGGCGTAGTCGGTGAGCAGGGTGGTGGCCAGGGCGCCGGTGGCCCAGGCAAAGGGGAGGGCCTGCTCCCCGGGCCAGCCTTTCAGGAGGCTGTAGAGGAGGCCGCCCACGAAGGCATCCCCGCCGCCGATGCGGTCCAGAACGGGGATTTCCCGGGGCAAGGCCTCGTGCCAGGCACCGTCCTGCCAGAGGATGGCGCCCCAGAGGTGGCTGTTAGCGCTGGTCACCTCCCGGAGGGTGTTGGCAAAAACCCGGGCCTTGGGGTAGTGCTGCCGGGCTGTTTCAATCATACCCTTGAAGGCGGCCACCTGCTGCAGGATGTCCTGGCCGCCGGCCTCGGGGCCCTGGATGCCCAGGGCCAGCTGGTAGTCCTCCTCGTTGCCGATTAGGATGTCCGACACTGAAGCGATCCGGTGGAAGGCATCCCGCAGCTCGGCCTCCCGGCCGGCCCAGAAGGAGGCCCGGTGGTTGAGGTCAAAGCTGATGAGGGTGCCGCTGTCCCGGGCCCGCTGGGCCAGCTCCAGGCAGAAGGCGGCGGTGCGTTTTGAGAGGGCGGCAAAGAGGCCGGAAAAATGGATCATCCGGGCGCCCTCTTTTTCAAAGACCCGGTCCAGGTCGAAGTATTCGGCGGACAGCTGCAGGCCCACCTCCCCGGCCCGGTCGTTGCTCACCCGGGGTCCACGGACGCCGAAGCCTGAGTCGGCGATGTTGAACTGGTGGCGGTGGCCCCAAGGGCCGCCGGCGGGGATGTCGGGCCCTTCAAAGGCAATCTGCCTGCGGCCCAGCTCCCCCTTGATGAAGGCGGCCATGGGGCTGTCCTTCACAAAGGCGGTGAGCACCTTGGTGCGCAGCCCTAAGGAGGCTGCGATGTTGAGCACATTGCTCTCCGCGCTGGTGGCGTGCATCTGGTAGAGGCTGCCGGCGCCCACGGGCTGCCGGTCCAGGGGGGTCAGGCGCAGGCCCATGCTGGTGGCGGTGATGAGGTCATATTGTTTCATGGTGTACTCCTTGTTCTGTTATACGCCGGAATAGGCCAAAAACCCGCCGTCCACGGGGATGGTGACCCCGGTGACAAAGCCCGAGGCTTCTTCTGACACCAGGAACAGCAGGGCGCCGATCAATTCCTCCGGCTCCCCCAGGCGGCCCATGGGGGTGCTGTCCAGGATCTTCCGGGTGCGGGGGGCGGGCTGGCCCTCGGGGTCAAACAGCAGGGCGCGGTTTTGCTCCGTGGCGAAGAAGCCCGGGGCGATGGCGTTGACCCGCAGGCCGCTTTTTGCGAAATAGGTGGCCAGCCACTGGGTCAGGCTGTTGATGGCGGCCTTGGCCCCGGCATAGGCCATCACCCGGGTCATGGGCTGGTAGGCCGCCATGGAGGAGATGTTGACCACGCAGGCCCCGGGCCGGCCCGTCATCTCCCTGGCAAAGACCTGGGTGGGCAGCAGGCTGCCCATGTAGTTCAGGTCCATCACGGCCCGGATGCCCGCCGGGTCCAGCTGGAAAAAGTCGCGCACGGCCTCGCCGGCCTGCCCGTATTGCTCGTCCCCGGTGGTGGCCTCGGGCCGGTTGCCCCCGGCGCCGTTGATGAGGATGTCCACCGGGCCCATCCGGGCCAGGATGTCCGCCCGGGCCTGGTTCAGGGAGGAAAGGTCTGTCACGTCCGCGGCGAAGGCCTGGGCATTCCCGCCGATTTCCGCCGCCGTCTGCCGCGCTTTGTCCAAGTTGCGGCCCAGGATGGCCACCTGGGCGCCGCAGGCGGCCAGGGCCCCCGCCATCCGGGAGCACAGCACGCCGCTGCCCCCGGTGACCACGGCAATTTTGCCGCTTAAATCCACATGATAAGGAAGTTTCATCTGCATTCTCCTTGCGTCGGTCTTTTGAAGCTGTCCATGCAACGACGCGGCCGAAACACCGGCTTTTGCGCCACTGATTGCCAGTATAGCAGGTTTTTGCTGGCGACGCACAGGCGGGGGCGGCCCAAAGAACACCGGAAGCACAGGGGGCGGCATGTCTTGCCCTGTGCTATAATCAATTCAACACTGTCCCTGGAGGTTCATAGATGATCTTAAGCATGCGCTGGTTCGGCCCCGGTCACGACACCATCCCCCTGCGGTTTCTGCGCCAGGTGCCCGGGCTAAAAGGGGTGGTCACCACCCTGTACGGCAGCCTGCCCGGGGAGGTCTGGGAAGCTGCCGCCATCCGCCGCCTGCAGGAGGAGGTGGCCTCCGCAGGCCTCGCCATCACCGGCATTGAAAGCCTCAATGTCCACGACGCCATCAAGGCCGAGCTGAAGGAGCGGGACCATTACATCGACAACTACATCACAAGCCTGAGCCGCCTGGGGGAAGCCGGGATCAAGCTGGTGTGCTACAACTTCATGCCGGTGTTTGATTTCACCAGGACTGAACTGGCCCACCTGAGGGAAGACGGCGCCGCCGTGTTCTCCTACGACCAGGCGGTGATTGACACCATCGACCCCGGCCGCATGAACGAGCATATGGAACGGATCAGCCAGGGCTTTGTGATGCCGGGCTGGGAGAAGGAGCGGGTGCGGGAGCTGCAGCGCCTCTTTGAACTGTATCAGGGTGTGGACAGCGAGGCGCTGTTTCACAACCTGGTCTATTTTTTGAAGGCCCTGATGCCGGTGTGCCAGCGCTACGGCATCCGCATGGCCCTCCACCCGGACGACCCGGCCTGGCCGGTCTTCGGCCTGCCCCGCATCGCGGGGGACCTGCCGGGCCTGCTGCGCATTGTCCAGGCGGTGGACCATCCGTCAAACGGCATCACCCTGTGCACCGGCTCGCTGGGCACCCGCCGGGACAACTACATCCCCGGCATCATCCATGCCCTGCAGGGCCGCATTCCCTATGCCCATGTCCGCAACCTGCGCCACACCGTCCCCGGGCGCTTTGAAGAAAGCGCCCACCTGAGCGCCGACGGCTCCCTGGACATGTACGCCATCATGAAGGCCTTTTACGACACAGGCTTTGACGGCGTCCTCCGGCCGGACCACGGCCGGGCCATCTTTGACGAGGTGGCCATGCCCGGCTACGGCCTGTACGACCGGGCCATCGCCTGCGGCTATTTAAGCGGGCTGTGGGAAGCCCTGGGCAAACAGGGAAAGGGAGGTGCCTGACGGATGCCGCCCCTGACCCTGATGGTGAAGCCGGCCTCCGGCGCCTGCAACCTGCGCTGCAGCTACTGCTTTTATGTGGACGAGATGAAGCACCGGGAAACCGCCAGCCACGGCTTCATGAGCCCGGGCACCTCAGAGCAGACCATCCGCCGGGCCCTGGTTTATGCCGAAGGCAGCCTGTCCTTCATGTTTCAGGGGGGCGAGCCCAGCCTCATGGACGCCGGCTTTTACCGGGACTGGCTGCGCCTGGTGGCCCGATACAACAACCGCAGGCTGCCGGTGTCCTACGCCCTGCAGACCAACGGCTTTGCGCTGTCTGATGACCTGATTGCCGTGCTCAAAGAAGGAGGCTTCCTGGCGGGGGTCTCCCTGGACGGCACCCGGGACCTCCACGACAACAGGCGGCGCACCGCGCAAGGCGCGCCCACCCATGACCAGGTGCTGTTCAACATCCGCCGCCTCAAGGCAGCCGGCGTTCCCTACAACATCCTCTGCGTGGTGGACGATGCCGTGGCCGCCCAGCCCGAAGCCGTCTATCATGCCCTCCGCCCCCACGGCTACCTCCAGTTCATCCCCTGCATGACAGCCCTTGCAGAAGGCGCCGCCCCGGCCCTCCACCCGGACAGCTACGGCCGCTTCCTGGTCCGGCTTTTTGACTGCTACGAAAAAGACCTGCGCGCCGGGCGATACGTCAGCATCAACCTCTTTGACAACTTTATCCGCATGGAAAAAGGCCTGCCCCCTGCCGCCTGCAACATGCAGGGCCATTGCTCCCCCAACTACGTGGTGGAAGCCGGGGGCCAGGTCTACCCCTGCGATTTCTACTGCCTGGATCCCTGGCTCCTGGGCAATGTCCACACCGATTCCTTCTACGCTATCGCCGCCTCTCCCTTGATGCAGCGCTTCCTGGCCGAGGGCAGGGAGCACCCCGAAGCCTGCCGCGCCTGCACCGCTTACAGCCTCTGCCGCACCGGCTGCAAGCGGGACCACCAGCACGGCACCAACCGCCTCTGCGCCGCCTTCCGGCATTTTCATCAGGAGCGGGGGGAGGCCCTGACAGCATTGGCCGCCGTCCCCATCACTGCCCTGCCCCGGCAGTAGGGGCCGGGGGCTGGGACAATACGGGGCAGGGACCGGGGGTTGGGGACGGTACGGGACAGGGGGAACCGATTTTGAAAAATCGGTTCCCCCCGTACCCCCCTCCACAAAACTTTAATGGGGTTATGTTTTGAGATTTGCCCGTGGCCCCTCGGTTTTTTGATGCTCTGTTACCTCTTAACTGTTCAGCAAAGGAGGCTTTTCCATGCGCATCCTGTTCATCGACATCGACACCCTCAGGCCGGACCACCTGGGCTGCTACGGCTACCCCCGCAACACCTCCCCCAACCTGGATCAGCTGGCCCATGAGGGCATCCGCTTTGAGCAGTGCTATACCAGTGACGCCCCCTGCCTGCCCTCCAGGGCCGCTCTGCAAACGGGGATGTTCGGCATCCGCAATGGGACCGTGGGCCATGGAGGCACCGCGGCGGACCTGCGCCTCACCGGCCGTGACCGGGGCTTCCGGGACCCCGTCCTGGAAGGCGGCTTCCACAAGCTCTTCCGCCAGGCCGGCATGTACACCGCCTCCATCAGCACCTTTGCCGAGCGCCACGCCGCCTACTGGTTCCTGGCCGGCTTCAACGAGGTCTACAACCAGGGGGGCGGCGGCGGCGAATCCGGGGAGGAGGTGATTCCCTATGCCCTGGATTGGCTCCGGCGCAACGAAGGCCGGGACCACTGGTTCCTCCACCTCCACCTTTGGGACCCCCACACCCCCTACCGCACCCCGAAGGACTACGAAAACCCCTTTGAAGGCGATGAGCTGCCCACCTGGATCACCCCGGAGATTTTCAAACACCACCAGGGCCTGGTAGCCCCCCACGGGGTCAACGAGATCAACATGTACACCGACCAGGAGAACCCCGCCTTCCCCAAGCACCCCGGCAAAATTGCCAGCTACGGGGAATTGCGCCGGGTCTGGGACGGCTATGACTGCGGCATCCATTATGCGGACATGCTGTTAGGCCAGGTCTTTGGCCTGCTCAAGTCCCAGGGCATCTACGAGGACACCGCCATCATCCTAACCAGCGACCACGGGGAGAACCTGGGGGAGTTGGGCATCTACGCCGAGCACGGCACCGCCGACGCCCCCACCTGCCGGGTGCCCCTCATCATCAAATGGCCGGGCCTGAAAGGCAACCGGGTGGACCGGGAACTCCACTACACCCTGGACCTGGTGCCCACCATGGCGGACCTGTTGAACCTGCCCCCTCAACCCCACTGGGACGGCCAGAGCTATATCAAAACCCTCCTGTACGGCGAACCCACAGGCCGCCCCCACCTGGTGCTGTCCCAGATGGCCCACGTCTGCCAGCGCAGCGCCCGCTTTGATGACTGGCTCTACATCCGCACCCTCCACGACGGCTTCCGCCTCCTTGACCGGGAGATGCTCTTCAACCTGAAGGACGACCCGTATCAGCAGTTTGACCTCAAGGACGCACACCCCGGCATCTGCGCCCGGGGCGCCCGCATCATCCTCAACTGGACCGAGGACGCCATGCTGAAAGGCCCCCAGGTCATAGATCCCCTCTGGACCGTCCTGGCCGAGGGCGGCCCCTACCACACCCGGGGGGAACTGGCCGGCTACCTCAAGCACCTGGAGCGCACCGGGCGCAAAAAAGGCGCGCAAAAGCTCCGCGAGAAACACGGGGAGGGCTGAGGACGGACGGGACTTGGGACGCAACGGGGCAGGGGGAACCGATTTTGAAAAATCGGTTCCCCCCGCACCCCCCTCCACAAAACTTTAATAGGGGCTTGTGGAAGGGCTCTGTGCCCGAAGCATCCCTGAAACAGACAACGGAAAGGCTCCCGGGAAACATAGGGAACAGGAGCCTTTGTTTTTTGTCTTTTCAGCATGATTCTTGACCACGCCTGGCAATCACTTTATCATGAAACCAAGAGAATGTAAGGCGATGAACATCCCGGCGGGCACGGATACTCCGACAGCGCAGTCAGAAAGGCGGCAAAAAACCGTGATCCAAGAGCTGAAAACGGAGAGCAAAAAGAGAACAATAACGCTTATCCCCCTTGTTTTGGTGGTGGTATTGCTGGTTTCCGCCTTGCATGTTCTGCAAGCGGAATCACACTCCGGCATTGAACCGCTGATCTTTGACTACTCCGCAGAAGGCGGTTATCAGGGCGACTACATCGTCGTGCTGAACGGCCACTATCCAGCGGGGAAACGGCTCAGCACAGGTTTCCTCAACAATCTGATTGAAACGGATATTCCTGCCTTCGTGTATGAAGCGCACAGCGCTCCGGACCCCAATGTGTACAAAAGCAAAGCTTATAGCGAGGAGGACCCCTTCGCATCCATCCTGGCCAATCTAAATACGCCTGAAGACAACAGCTGGGGCGTGGGCGCACAACGGAACTTTACCGTTGAAAGAACCCTGGGCGCGTCACCGGGTGGCAGGCGCGTTGCTTTTAAGGTGCTGGCTGTCGGACAACACTGCAGGATATGGACGCCGCAAAACCCCGATTATTACCCGCTGGATCAGATGGATCCGACCTATGCAAGGCAGGCCGCAGACGAATTTGATGCGCAGTTCCCCCTGATCACGGGAATCTTCGGTGATTTTCTGGACCTGCGCAAAGACGGCCTGATCAACATTCTCTTCTACAACATCGGTGGTCCAGACATCAGTGGAATCACCTATTACCATGACCTGTTTGATCAAGTTACCATCCGTGGGAAGGTGTATGAAAGCAACGCCGCCCCCATGATTCACATTGACACCTTCGGCATCGCCGGAATCCTCCGGATTAACGCCGAAATGGAGGAATCTCATGATATCACCAGGTGCTTTCCTGTGATGGCCCATGAGTTTCAGCATTTGATCTACGAGTCAAAAAGGCATCATGACCCCGCCTACAGGGCATACTGGGAATCGGAAGCCCATTTAAGCACCTACATGAACAACCTGGAGAACGAGACCTGGATGACGGAGTTTCTGTCTGCAGCAGCCGGCATCATCGCTTACCCGCGCATGTTCCGGGACGATTATGTGCCATTTTGGTACGAACGCAACGCAAGCTTCACCGATGTCCGCAAATTCTTCTCAAACCACACGGAGGTGCTGGCAAACAAGAGCCACATGATTCAGCGGGGCCGCAATCTCTATCAATGGAAGGGTCAGAAGGATGACTATTCCCTGGCTGCCTTTCTCGCGCAATTCGCCTACGCAAGGGGCGGTGAAGATGTCTTTCAAAAAGCCTGGAAGATCTGGGACCAACAGCGGGAGAAGTCGGGAAAACCAAAGCCCGTGCTGGCAGTGGCCGAAGCCCTGGGCTATACGGACTTCGCCAGCTTCCATCAGGATTTTGTCCTGTCTTTCCTGTTTGACGGTGCGGCATCTGAAGGTGGCATGTATCGTTTGTTTGTTGACCGGGGGGATGGCGACCCGGGACAGATGCAGGAAGCCCTTTCCATGCTGAAGCCCACCCTCATAAATGGCCGTGAAGCCAAGGTGGAAGCGGGCGGCTTTGTGGTGTTCAAGCCCCTTGGCGGCGTGTATATCCCCCCCATCACCGCGATGGACGGGCTGCAGTACGTGGGCGTCACAGTGAATGACCTGGATTAGGGATGGAGACGATGGCACAACGCAGCGACATGAGAGGGCAGGGGGGAACCGGTTTTGAACAATCGGTTCCCCCGGTTCCGTCCCCGCCAAACTCCCATGAACCATCCAGCAATCTGATCATCCCGTCCCCTGGCTTTCAAATGCAGACACTTCCTGTACCCAACTACATAAAATCTGACCTAATCCCAACAAAAACCATGAAAACTGTTGCATATTCACGCATCCTCCGTTAGAATAGACCACAGAATGCGGTGAATAGATATTCACCGCAGACAATTGAAAAAAAGGGGGTTCTTCCAGTGACCGGTATTCCATTGATCATCGCCTTTGTGGTGGCCATCGCCCTGATGATTCTCCTCATCTCCAAGCTCCGCGTCCATGCCTTCCTGTCCATCATGCTGGTGTCCCTGCTCTTTGCCTTTGCAGCGGGCATCCCACTAAAGGACATCCCCGGCGTCATCGGGGACGGCTTCTCCGGCACCTTCCGCTCCATCGGCATCGTCATCATCCTGGGCGCCCTGGTGGGCACCCTGCTGGAAAAAACCGGCGCGGCCCTGAAGATGGCGGACTCCGTGGTCCGGGTGGTGGGCAAAAAGAACCCCGAAGCCGCCCTCATCATCATGGGCTGGATTGTCTCCATCCCCGTCTTTTGTGACTCCGGCTTCGTCATCCTAAACCCCATCCGCAAAGCCCTGGTCAAGCGCACCGGCCGCTCCTCCGTGGCCGCCTCCGTCGCCCTGTCCATGGGCCTGTACATCTCCCACTGCTTCATCCCGCCCCCCCCCCGCCCCATCGCCGCCGCCAACACCCTCTTTGAGCAGGGCCTGGCCGGCACCGAAACCAACCTGCTCCTGGTCATGGGCGTGGGCGCCGCCGCCTCCATCCTGCCCCTCATCTTCGGCTTCCTCTACGCCCTCTTCATCGGCAAGCGGGTCAAGGCCGGGGACGAGTCCAACATGCCCGCCGCCGACGGCGAAGTGGTCCTCACCTACGAGCAGCTGGTGGCCTCCTACGGCAAACTGCCCTCTGGCCTCCTCTCCTTCTCGCCCATCGTGGTGCCCATCCTCCTAATGGCCCTGGCCTCCATCTTCTCCATGGCCAAGCTGTCCGTCCCCATCGTCTCCTTCCTGGGCACCCCCATCATGGCCCTGGCCGTGGGCGTCCTCCTGGGCATCTTCCTCCTCTGGCAGTCCGGCAAAATGAAGGATTTCTACAAGATCACCGATGACAGCCTCCGGGTCACCGGCCCCATCCTCTTTGTCACCGCCGCCGGCGGCGTCCTGGGCCGGGTCATCGCCACCTCCGCCCTGGTGCCCTACATCCAGGAGAACGCCACCGCCCTCAGTTCCCTGGGCCTCCTCTTCCCCTTCCTCTTAGCCGCCATCCTAAAGACCGCCCAGGGATCCTCCACCGTGGCCATCACCACCTCCGCCGGCATCATCGCGCCCCTCCTGGCCACCCTGGGCCTGGCCACCCCCATAGGCGCCGCCCTGGTCACCATTGCCATCGGCGCCGGCGCCATGACCGTCTCCCACGCCAACGACAGCTATTTCTGGGTGGTCACCAACTTCGGCAGCATGACCCCCGAAAACGGCTACAAAACCCAGACCCTGGGCACCCTGGTCATCGGCCTCGCCGCCATGCTCAACGTCTGGATCATCAGTCTGATCATCTGAGGGGTAAGAACGTAGGGGAAGCCAGGACCGAAGAACTTGGGGGATTTCAACCTACAAGCCCCCTGCCCGGGGAGTTCCTCCCCGGACCCCGGAATTCTCTCTATAAACAGACAGGCACGCATCACCCGGTGCGTGCCTGTTTCTATGCCTTAGGTAAACCAGGGGTTATCCCCTGTTCCACCCCGCTTGCATCCCCACGCCAAAGGCAGCAAAGCCCAGTTTCTCATAGTGGGGCACCAGGTGGGCCTCACAAAACAGCTGGGGCGCCAGCCCCTGCTCCCGGCAGCGGTTGAGCAAATCCTCCATCATCCGCCGGCCGATGCCCCGGCCTCTGTAGCCTTCCAGCACCCCCAGGCCGCAAACATAGGCGCACAAATGGCCGTCAGACACCACCCGGCCCATTCCCACCAGCCGCCCGCCTTCCCAGGCGCAGCACAGGATGTGGCTGCCTGCAATCGCCGAGTGCAGCTGCTCCCTGGATTTACCCAGCACCTCCGCCCAGCCCATGGCCTGGTAAAACCCGTGGATCTCATCAGCCCCGGGCAGCCTGTTGTCGTAAAAAATGCCGTCTTTCATTTGCCCTCCTGCCTTCTCTTGATGCACAAAATCCCTTTATTCAGGTATACTCTTTCCATCATCACAAAACAAGGACTTAAAACACATGAACAACCGCTACCTGGACACACAAAATACCGATCCTACCATCAACCTGGCCATGGAGGAGGCCCTGCTCCTGGCCGACCCCCCTGTGCCCACCCTCTTTCTCTGGCAAAACGCCCACACCGTGGTCATCGGCCGGGGCCAGAATGCCTGGAAGGAATGCCGCAGCGACCTGCTGCGGGAGGAAGGCGGCACCTTGGTGCGCCGCTCCACCGGCGGCGGCGCCGTCTACCATGACCTGGGCAACCTCAATTTCTCCTTCTTAATGCCGGGGGCCCTCTACGACGTGCCCCGGCAGCTCCAGGTCATCGCAAAGGCCGTCAATCGTTTTGGCATTGAGGCTGAGGCCTCCGGCCGCAATGACATCGTCCTCGTCCCCTCCGGCGCCAAGTTCTCCGGCAACGCCTTCCGCCACACACAAACCGCCAGCCTCCACCACGGCACCATCTTAATGGACGTGGACTTCACCAAGCTGGGCCGCTACCTCCAGCCTTCCAAGGCCAAGCTGGACGCCAAGGGGGTCCAGAGCGTCCGGGCACGGGTGGGCAACCTGTCCGAGCTGGCCCCCGGCATCAACATCCCGGCCCTGAAAACCGCCCTCTTTGAGGCCTTCCATGAGGAATACGGCGCAACCGACACCGTAGCCGTCACAGACCTGGTGGACGCCGCCCACCTGGACAGCCTCACCGCCAAGTACCGGGACTGGGACTGGACCTTCGGCAAAACCCCCCTGTTTGACCTGAGCCTGGAAAACCGCTTCCCCTTTGGCATGGTTGACCTGCACCTGCACGTCAAACAGGGCACCATCCAGGAAGCCGCCTGCTTCACCGACGCCAACGACCCGGACCTGGCCGGCCGGCTGGCCGCCGCCCTCACCGGCGCCCCCTTCACCCCCGAAGCCCTCCATGAACGCCTGAAAAACAACCCCCACGAGGAAGACCGCCAGGTGGGGGACTGGCTCCTCACGCAACGGTTGTAGAAACGGGGAGGAGGATAATTTCCGGGGCTTCGCCCCGGACCCCACAAGGGCATGTCATGCCCTTGACCCGTTTTACATGAAACTTCTGGCCCCCCTTTGATGGAGGGCCTGCATGTGTTTCTCCTTTGTTGACCTTCCGTGGTACAATGCTGGTGCACGGGGTATTTCACGAACCCGAAAAGCAAAGGATAACTGAAGACTGCCAAGAGGATGCCTTGTAAAGGAGCTTTGTTGGTCTATTTACCTTGACCGGAATCCAATTGATGCACCCATCCAGGGCATATGATCCCAAGATAAAATTCCGGGGTCCGGGGCCAATGGCCCCGGGCAGGGGTCTGGGGGCGCAGCCCCCAGCGTTCCCAACGTTCCCATCGTCCCCCCCACACAAGGAGGTGTCCCATGTTCAAACTGATGCACAAGCGGCGGCAGCGGCAGGCGGCCCAGGAGATTTTGCGTGCCCGGGCGGAGAAGGAGCGGGGGCTGTGGTCCACCATCTGCCAGGTGACGCCGGAGGCGGCCATGGACATGCTGGACAGCTCGCCCCTGGGGCTATCGGAGTTCCTGGTGGAGGCCTCCAGCGACTATTACGGCCCCAACGTGATCACCAGGGTGCAGGAGGACGGGCCCTTCAAGCGGCTGGTGATGAGCTTTGTGAGCCCTTTTACGGGGATTTTGTTCCTGCTGGCGCTGGTGAGCTTCATCACGGACTATGCCATGGTGCCCCATGGCGAGCGCGATTTGAGCACGGTCTTGATCATCCTGGTGATGATTTTGCTGTCTGCCCTGATGCGCTTCATTCAGGAGGTGCGGGGCGACCAGGCGGCCCAGAAGCTGTCGGACCTGGTGCAAAACACCATCGCGGTAACCAGGAAGGGCGCGCCCCAGCGGGAGATTCCCATGGACGAGGTGGTGGTGGGGGACATCGTGCACCTGGCTGCCGGGGACATGGTGCCGGCGGATGTGCGCATCCTCCAGGCCACGGACCTGTTCTTGAACCAGAGCGCCATGACCGGCGAGTCCGAGCCCGTGGAAAAGCACGCGGCGGCCTGCGCCCTCACGGAGAACCAGGGACAGATGGAGGTGCCCAACCTGGCCTTCATGGGCACCGACGTGCTCTCCGGCAGCGCCCTGGCCATCGTCTACTCCACCGGGGACGAGACGGTGCTGGGGCAGATGGCCCGGCACCTAAGCCAGGTGAAGCCGGAGCCCACGGCCTTTGACCAGGGCATCGCCTCGGTGAGCAAGATTTTGATCCGCTTCATGCTGGTGATGGTGCCCATCGTGTTTCTGCTCAACGTGTTCACCAAACGGGACTGGCTGTCGGCCTTCCTGTTCTCCATCTCCATCGCCGTGGGACTGACGCCCCAGATGCTGCCCATGATCGTGTCCACGGTGCTGGCCCGGGGCGCTGTGGCCATGAGCAAGAAGGACACCATCATCAAAAACGTCAACGCCATCCAGAACATGGGCGCCATGGACATCCTGTGCACCGACAAGACGGGCACCCTCACCCAGAACAAGGTGGTGCTGGAGTACCACCTGGACTTGGACGGCGACGAGGACCCCTATGTGCTGCGCCATGCCTATTTGAACAGCTACTTCCAGACCGGGCTCAACAGCTTGATGGACGAGTCCATTATCGAGCGGACCCACGAGGAAAGCGCAACAGACGACAGCCTGCGCGGGCTGAACACCGCCTACACCAAGGTGGACGAGATCCCCTTTGATTTTGAGCGCCGGCGCCTGTCCGTGCTGGTGAAGGACCAGCAGGGGGAGGATCTGCTGGTCACCAAGGGCGCTGTGGAGGAGATGCTGCTGGTGTGCGACCGGGTGCGCACCAAGGCCGGCGTCGTGCCCATGGACCAGGGCCATGAAGAGAAGCTGCTGAAGCTGGTGGAGGACTTAAACGACGACGGCATGCGGGTCATCGGCGTGGCGCTGCTCACCGAGCCGCCGGAGGCTGGGCAATTGACCCGCCAGCACGAGCAGAACATGGTCTTCATCGGCATCCTGGCCTTCCTGGACCCGCCCAAGGAGAGCACCGCCGCCGCCCTTCAGGCCCTCAGGGAGCACGGGGTGGAAACCAAGATTTTGACCGGCGACAACGAGCGGGTCACCGCCGCCGTCTGCAAGCAGGTGGGCCTCCCCGTCACCGGCATCCTCATGGGCCACGAGGTAGACCAACTGGACGACGAGGCCCTGGCACGGCGGGCGGAGGACACCCAGGTCTTTGCCAAATTGAGCCCCATGCAAAAGGCCCGGGTGGTGAGCCTGCTCCGGCGGCAGGGCCACGTGGTGGGCTTCATGGGGGACGGCATCAACGACGCCGCAGCCATGAAAGCCTCGGACGTGGGCGTCTCCGTGGACAACGCGGTGGACATCGCCAAGGAGTCCGCCCAGGTGATCCTGCTGAAAAAGGACCTGATGGTGCTGGAGCGCGGGCTGGTGGAGGGGCGCAAGGTCTACGCCAACCTCATCAAATACATCAAAATCACCGCCTCATCCAACTTCGGCAACATGCTCTCGGTGCTGGTGGCCTCGGCCCTGCTGCCCTTTTTGCCCATGGCGGCCATCCACCTGCTGCTGCTCAACCTGGTCTACGACATCACCTGCCTCACCCTGCCCTTTGACAATGTGGACAAGGACTATGTGCTTAAACCCCGCAAATGGCAGGCCCAGACCATCACCAGCTTCATGCTGCACCTGGGCCCCGTCAGCTCCGTCTTTGACATCCTCACCTTCGCCGTCATGTTCTTCATCATCGGCCCCCGGGTGCTGGGCATGCCCTGGCAGCAGCTGGCGACAGAGCCCGATAAGCTCCACTTCATCGCCCTCTTCCAGGCCGGCTGGTTCGTGGTCTCCATGTGGACCCAGACCCTGGTCATCCACATGCTCCGCACCGAGAAAATCCCCTTTGTCCAGAGCCGCTCCGCCCTCCCGGTGCTCCTGGTGGGCCTCCTGGGCTGCTTCGCCCTCACCGCAATCCCCTACACCGCCCTGGGCGCCAAGATGGGCCTGGCACCGCTGCCCGCACCCTTCTTCCTGCTCCTGGCCGGCATCCTCCTGGCCTATATGCTCCTGGCCACCCTGGCTAAGCTCCTGTATATCCGCAGGCACGGGGAGCTGTTGTAGGACGGGGGAGGGACGGGGACTTTTCCGGGGCGTTGCCCCGGACCCCACAAGGGGCCGCTTGGCCCCTTGACCCGTTTTACATGAATGTGCGGACACTTCTAGTGGAGGGGCACCATGTGTTGGATTATGAACGATGAAAATCTCGTAAAATTACAGAAATTGAACCAATTACCCCAGGACAACATCTGAGCTGTTTGTTTTTTTATTATCTATGAATCTATGATACAATCTGATAAGAACTTTATTCAGAATCCTTTTTAAATATGGAGGGGACATGGCATACTATTTTTCCGTTGAAGTGAGGCATGAGGGCTTAAATAAGTATCGAATTGTAAAAGGGCAGACCCCACGGGAAGCAAATGCTAAAGCAAATGCTCTTTCACTCCAATGGGCAGAACAATGGGAAAGAAAATGTGAAGCTGAGCGAAACAGGAAAAGACGCGAAGCCGATCAACTAAAACGAGAAAGAACACGACTTGAGCATGAGGCAAACGCCGCAGAAGCTGTCAGATTGACACTGGAAGCAGAACAGCTTCATTTGCGCATGGGTTCCATCCTGTTGGATTCGTTGAAAATGAAGCCAAAATCATGGACTGACTTCCATGACAAATCTAAGTTTACGGATAAAGAGCCAAATTCCCCAAGAACTGAAAAACTTCTCCCGCTTCCTCTAAGAACCGCTTATAAGTACAATCCTGAATTGAGTTTCTTGCAAAAAATCTCTAAGAAAAAACAAAGAGATATAAAGTTTTTGAATGATGGCAAATTTAATAACGACTTAAAGTATGTCGAAGAAAAAAACTCGATTATTACTCAAGAAAATGAAAAAGCAAAAAGAAGCTATCAGGAAGCATTAGATCGATGGAATAGCAAGAAAACTGCATTTGTTGACCAACAAAATGCATATAATACAGAGATTGATGAACGTCAAAAAGCGTATAACAACGCTGATAGCGACGCAATCGCCTTCTTTTATGACAATATCATCACAAACGTGAAAGACCCATATGAGTTTGACCGTCAAGTTGAAGTGGAATACCGTCCTGATGCCAAAATGCTATTAATAGAAATGTATTTTCCTACTGTTTCAGAGTTGCCAAATACCAAGAAAGTCACGTATGTAAAATCAAGCGGTGAATTCAAAGAATCTGCACATCCTTCTTCATACATGAACAACCTGTATGATGATGTCATTTATCAAACGATTCTCCAGACTTTTTATTTGGTTTTCCTGAATGACAAGGACTCTAAGTTCATCGATTCTGCAGTTATCAATGGGAAAGTCGAGACCATTGATAAAACAACTGGTAAGAATATCACACCAACCATCTTATCTGTTGCAGCCACAAAAGACGATATTAATCAATTAAATTTGGAGCAAATTGATTCCAAAGCGTGGTTCAAGAATTCAAAAGGAATTTCAGCTGCAAGAATTTCAAATATCACCCCAGTTGCACCCATCATTGAACTGGACAAATCTGACAGTCGCTTCGTTGAAGGTTATGATGTAATGCATGAAGTTGACGATAGCATCAATCTTGCAAGTATGGATTGGCAAGATTTTGAAAATTTAATTCGTGAACTGTTCCACAGCGAATTCAATATCAATGGTGGAGAAGTAAAAATTACTCAAGCCAGCCGAGATGGTGGCGTTGATGCTGTGGCCTTTGACCCCTCTCCCATCAGAGGCGGAAAAATTGTTATTCAAGCCAAGCGGTACACCAATGTGGTAGGTGTCTCAGCGGTCCGAGATCTTTATGGAACAGTCCTTAATGAGGGAGCTATGAAAGGAATACTGATTACAACCTCGAATTACGGAAATGATGCTTACAAATTTGCTCAAGGAAAGCCTCTTACACTATTGAATGGCGCAAACTTGCTATCAATGCTTGAAAGTCATGGTTATAAAGCACGTATTGATATCAGACAAGCAAGAGAAGAGATGAAAGCAGAACGCAAACAATAGACAGAAGGTGACAGTCCATCTGTTACAATGAACCCATCAGTACAATCACTAACTCAAGACCAATAAAAATCAAGGGACAAACCCCAGTATTTTCAGTATAGCGCAACCCAATTTCTGCTACCTTGACCCGTATTACATGATATAACAAGCCCTACTATGTGATGGGGCCTCATGTGTTGCGTGAGGTGAATCAACCCTGCGCTTCAGGTTGCCCTTTTTTGTGTATCTTCTCATACCAGACACACGAGTTAATGCACTCATGGACCGAGGATTTTTGATGGCTCTGCTAAGTCGAAGGAACGAGGCGTAGCCGTAGCCTACGCTGAGTGAATGAGACG
>Ga0209510_1000468_pt1 | contig 55966 bp, 52 predicted proteins | sample BiotimSIPDNA_FD_185749 | JGI IMG/M metagenome (GOLD analysis project Ga0209510, IMG submission 185749) | Anaerobic biogas reactor microbial communites from Washington, USA - Biogas_R1 time_0 SIP DNA (SPAdes) (version 2) | ecosystem: Engineered > Bioreactor > Anaerobic > Unclassified | place...
TAGGAAAGTAATTCAAGTATATCTTTCCTGATAAAAGGTTCTCCGCCTGTAACCAGAAGCGTACATACGCCTGCCTGATCCAGCCGTTCGATGGCAATTTTTACTTCAGAAGTTTCGAGTTCTCTGACATTACGATCTATGTAACAATACTCACAGAAGATGTTGCAGCGGCTGGTCAATTCAAAGGTACCATTGAAAGGATACCCCAGATCTGCAAGTTTATTAATTTTCTGAATTATTTGAGGGTGACTGATCATGATGCTTTCTGGATGATTTTCTGTTGAAGCAGTGTTTCGATGAACTGAAGAGTATCTTCTCTGGCTGTTTTGGCATCTATCTCGTATTCAGATGAAATTTTCTGACAGATTTGTTCAGTATCCAGCTGATTTTGTATTGATTCCAGAATCAGAGCAGCAGTTTCGTTAAAGGAGTGAATCAAAGACTGCTGGCGATCATACATGAAAATTTCATCAGCAATTTTCTTTATCGAAATCTCTGGGTTGATTTTAAACATACTGATTGTCCATCCAATCTTCGATAAACTGTTTTACCGATTGGTTGTTTATAAAATAAAGAGTCGAACATTTCACCGATTCAGAAAGAAATTCTACATTATTATACATCTTTTCAGCCATAGTGTCATTCGCCGGAATAGTATAAATGTTTTTCAGAATATTCCAGTAAATCTCTTTTCCATAAAGAGTTTGAGTATGATTTCTGGGTGAGTGTCTGAGAAAAAAAAGATGTTTCAATGAAGCGCCTGACATTCTGAGCTCTGAATCAAAAGAGAAATAGGGAGTAGCATAGGCATAAGGTTCTGAATCCTGGAAAAAAACCAGATTTAGTTCATCACTTCCTCTCTGCCAGGTTTTCCGGTCAGAAAGAAGACGTGAGATGGTTGATTTTCCTGATCCTGACATACCACAAAAAAGCAGGGCTTTATTGTTTCTTATCATATTTGAAGAGTGAAGAGGAACACCTCCATTATCAATCGTTATCAGCGAAAGAAACCATTTAAAAGCATTGAACAGAAGTAATCTCTTATCCCCGAAATCCGATTTCACTGTTAAAACCGCGCTTTTTTTTACAAAATCGATCCTTAAGGAAAAATTGCTATTTCCAAAACATAAATCCCAAGAGCTATACTCCACAAAAAAATGATCTCTGCGACTAATAGCATTTGCCGGAATTGTAAGATTATTCTTTTCCCTGACTTCTAAGAAATACTCTACATCAGTAGAGCTGGTTTCAAACAAGGATAAGCTTCTTGAAAGTTCAATATAGCCTGCAGGAAAAGATATTGTTACTCTCAAAGGACCTATAGAGATATGCACTTCCATTAATGTACCAGTGGGAAAAAAAAAGAAAACTACAACAATGAATGGAAAAAGTGCAATTATTAAGGCCTGACTTATGCTCCTGCCGGTAAAAGCTGGAGGCGCAAATAAGTCAGGAAAGGATTATTGTAATAATTGCAATATCATCTGTGGGCTGGTGTTGGCCTGAGCAAGCATAGCTGTGGAAGATTGAGTAATGATCTGATTTTTAGTGAATTCAGCAGTTTCCGAAGCAAAACTGGTGTCTCTTATAAGAGACTCGGCTGATTGGGTATTCATTATTTGATTTACTAAATTATTGGAAGAGTGTTCCAGACGGTTAATCATAGCACCAATTTTAGCACGCATCTGATTAACCCGTTCCAAGCCTGTAGGGCTTGTAGAAGTAGGATCACCAAAAACAATTGCTTTAACACTACTAGGAACATCACTTATATCACCATCGATTAATTTATGGATCAGACTTAGTTTGTTCTTTAACGATCCATTTCCGCCATAGGCAAAATCAATGGACGTATCCCCCATATCACCATCGAATGCAGGCAAATTCGAACCCCATGCAAAGTCACCAAACAATCCAAATCCATCTGTATCTCCACCCGCTGTAGATGGATGGTTATGAAAAAGAGTATTGGAATCCATCTGGCCAAAAGCAATAGTAATCATATTGGCCGCATTTTCTGAATAAAACTGACCCGAACTATCGTAGGATGAGATATCTGCTTCAACATAATTTGCCCCGACCATCATGTTGAAATGGTGACCGCTTCCCATATCATTTGTGCCTAATGAAGATACGCTTCCTAAAGAACTGGATTGAGTGGTTTTATGTGCAGTCTCAGGTGCCCCATTAGCGTCAGTATATATACCGGCAATGGCATTGCCGCTACTCTCTGGTGTAGCAAAAATCTGCATTCCATTATATCTGGTAACTGTAGCGATCCGGTCCAGCTCTTGCATTAATAAGCCAAACTCCTGCCCCATGTAATCGCGCTCGGTTTGAGTATAGGTGTCGTTTTGTGCCTGAACCACCAGCTCTCTCATCCTTTGCAGAATATCAGCCTGTTCATTTAAAGCTCCATCGGCGATATTGAGCAGTGCGATTGCATCCTGGGTGTTTTTCAGTGCCTGCTCCATTCCTCTGGTCTGGACTCGCAGGTTCTCTGAAACTCCCAATCCTGCAGCATCATCTGATGCCCTATTGATTCTTAGTCCGGTGGAAAGTTTTTCCAATGATTTTGTCATACTGCGATTCACTTTAAAAAGTGAACCCTGGGTGTGCATGGAGGAAATATTATGATTGATTCGCATACCAACATCCTTGTTGGAAAAAGTACAGTTCAATTCCTTTGAACTTTATAATAGCCTTTTCTATTCATTATTTCGGTACCCGCTGGGAAGTACTTTAATTAATTTTTTTTCCCGTATCACTGCCTTGGGCTACCATCAACATTTCTCCATTAATTTTATCGGCAGAATTATGTAAAACTTTAATTTTTTTATGTTTTTTTTCAAATTTGCCCACCATTATGCTATTTTTCCATAACAGAAATTATTAATCAGTAATTATGGATTATTGTAACACTCAGGTATCTGAACGGAATAATATTAAATCGGGAAAAATAAGATTTAATATCAAAACAATATCTAATCAGAAGTAATCAGGAAAAAATATAAACGAAGAACAGGAATGAAAAAAACGCTTTATTCTTCAGAGCTTATCAGACTTAAGGATTGTTTCTGATTTTATTTCAATACCCAAGATATCAGCAGAATCTTTTATAAAACTGGACCTAAAATTATGCACATCACCTTACCCAAGCAGCCATTAAGTTTAACTGAAATTAATCAGATCGTTTCAAAGCTACGAAAAAAGGGAAAAACTCTGGTTACCACCAATGGTTGTTTTGATCTGTTGCATGCCGGGCATATAAAATATCTGACAGATGCTGCGGCTCTGGGCGATCTGCTTGTAGTAGGAATAAACAGTGACGCATCGGTGTCCAGATTAAAAGGCCCTGATCGCCCGATTCAGAATGAGATTGACAGAGCTTTACTAATCTGGTCTTTAAAAATGGTGGATTATGCTTTCATTTTCCCAGAAAATGATCCAACAGCATTTCTGGAAGTCCTCAGACCCGATATCCATGTTAAAGGTGGGGACTACTTACCAGAACAACTTCCGGAAAAAAATATTGTCGAGAAGCACGGCGGCAAAATTGTGATAGTTCCTTTTACTGCAGGCCTTTCCACAACGTCTATTGTTAAAAAAATTATCACCTCACAATCTTGAGTTTTTTATCAGGAAAAAGGTTTCTCCTATGATAATTGGTAAATCTTTGAACAATATGGAATGTTATATGCATCTTATTCAGATTAAACTTGAAACTTGATCTTTCTTGTTTGAAGTGATAAGCTCATTATTATCCGGAGTTCTATCTTGGAAGAGGCTGTACTGTTTTATTGAATATCAAAGGCCAACATCAAATAACAGTAGCTTTCAGGTATAAAACCGTCAATAAATCGGTTTTTTCCCATATAGCATCTCCTGCTGTTTTTTAATACTCATGGAGGTTTTAATGACTACCCGCCTGGCGGATAAAGATTCTGAATTGTTGGAAAAGAGATTTCGCAAATCTCCGCAATCCCGCCTGTTTTCCCGGCTTGCTGATAATTATCGAAAAGAGGGTAATCTCAGCCGCGCAATCGAACTGTGTCTTGAAGGTATCCAAAATCACCCCGATTATGTTACCGGACATATTATCCTGGGCCGTTGCTATTTTGAACAGCAAAATTACAATGACGCCTTCAATGAGTTTAAAAAAGTCTGCACTATTGATCGTCATAATCAGGTAGCCTTAAAGATGCTGGCAGAAATTTTTGTACAGCAGAATATGATTCAGAAAGCCGGAAGTATTTACGAAATACTATATAAAATGGATCCTTACAATAAATCCATAGCTAAACTGGCTTCTCAGTATCCCTCCGATGGAATAAGTGGACTTTATGAAACGCTTGGTATCGAAATCCCTGCAGAGCCAGTACTTTGGGAACCCACCCCTGTTGAGCAGCCAATTGCCGATGAGCAGATGGATTATGGCAACGAAGTGGAGTCAGACAATTTTTATGATGAGTCTTTTCCACCACAACAATCCATTGATGAAGACCAGTCGTTCCCCCCTGATATTCCTTTTGACAATGAGAAAACTGTTTCAATCGATGGTGATATGATAAATCAACATGCAAATATATTATATGAAGAAAATCACCAGCCTCAGGATTATCCGTTGGACTCTTTTACCCAGGAAGATTCAAACAACGAGGAAATTCAGAATCTCGAGTCCTCCATCATAGATGAAGCTGTATTAGATGAAGATGCTGATATTACAGGACAGGATATCTCTTCTCGCATAGATGAGCTTTTCAGTGAAAAAACCGATTCTTTTAATAATTCCACTCTTAAAGCCATGCCTCAGATCATATCCGAAGAGGACTCCCCGGTAAATGAACAGTTGGTTCACGAAAAAACAATTGCTTTAGATCCTTCTATGATTCCCCTTGACTCCAATGAGCAATCACCCGAGCCGGAGTCGTCTCTGGAACAACAGTCAGATTTAATCATAGAACAGCCTCGGCCTTTCGAAGATATCGACTCATTTACCGGAAAGAATATATTATCTGAATTCGAAGAAACGATGCAGTTTGAACGCTCTTTTCTGGAAAACGTGATCGATACAAACGAAACATTAGAAAATAACGAAATTTCTGAGAAAACAGAACCTTTCATTAATCAGGACCTTAATGCTGAAGTACCCGACCAGCAAAACTCCACAGATCCATCTGAAGATCCTTTTGATCCATCTCAAATCCTAGTCGATGCAAACAAAGACGAAGTCTCACAATCGGACTCAGATATTGAAAATTCTAATGATCAGGTTAGTTTAATTCAAACCGATGAACAACAATCACCTGAGCCCTTCCTTTCTCAAACTCAAGATCCGGATCAGAATTTAATAATTGACTCTGATGATGCTATCCTGGAAAAACACTCCGAGTCCAATTTGAATCTGCCGGAAATAGAACTTATTAATGATGAAGACTCCTTATCGCTTGAACCAGAAGCGGGTTCAGCTACTATGCAAATGGAAGAAAGCGATTCGCATCAGGATTTAGATGATGTCTTGAGTCTCGATAAAGATCAGGAAACATTAGTATCAGAAGAATTATCAGATCAGATTCAAAGCGCTTCTGACAGTTCTTTCATTGAGAATATTGACGATTCTTTGCTTCCGGATTCACAGGAGGACATTCTTGATCAGGTTTTCCCAGAAACCGGTTCCGAATTAACAACAGAAAATAATGAGTTACAGCAAAGCCAGGATCAGGTTGAAAAAACTGATAATTTTATTCAAGAATCATTGGATCAAAACAATATCTCTCATGCTGAAATAGACGATTTCGACGCCTCTGATGATCTGCAGAATATTGATATCGCTCCAGATCTGCCGATTCTGGAAGATGAATTGAATTCTGCGCCTGAACAATTCGTATCTCTGGCCGATGAAAATGAAAGGGATATTCTGATCGATAGTGAAGAAATCGATTCTTCTGAACAGGATGAATCCTCGGTTATTGATTCGACACCAGTAAAAGAAGAAACAGTCCAGCCAGAAGATATGGGCTCAATTCTACCAGATCAAATCAACAACGATTCTGATAATTTAGCCATCATAGATGCCGATTCCGAAATTGAACAGCTCAGTGTTGAACACGATGATGAGGTACTCACTGATATGGATGTGCTGGTATCAGATGAGGTACTTAACACGGTTTCGGGTGATGATATCGTGGAAAAAATGGATATGCTTTTTCCAGATAATAAGAATTCTTCTGAAGCGGAACCGGTTGAGAATCTTTCTGTTACCGAAGATTCTGATTCACTTTCTCTGACCTCTTCAATTGAAGATTCACCTGACAGCCAGGACCAGGGCCTTTCAATAATCAGTGATCCTGAGTCCTTTGCACAAACCGAGTATCATTCACCACCACAAGAAACAGCTTCCAATGATGATATCTCAGTTGAGATCATAAGCAAAGGTTCCGAACCTGCAGATGATGCAGGTGAAAATGATGAGCAGGAGACTACTACCATAATCAGTGGCCAGGATGTTATGGATCGGCTGGAGCAATTCTTCCCCGACAAGGATCTTATCAATACTGATTCTGAACTGTTACCGACTGATGACAACGAAAGTGAAGACGTACAGGCCGATTTTTATACCATTTTCGGCGATAATGCTGTTAATGCTCAAGGCATTGAAGAGCTTGATAAGCTGGATCAGCTCGAGATGAGTCTCCCCGAACAATCAGATAAGCCCCTCTCTTTTTACGATGAATGGAATGATGTCTGCAGTTTACAAGACCAGAACGAAAACGAGACCTTCAAGGAAAAAGTAGAGAAAAGCGTGGAAAAAAGCTTTAATGAAAATATCTCCATCGATCAATCACCGGCTGAAGAAGCAGATGAAAATTGCAGACCCTACAGCATCCCTGATCATGTACTGACCCCCACTCTTGCGGATATCTATTTCCAACAGGGACAACACGATCTGGCTATTCAAATCTACAAAAGACTTCTTTCCCGTGACCCGGACAATGAAAATCTCCAGCAGAAACTTAATCAACTGATGGAATCTGCTGCGGGAATAGCCAGCAATAATCTCTCACAGGATAAACAAACCATCAAAAAGGCTGAGTCTACAAGCTCTCCGGCAAAAAAGAGAAAAGTTGTGGTTGACAATCGGCCCCTGGCAGGTGTACGTATTAAAAAGCGGAAAAACGGCAGCGCAAACCGCTCAAAAACCAAGTGAGGATCTGTGCAAAACTCAAGACTGGAATCGGCAAAGAATCTTCTTAAAGATAAAGCTCTGACTCATCTTCTGATAACCGATCTGATAGATGTAGAGTATTTGAGCGGATTTCGCTCTTCCAATGCCCTGATACTGATCTCTCTAAAGAAAAATCTGCTCTTTTCTGATTTCAGATATAAAGAAGCTGCTCAATTATTCTGCAGCAAAAATCCTCAGTGGGAATTTCAGATAGTCAAAGAAAACCTCTTTAATTCTATTTGCTCTTTTTTACCTAAGGGCAGTGTATGTGGATTTCAGGCCAATGATCTGACTGTAGAAAAATATGATGAATTGAGTGCTTCCGGAAAAAATGTAAAGTTTGTAAAACTATCCTCTGAAATATCAGAGCTTTTTCTACAAAAGACCTCTTCTGAAATAGCTTCTATCAGAAAAGCTGCCAGAATTGGAGATGCTGCGTTCGAGAACTTGCTCCAAAGGATATCAGAAGGTACAACCGAAGCCGCTTTGGCTAGAGAGCTGGAATGTCTGTGCAGTGAACTGGGTTCCGAAAAACCCTCTTTTGATACTATAGTCCTTTTTGGCTCCCGGGCAGCGCTTCCGCACGGAAGACCTGGAAACAGACGATTGAAAAAAGGAGATTTTATTTTAATCGATTTTGGCTGTACTGTAAATGGATTCTGTTCGGACATGACCCGCACGTTAGTTTTTGGCAAAGCCAGCCCCAGACAGCGCCAGATCTATGACATTGTTCTGAATGCGCAAAAAGAGGCCTGTAATGCTGCAAAAGCCGGCATCTCCTCCAAAGAACTGGATAATGTAGCCCGTTCTTCCATTTCTACTGCAGGTTTTGGAGAAGCTTTCGGACACGCATTAGGCCATGGAGTAGGTTTAAGAATTCATGAAAAACCCAGAATCAGCTTTCATAGCGACTCTTTGCTCAAACAAAACATGGTTATCACAATAGAACCTGGAATCTATATAACAAACTTCGGTGGTGTAAGAATCGAAGATATGGTTGTGATTAAAGAAAAGAAGGCTGGTCTTTTAACCTCTGCACCCAAGGAACTTATCGAGTTATGATCCCGATCCAGAATCTTTTTAAAATGATGTTCGACAATAATGCTTCCGATCTGCATCTGCGTGTGGGTGTTCAGCCTGTATTCCGTATTTATGGAAAACTGGTCCGGCTTCAGATGGATATAATAAAACCCAACGAAATGGAACAGATAGTTCAAACCCTGATGACAGCAGATCAATATGCTGCTTTTACTAAGAATAACGAGCTGGATTTTGCCGTAGGGATAAAAGGTATTGGTAGATTCAGAATCAATGCTTATCGTCAGCGGGGAACTGCTTCTCTGGCAATTCGATCGATTCGGACACAGGTCCCTAACTTTTCCGATCTTTTTCTTCCTCAAATAATACTGGACATTGCCATGGCTCCCAGGGGACTTATACTGGTAACCGGTACAACCGGAAGTGGAAAATCCACTCTTCTGGCATCTATGGTAGACCACATTAATGAAAACTGCTCATCCAATGTTATTACTATTGAAGATCCTATAGAGTTTTTATATAAAGATAAAAAAAGCATTATTGCCCAAAGGGAACTGGGAAACGATACCTGTTCATTTGCCAACGCTTTAAGAGCTTCATTCAGACAGGATCCCGATATCATTCTCATTGGAGAGATCAGAGACCGGGATACCATAGAAACTGCTTTAAGTGCTGCAGATACCGGTCATCTGGTAATGAGTACCCTTCATACCATGAATACTGTAGAAACCATATCCAGAATAATCTCATTTTTCCCCCCTCATCAACATGATCAGATCCGGCTTTTGCTGTCCAATGTTCTGGTGGCAATAATCTCTTTGCGGCTTCTTCCACGTAAAGATGGATCAGGACAGGTACCTGCTGCAGAAATCCTGATTAACAATGCCAATATTGCTGAGCTGATATTGAACCCCGAAAAAACCAATCTGATTACCCAGGCAATCTCGGAAGGTTATAATCAGTATGGATCTCAAACATTTGATCAATCACTGTTAAGTTTGTATCAAGATGATCTGATAACTTTGCAGACAGCTAAAATTTACGCCAGTAATCCTGATGATTTTGAACTGCAGGTTAGGGGAGTACAAGGTACATCGGACAGACGCTGGATGATCACCAATTGATTTTTTAATCGTAGAAGTCTTTTATTTGCAGGTCAAGTTATCTCAGTCTCGGGTCTTGACTGAAACATTTGACCTGAACCAGACAGATAAAAAGCAGATAAAGTGGTAAGATGAGTAAAGCTGAATACCTCAGCTCTCTTTATTCTCAATCATTCAAGTCACCTCGAGAAATTCATCCAGAGTTCTGCTGGTATAAAAAGCAATCTGTAAATTGGTGCAGTCGTCATGATTGATGTTGGATTCTCTTGGTGGCCGACCAGCCAGAAACGGTATGTGCATCTCGACCCTTTGATGCACTGCTGTTTTTTCCTTACTGACCTTCTCAGGCGTACCATTCTTTCTCATTGCTTTCTCCTTTTCAGGGGGGAAAGTTGTTCCTTTGTCCTGTTTTATAAAACTCCAAGTATCATGCCAAATGATAATTATTAATCCTAAAATGTCCATTAGACAGTGACTTAATTTAAGCCCGACCAGGCAAACCTGTTTGGTTTCTCAGGTAAGTTCTCGTTGACAGTCACTTCGAAGAGTCTTCGAGAAGAAGTCTTTTCAATGAGAAAAAACAACTCTCCAAAAAGGGGAGGACAAATTATGAGCCCGATCCACTCTATCAGGTACAAAACCAGTTACTGTCTAATGAAAATTTTAGGTTAATTTCTGGAAAGTTCTTAAAATGCCTGGCTCATCATTTTTGCAGATTTAACTCCCGGCCAGATGTTATTTTCTGATTATACCTAAAATTATGGAGCCTTAAGATGCGTTTTTCAATACTTTGCTTATTATCCATCTTTGTTTGTATCCATTGTTCCTCAACCGGTAATAAGATAGATATATCCGAAAATGCCAACTCTTCCATTCCATCCAACGGAAACATTTCCATCTCCTGGAACCCAAATGTATTAATTGAAGACTTCATGATCGAATCTCTTTCTGTCTTCCAGAATGTGAATATTGGAATTAAACCTTTAAGCGATTCCAGAGCCAATAAAGAAACTATAGGTACTATCATTCTCAATGGCCAAACTATTACAGCCATTCCCAAAAACGATATAGGTGACTGGTGCTCTAAAAACCTTATCAAAGGATTCCAGTTTTTAGGACTTAAATCCGCTAAAAGTGGCTCTTTTTCTTTTGAGGGTGAAGTAACCAGTTTTTCGATTCAACAGGATATTACCATGACTGGAGAAATCAGAATGAGCTTATCCTGTATTAAAGATGGTTTGACGGTGTGGGAAGGAACAATTGAGGGACATTCTGAGCTCTATGTAATACCCCGAGGATCCGATGGCGTTTCTGAGTGTATGAGTAACACCATGATTAATGCAATCTATAAACTGCTCAACGATAAAAGTTTTGTGGATGCTATAAAAAAGAGCAGCAATTAAACTCCACGATCCGGGTGAAAGAATCCTGGCTATCCAATTGTGTTCTGCCTTTTACACATGCTTTGCTTCTACCCAGGTTTTAGCCAACAATTGATCGTCAATACTGTAATGACGATAGTTAAACCCCGGGATAATGCTTAATAAAAGGGAAATCCAGGCGATAAATGGATTATCTGTAACAATTGCGTAACGTTCAATATCGAACAGATGTTCTTTGGCAAAAGAGAAACGGACACCTATAGCACGAGGGTCGGACCAGGCTAGCTTGGGCAAAAGAACAAATATGCGCACCTTTCCGTATTGCTTTATTGCTTCTCTAAGTTCAGAAAAAACTTGAACATTCTCCTCCTTACTTATTTTCCCTCTGGCTTCATAAGCGAAGACTTTTCCCTTGCTCCAATCAAGTTTCTGTATCATAAACCGCCCGCCTGTTAAATTATCCTGGTTGCTTATTAAAAACTCCTCTTTATAACTACTCAGGTATTAAAACAAAAAACTGGTAAGAAATCAGAAACACTCGCCAAAAGAATTAAAATTGACACCTATTTCAGATAAGCATAGAAGAATTTGGAGAATTTTCACTCTTATTCTTCGGCTATATATTTTTTCAGATTACTTCTGATTAGATATTGTCTTGATATTCTGTTCCTGCTTTTTCCGATTTTTGATATTGTTGCTTTATTCTTTTTACACAACAAATTAAAGGCCAAAAAAGAAAGTTCTATGGAAAAAGAAAAAAGATCACACACCTTTACAATTACTGCTTTCGATTAATCAGCATTTCCAGATTGAGACTTTTCTTCATTTGCATTTTCGGATGGAATGCTGGCAAGTATTTCTGCAACCGGAGGTTTTCCCCTCTGAGCATAGACGACCTTTCCCTGAGGATCAATCACATACACTGTGCGTTGATTCATAAGTTTACCTTTAGCCTTGTAATTTTTTGCCACATCACCATTCTTATCGATCAGAAGCTTGAACTGAAAATTATGTTTTTCAACAAACTTCTGATGCGATTTTTCTGATCCCGGATTGACACCAAAAACAACAGCACCCTTATTTGAAAAAGAAGAATAATCATCCCTGATCTCACAGAGCTGTTTTGTGCACACCGGAGTCTCATCACCAGGATAGAAAATCAGCACTACACTGTTTTTTTCTTTGAAATCACTGAGCTGCACCGTAGAGCCATCCTGAGCCAAAAGAGAAAATTCAGGTGCATCACTGTTAATGGCAAGCATCGGTTCACCTCCCAGAGCAGTTGAGAAAAAAACCGCTAACAACAAAATAACTCTATACTCTTTTTTCATTTTCAGACCCATCCTTCTTTTTTCAGATAAAATCCTACTTTCTGGTTCCAATTATTTTAAATGTCTCACTTAATCCATTACGTTTTTTTAACCTCAAAAAGTGCAAGCCACTGCTCAGCGGCACCTCAATCGTCCCACTTTTCACAGCTCTGTTATAAAGAACTCTCCCGGAGACCGATAACACTGTCACTGCAGTGAGTTCTTTGGAAGCATTAAAGGAGAGAATACCATTGTTAATACGAATATCCGGTAATTCCTTACTGAAACGATGCTTCTGGTTTTTTACTGCATTAGGTTCCTGCACCCGCTTGAATTCAATCCAGTTTAAATTAACCAGACTTGAGGCAGTTCCACTCCATTCAATCCGAAATTTTGTTTCTCCTTTGGGAAGAGAAAATTTCTGACAGGTGTCGGTGGTAGCCCAGTTCTGCCATCCGCCAGTACTGCTGATGTCCCAGGAAGCAACAACGGTGTTGTTAAATTTCAAGCTGATAGTACCACCAAAGTTTGCATCAGCAGCAACTCTCAATCTTGCTGTATACTCGCCGGCAATCCTGACATTAACCGTATATTCAGCCCAGGCCCCATTAGTGGTATAGGCCAGATTCTCTCCTCCACCTACATCTGAGGTTTGTTCCGGTTTCAACTCTTCACTTTTGTCGGTAAACGATTCGGCTTCTATTATACCTGGAAGTGATTTACCATCTACAGGAATAATATCATCGTACTCATAAGCAGGTCTGGCACGCAGGCGGTTTCTGATCCATTTCCCTGATCCAGTAAGAACATCTTCAGTCCATTCTCCTTCTGCTGAAGCTCCGGAAATCAGAGCAGCAGAGGCCTCGCCCTTATCAACTATACTCCAGTTAACCCAACTGATTCCATTTGAATCGGCCCAGTCCAGCCAGGCTTTTGTTTCGACCGTATCAATTAAACCATCACTGCCCCCATCGGCTATAGTCAGTCCGAATTCAGTAATAAAAAGAGGAGCACCAAGATCGAGAGCATTTTGAGCAATTTCCCGAAGACTGTCTTTATGAGTACCGGCATAAAAATGGAGTGTATAGGCCACATTGGAATCTGCGATGGGATTAAGCGCTGCTGAATCAACTGCTTGAGACCAGCTCGGTGTTCCTACTACTATTAAATTACCACTGTGCTGGCGAATCACCGGTATGACTTCCGATGCATAATTTCTGATGTCACTCCAGGTATCCTTACCACCAGGACCGGTTCCTTTCCCCAGATCCGGTTCGTTCCAGATTTCCCAGATCACATTGGGGAAGGTTCCATATTCCTGGGCCATCTTAGAAAAGAATTCCTTGGCTTTGCTGATATTGGTGTTAGCATCATGAGCATGATAATCCACAATTACATAGATACCATTTGCAATGGCAGCATCCACAATGGTTTTCACACGATTGACATGGGTATTAGAAGTGTTGGCATCATCAGAATCATAGCCTCCCAAAACCCCCACACCCAATGCAGCACGAATGACAGTGATATTCCAGTCATCTACCAGCCAGTTGACCACTTTTTTATTATAAAACCTTTCTCCTTCCCAAAGAGACCAGAATAGGCTCATTCCAGCTAATTGAACCGGCTCATTGTCATTAGCACCGATAATTTTTCCCTGAGATACTTTCAGTGTGCCATGGGTGGCTACCGGACTTAAGGCAAAAAGTGGAAAAACACTCATTAAAATGACAGACAAAACAGTAACTGAAGCAAAGGGCATGCACTTCTCCATAAATGTAAAAAATTATAGCGTTTAAAAACAGGGCAGAAAAATAGCCTATTCCTATTAAATTGAATGGCTTATGTGTGAAGCCAATCAGTAATCGGAGCTATTAATATAAGAGATTAATAATAATGTAGCACCAATATTTTGTTAAAAACTCCCGGGGATTCAATTCACACAATCAGATTCTTACTGAAAGATTCTTGCTGCTTCTTTATTACAACCTCTGCTGGAGATTACAGGATATGAAAAAAAGCCAGAAGGTATTTCTTTCAGTGCTTCTTTTCTGCTTAACAAAAACTTCTTTGGCAAAAATCGAGATTTCTCCTGCTGACAAGGTGGTTAAAATTGACGGTCTTAAAATCAGCTACGATTCAGAAAAAATAGTTGCCATAGGCCATATTAGAGATTTGAACAAACCTCTTCTTAATCAAGAATACAGAGATCTCACCTATTTTGAACGTAAAGAATATCTGCAAAGGCAGAGAGCTCTTCCCGGTTTTATTTCTCTCCATAATGTTCTTCGGCTTTACATTGATAATAGAAAACTTGCAGGAAAAGACGTTCCTGCAGAGTATCTCCAGCTCTATTCTATAATTAAGCGAGCTATTGCAGCATCGATTGGATACAGATGTCAGCAGGTTATCGGAGGGAAAACCGTTACCTGTTCATTCGGTCGTATCGAATCCATCGGAAAATACCACTTTGATTATTTTTTCGATAACATTCAAAGTGTAAATGGCTTTAAAATTGAGTACATTTTCGGTAAAATATCCAGTGCCGGTGATTTAAAGGTGAAATGGCACCAAAACCGCATAACCAGAATCGGCGATCAGAAAATCCTTAGCAATAAGGATATTTGGTGATTATCCCTGCAATGAATCTTATTGATTACTCTCATAGCACTCTGTAGATTATTAAAGAAAGTATTTGCTTAAACTATAAACAGATTGGGGTAATATATGGGCAACTACTTTATTAAAGCTTTATTTTTATTGACCTCTTCTTTAATAATAGCATCCTTTTGTTTTGATGCCAAAACTGGTGACATATGGGTCAATGGGGAATTCAGTTTCCTTTCCAGTAAATACAAATATAAATTTTCAAACCAAATTCTTAACGATTACTATAACAGCTTCAATGAGCGGTCATATCAGGTAGGATTATCTTCTTCGGTGCGTTTTTTCCTTTTTGATCATCTCTGTATAGGTCCCAGGTTCAATTGGACAGGAATCAATTTTAAGAATGCATTTTATGATGAGTTTCTTAATAATTTCGAATTGAATGGTGAATTAGGATATGTTATGGTTTTTAATAATTCATATCCCTATCTTATGATTTCTCCTGGTGCAGAGTTTAACTCGGATAATTCCAGATTTGTGTTTCCCTTTTCAGCAGGTTTGATGATATCGATTACAGAACATCTGGGGGTGCAGTTTGAATTAGGGATGAAGTATAGCTTTGATGAAAGCTACACTTTAAACACCATCGCCATTGGTATAGGGATTTGTGGCTTTGGTAAAAAATCCGCCATCTCCATACTTAATCAGTTATGAATAAGCTGAAATTCTGGCTGACTTTGGTAAAACAGTTCATGTGGACAAAGATGTCCATATTTTTATTTCATCAAAATTCCTGTAATAAATAAATATGACTATATTTCCAATAACCAGGAATTATATAAATAATAGTAGCTCAAATGAAACCGGTTTTTGAATATTTCGATTACAGGGACTACCTCAAAGATTTCTATGAGGAACGCAAAGCCACCCATAGCTTTTTCTCTTATCGATATTTTGGAAACAAGGTAGGAGTTGATCCTAGTTATCTGCTAAAAGTATTGCTTAAAAATCGGCATCTTTCAGAAAAATCGGTTCCCCGGGTGATTGCATTCTGCGGCCTTAGTGGTAATGAAGCAGAGTACTTCCATACACTGGTATTTTTTATCAAAGCTAAAACACAGCGTGAGAGCAGGCTTCATTTCGAGAAGCTTCTTGCCATTAGAAATGTTAACAGCACACTTCTTGAAGACTGGCAATTTGAATATTTCTGTACCTGGTATCATCCTGTTATTCGTTCTATACTGGAATATTTTGATTTTAAAGGTGATTATGCTCTTCTTGGAAAACAGCTTTCCCCCCCTATATCTGCAAAAGAAGCCAAAGCTTCAGTAGAGCTGCTTAAAGCCCTCGATCTGATAAGCTGTGATGAAAATGGTCGCTATCATCTGACCGATAATGCAGTTACTACCGGAGAACATTGGCACTCATTGGCCGTTTCGGCATTTCAGGAACAAACGATCCGCCTTTCTCAACAATCACTTGAAAGACACGATCGCTCTTTGCGTGATATTTCTACAATTACCATGAATATTAATGCCGAATACTTCGAAGAGATTCGCAACCGTATTACCGAGTTTCGCCGCTCAATAATAGCTTATGCAGGTGAATGTAATGATCCGGACAGGACCTATCAGCTTAACATTCAATTGTTTCCCCTGACCGAAACAAATGGTGGTAAATAATGAAATCTGCCGTTGCCATCATTTTGGCAGTTCTGTCAATATCTTTAATCACTGTATGTAATTCACCCGATACTGCAGGTGCCACAACAGAAACTACCAATGGAATAGCTGGTTGCATTCGCAACAAAGACAATACTGTGGCCGCTAATACCATAGTAAAACTATTTGTTCATGATTATAACCCCATGGCAGATACCTCTGAATACGCAATTCTTATAGACACAACCGATATTGATGGCAATTTTAGTTTCAGACGCATAAGGTCAGGCAACTATTCTGTTCTGGCACGAAACGAAAAACAAGGGACAAGTGCAATGCTTAGAGATATTACTGTCCCGGAGGACTCCATTAACGAGATACCCTCTTTCAGTCTGGATAAAAATGGCTCAATTCTTGTTCAATTCCATTCTCTAAGCATAATGGATTCCGGCAGTTATCTCTATATTCCTGGAACCGATATTGTTGCTGTGATTAAAAAAGCTGATGATAGCATATTACTCAGTGAAATCCCATCGGGTTCTTTTAAAGAGTTGATTCTAATCCGATCCGAAAATAAAAGGACCAATATTTTAAGAAATGAGTTAGAGATAAGACCTGATACTACCATTAATATTGAAAAACCTTTGTGGAAATTTTCCCGTCAGATAATTCTCAATACGACCTCTTCGGGAGCAGATATTAAAGGTGATATTCGCAATTTTCCTGTTCTGATCAGATTGAATGCTGCTAATTTTGATTTTTCTCAGGCGATGCCCGGGGGCAAAGATCTTCTGTTCTCAGCTAAAAACAAATCCATTTTACCTTATCAGATAGAGCGATGGGATGAAAACAGCGGCCAAGCCGAAGTTTGGGTAAAGATCGATACCATCTTTGGCAATGCAGAACAGTCCATTATAATGTATTGGGGAAATCCTGAAGCAACTTTGCAAAAAACCGACCAGGTTGTTTTCGATACTGCTGATGGTTTTCAGTGTGTATGGCACCTGGGAGAAAATGCAGATTCAGTTTACGATGCCACAGCCAATGGTTACCATGGTTATAGATTCGGTAATATTTCCAGAGCTTTCGGTATTATTGGATTTGCTCAAAGGTTCGATAGCTCTGGTGCCTATTGTGACATGGGCAATGTATTTAATCCAGCAAACAGCGATTTTACTATAAGTGCCTGGGCTAAAAGAGCCGATACCGGATTACAGGCCATAATCGTAAAATCCAATGGAGACAAGCCAAATGACACCTATGGATGGAATCTTTCCTTTGGTTTATCGAATCAACTGCATTTTTTTACTGCAACTGCTGGAACAACCTGGGCAGAAGCTGGCTCCTTTGATTTATGGTCCGATCTGAATTCACCCATAATCGATTCCACATCCTGGCACCATGTTGCTGTGGTTATCAGCAGATCTGATAATGAAAGATGCAGGTGCTATATCGACGGAGTCGACGTAACCGGTGGTTATAGAGGAAATATATCAGAGATTACTTCCATTTTTAATAAATTGCCCTTACGGATTGGTTCAGAAGCTGATGGGGATTACAAGCTCACAGGCTCTATCGATGAATGCGTAATATCAAATGTTGCCCGTTCAGAAGAATGGATAAGGTTGTGTTTTATTAATCAGGGTCCAGATGATCGTCTGGTTTCCTTTAAATGAATTGCTGCTTAGAGATCAGTTTTCCCGCTTGATATATCTACGGGTAATTTGAATTCCTCCAAATTTCTCCTCCATAGCCCAAAAAAGTCCTGTTGAGATATAAAACCTATTCTATTTCCGAAAAAGAAAAATCTTTCAGGGGGATCATTATATCATATTTCATCGGGTTTTAAAATCAATAACACATTGCCATTTAAAAAAAAGAAAGAAGATATTTCAATTTAAATAAATTGTTTGACATTATTGTTTATCTAAAATATGATATAAAAACCAAACAGGAAATCATGCCAGTTTAGTTATTAGTTGAGATACATTCAGTTCGTATTCGCATTCAGGCTTTCCTTTTATGGAAGCCAGTTATTACTGAACAAAAAGAAAAGTTACAAGAAGATAAATTTCGGATTTTATAATCGTTCACAATAACAGAAGGGTGGTTTTCATGAGTTGCTTCATTAAAAAACATTTGTTTTTTATTGGTTTGCTACTATCATCTGTAATGTTTTTTTCTCATTCGGGTCATGCAGAAGAGAAAAACCAGGTTCAGGAATCAAACGCTGAAGATCTGTTTGATATGGAACTTGATGAGCTCTTGAATATAACTGTTACCACTGCTTCCAAATCAAAGGAAAAGCTCTCAGATGCCCCCGGAGTATTGTCAGTGGTAACCAGGGATGACCTTGAGAGATTTGGTGCCACCTCTCTCAAAGATGTACTCTTAAGAGTACCAAGTCTTATGATAGGTGCTAATTACATGACCGATCGTTCGATGATTACATCACGGGGAGATCATGTATTGTCCAAGTCCGGACACATTCTTTATCTGTTAAATGGAAGGCCAATACGAGAAGTTCTGGAAGGAGGTCTAATATCTGAGGTATTAGAATCGTTCCCGGTTAATTCCATCGACCACATCGAAGTGATCAGAGGACCTGGTTCGGTACTATATGGTACAAATGCCTTTTCTGCAGTAATAAATATTATTACCATCGAAAACAGTGAAAACGTTGGATCGGGAGTAGATGTAAGTGGAGGCCGTGATGCCTTTTCGGTCAAAGGTAATGTTGGAATTAAAGATGGTGATCTCAGTATCCTCGCTTCTATGAGATATGCAGAAAAGCGTCCCTGGCATCTTCAATGGAAAGCTTTGGCGCTGGATGAAAACGTCTATTCGCAAGACGTAATCGTTCCTGATAAGGGCCCTGGAGCATACGTAGGAATTAACTATAAGAATTTGAATCTGATGTATTCATTTACTAAATGGGAAACTTTCTATGGAGTAGCAGATTTCAGACATCTGTTCCCGTCTTGTGGAATAGTAAACTGGAGCAGGCATTTCGCCAATGCAGGATGGGAACAAGCTATCAGTGAAAAATGGAGGATAGATTTCAACTTTACTTATACTGGTACGGAAATGCATGTGTCTTCCTGGCCCGGACCAAACAGAAAAACCAATGAGCTTTTATGGGAATTGACCAATTCAATTTCTCCTCTAAAAACTCTTAATATCATTTTGGGTGCAGTAGCGAACTACTCCGATGGCTCTGAACATAGAATTATGCCACCACCCGAGGGAACGGTTTACGATGTCGATACCAATCGTTACTGCGTAGGGTTTTATGCTCAGGCCGATTGGCGTTTTATCGAAAAAATGAAATTGATAGCCGGTATTCAGGCTAATAAAGTTGAATTTATTGATGTTGATGTGGTTCCTCGCGTAGGTCTAATTGTAGATCCTTTGGAGTTTCTCAATTTTAAATTGCTATACAGCCAGGCTTTCCGTGCTCCCTTTCTTCATGAAATGTTTGTTACTCATCCCCAAATGCATGGAAGCAGAAATCTTGTTCCGGAAAAAGTCAACACCGTTGATATTGGAGCAAATTTGAAGCTTAAAAATATGCAGGGTGGCATAAATGGTTTTTACAGTAAACAGAAAAGTATCATCATTCAAGATCGTTCCGATCCTACAGCAGTTCCAACATATAATAATTTCGGTGAAGTAATTTTCATGGGTCTGGAATTGGATGCCAAGTATTATATAATTCCGGAAGTATATCTGACAGCATCTATGCTTTATCAGTCCAACAAAGACCAGAATGACATCAAGAATGTGGTGCCATCACCCAATTTCAGTGCAAAAGGTGGACTTAGCTACATGGCTGATAACGGCATCAGCATGAGCTTGTTCAATGTGTATCAAGGGGATATGGATAAGAAATATTATTCGAGCGTAACCAAATCTCCCAAGCCCTTTTCTTTACTGAATTTTTACGGATCATACAATATTAACAAGATACTAAAATGCCAACAGTTAAACAGGTTCGATTTATACCTGAATGTTGAAAATATACTTGATAAAGAGATCTGGCTTACCGACTGGAATCTGCAACCTGGAAAAACTCTACCTGATGAAAGAGGCAGGATAATTTCCGGTGGTGTCCATATCCAGTTTTAATTATACAGGAGAGTTTTTACTGATAATAACTGATTACATGTGGAGTAAACATGATTCTCTCATTAAATAAACGTAAATTGCTTCTGCCACTTTTAATGCTTGGAATTATCAGTCTGGGGCAAGCTGAAGATATTTCAGTTGCTCCGGCTGACATCCAGGCAGCCTTAACCCTTAAGTTACTGGTATTCCATGAAAAGCTGGCATCTTCCGGGGATATTACAATTTACGTTGTAAATGGATCCGAATATGCCCAGGCTCTTAAAAAAGCTATTGGAAAACCAATTGGTTCATCAAAGCTCTCTTCGGTTATCGAAGGAGATGATGTACCAAAACAGAAACCATCTGTTGTTTATCTGGGTAACAGTTCAAAATTGGATGATATACTATCCTACTGTCGCTCAAATAGCACACTCTCCATAACAGGGGATCCGGAGCTGATTTCCAAAGGAGTTACTCTGGGATTCGGTGTATCAAACGAAAAACCCAAAGTATTGCTGAATCTCAGCTCATCTAAACTAGAAAACATAGATTGGAATCCAGCTATTTTAAAAGTTGCAATAACTACCAAATAAAGTTTAAATCTTTAAGAAAATGAGCCCATCATGCTGAACATCTATTCGATTAAATTCCGTCTCGTTATTTTGGCTGCTGGTGTAAGTGCTATTCTGCTGGTACTGCTTGGAGTTATAATCCCTAAACAAACTACAAAGCTTTCAGCAGATATTATGAAAGAAAATGCCATGTTTATTGCAAATCTTCTTTCAGAAAATCTCGCTTTGGGAATGCAGACTCTGGTTCTGGATGAAGGAGAGTCTGTCAAAAAAACTATAGAACTGTTGAAAAAAGAGGATGAGGAGTCGCTGATATCAGATATTGCAGTTTTTGATACTGATAGAAGATTTATCCAGGGGATGACAGCAAAAGCCAGAAACATAACTTGTAAAAATGTCAGCAAACTCACTGTTGATGATCAGAAGGAAACGATTGTGGCATATATCCCCATGCTCGATCAGAACCATAATCGTCTGGGCTACTTAACCATTGTTTTTACAAAAAAGAGTTTTCTGAAAAAGATCAGCAATTTTACAGTCTCGTTATGGATTATAAACGCAATAATTCTTGGAATCACAATTTTTGCCATTCTTTTTATTGCTTCATCAATTGTTAATTCATTGAAAAAAACCACCCGGATTCTTCAGGATATTGCATCAGGTGAAGGTGATCTTACAAAACGAATCACAATGCAGACCCGGGATGAAATCGGGGTTTTATGCAAATGGTTCAATATTTTTGTGGAAAAGCTCCAGAATATGATAAGAGATGTTAAAGAAAACACGTTAACTATCAATAACATTTTAAGTGAATTGCCGCAAGTAGTGACTGAAAGCAGTGCTTCGGCCGGAATGCTGAGAGAGAGTGCACAGAATGCCAGAGTTTCTATTGATAAAATGAATGTCTCTCTTGAGGGCATGGATTCGTCTACAAAAGACATGTCAATTTCAGTAAAAAATGTGGCCACTGCAATTGAACAGTTGAATGCAAGTATCAATGAAGTAGCTAAAAACTGTCATAAAGAGTATAGTATATCAGAGGATGCCAACAAACAATCTAAGAATGCGCTGGAAACAATTGATTCCCTGGGAATTGCAGCTAAAGATATCGACCGGATAACAATTGTAATAGAAGCTATCGCAGGACAGATTGATCTTCTTGCTCTCAATGCCACTATTGAAGCTGCGCGTGCAGGTGAAGCTGGCAAGGGTTTTTCGGTTGTGGCAAGTGAAATAAAGGAGCTTGCAAGACAGACCGCAATTGCTGCTAAAGAGATAAAAAGTAAAATCAGTGCAATGCAAAATTCCACCGATTCGTCCATTAGCGCTATCCGTTCTATAGCAAAAGTTATTGATGAAGTCAGTTGTATTTCAAAAACAATTGTAAGCTCAGTTGAAGAACAGTCTTTTACTACAAAAGAAATTGCAAATCAGATTTCCCATACCAAAGATTCCGCCACCACCATTTCCAAAGGAATTAGCAGCAGTGCTGATGAGATTTCTGCAGTTGCCTCTAATATGCGGCATGTGGATCAGGTTGCCAATAAAAACGAAGAAAGTGTTGAGAAAAGTAAGTCTGTGGTGACTCAATTAAGCACACTTTCTGTTAAGCTGCAGGGAATAGTAGATCAGTTTAAAATTTAAAAGCAGTACCTCTGCTTGAGATGTGAGTCCCTTTATCTGGCTTGGCGGAGGTTATCGGGTAATCAAACATTCTAAATTTCCAAATATATGGCTTGCCGGATCATATTTGTATTCGGATATTTTCGACCAGGAAGAATTGCCTTTTAACAAATTGTTATCAACGCCAGGTGCAGGTCTTATACTTGGAATGAAAAGTTACTGGTTAAAGAAATCTTTCATTAATTTTTCCATTAATTATTATCCTGTCCAAAAGACTTTTTATAAAAGCATGCAAGCAGGCTGGGAAATAAAAACCATTGGTTTTACTGCCGGAGGATTATGAATCAGAATTTATGAAGGTCGATACTATTCCAGCTTTGTGTTTTCCTTACGATATGCATTTGGAAAAGAATTAGATGATATTTAACCTAAAAGTCTACTCAGGTACCTCCGATGAGAAGGAGACACATTGTCATTTATCTCCTTTGTTCAGAGCAAGGCGGCCTGAGTGTAGACATAGTTCACTTTTAACGGCACCCATCCAGTGTAAAAGTCCTTCTTTTTTCATTTTTATTGTTTGTTTTGACCAAATCTTTACAATTGTAATTATATTAAGACTATTAACGCTCAAAAAAGTTGGTCAAACCGGTCTTTGAGCTTAATACAAGTCTCTTTAACTTCAAAAAGTACTGCCATAACGTTGACTTCAGGGTATATTTCTGGACATTATTCCACCTTGTCCAGAATAATGCCCTGTTGTTAAGCTACTTTAGTCATTAGTCAAAGACATCATTAATGTATAAACTACTGGAAAAGCTTCAGGAGCTCTTTTTCCAGGTGAAAGACCTGTCAGGGAATCGTTGGGAGTACTTTTTATAAGCATAATACTTGATAAAGCTTTCAAAACTGATCTTCTAGCATATTAAACTAGAGGGAAAATTCAAAAAGGAGCATTTTTACCATAACATTTCAACTTCTGGATGAGCTGGAAAGCCTTTCTTTATGATAAAGATCGGCTGATGATAGCATGGAAGTACTTTTATAGATTTCGGACCTACAATACATCTACTTTAAAGCACTTAAATCCAGAAAGGGACTATTGTGTTACCGGGAATGCATTTTCCAGAAGTTTTAGTCCTTTTTGGTGAAAAAAAATCCTCTGCTTTCACAGAGGATTTTTTTAACTAATAATCAAAACTTAAATTTCTGAATCGTCCGATGAAGGCTCTTCCGGTTCCTGATCAGTTGACTCTTCCTGGTCTTCATCAGAAATCTCAAAACTCTGCTTCGCTTCATCGGATTCAATTCCCTCCGGAATCACCTCCGGAATATTTTCCTCATTTTCATCATCAGTATCGGTAGTGTCTCTCTCACAAAGAGCGATATCGATTACACTGTCACTGGGATCAAGGCTAATAAGCTTAACACCCTGGGTGTTTCTGCCAATTGTGGATATCTTGTTAACATCTACTCTGATAATTATCCCACACCGGGTAATAAGCATTAAATCATAATCTCCATAGACTCCCTTTAGGGAGACTACATGACCATTTTTTTCTGTTACCTTTATATTAATAATTCCAGAGCCGCCTCGATTTGTTTTTCGATAATCCGATACTGGTGTTCTTTTACCGTACCCATTCTCTGTAACAGTAAGAACATCATACTGTTCATCTACAATGATCATGCTTATTACTTTATCGTTGTTTTTCAGGGTAATTCCTTTTACCCCTCTGGTGTTTCTTCCAAGCTCTCTCACTGCACTTTCATGGAATCGAACAGCCTGGCCCAAACTGGTGCCCAGAATGATATCGCTGTCTCCTCCTGTCAGTTTGCATTCAATGACGCTGTCATTTTCATCCAGATTTATGGCATTTATACCGTCACGTCTTACATTTGAATAAGAAGAGAGCGGTTGTTTGTTGATAACTCCGTTAGAAGTTGCTATAACAATAAAATGATCATCATTGAATTCTCTGACCGGAACAAAAGCGGCAATTTTCTCACCAGGTTTCAGATCCACCAGATTAATTATGGCTTTTCCCCGCGATTGCCTTCCAGCTTCCGGAATTTTATATACTTTCAGCCAATAGCATCTTCCTGTATTGGTGAAAAACAGAATATAAGCATGAGTAGATGCAACAAAGAGGGTAGTTATAAAATCATTCTCTTTGGAGTCCATCCCTTTTACACCTTTACCACCCCGGCCTTGTGTTCTGTAGGTATTCACAGATGTCCTTTTTATATAACCCTCATGCGACATCGTTATAACCATGTCTTCTTCTGCAATAAGATCCTCGATATCGACATCACTGGTAGCATCAATAATTTCTGTTCGACGGGTATCGCCAAAACGAGTTTTAATTTCTATAAGCTCATCTTTTATTATTTGCATTCTCCTAGCTTTGTCTTCAAGAATTTCAGTCAGCTCTTTTATAAGTTTCATCAGCTCCTGATATTCTGCCTCGATCTTTTCTCTTTCAAGACCGGTAAGACGCTGCAATCTCATATCAAGAATTGCTTTCGCCTGAATTTCAGTGAATTGAAATCTTTCCTGCAATTTTCCCTGAGCATCTTCCGGAGAGACTGAATTTTTAATCATGGAAACAATTTCATCAATGTTATCCAGAGCTATTTTCAGTCCTTCAAGAATATGAGCTCTTTCCTTGGCTTTTTTCAGATCGAAAGTGGTTCTTCTGACAACGACTTCATGACGATGGTCTATAAAATGAGTAATTAGTTCCTTAAGATTTAACAGCCGGGGCTGCAGGTTCACCAAAGCAAGATTATTGATACCAAAGGTTGTCTGCATCATGGTGAATTTATACAACTGATTCAGAACAACATCTCCAAAATCATCTTTCTTTATACCAACGACAATACGCATTCCGCTGCGGTCCGATTCATCCCTGATAAATGAAATACCTTCAATTGTTTTCTGACGAACCAGATCAGCAATCTTTTCCAGAAGAGAAGATTTATTGACCATATATGGGATTTCGGTGATTACTATCTCTTCTCTGTCATTGGCAAGTTTAATTACTTCGGCCTTTGCTCTGACAATTACTTTACCTTTGCCGGTTCTGTATGCCTCAAGAATTCCGCTTCTTCCGTAAATAACACCTCCCGTAGGGAAGTCCGGACCAGGAATGATTCTGAAAAGCTCATCAATGGTTATTTCTTCATTATCGATTACAGCTACAATTGCGTTTACCACTTCACTCAAATTATGAGGCGCCATGTTTGTAGCCATTCCTACTGCTATACCGGTAGTACCATTTACCAAAAGAAAAGGAAGTTTGGATGGCATTACTGAAGGTTCTTTTAAAGAATCATCATAGTTGGGAACGAAATCTACAGTGTCTTTTTCAAGATCTGCCATCATCTCTTCAGCCAGGGCAGTCATTCTACATTCGGTATAACGCATTGCGGCTGGTGGATCACCATCTATGGACCCGAAGTTTCCCTGACCATTAACCATTGTATAACGCATGGAAAAATCCTGAGCCATGCGTACCAGTGAATCATATACTGCAGCATCACCATGAGGATGATATTTTCCTATAACATCACCTACCACACGGGCACACTTTTTGGGAGCTTTATTATGTTGAAGCCCTAATTCCTGCATACCAAAAAGTACCCGACGATGTACAGGTTTCAGTCCATCTCTTACATCAGGCAATGCACGTGAGGTAATCATACTCATGGAATAATCCAGATATGATTTCTGCATTTCCTCTTCTAACAAGACGCTATTGATTTTTTCGGTTTCGTTCATTTAAAAATCACCTTTTCGAGTAACTTTCTTCCAGCCAACGAAGACTGGCTATGGCATTATATGCTGTTGCATCAAAAAACAGTGGAGTAATTGTTATATGATTATTCATGAGGGCTCTGGAATCATATCCGTTTGAGGTTTCAATATCTTTTTTTTCCCCGTAAATCATAAAACCCTCACCGGTTTTATGGGTTTGCACCTCGATTTTTTCATAACGATCATCAAAATAGGCCAAACTTTGACAGGTAACTCTTGTCCCCTTTACATCTTCTACCCTGCAGCAGGGAAAATTAATGTTATAGTATATTCTCTTGTCATTAGAGGACATACTCATTTTTGTGGACAGAATATCTTCAATTAATCCTGGTACTAATTTAACGTAATCTTCTGCATATTTAATTGCTTCAGCACAGATAGAAAAAGCAAAACTGGATATATTCCAGAACGCACCTTCTCTCGCTGCAGCTACCGTGCCTGAATAGAAGGCAGACAAACCGGAATTTTCACCGATATTCAGACCGGAAACTATTATATCAGGCTTATTTTTCATCAGATAACTTATTGCAAACTTTACACAATCCGATGGTGTGCCGCTTACGAAAAATCCCTGTATTCCGGTTGATTCAGGAATTTTTTCATAGTGTAAAGGTTGATTAAATGTAAAAGCATGTCCAACACCGCTCTGTTCGAATTGAGGTGCTACAACAGTTACCTCATAAAATTGAGACAGTATATCATAAAGGTATCTGATACCTTCAGAACTGTAACCATCATCATTTGTTAAAAGTACAGAGAGTTTGGAATCCATAACGTTTATATATCCAGATTTTTAACTTTTTTAGCATTTTCCTCAATAAAGCGGCGACGAGGTTCCACTTCTTCTCCCATGAGCATGGTGAAAATTCGGTCAGCTTCAATAGTATCTTCCAATTTTACCTGCAATAAAGTTCTGGTAGCAGGATTCATTGTGGTATCAGCCAACTGCTCAGGGTTCATCTCTCCAAGTCCTTTATATCGCTGAATTGAAATATTTTTCTTATCTTTCCATTCCTGCATAATACGGTCTTTTTCCTCATCATTAAATGCATAACGCTCTTCCTTTCCTGCCTTTATTTTATAAAGCGGAGGCTGAGCAATGTATACATTTCCGTTTTCAACCAGACCAGGCATATGTCTGAAAAGGAAAGTCAGCAACAGTGTTCTGATATGCGATCCATCTACATCTGCATCTGTCATTATTATGATTTTATTGTAACGGAGTTTAGAGATATTGAAGCCGTCATCATCTTCATTTTTGCCGAATCCGGTACCTAAAGCCTGAACAATAACCTGAATTTCTTCGTGAGAAATGACCTTGTCAATCCTGGCCTTTTCCACATTCAGAATTTTTCCTTTTAAGGGAAGAATTGCCTGAAAAGTTCTATCTCTTCCCATCTTGGCACTTCCACCGGCACTGTCTCCCTCTACCAGGAATATCTCGCATTTGGAAGGATCGCGTTCTGTACAATCTGCCAGCTTTCCAGGAAGACCACCGCCATCCATAACACTTTTGCGCCTGGCAAGCTGCCGGGCTTTTCTGGCTGCCTCACGGGCTATCGCTGAATTTATACATTTATCAACAATCTTTTTAGCAATTACCGGATTTTCTCCAAGGTAAATTCCAAGTGAATCTACAATAGATGATTCAACAATACCCATTATATCAGAATTACCAAGCTTTGTCTTGGTCTGGCCCTCAAACTGTGGATTAGACAATTTAACGCTTACAATCGCTGTCAATCCTTCACGGAAATCATCACCCTTTAATTCCAGCTTGTTGTTGCTTTTAAGGAGATTGTTATCTGTTATATAATTGTTGATTGCCCGGGTCAGACCCTTTTTAAAGCCTGAAAGATGAGTACCACCATCAATAGTGTTGATATTATTGGCAAATGAGAACAAATTTTCAACGTATGAATCATTGTACTGCATTGCTATTTCTATTTCGGTACCATCTTTAGACTGATCAAAATAAAAAGGCTGGGGATGCAACGGAACCTTGTTCTCATCAAGATATGAAATGAAGGAAACCAAACCACCAGGATAGCAGAAATCGTGATTTTTTCCTTCTCCACGTTCATCAGTAATGGTTATTCGCAAACCTTTATTTAGAAAAGCAAGTTCTCTGAGCCTTTTTGACAAAATATCAAAACTGAATTCAGTTACTTCAAATATGTTCGGGTCAGGCAGAAAAGTTACTTTTGTACCTTTTTTTTCAGTTTTCCCTATAACTTTAATTTCTTCCAGAGGAATTCCTCTGCTGAATTCCATAAAATAGATGTCATTGTCGCGGTACACTTCTACTTTAAGCGACACCGATAAAGCATTAACACAGGAAACACCAACCCCATGTAATCCACCTGATACCTTGTAAGATGAATTGTCAAATTTTCCACCTGCATGAAGTGTTGTCATAACCAGTTGCAGTGCGGACATTTTTTCTCCCGCATGATAATCAACAGGTATTCCTCTTCCGTTATCCAGCACAGTTATGGAATTATCTGCATGTATAAAAACATCTACTCTATCACAGTAACCAGCAAGTGCTTCATCTATGGAATTATCGACAACTTCATATACTAAATGATGTAAACCAGTAGAACCTGTGCTACCAATATACATTGCTGGCCGCTTGCGAACTGCCTCAAGACCTTTAAGGGTTTTTATACTCTCTGCAGTATAATTATGGTTACTCATGTTGTTCTCCAAAGTGCAATGTCCATCATATGTCTAATAAAAAACAATATCTTTTATACTTGTACAATTCGTGTTTTCTTTTATCTTCTGCATAATCATTATTTTCAAATACACCAGTTCCTGACGCCATGCAGATGAGCTGACCTGAACATATAAGACTCCGTTTTCAACTCTGTTACAGACTGTAACTTCAGAAATTTTCTCTCCTACAATATCTTTCCATTGCGATATAACATCATATTCTTTACAAACATTAAGATATCCCCGGTTTGAGAGGATATCTCCTAATATCGAATCTAATTTTTTCGGTTGATTGCGTCTTTTCATTAAATTGTAACCGTACCATCTTTTACTTTACACCTAAGTAGTGTTTTTTTCATTGGACTGTTAAGTACCGGTGTGGCTATAAAAACCTGACCTTTATTTTCTATTAAAGGTAAAACTCTTGAAGTTCGGTCCTGATCCAGTTCCGACAATGCATCATCAATCAAAAAAATCATTTTATCCTGTCGAAAGTGCTCTAAACATGATACTGAACTTAATTTTAATGATAATACAATCGATCGACATTGGCCCTGGGAACCGTATGTTTTAGATGGTTTCTGGTTTAGAAGGAAGCGAATGTCATCCCGATGAGGTCCGACTGTGGAAAAACCAGTCTCTAAATCCCTATTCCTTCGCTCTTTAAGCAACTCATAAAATACATTTTTCCATTCATTTTTACTACTACATTCACAAGAAACTGATGGTTCGTATAATATCCCGGCACTCTCCCGATTTCCACTGATCTCTTTATAATAATCCTGCAGATAAGGACCTAAAAAAGAGATGATTTCTTTTCTTTTTATAAAAATTTCAGCTCCGCTCTCAGCCATCTGCTCCTCATAAATCTCACACTGGATCTTATCGAAATTTGAGCTCAGAATCTGATTGCGACATGATAAAAAGTGTTTGTAGTTAATTAAAGATGTCAGGTATCCTGAATCAGTCTGACTGCATAGAATATCTAAAAAACGCCTTCTAAATTCAGGTGTTCCGTTAACTAATTGCAAATCATCTGCTCCAAATGAAATAACCGGTCTTTTACCAAACCATTCCGTAAATTTTTTTACCACCACCCCATTAAATTTCATTACTACCTTCTTATCACGGCTAAAACCCATTGAAGCAACAGCCGATCGATCTCCTTCTTTAAACTCTCCTTCAATGTATGTGTTATCCGATCCAAAATTAATCATCTCTGATCTTTTGGATCCCCGCTGTGAACGGCCTGTGCACAATATATAAATAGCTTCCAGAATATTAGTTTTCCCTGAGCCATTGATTCCCTCAAAAATTGCACCTTCCTCAGGAAAAACAAGTTGAAGAGAATGGTAATTTCTGAAAGTAATAAGTTGAAGACGGTGAAGATTCATTGAAATAATATTACGAAGAATGGGATGTTTTAGTTTAAATTAAATCCAGGCTCTATCAATTTTACATAAAACTATGTTTTTTTAAAAAACCTTATATCCTGCTTTGTACAAAGTGCATGATAGTTTTGGCTTGCCTGTAAAAAATCACTTCTGTGGATCAAGAGTTATCCAAGGTGTTACAGCAAGGTTGTTTTTAGGATCAGTAATAATACCTCTAATATATATAACTTCCTTATCATAATAATTTCCTGATACATCTTTGAAATTCCAATATATCGATGATGGAGGCAAATTACCTCCAGAAAAGCTCTTAATTATTTTTCCCTCACTGGAAGGTAATGTAGAAAAAACCAAAACCCAATTTTTAATGTCTGAATTTTTGTTCAAATCTGAATAATCAAAAGAAACATATACTCCAGGATTATTTTCGGATCCTTTTATAACCTTCAAATTTATTTGTGACTTATGATCATTTTTAAAAAAATTCGGATTAAAATTTACTAGCAGATTCATCCTATAATCAGAATTGTTTATATCGTATTTTATCCCATAAGATAAGCCGGATATTATTTCATTTATTCTCAATTGAAGACCCAGATTGCTACATAAAACCGTTTTAATTTTTCCATTATTTTCTATAAGAAAATCATAACCCGTTGAATAAAACACCATCGGAGATTTAAAAAAAGTACCCACAATGTTTAGCTTTGTGCCATGATTGATATTTTCTTTGCTGAAATCATTAATGTTGCAATAATAGATGAAATCAAAACCTAAATATTTTTCTATTCCCGGAAAACCACCAAAAAATGACAGACTGGCTTGGGGAGGCATTGAGTTTCGAATTTTTTCGGTAGATATAATATTATTTAATACAAGAGAGATGTATCTGGATTTAGGCAACTTTATTGTGGAAGACACATCCAGGAGCAGATCAGGATCTTTGGTGGAATCTATCAGAAAAGAAAATGAAGACCCAAAGTAGAAAAACTTTTTTTGAAAAGAATATCCGCTGATAATTCGATTATTAAGTAATTCATTTCTTTCGTAGCCTACAGCAAAAGCATTATTGTCCAGAATAAAACTTAAAGCTGCTGCTGTCTCTAATATTTCTTCAGAAGAAGGAATATTAATAGCAGCAGAAAGAGGAACTCCGTGTTGAGTAACTATAATCGATGGATTAGAAAACAAATGTAAGGAGTGAGAATGATAGGTAAAATTACTCTGCTTAAAATCAGCATATAAGAATACTTTTGAAATGAGGATATAACAAAAGCATACTCTCAGATTTTTATTCACTTCTCATTCTTTATAAAAATTTTACATTTGTTTTCTCATTAATATTTTATAATCTATCCTTATAATTTTAAAGCTCTTCCATTATTCTCAATGGCATTATTAGAAAAAGATCTTCACTTTTTTTATCAGTTTCATTTTCATACACAGGAAAGAGTAAACATGCACTTATTTGAGTGTTCATTTCGATCATTACTTTTGGAGTCTTAATAATATCTAAAATTTCTGATAAATACTGTCCGTTAAATCCGATATTATGAATATCATTATCATAATCAACAGAAATAACTTCTCTAGCTTCTCCTCCAATATCTCTGTTCAGTACAACAATTTCCAAATTACCTTTTGAAAAACCAAATTTAACCAGATGGGTCTTTTGATTGGATAACACTGAAACCCGGCGAACTGCGTTCTGGAGAATAGATTTGTCTATGATGGCTTTTTTGGGATTGTTTCTGGGAATTACCTTGGTGTAGTCAGGATAAGGACCTTCTATCAGCTTTGAACACATCATCAGATTAGGTGTTGAAAAGCTGATGTATTTGTCTCCAATATTCACTTTTACCATTTCATCAGCAGTTTTGGAATCAAGTATCCGGACTAAATTAAGTACACTCTTTGGCGAAATAATACCGCTTACCTTAGATTCCAGAGGAAAAGCTGAGTTTATAAAAGAACTTCCTAACCTATGGCCATCAGTTGCTACCATGCCGGTTTTATCCGAACTGATTTCCCAGAGAATACCACACAAACAAGCTCTGGTTTCATCTTTAGCAACCGCAAAGCTGCTTTTAAGTATTAAATCTTTCAATTCAGATGAAGAGATTTCAAACTCATTATCCGATGAAATATCAGGAAAACCTGGAAAATCTCTGGAATCCGAACCTGCTATTTTACAGGAAAAGCCGCTGTCGCTTTGAATTATAAGTACATTTTCATCAAGACTGAGGGTGACATTTCCCTCGGGAAGCTCTCTTACTATTTCAAATGCTTTTCTACCATTTACTGTGACATCGAATGGGCCTGTCCCGCTTGCACTGGAAATGACTCTCATGGAATGATCTAAATCAGTTGCAGACACCTCAAGATTAAAGCCAGTATATGTCAGCTTAAAATTAGTAAGTATTTGAAGTGAACTCTTCGCAGGAATTATTGGAAAAGCTTTCTGCAACAAATCAAAAAGATCTTTTTTTTGAATTGAAATAGACATATTTGCTCCAGTAAAAAAGGTAAGTTATAAACATATTAAAACTATTAAATATTCTGATTAAATAAAAAAGTATTAGTTAATAGTCTTGTGGATAAGTGTTGAAAAATATATAAATCATTGATTTTATTATACCATTTATTGTTGATAACCTTTTAAAATGAAAATAAAAATTGAGAACACAGTATTGATATCTTTTTTTTAATAAGTTATCCACAAATTAATAACACAACAAATACCAGTTATTCAAGGCTATTAACTATATAATCAATATCTCTGGATAAAGAAAGATCGCTCTTTAAAAGAGTATCTATCTGTTGTATTGCATGAATTACAGTACTATGGTCTCTTCCTCCAAAGTTTAAGCCTATGGTTTTTAAAGAATAATTTGTAATCATCTTTGATATGTACATTGCAACCTGTCTGCAATGAGCTACTTCTTTTCTTCTGTTTTTTTCACGGATATTATTAACAGGGACTTTATAGTATTGAGCAACTTTTTCTATAATTTTATCAATGGAAACACGGGATTTATCGGATTTAACCGATTCTTTAAGAACATTTTTAACAAGTTCTTTTGTGATATCAGTTTTAGTAATTGAAGCATAAGCAAGAAGACGGATAACCACGCCTTCAAGTTCACGAATATTAGAAGAAACATTTTCTGCTATATAATAAAGAACATCTTGAGGAATGCTGAGGTTATCTTCTTCAGCTTTCTTTTTTAAGATAGCTACTCTTGTCTCAAGATCAGGAGGTTGAATATCAACAGATAAACCCCACTGAAAACGGGATACTAATCGGTCCTGCAAACCTTTTAAAGAATTTGGAGGAAGATCCGAAGTTAAGACAATCTGTTTTCCATTTTGGTGAAGGGTATTAAAAATATAGAAAAATTCCTCTTGTGTACTCTCTTTTCCAGCCAGAAATTGAATATCATCGACTAAAAGAAGGTCTGAGGAACGAAAACGGGATGTGAAATTTTTAGTGTTATTGTTTTTAATTGCATCTATAAAATTAAGATAAAATTCTTCTGAGGTGATATATGTGACTACATATCCAGATGAAAAAGATAAAACATAATTGCCAATAGATTGAAGAAGGTGTGTTTTTCCTAAACCAACTCCACCATAAATTAGAAGTGGATTAAATTTAGTTTTACCTGGAGCTTCAGCTACAGCTAATGCAGCACTTCTGGCAAATTCATTTCCTGGACCAACAACAAAAGTATTTAGAGTAAAACGTTTGTTCAATTGAGGAAAAGAACTGTGTGGTTCGGATTTAGATGAAGAAAGTGATGATTCTTTATGCTTTGCATCGGAAAAATGAGAAGGTAACGAACCCACTGTAAAAACTACATTTTTAATATCATTAGAAAAATTCTGAGCTGTAGAAAGAACCAAATGTTTGTAATTTTGATCAAGAAAATCAGCGATAAATTGGTTAGGAGCAGATAAGGATAGGGTATTAATATCATTGCTGCAATTAAGAACAAGGGGGCGAAACCAGGTTTCGAAACGATGTTCATCAATTGAGCTGGAAATTGAAGAAAGAATATTTTGCCAGAGAGATGAATGCATGGTAATAAATTAAAAGATTGTGAAAAAAAAAAGAACTATATAAATATAAAAAAAAGAATTTGACTTGAACATGATACGTAAAACATTTTTAAAAGATTATTTTTAAAGGAGATAAAAAATGAAAAGAACATTTCAGCCATCTAAAAGAAAAAGAGCAAACAAGCACGGTTTCAGAGCAAGAATGGAAACAGCAAATGGAAGAAAAGTGCTTAAAAGCAGAAGAGATAAAGGGAGAAAGAGACTCACTGTATCCGATTCTATGTAAGAAGAATGCACCTCCAAAAAATGAGGTGCTTTTTTCGAAATGAAAAAATTCAGAGTAAAAAACAGGATAAAGAAAAAAACAGAAATCTCTGATATATTTAGGAGAGGTAAAAAATATAAATGTTGCGGGTTTAAGATAATATACAGAGAAAATGAAGAAAAATTTGATAGATTAGCAATACTGGTTTCCAGAAAAACGGGAACCGCTGTAAAAAGAAACAGAATAAAAAGGTTTTTCCGGGAAATTTTCAGGAAAAACAGAATCGAATTCCCACCTTACTTTGATATCCTCATACAGCCCCAATCTGGGATTGAATTAAATAATGAAATGGTGCAGTGTTATAAAAAATGGCTGGAAAATGCAAAGAAACTATTATTGTAATAATGAAAATTGGTAAAAGATTAATAAAGACTATTTTTTTTATTCCAGAAGGAACTTGTAAGTTTGAACCAGTGTGTTCAGTATATGCAGAACAGGCAATAAGAAAGTATTCATTACTAAAAGCAATTTTTCTGATAATAATGAGAATAATAAGATGTAATCCATTTTCTAAAGGTGGATACGATCCTATAAAGTAGAAAGGTATTAAAGTGAACAAAAACACTATATTCGCATTTATCCTGATATTAGGAAGTGTAACTTTTTTCAGTAGCCCAATGTATCAGAAATTCTGGGTGGAAAAAATACAAGGAAAAAAATATGAGCCTATAAGCCAGAATACTTCTTCTTTAAAAAAGGAAGAAAAAAAAGAAATTGAAACAGATAAAAAAGCTGAAGAAGTAGCTGAAAAAAAAGAAGAAATAAAAGAACAAGCTATTATTAGTGAAAAAGAAGAAGAAAAAGAAATAAAAATTGATACTGTCTGGATTGAAAACCAGAAGATGAAAATAGGTATAAGTGAAAAGGGGGCCAGGATAGTATCAATAAAAATGAAAGATTATAGATATAACGAAGAAGATGGTTTCAGGAAAAAAGGAGAACTTATTGATCTTATTCCAAGTGAATCAAAAGGTGCTGCTCAATTGGAAATTTCAGGAAAATCCTATGATGAGAACGTTTTTAATTTAAAAGGGCAAAACAAAGAAATTAAGATTAAAGAAAATGAAAACAGTGAAATAGAATTCGAATATAGTAACGAAAATGAAACAATAATAAAAAAATATATCATTGGGTATGATACATATAAAATAGGATTGAAAGTTAAAGAAAGAAGTCTTAGTGGAAAAAGGGTAAAAGTATCCTGGGAAAGCGGAATAGAAGAGAGTGAGAAGGGAAGAAATGCAAACAATTCTGAAAAAAGATGTGTTCATTACTATAATGGTGAAAACGTAAATCATATAAGTTTGAAGAAAGAGGGAAAGGGAGGAACAACCGGTCAATGTAAATGGATAGGAATTACTTCGAAATATTTTTTCGTTGCAATAGTATCTGACTCAATTGCAGATGCAGACATAAACTATAAAGGATTTGAAGCATTTGGGAAAGATAATAAGATAAAGGAGATAAATTATAGTGTAAACTATGAAAAAACTGCAGAAGAGAATGAAATAGGTTTCTGGTTTTATACAGGACCAAGCAAATATGAAAATTTGAAAAATGAAAAAATAAAATTTGAAAAAGTATTATTTCCGGTAACAGGGTGGACTAAAAGCATTTTTGCTGATAGTTGGTTTCCTCCAATAGCCGAGTTTGTCTTATGGATACTTCTGAGTCTCACCAGAATGGTGAAGGATTATGGGATAGCTATATTATTATTAACACTTTTATCCAAAATAGTTACATTTCCTATGATGCATAGCAGCACAAAAAAGATGAATAAAATGAGAGAGCTGCAGCCAAAAATGAATTTAATAAGGGAAAAATACAAGAATAACCCCAAAAAGATGAATGAAGAATTGATGGAAATGTACAGAAAAGAGGGAGTAAATCCATTAGATATTGGATGTCTTCCTATGTTGTTACAGATGCCGATTTTTATTGCACTGTTTGTAGTGTTAAAAAAAGCAATTGAGCTTAGAGGTGCAGGAACATTTTTGCTTCCATGGGTACATGATTTGTCTATGCCCGAATCACTATTTTCAATAACTGGAATATTTAAAAATGGTCTGCCGTTATATGGAACAAGTGTGGCATTGATGCCTATAATAATGGCAGTAATCCAGTATTACCAGAATAAAATGACTATAAAAGATCCTAACCAAAAAGCAATGGTTTATTTCATGCCAATATTTATGCTGGTTTTATTCAACAATTTTCCAGCAGGAGTAGTTTTGTATTGGACATTTCAAAGTAGTTTGGCATTGATTCAGCAGATAATGACAGATAAAATGAAAAAAGAAGATAAAGAAATACCGACAAGAAATTCAGGGAAGAATGGAAAAAGATAGGACAATAGCTGCTGTTTCAACTCCTGGTGGAACTGGTGCACTTGGAATAATCAGAGTAACGGGAGAAAAAACTTTTGAATTAGTATCTAAATGTATAAAAAACAGGGAAAAATTTTTAAAAGAAGAAAAAAGAAAAATATTCCTTAACAGTATAATTGATCAAAAAAACGGAGAATTTATAGATGAGGTTACCATAATAAAATATGGTAACCCATTTTCTTTTACTGGAGAGGATATGGTAGAGATAATCTGCCATGGAGGAAATAAAAATATAAAGAGAATAATGAATGAACTAATAAATGCAGGAATAAAAAATGCAGAGAGGGGAGAGTTTAGTAAAAGAGCATTTATTAATGGAAAAATAGATCTGATGAAAGCTGAAGCAATTAATGAAATGATTATTTCGGAAAATGAAATACAGAGAAAAATTGCTTTAAAATTCTACCAGGGAAAATACAGAAAAAACCTCGATGATATATATAAAGAAATATATGAAGTATTAACTGATATAGAGGCAGTAATAGAATTTGTAGAAGAAGACGATTTAAAAGGAATGGAAATAAAAAAGGAAAGAATAATAAAGATCAGAAACCAATTAGAAAAAGAGATTAAGAAAAAGGAAAAAATTGAAGAAGTAGAGAAGGGACTAAAAATTGTCATTGCTGGTCCTGCTAATGCCGGGAAAAGTACGTTATTTAATAAAATACTAGGATATGAGAGATCAATAACCTACAATGAACCAGGAACAACAAGAGATATAATTACCGAAAAAATAATCTTCAAAGGCAATGAAGTAACATTAACTGATTCAGCAGGAATAAGAGAAACTGAAAATAAAATTGAAGAAATTGGAATAAAAAAAAGTGAAGAAGAAATAAAAAATGCAAAAATCTTGATTTGGATTACCGGATTAGATCAGAAAATAGAAGAAAAAGAAAAAACATTAATAGAAGAGAACAAGAAAACTTGTACCATAGTATTATTGAATAAAAGTGACATTGCAATAAACGAAGAAAAAGAAAAGTTTTTTAAAGAAAGAAACATAGATTATTTAAAAGTAAGTTTGTTCGATGATGAAGATATAGAAAAGATTATTAAAAAAATAGAAGAAAAAGTAGAAGAGAAAGAGAATGAAATAGATATTCCTGATTTTATCATTAATAGCAGACATCTTGAAATTGCAAAAAGAATGGAAAAGGAGATAAATAGTTCAATACAAGAATGGGAGAGAAATGAAATTGCAGCTTATTTTCTTCATAATGCTCTTGATTGTTTAGAAGAATTCAATGGAAAAAGAGACAGGGAAGAGATGTATAATAAAATTTTCAACAAATTTTGTATTGGGAAATAATGTTTCACGTGAAACAATAATAAATCATGAAAACAGATATTGTTGTTATAGGCGGTGGCCATGCTGGAATTGAAGCAGCCAATATTGTAACCAAAAAAGGTCTCAAAGTAGTTCTTGTTACCAATCATATCGATCTTATAGGACAAATGTCATGTAATCCTTCAATAGGTGGAATAGCAAAAGGAAATATCGTAAGAGAAATTGATTCACTTGGTGGATTAATGGCTAAAATAATTGATACTGCAGGAATCCATTTTAAAATGCTTAATCAGAGTAAAGGAACTGCAGTGTGGGGTAATAGAGCTCAGGCTGATAAGGTTTTGTATAGAAAATTAGCAAAAAAATTTTTAGAACAGAATGATTTGATTACCATATTTCAAGGAATGGTAACAGAAATCTTCGTACAAAATGACATTTGTACTGGGGTAAGATTAGATTCTGGAGAAAAGATCGAAAGTAAGGCAGTGATAATTGCTGCAGGTACATTTATGAACGGTATTGCACATATCGGTTTAAACTCTTTTCCAAGTGGTAGAATTGGAGAACCACCATCTTTGAATTTAACCGAAAGTATTAATAAATTTGGAATAAAAAGTGGAAGATTAAAAACAGGTACATCACCAAGAATAGATAAAAGAACAGTTAATTTTGAAAAATTAACTCCTCAATATGGAGACGAAAATCCATGGCCTTTTTCTTATAGTACAAATTCAAAATTAGTTAATAAAGAAAAATGCTGGATCTCCAAAACAAATAAAAAGACTCATAGCCTTATATTCGATAACCTGGATAGATCACCTTTATATACAGGAATAATTAAAAGTACAGGGCCCAGATACTGTCCTTCTATAGAAACAAAAGTGCTAAATTTTGGAGAAAGAGATGGGCATACATTATTTTTAGAGCCTGAAAGTCTCGAAAATAATGAAATGTATATAAATGGCCTTTCTACTTCATTGCCATTTGATGTTCAGCAGAAAATGGTAAATAGTATTGAAGGTTTTGAAAATGCAGTAATTACGAGACCTGGCTATGGAATAGAATATGATTTCTTTTTTCCACTTCAATTGAAACCCACATTGGAATCAAAAATTGTACAGAATTTGTACTTTGCTGGGCAGATTAATGGAACTTCAGGTTATGAGGAGGCTGCAGGACAGGGAATAGTAGCTGGGATTAATGCCTGCCAAAAAGTATTGGGTGAAGAAAATATAGTATTAGGAAGAGATGTTTCTTATATAGGAGTTTTGATAGATGACCTGGTAACCAGGGGAACAGAAGAACCATATAGAATGTTTACTTCAAGAGCAGAGTATAGATTGCTACTTAGACAGGATAATTCTGATGAACGATTAATGCCAATAGCTTATAAGTATGGCTTTATCGATGAAAAAGTATATAAATACAGAGAAAATATCTGGAATAAAAAAGAAAATATCATTAACCAATTAAAAGAAATAAAAGTTGATAAAGAAAAATGGAATAACCATCATGACTATAAAATTTGTGGCTCTATGAAAGCCGAGGAATTAATAAAGAGACCCGAAGTGTCGATTAATGATCTTCTTAATATGGAAATAATTGAGGAAGATGGAGATAGAGAATTCTGGTTAAATCTGGAATCTGACATTAAATATATGGGGTTTATTGAAAAGCAGAAAAATGAAATAGAAAAATTGAAAAAGTTTGAAAAAACAAAAATACCTGAAAATATCGATTATGAAAAGATAACAGGATTATTAAGCGAATCGAAAAATAAGTTAAAAATCATAAAACCTGAAACGCTAGGACAAGCTTCTAGGGTTCCAGGGGTAACACCAGCAGATATTTCAATTTTAGCAATTCATATAAGTAAGAATGAAAATGAGGTTTCACGTGAAACAATGGGAAGTGGTGTATGAATAATTCACTCAAATCATTTCTTGATAGGGCAAAAAGCTGTTATGAGCTTAAAGAGTTGGAGCGACTTGGGCTGACACCTGATATGTCTCAACGGGAGTTGATTCTTACCTTTACCTGTTTAATTTTTAAGTGGAATAAAGATTCACTACTGATTCCCAAAGCAGATGAAAATATTCTTTTTTTACGCCATTTTTGTGATTCTCTTCAACCACTCTTATTGTTTGGATTTAAAAAAAATGCTACAATTCTAGATATTGGTTCCGGTGGTGGATTTCCTTCAATTCCTATCAGAATATTTAGACCTGATTTAAAATTTGTTCTGGTAGAATCAAATAAAAAGAAATCTACTTTTCTTAATGAAGTAAAAAAGGAACTGAAGTTTGATAATTTATCTGTCATTAATAGCAAAGTGGAAAACATGTCTGTTCCTGAAAATCCTTTTGATTATGTAATAAGCAGAGGCTTTGGATCTCTTCAGAAATTTTCTCAACTGGCAAAACCTCTGTTGTCCAGGGATGGCCATATGTATACTTTTAAAACAAAACAATTCACTTCTGAACTTGATTTTATAACATCAAACAAAGAAAAAGATGGAATAAAGATCAGTGAGATAGCGGAGTATGATCTTGGAAATCAAATTCTGGGTCTTAATCTTGTTTCGCTTGAATTGATAAAAGACTAATCTGGCTTATTATGAAATAGAATTTCCCATTTTTAAGATTGTCTTAAAATGAAAATAAGGGGTTTTTAGTGGCTAAGGTAATAGCTGTTTGTAATCAAAAAGGCGGTGTTGGAAAAACAACAACATCCATAAATCTAGCTGCATGTCTTTCTGCAGCAGAGCGAAAAACACTTATTGTTGACATGGATCCGCAATCTAATACCACTACTGGTTTAGGTTTTGATAAAAATGAAATCGAATATTCTGTGTATGATGTTTTAACCAGCAGTTCAGAAAATCCTGATCATATAAAAGCGGTCAATGCAATATTACATGTAGATTCGATCAAATATTTGGATATTCTACCTTCTACGCCAGATTTAGCCGGTGCAGAAATAGAATTGGTTAATGTAATTGCAAGAGAAAAAAGACTGGATGCTGCACTTTCTACCGTTAAAGATGACTATGATTACATAATTATCGATTCTCCACCCTCATTAGGTCTTTTAACAGTGAATGTTTTAACTGCAGCAGATTCGGTACTCATTCCGATTCAATGTGAATATTATGCTCTTGAAGGCCTAGCGGAACTTTTGAATACTATAAGATTAGTTCAAAAAAGTCTTAATTCAAATCTGGTTATTGAAGGGGCTCTTCTTACAATGTATGATAATCGCTTAAACCTTTCCAGGCAGGTTGCAGAAGATGTGCGATCCTGTTTTTCAGGTAAGGTTTTCGATGTCGTAATAACCAGAAATGTCAAACTAAGTGAATCTCCTTCTTTTGGCAAACCAATCATTTTATATGATATTATGTCCTCTGGGGCAGAAAATTACCTCAATTTAGCTAAGGAAATCATGCAAAATGAAAAAACAGCCAGCTCGTAGAGCTCTAGGTAGAGGATTATCAAAACTTATTCCTACTGATATTGATGGAGATAATTCAGCCTCTGACGAAGAAATCAGTTTGCTGGATATTTCCTCTATTAAAACTAATCCTTTTCAACCTAGAATAGATTTTAATGAGGAAGAAATCAAAAATCTTGCTCAAAGTATTGAAAATCAAGGATTATTGCAGCCTGTTGTTGTCAGAAAAAAAGATTCTCATTATGAAATAATTTCCGGAGAAAGAAGATTTCGGGCTTTTAGCTATTTAAAAAGAGACAAGCTTCCCTGTATAGTAAAAACTAAAATAACTGACAGGGAAATGCTTGAATTAGCTTTAGTTGAGAATATTCAAAGAGAAGAACTCAATGAAATTGAAAAAGCTATTGCCTATCAAAAACTGCTGTTGGAGTTTAATTATACTCATGAAGAACTTTCTAAGCAGGTTGGTAAAAGTAGAACCGCTATTACTAATTCCATAAGGCTTCTTAATCTTCCAGATGAAATTCAGCAGATGGTAAGACAAGATAAGATTACTATGGGTCACGCCAGGGCTCTTCTTGCTTTGGAAAATGAAAAAGATCAATTAGAACTGGCTCATCGTATTGAAAGTGAACATTTATCAGTACGTGATATAGAAAAAGAAAGTCAAGCTAACAAAGAGAAAAAATCAAAAAAAATAACTCATAAGAAAAAAGAAGAACCTCTTGATCCCGATATCGCCAACATTTTAGAACGTCTTCAGTATAAATTTGGTACAGCAGTAAAAATAAAACCTTCAGCAGAAAATGTTGGCAAACTGGAAATTGATTATTATAATCAATCAGATTTAATCAGAATAGTGGACCTGCTATTAGCATGAACAAGTCAAAGTATTACACTTTAATGTTTATTCCAGAGGATAATGGAAAATCATTTTCTCTGCGAATTCACAAATATATTCTTTATACTTTATTTCTTTTTCTATTTGTATTCTCTTTTGGTCTGGTTATTCTATTGTCAAAATCAGGAGAAGTTGCAGCAAAACTTCAGCTACTGCACAGTGTCAAGAGCGAGAATGAACGTCTTTCTTCAGATATTAAGAACTTAAGATCAATATCGGAAAAATTGGATAAAATTGAGATCATATCTAAATACCTGGAAAATCTGGCATTATCCACTACAATATCCGATTCCCTTTATCTGAAAAATAACGAAAAAAAATCCAACTTTAACTTTTTCTGGAAGAAACAGGATTCTTTACAATTATCTTCCAGAAATGTATTATCATCAAATGCATCCACATCTTTTGATCGTCTGGTATCTGTTCCTAACATATTGCCTGTTGAAGGTTGGATTACCCGTCATTTTTCTCTTGATTCAACCTCTTCTTTTCATCAGGGTGTGGATTTTGCTGCTGCTTCCGGAACGCCGATCAGAGCAACAGCTATGGGTATTGTTGAAGATGTAATAAACGATAAGTATTTCGGATTAATGGTAATTATAAGACATGATCATAGTTTTGTTACCAGGTATGGCCATTGTTCGCAGGTGCTTGTTTCACGAAATGATAATGTAAATAGAGGTCAGACCATCGCATTGGTCGGTAATACTGGACGATCTACGGCACCTCATTTACATTACGAAGTTATAAAAGATGGTAGGCATATTAACCCGTCTGATTTTTTATTAGTTCCAAAAGATTAGTGAATAAAGGAGTTTATATGGAAAAAGCAAACAAGGGTTCAATTACTTTAATTGGAGAAGGAACTTATTTTGAAGGAACTATAAATGTTCCTCATTGCGTCAGAATAGATGGGTCTTTTAAAGGGAAAATTGAAACTACCGAAATTTTAACTATAGGAAATACTGGGGTCGTTGAGGCAGATATAATTGCTAAAAGTGCTATTATTGGTGGAAAAGTAGTAGGAAATCTTGTAGTTGAAGATAGAGTAGAATTAGATGAAAATTCTTCATTGATAGGGGATTTAAAGACAAAAGATCTGATTATTAAAGAAGGCGCAATCTTCCATGGAACATGTGCTATGGAAAACAGTAAGGCTGATATTATTTAAGCTTTTGCCTCTAATAAGATAATCAGTTGTTTCTTACAGATCTCTTTGAAAATCAAGAGGTTGCTGATAAGAGGGATAAATATTGACAGTAATTGTTGGTATTAGCAATCAATATTCAGGAACATTCTTTGAGCATCTTTTCCATTTGAGTAAAAATTCCTTATGTATCTGTCTTTTATGAATCCGGTTTTTTCATAGAGGCTCAACGCTTTTAAATTATTTGTATCCACCTCAAGTGTTAAAATTTTGACTCCATAATTTTTTGCTTCTTTAATCAGGCTTTTTAAAAATTTGAAACCGTTACCTTTATTTTGATATTGTTTATCGATACAGAAATTATTGATATGAAGATTCTCTAAGCAGAGAGAGCAAAAACAGTAACCGGCAATTTTGCTATCTATTTTGAACTTGTAATGGAATGCAAAAGGTAAATTTAATTCATTTTTCAATGATTGATATTCCCATGGATTAGGGTAACACCTTTTTTCAATTTTATGGATTTCTTTTAAATCAGAAATAGTGATTTTTTCAATATTCAAGTTATCTACACTTTGAGGTTTTTACATTTATTAAAAACTAATTAAAATTAAATTCCGAGAAAATAATTTCTTAAAGTAGGAAATTATTTCTATTTAATTTTTAACTTTTTCTTAATCATTCAGGAAAATTCAGCTTTAAAGGCAAAAAAATTAAATAACAACTGTGTTTTTTTTGGTATGCCTCTTGCTACGAAGGAAAATACAAGAGGTTGCCTATGAATGAACTAAAATTAAAAATGATTGCTGAAGCCAGGAAAAAATACAAAAGCATCTATCCTTGTGGTAATAGATCCGATCTGGTAGAATGTTTTACTAAAATGGGTGATCTATTAGCATTTTGGTTCAATACTGAAGACCATAGCACTCATCTTCTGACTCTACCTTTAGAAGATAACGAAATTTAAAGAAATGTTTTAAATAGAAAAAATCTCAATCTTCTGTCTGTACAAATTAATCTTCAGTTTTAATTTAATTTATTCAGATTTAATATAATTTGACTAAATATTTAAATGTGATATAGAATTATATGATGTATTCGGGAATAATCCTCTAAGTTATTTTATTTTAATCAGTTGAAGCATTCAATATTTGATTTGATAATAGGCGCTCGTTATATTTTCATATATTTTTTAGCATTTCGTAATTAGATCGTAATAAAAAATTACTAATCACTTCAGCACAGGACTAAACTAATGAGTAGTGAAGCAACAGAAAAACTTATGGGGAAACCAATAATCCATGAAAATAGCTCCAAATGGCACATTCAACAAAAAGGAATGAGTGCTGATGATATTCGTCAGGGATTTCTGGATAATCTTGAGTATAGAATTGCTAAGGATAGAAACACCATAACCTCTCATGACCAATATTTAAGTCTTTCTTATGCAGTAAGAGAACGTCTTGTTGAACGATGGATTGCCAGCAGGCAGAACTATCATAAAAATAATGTTAAACGAGTATATTATCTGTCTATGGAATTTCTGTTGGGACGTTTGCTGGCAGACAACATCATGAATCTTAAGATTACTGAATCATGTGAAGAAGCCACCAGGGAACTGAATTTGAAATTAGAGGAAATTATTGATCAGGAAAATGATGCTGGTTTGGGAAATGGTGGTTTGGGAAGACTTGCAGCGTGCTATTTGGATTCTATGGCAACATTAAAATTACCGGCAGTTGGTTATGGAATTCGCTATGAATTTGGAATTTTCAATCAAAAAATTATAAACGGCTATCAGCATGAGCTTCCCGAGCTCTGGCTTCAGTATCGAAATCCTTGGGAATTTGAACGCCCAGAGTATAAGGTTACCATTAAATTCAATGGTAAAACGATGTTTTACACCGATGCTGCAGGTCATACCAGGATAAGCTGGATAGATACGGATGATGTTATTGCAGTTCCTTACGATATTCCTATACCCGGTTACGGAGTCAATAACGTAAATACTTTAAGGTTGTGGTCGGCCAGGGCTGCTGAAGAGTTCAATCTCCAATATTTTAATAATGGAGATTATATTGGTGCCTGTCAGGATAAAATAAGCAGTGAAAACATCTCAAAAGTTCTTTACCCCAACGATAATAATACCTCCGGTAGAGAACTAAGATTAAAACAGCAGTTCTTTTTTTCATCTGCATCTCTTCAGGATATTATTCGCCGATTCCTTCAGTCTAATAATGATTTTAATGATTTTTCCAATAAGGTTGCAATCCAGCTTAACGATACTCATCCTGCAATTTCTATTGTAGAGTTGATGCGATTATTAATTGATGAACATAAATTAGGTTGGAATGAAGCCTGGCAAATCGTCACAGAAACTTTTGCATATACAAATCATACTCTGATGCCGGAGGCTTTGGAAAAATGGCCGGTCAGTCTGATGAAACGTTTACTACCACGTCACATGGAAATTATTTATGAAATAAACGCCCGTTTTCTACGACAGGTGTCTTTTAAGTATCCTGGCGACATTGACCGTTTACGTCGTATGTCACTTATAGAAGAGGGTTCGGAGCCACAGGTCAGGATGGCTTATCTTGCTATAGTAGGAAGTCATTCAGTTAATGGAGTATCACAACTCCACACACAACTTCTTTCTAATGGATTGGTAAGAGATTTTTATGAAATGTGGCCAGAGAAATTCAATAATAAAACTAACGGTGTTACCCAACGTCGTTGGCTTTATAAATCAAACCCAGCTTTGAGAAATTTAATTTGCAGCAAAATTGGTACTGGATGGGTTACAAATCTCTCAGAGCTGAAAAGATTGGAAGCTTTTGCTTCAGACAATGATTTTCAGTTACAATGGCAGCAGGCAAAACAGATATGTAAAAATGAATTCGTAAAAAAAATTGCCAAGTGGGATGGTTTGCGGATAAATCCAAACATGTTATTTGATGTGCAAGTAAAAAGAATACATGAGTATAAGCGTCAATTATTAAAAATTCTTCATTGCATAGCCTTATATAACAGAATTAAAGATGGAAAAACAGCCGATTTTGTTCCCAGATGCGTTATGTTTGCTGGTAAGTCTGCTCCAGGATATTATATGGCTAAACTTATCATCAAGTTTATTAACAATGTAGCAAATGTAATAAACAGTGATCCCGCTACCAAAGGTCTTCTGGAAGTATACTTTCTTCCGAACTACAGAGTTTCTCTTGCTGAATACGTTATACCTGCGGCGGATCTGTCTGAACAGATATCTACTGCTGGCACTGAGGCGTCTGGTACTGGTAATATGAAATTTGCTCTTAACGGAGCGCTTACCGTAGGGACAATGGATGGAGCAAATATTGAAATAAGGGAACAGGTTGGGGAAGATAATATTTTTATTTTTGGACTATTAGCAGAAGAAGTTGAGGAACTTCGGCGTTGCGGTTATAATCCCCGGGAATATTATCAAAAATCGGTTGAACTGAAAAGAGTTATGGATCTTATTTCATCTGGTTTTTTCAGTCCGGAAGAACCTCATCTCTTTAATCCTATTTTTGATTCTCTTCTTAATCATGGTGATAGATATATGGTAATGGCTGATTTTGATGATTATTTAGAGTGTCAATCTAAAATAGAAAATCTATATGCTAATAACCAATCTGTCTGGACTCAGAAATCTATCCTTAATGTAGCAAACATGGGTAAATTTTCCTCTGATAGAGCTATTCAGGAATATGCTGAAGATATCTGGAAAGTCAATCCATCTGAGGTAGTGCTGAGGGAAAGAAAAATCTGATAAAAAATTTATCCCGATTATTTCTGACTACCGTGTTTAACTGAGTTTGAGATAGTTTTGATTACTACATGGTAATGTGGATGATTTGAAAACTCATAAAATCAGTTATTAAGTAATATGTAAAAAATCGCCTCTTGTAAATTCATCAAGGGGCGATTTTTATCAAATAAAAGGGAGAGCAGATCAAATTAAAAATGGTGAATTTAGTATAGATATTGTGCAATTTTATTTTATGATTAGCAGGTGAAAATGGAATCTAAGAATGTAGTAATTTTAGGAGCCAGTGATAAAACTGACCGTTATTCTTTTAAAGCATTAAAGATGCTAATTGAAAATGGACACACAGTTTTTCCGGTGAATCCGACTATTGAGTCAATTGATGGAATTGCAGTATATAAAAGTATTTTGGACATAGATCAGAAAATCCATACAATTACTATATATATGCGACCTGAGAGATGGGGCATGTATTTACAGGAAATAATAAGATTGAAACCTGTAAGGGTTATCTGTAATCCAGGAACTGAATCATCGGAGCTGGAGAAAGAATTAAGTGATAATGGAATTGAATGTTTGGAGGCCTGCACACTTGTATTATTGCGTTCCAATCGATTTTAAAATTTTGAAGTATATAGGCGCTCAAATTTGAGTACCTATATACAATAATTGTTCCTTAGAATAATAAAGCAAGTCTACCGGTGAAAGTCATTGGTATACCGCCATCAGCAGTAAATTCGCGAAAAAGAAAATTGGCATTTCCTTCGAGTTTTACACTTATTGGAGAGTTTCGGAAAATCAGGAAACCAATAGTGCTGTTCAGATCAAATCCTAAAGCATCAGTTGGTCCACGCCCGTTAGCGTATCCGATTCCACCTGCTGCGCCGATATACGGTGCAAAATTACTCCTTCTTACAGGATAGAAATTTGAACCAATCAGAGCTGAAGCCAAAATGGCGTTATCGAAGTCGGTAGTAACTTCTGCCAGTGCTTTTATGCCAAATAATGCACCGGCATTCCAGATTTTTCCGGCAATCATTTGATAAGAAAGATCATTTGCTCCTAAATTATCAAGAGCACCTGTTCCAAATCCGGCAAAAAAGGCATCTGGTGCCTGAGTTGCAGCTCCATCCTGAGCCGTGCTTCCATTATAGTTTTTACTTCCGTTGTATCCTCTACTGGTAGTATCCATCTGTGCATTTGCGCTTAGGATCGCAAGACAGATTAGAATTCCTGAAATGAAATACTTCATAACATTACCTCCTAATACAAGTGATTAAATGCTTTGCAGAGAATCGCGACACTCTGAGATTTCTTGTAAGCAGGTATTGCAAAAGATATACCTTTATTAAACCAAAATTTTCCATTGGATATCATTCCAAAAAATGTGAGGAATCTGGTAAGGCATGCGCCCTTTATTGGTTACAGCTAGCCATTCAGTCAGCAAGTCAGAATGAAATGCCCTGTTGTTAAGCTTTTTTATTATTATGAAAGGTTTAATTCCCATAAAAGACGTTCTGGCCGCTCAGAAGACATTTTCTACCGAATAAGCTGTTGCGGGACTCCCAGGAAGATCTTTTTGCGCTGAAAAACTTAAAATTTTTTAAAATGAGATCTTCTACGTTTGAAACTGATGTTAAATTTTACAAATGAGTTGTTTTAACTTAAAAAGTCCTTTTCTGGGACCTGGAAGGTTTTTTTTTAAAAAATCAGTTTGGAAATATGAATAGTCCTTCCTGGTTAAGCGTTACTTTGCGTCTTCTCTGTTACAACTTCAAACCAAATAAAGAGATTTTGCAGGAATGAGTTTAAAAGTTGAGGTCAAAATAAAGCAGGATCACCTGAATTGGTGAAACAGTGCAAACCGGTAATAAAAACTGATTTGAAACTATGAGCATTTTTACTCATTACAGGATAATTTTAATATTGATAATTCATTGAAATTAAATAAATTAGGATTAATTGAAAGATAATTAAATAAATTAGTATTTTTAAAAAATTATTGAATACTAAAACAGAGGATCAGATTTCCAGAAGATATGGAAAAGTTGTAAATAAATCTGGATAAGAATTAGTTTTATAGTCTTTATTAATAGAAGATAGAGTTTGATAAAGATTAATAGACTTCAATTTTAATAAGTACCTTTAAAAATTATTACATTTTCCTTTTTTACACAATTCGAAAAAATGAGCGATCAATATCCCCAGACAGTTAGAACAGATAAAACGGAATCGGATTTAAATTCTACTTCTTTTCCAACAATGTCAGATCCTGATGAGATCAATATCCTGGAATATATTTATGTTCTGGTGAAAAACAAGTGGTGGATAATAGGTTTTGCTTTATTGGGGCTTGTATCTGGTTATTTGTTGGCACTTATTAAAGGACCCACCTTTAAAGCCGAAGCGATTATTGCAGCTAAGGAAAATGAGAATAAATCTGCTCCCAATCTCTCTGGCTTAGGAGCTTTTGGGGGATTGGTTGCCAGCCAGTTGAACATAGGGGGAAATCCTGGTTTAGACAAGATAGATCTTATACTGGGAAGCAGGAAGTTTAATGCCGAACTGGTTGAAAAGTATGGCCTTTTGCCACAGGTGATAAAAAATCTTTATCCAAAGGTATATAAGACCTGGTACGATACTGTAAAAAATGAGTGGAAAGAGGGTTTTGAGAAACCCAACCTATTGGCAATCGGTGCGGCTGTGAGCAGTAGTATTCTTAAAAGGGAGTTAAACAACAATAATACCATGACTATCATGGTAAATAGTAAAGATAGCACCTTCGCAGATACACTTCTTTCCAAATGTCTTCAATACCTGAATATCTATATCAAAGATATGGTGTTGCGTGAAGCCAGAGAGAACGTCAGTTATCTGGATAAGCAGCTTGAGATTGTTGCAGATCCCCTGTTGCGAGAGAAACTTCAGGGTTTGATAGCAAACGAAATTGAAAAAGAGATGTTAGTGAGCAAGGAGGCTTTCAGGGTGGTGGATCCAGCTTTTAGATTGAAAGATTATAAAATCAAAAAAGTTTTTCCTATACTCCTGAGTATTTGTTTTTCTTTTTTAACGATTTTAACTGTCATTTTTTTGCATGCAGTAAGTAATGTACCTAAATCGCAAAAGGATTTTGAACTTATAAAAAAAATAAAAAATAAGATTTGGATTTAAAATTATCGATTGTTTATTAATAAAAGGATTTCCAGTGCAGCTTATAAATTTGCCAAAAATAATTGATTCTCGGGGTAATTTGACTTTTATAGAAGAGAATAAACAGATTCCCTTTGAAATAAAACGTGCTTATTACATATATGATGTACCAGGTGGGGAAATACGGGGAAGCCATGCGTTTCGTTGTCAGCATGAAATACTCGTAGCACTATCAGGCAGTTTCGATGTGGTTACATTTGATGGCCAATCTAAGCATTTTTATTCTTTGAACAGACCGTATTATGCATTATATCTCCCTCCCATGACATGGCGGACACTAGAGAATTTTTCCACTAATTCTGTCTGCTTAGTGCTTTCTTCAATGTCATACGATGAAGGTGATTATATTCGTTCTATGGATGAGTTCCTAAATCTGCAAAAAAATAAAAGGAATTTGGAAAGAAAAGAATATAAAAGAAAAGACTTTTTAAATTGTAGTTTTAACAGACCTCCTACAATCTACGATGCTTCAATTGTTGAAGTACCCAGAATTGGATCTAGAAATGGTCATATATCTGTTATTGAAGGAGGAGATAATTTACCCTTTAATATTCAGAGAGTTTTTTATTTATACGATATTCCTGGTGGAGAAAGTCGTGGAGCCCATGCCCATAAGGCTTGTCATCAGTTTTTAATAGCAGCGAGTGGAGCTTTTGAAGTAATGGTAGATGACGGACAAAACAAAAAAACAGTCAGATTGGATCGTCCATATTATGGACTTCATATTCCACCGGGTCTCTGGGCTGCAGAACATTCTTTTTCTTCCGGATCTATATGTCTTGTAATAACATCGCATTTATACGATGAGAAAGATTATTTAAGAAGCTATGCAGAATACAAGGAGTATATAGGTAGTGTTTATTCATCCTCTTAGTGACGTTAAATCAGAGCAAATCGGGCTGGGTACAAAAATATGGCAGTATGTGATCATTTTAGAGAAAGCTAAAATTGGTAATAACTGCAATATTAATGCACATTGCTTCCTTGAGAATGATGTGGAATTGGGAAACAATGTTACAGTTAAGTGTGGTGTTTACATTTGGAATGGATTAAGAATTGAAGATGATGTTTTTATCGGGCCAAATGTTACTTTTACGAATGATATTTATCCGCGCTCGAAAAAGTATCCCAGTTCCTACCCAAAGACAATCATTTCCAAAGGTGCATCAATTGGAGCTAATAGTACTCTTTTATGTGGAATAAGCGTAGGAAAATACTCTCTGATAGGAGCAGGAAGTGTAGTAACTAAAGATATAATGCCATACTCTATTTGTTATGGAAACCCTTGTACTTTTAAGGGGTATATTTGTGCGTGTGGAACACCTTTATTGGGTGGAGATGAAATATTTACTTGTAAAAAATGTAACTGTCGATATCAGAAAAGAGATGGTATATTAACTTCTTTGGGTAATTTATAATGATAATTCCATTTTTGTCACTTAAAGATCTAAATGATTCATTTCAACCAGAACTTAATAAAGCGTTGCTGCGAGTGTCCAATTCGGGATGGTATTTACTTGGCAGAGAATTAGAAAGATTTGAGCAGGAATTTGCAGATTATTGTGGAGTGAAACATTGTATTGGTGTAGCTAATGGACTAGAAGCTCTTGAATTAATCTTTAGAGCATATAAAGAACTTGGAACAATTAAAGATAATGATGAAGTGATTGTACCAGCTAACACATACATTGCATCCATACTTTCGATATCCTCAAATAATTTGAAACCAGTTCTGGTAGAGCCATCTATTAATACATACAATTTAGATCCCGAACTGATTGAAGAGAAAATAACGGATAGAACTAAAGCAATTTTGGTTGTGCATTTGTATGGTCAAACAGCAGAAATGGATAAAATTAAAGGTATAGCTTCAAAATACAATTTAAAGGTAATTGAAGATTCTGCTCAAGCACATGGGGCTATTTACAAAGGTAGAAAAACTGGAAACCTGGGACATGCCTGTGGATTTAGTTTTTATCCTGGAAAAAATCTTGGTTGTCTAGGTGATGGTGGAGCAGTAACAACAAATGATGATGAATTAGCCTATGTTATTCGGGCACTAGCTAATTATGGATCTCAACAAAAATACGAGAACCTGTTTAAAGGTGTAAACAGTCGTCTGGATGAGATACAAGCAGCAGTATTATCTGTTAAACTGAAAAGGCTTGATGCAGATAATGATCGGAGACGTGAAATAGCATCTTATTACAGAGAAAATATACACAATTTAGAAGTTGTGTTGCCCGAAACTAAAGATGAAAAAAGGCATGTTTGGCATGTATTTGTAGTAAGATCTTCGAAAAGAGATAAATTGCAAAGGTTTTTATCGGATAGCCAGATACAGACATTAATTCATTATCCGATAGCTCCTCACAAGCAAAAAGCATATAAAGAATGGAATAATTTAAATTTACCCATTACTGAATTGATTCATCAGGAAGTACTTAGCATACCCATTAGCCCAGTTTTGACTAATGACCAAATAGAATATATAGTTAACACCATCAACCAATTTGAATAATATGTTTTGTAGTTCAATAAGAATTTTATTTAATAAAGTAAGGCTATTAAAATATGCTGTTTTATCAGAGAATAGAAATATTTATGGTCATCCAATCAAACACCAACCCGTTCTGTTTAAAGGTTCTGGATCTATTCAGTTTGTAGGCATTGTGAACCTGGGTTGGTCTCATTCACCTTTTTTTTATTCTGGTTATTCTTATATAGAATCAAGAAGTCCCGACACTAAAATTATAATAAATGATGGAACTTTTATTAATAATAATGTTACTGTCATTAGTGAAGGTGAAGGAAAATCAATGGAAAAAATGTGCTTATTGGATTTAATTGTGAAATTTTAGATTCTGATTTTCATGATTTATCTCCCATTCCGGATAAGCGGAAAAATGGGAAGGCTAAAATGGGAAAAGTGGTTATAGAAAATAATGTATTTATTGGAAGCAATTGTTCGATACTCAAAGGTGTGACAATTGGAGAAAATTCAGTGATCGCCAATTCATCGGTGGTTGTTAGGTCAATACCGCCTAATGTTATTGCAGCAGGAAATCCTTGCAGGATAGTAAAAAATTTATAGTTGTCTGCAATCAAAGCTCTTATTAAAGATTAATGAAAATATTTAATGTATACTTCTAAATCGTATAATCGAATTATAAAATCAACAGGTTTATTTGGCGGAGTTCAAATAATTAATATCCTGATCAGCATCATAAGATCAAAGATTACGGCATTGTTGCTTGGACCTTCAGGAGTAGGATTATATGGCCTTTTTCAATCACTAGCAACCACGATTCAATTATTAACGGGTTTAGGAATAGGCAGCAGTGCTGTTAAATTCGTGGCTAGTGGAGCTAATTCTGGGGATGGTAAAAAGCTGGCAGAATCTATTTCATCATTGCGTTTATGGGCTTTAGCTACGGGCATATTTGGTGTTTTAATAATGGTTTGTTTATCGGGAACACTAAGCAGATGGATGTTTGGAAACAAGGCACATGCAACAGGTATTGCTTTAATTTCAGTTACTTTGCTTTTTACTTCGATTTCAAATGCACAATTAGCAATTTTACAAGGTATACGAGATTTGAGATCTCTAGCCAAAGTATCCGTATTTGGGCAATTTTCTGGCTTGTTCTTTATACTACCGCTTTATTGGCTATTGGGAGAAAAAGGAATTGTTCCGGCTTATATTCTTACTTCAATTATTGCATTATTATTTTCGTGGTATTTTTCAAAGGATATTATAGCAGATAAAATCAAACTGTCTTTTAAAGAAAAGATTGTTAATGGAACTGAAATGGTGAAATTGGGAATCATCTTAGCAGTAAATGGCATTATAAATTCAGTAGTTTTTCTTATAATACGTAAATATATTAATACTCATGGTGGAATTCTCGAAGTAGGACTTTTTCAGGCAGGGTATAACCTGTGTAATACTTATGTAGGGTTTGTATTTACAGCAATAGCTACAGATTATTTTCCTGCTTTGTCAGGAGTTGCAAATAGTATCAAGGAAAGGAACAGATTAGTATGTCAGCAGTTAGAAGTAGGAATCTTAATTATACTTCCTATAATTATTTTCGCGATGACATTTTTACCTATTGTTATAATTATATTTTTGTCAGATAAATTTTTGCCTATAGTATCTATGGTTCAGTGGAGTTTAGTGTCTGTTCTGTTTAAGATGGTCATATGGTCTATAGGATATCTTTTTTTAGCCGTGGGTGATTACAAAACAGCTTTTATTATTGATAATGTTTATAATTTGTTGCTATTAATCAGTTACATTGTTTTTTACAATTTATTCGGTGTAGAAGGTTTGGGTATATGTCTATTGCCTATTACCTTCTTAACTTTGATTATAAATATTTTAGTTGGCTTCAAAAAGTTTTCACTTGCTTTTTCAAAGGATACATTTTTATTGATAATTAAATCATTTTTAATTGGAGGTATATCTTTTTGTAGTGCTTATTTTTTGGACAGAAAAATAAATTATTATATAGGTTCTGGTATTTTGTTTTTTTCATTATACTTTGTTGTTTTTGAGCTCAATAAAAGAATACCAGTTAAGGAACTGATGCAAAGATCTTTAGAAAAAATTGGAATCAAATTTCAACCATTAAGTAATATGGATTGATTAATCATGGAAAAACCATTAGTGTCTGTTATAGTACCGGCATATAATCATGAAAGATTTATATGTGAATGTATTAATAGTATAAGAAATCAGACCTATAAAAAAATACAATTGGTGGTTATAGATGATGCCTCAACGGATTCTACAGCTTATTTAATAAAGGAATTGGCCAATAAATTCAATTTTCAGTTT